>NNBU01000083.1_pt1 | contig 64499 bp, 52 predicted proteins | sample 1173781 | NCBI WGS metagenome assembly NNBU01 (sample SAMN07173937, study PRJNA388173) | plant metagenome | biome: Plant school; feature: Soil; material: Symbiotic tissue of Blasia pusilla L.; isolation source: symbiotic tissue sample KVJ2 | host: Blasia pusilla | place: Norway: Troms, Kvaloya...
TTTGATGTCTTGTTAATTTATCAATTTCTTCTTGTTTTACACCTGCGGTTTCCAACAATTCTTGGTTCTTTTGCTGTAAATATGATTTTTCTTTTTTTATAAATACTAAATTTAGCCGTTCGCTGTCCAATTTTTCCTGAAGTGTTTTAGTTTGGTCTCCTGCTGTTTTAGCTTTTTCCGTTAATTTATCGACATTTTGATTCATCTGTTTTTCATTAGCTTCTAATTGTCGAATTTTTTCTTCTTTATATTTAATTTCTATCTGTTTTGTTTGTGCTTTCATACCTAGATTAGTTGCTTCTTTACCCAATATTACTGCAACTGTTAAAGTGAAGATTAGAGCAATCGTTCCACTTGTAATACGTTTTTTAGCTTTATTATTTGCCTTATCTAGTGCTAAATTTATTTTCTCTACTGCTTCCCTATCCTTTCTCTCACGTTCTAATTGAGCTTCTTTTTCCAATGCTGCAATTTTTTCTTCTTGTTCTTGAGTTTGGCTGGCTGCTAAAAACTGCTTATCTTGATAGTTTAAATTTTTGTCTTTTGCCCATTTTAAAGTATCCTGCAAGGCTTTTCCCCGCAAAAGTCGGGATTTATCAGTACCACCAGAAGCTAACCAAAACCTAAAATTCTCAGAGTAGGGGCGCAGATTATTGAACTTTGTTTTAATCCATTTTTGGTCAAAAACTTGTTTATATATAGGGTTGTAAACTCTTAACTTACCCTGTTGTTTAACAACTAACCCCGATAACTGCAACTCGCTAATTTCAATATTATTGTTAGTACTTAATTCCCCATGTTGTTGAATCTGCTGATATAACTCCAGCAGGTAAGGTGCCATCTGCTCATCTCTAAGAATCCTGTCTCGTATAGTTCGCAAATGCTCTGGTTCATCCTGTGATTCCCAGTTCTCAATGATGCGCGATCGCACGACTTGTTCAACGGTACGCGGATTTTCTTTCAACGACTCCTCGACCATAAACAAACACAGCTTTTGTGTCAGAAAAGGTTGTCCTCCCGTCCAGTATAAGATTTCTTTAATTACTTCTTGAGGACTATTAAATCTTCCCTGTAATCCTGCAATCAGGGGCTGCACTTCGTGGAGTTGAAAACCATGCAGTTCAATTCCTTCACCAATATTAAAAGGGGTTTGGCTTTTATCAGTAATCAAATCGTTGGGAGTCGCCACTCCCAATAAAGCGAAGGTAAGTCGCTCAAAAGCCTGATTATCGACTCGCTGATTCTGGAAAAATCGAATGAGCGCAAAAAAATCATCTAGAGAGAAATCCTGACTCAGCACCCTGTCAATTTCATCAACGAAGATCACTATTGGTTGCTGAATCCTTACCAGTAATACTTTTTGGATAAACAAACTCAAACATTGTACAGGGGAAAGAACTTCCTGCTGCTTCTGCCACCACGTCTGCCAATCAAATGTGTCCTCTAACTGACAGCTTTCTACCAAAGCGTAAAAAATTCCTCCATACCACTGCTCCATTGTTACCTTATGCTTACCAATCCCCGTCAGGTCGATCGCAGCACACACTGTTCCTTCGGCTTGCAGCCTTTGCATTGTCTGCACTCGCAAGCTAGACTTACCCATCTGCCGGGAGTTGAGTACATAACAAAACTTACCCGCTTTCAATTTCTGGTAAAACTCTTCGTCTGCTACTCGCTTGACATAGCTTTGAGCATTAACCGGGAGACTTGCTCCAACCTGATAGAAGTTATAAGTAGGTGCTGTCATATTGTTACTCCTTACAAGACGCGGCGGAAATACTCACGGTAAAGCTGGCAACGGGGCACAACATGATTGCCTTGTCGATTCACCAGCCCTAGACTGTGTAACTTGTAAATCTGCATGGAGTTTAATTCTACTGGAACAGTTGAGTTAACTACCTTTTTTAGTGCTTGAGCTAGTTCTGGTACTGGTTGCAAGATGTCTTGTAGCGATCGCAAGTGATTGGCGTAAATTCCTGCTTCTGTTGTTGCCGACTCTAACAAATCTGTTAGAGAGACTTTCTCAGCAGCAATATGATACATTGCCAACCGTACCAAATAGGGATGCCCTCCTACCATTGACCTTAATTCTTCTATGCGAGTGTTTTTTCTTTTTAGTCCATGCTTTTGTGCCAAATCTTGTACTTGTTCCTGACTAAACTCCTCTAGCTCAACAGGTACTCCAGCATTAAAAGGAGATTGATGGATATCCAAGGGAATATAAACTTCTGTGGAATGTGCTAATACCAGCCGCAGTTTTTTCCAAACTTCAGAAATTTTCCCTTTTTCATGCCAAGAGCGTAGCATTCCAAAAAAATCTTCAACCACTTCACTATGTGCAAATAATCGGTCTACTTCATCCAAAGCTAAGACCAAAGGAGAATCGATTTGAGTCAAAATATATTTATTAAAATAAGCGGTACAGTTGTCATTACTACCTAAAATTTTTGTATTCCAAGCTTCATCCACTTTATTTTCGAGGTCAAGTTCTGAGCTAACCTTGGAACAAAGCCAGCGCAAAAATCGATCAAGGCTGGTAAGTACTGCTTTATCTATACCGCCTAAATCTAAATAAATCTCTTGATAATTCTGAAGAGAGCCATGAGCAATAATCCTAGTCAGTAAAGAAGTTTTCCCCATCAGCTTTGGTGCTTTAATCCGAATTAGAGAACCAGGTTTTAGCAGTGTTTCGTAGCAAAGAGACTCAATACCATCATGCTCTACATAAAAAGCAGAAGAGAGCGGCACATGGCCGTCTGGATATTCCAATGGATATTTCAATTCTGGCGCACAAGGAGTATTTGTTAAATAGCTTGGGCATGGAAATTCGGCTGCTGGGAGTTTTTTGTTCAAAATTGGTATTGACCCACTCATTAGGTCTTCCATTTGAATAGCAACTAAACCTTCGTCATAAGCTCTTTGAAAATTATCTTGATTATTTAAATTTGCGTATCCCAGCCCATCATAAAACCCAACAGCAAATACAATGGCTGCTTTATCGCCAATGGGTTGGTTCATGCCTATAGCATAATTAATGTGTTGGCTAATTGCATAAGCGGGTTTTTCGGAATAACAGGCATTTAGCACTACGCAGTTTACATATTCCGCGTGCAACTTAAATAACGCAGCCAGTCCTTGGGGTGGTACGAGTTTGTGGTTTCCTCCATCATCTTCCAAGACCAAGCAGCCATCTGACGTACCATGACCGCAGAAATGGACGATGTGGGGATATTCTTCTGCGATCGCCCTACGAATATCTTGAGGACGTACAGCCGTCCTGATTGCAATCTCAAACTGCTCTCGCCGGATTGCCCTTCGTATTGCATCCTCAATTTCCCGAATTTCCTTATCCAAACGTAGACCGTCTGGAATCGCCGTCAAAATTAAGATTTTGTGGGATTGACTGATGTTACCATTCATTCTTTATTTTGGAATTCTAGAGATTAATATTTAGCTAACTTCTTGATGACTATCATGTGTATTAACAAAATCGGTAGTTTCAGGTTATTGGCGACTAACTTTAGATCACTAGCTTAGGCGTAGCTCAACCCAGGCATTGCTGTCTAAATATTTAAAAATCAAACTTGAATAGGTGAAAATTTTATTTATAGTCTAGTCATTTTTGTCAATAAAAGAATTATGTAATTTTTTATTGTATTAAATGATTTACGTAGTCTTGATATACATAACCGTTAGTCTAAGTACTATCTATACAAAGCTACAAATGTACAGAACAGGATTCCAGATTGATATTAGCAATATCAGTAGATTTCCGATAGTAGTTAAGCTTAATGCTCTTTTATTGCTCTCAGGACTTACGCCAGCAAAATTTGTCATTGCGACCGGAACGTAGTGTCGGGACGCAATCCCAGAGTTTTAGGTGATTACATTGATCGCAGCATTTACGCGTAGAAGTAAGTACACGCTATCTTACTGAACAAAAATTAGGAATTATGAATTAGTAATTAGTTAACAGTAGCCTCAGAAATAACCGTTACACAGGCATTTACTAAAGGTAACAGCGGCCCTAATTGCTCTTGTCCATTCACTGCTAAATCGCTGTGACACAAATAAACTTTCTCGGATACACGAGAGAGTAAATCTGTCAAAATTCTTTGCAGTCGTTGTTCTTCTGCAAATTTCTCGTCTTCTGCTGTCCAAGGTTCGCCTAACCTGTCTCGCAGGAAAAACGGCGCACCGAACAAAGTCGCTGCACCACCTTTCGCCCATAGAGGTGAACCAGCATCTAGCCAAAAATGCCAACGGTGCGATCGCCTACTAGATCGATATTGAAATATAGTTGCTAAGGTGACAGCCTTTCTCGCTCCACCAATGGGACGCACGGGGTAAGGGTTGGCGGTGATAGTACCACGTCGCAGTAATTGAATGAATTCGATAATAGTTGTATGAGGCGTTGTCTCAACTGGGGCAATTTGTCGTAATCTGGTGTCAATTTCCCAGTAGTGTTGGGCGGTTTCTAATAATTCCCGCAATGCAGCTAGTTGTTCGTAGGGGAGATTACTACCATTCCACAAAAAACGCTGAATTGCTCTATCTAAAAGGGAAATGGGACTGGGAATTAACCGCAATTCTTGTTGCGATCGCTGTTGTTCTAACCACTCTAATATCTGATTATAAGCTGTAGTCGCTGCATAACCGATTCTATCCCAGCGCTCAAAGGCTGACACTGGTAGCAAGTTGGGACGATCGGGATGGGGTACAAAGCAGTAATCTGCAATCAAACCAGCGCGTACCGGGTCAATATTTGTAGAGACGCGATTCATCGCGTCTGTTGTAGATACCCGATTAATCGCGTCTCTAGAGTTTTCTGGTGGTTGTTGTTTCCTACTCAATACAACCAACATTTCTGCCACAGCATCCCGATCTACGAGGCGTCCCAAGCCGGGATAAACTAGGGAAAGCATGGTGAGTAAGGCACGAATGACGGGCGAACTAATTAGGGGACGTTGGTCATTCAGCGATTCTACTGGGATATTTTGTTTAACGAGGATTTCTACTAGAGTATAACGAGCGATCGCATCTAAACCTGGTGCAATAATCGCCACTTCTTCTGGTTGCACTTGCTTTGATTGAATGGCATTAGCAATTTCCTCTGCTGTTTGCCGCAATAATTGGGCGCGGGAGGTGGTTTGAATTGAATACACTGTTTTTGGTAAACTCAACAGTACCATCGGTTCTGTGACTAATTCCACCATCTGTTTAGTCAGTTGCTCGCTCAGAGACTCTGGAGGCGGCCCGTTCAAGATTTCTACCCGACAACGCTCTGCTAAACCTTCTAAGTAGTTGGGATCTGCTCCCAATCCCAATCGCACTGCACCGTCGGGATTATAGCTAAATGCGCCAACTGCGCCTTGATCTAATAGCAACTCAAACAAAAGACGCGCTACGCTAGGATAGTCATCGACATCATCTGCCAGTACCGCCTGATAGCGTTTAGTTAAATGCTGTTGGTAATTGCGATCGCTTAATAAATATTGACTATAAAGTTCAGTAATAATGCCATAAGTCAATAAACCTCTCTCTAAACACCAGTTACGCCAATCTAGCAGCAAAGATGCCAAAAATTCCGGCTCTAAAGTTGTAGTATTTTCTCCCAGACCCTTTGCCAAAATCTGGGCAATATCTTCGCAAGGAGTACCACTGTAAGCTGCTAATTGTAATAAGTCTAGGATGCGACGCACCAGGCGAGACTCATTTACTCCTGCAATCCGTAAAATTTCTTCGTCTAATTGAGGACGCCAGAGTTTGGTTGCTAACTCTTGCTCTGTTTCTGGCCGCAATCGTACCGGAAACTGTGCCTTCAAATTCAACGAGTTAATTAGCAATGGCCAAAATAAAACAACTTCATCCTGAAAAAAACCTAGTGGCGTCTTGGCACGAACCGGATATTTTCCCAAGGTAGATGTAACAATTATATCTCCTAACTCTCGACGATTATCATCATTGGCAGCTAAGACTAAAACTCCTGGCTCTGTTTGTTTAAGATATAAAAATTCGGGTACATAACTACTTTTTTTACGACCTGAGCTTTTAGTATAAAATGATTCAGTATATTGGTTTTCCGATTTTACCCAATTACAAAATTGCTCTACCAAGCGAGCCGTTTTACCACTACGACTAGTGCCAACAATCCAAACCGAATGAGAAACCACAAACTTTCTCCTTTTAGATTTGCTAGTATACCTCGTGCGTTAACTTAAGGTTAAGAATCACCAAATAGTGCTGGATGATGGTTTGCAATGAAAAACTCTGTTTTTAGCCAAAAAATCTATTCTTTCTTACTTGCTGCTTATCGATGGTACTTACAGACTCCTGAACGTTCTTTACATGAAGCTTACGATGCAGCATTAAAGATTAAGGAAATAGAAGACAAGCATTTCAATGGTAATAAAATAGACATTGACTCAGCCATATACAGTAACAGCGTGATGGATTATTTTGAGTCAGACCTCAACAAGCTATTAAAAATTGCCAGAATGCGACTGACGGAGTTTAGAGGAAGTCGTTGGTTTCTAAATGAAGAGAATCAAAAAGGTTTTCAAAAGGTAGGTATAGAACATCTTAGTCCTTCCTTAGTTTTGGAAAAGCTAAATTACATCGATCAAGTTATATCAAAATACACAACAAGTTCTGATCAAATAACTTCCAAAGCTTTAGTAGTAAAACCTCCAAATATACCAGCTAATTCTGTGATATCTGACGACAAATCTTTGCTTGTCAATGCTCCAACTTTACCACCCAAGATATCAAATCAAAACTCGGATAACAAACCCAAATCAAAGCGTAAAGCCGATACAATGGGCGTTTTACCACGCTCTATTTTAAGTACTATCAGTCGTCTGCAAGTTGAATTAGATCCGAATTCTGAACAAGAGGTAATTCAGAGTTTTCGTCAGGCTCAAAGAAGAACAATAATATCTATTAGGTTTATTTTATTATTAATTATTGTACCACTTTTGACGCATCAGATCGCAAAAGCTTTCGTAGTAGGCCCACTTACCGATCGGTTTAGAAACAATGAGCAAATGCAAATATTCCTAAATTCAGAAATGGAGGAAGAAGCCCTTGTAGAATTACAAAGATTTGAAGAAAAGCTGAAGTTTGAAAATCTGATTATGAAAGCCCCTCCACTAGCATCTGAGCAGATGGAAACTGAACTGAAAAAGAGGGCTGTTGAGATTGCTGAAGAATTTAAAAAAGAAAGTGCTAATGCAGTTAAAAATGTTTTTGCAGATATTTTCTCGGTAGGTGCTTTTATTTGGCTTTTGGTCGTCAGCAAGTCTTCTATTGTTGTGATCAAAGATTTCTTTGATCATATTGTTTATGGACTTAGTGATAGTGCTAAGGCATTTATCATCATTTTGTTTACTGATATATTTGTGGGATTCCACTCTCCTCATGGCTGGGAAGTACTCTTAGAAGGAGTATCACGCCATTGGGGATTACCAGCAAATCGAGATTTTATCTTCTTATTTATTGCCACATTTCCGGTGATTTTAGATACCATCTTTAAATATTGGATCTTCCGCTATTTGAACCGGATATCGCCTTCTGCTGTTGCGACTTACCGAAATATGAATGAATAGGGAATTAGGTGGGAAAAATTTTACTAAAACAATTAACTTACGGGAGCATCCTATTTTGGAATATGTAGTGTGAGCGAGACGCTTGCATATATAAATGGCAACGAGCAAGATGCTCGCATTACAAAATAAATCTGCCAAATTGGGATGCATCCTAAGTTAAAGCAACAATATCATCTTCGCTCCCAAAATTGAATAATTTAATTTCTGGAAATCCCTTAAGAGACGAAAATCTGAGAGGAGATGACCTGACTTTTCACGGTAAGCCCTCAAACCTCGAAAAAGCGTGGCTTTTTACACAGGCTAATTCTCAATAGCTTTAAGTTAATGAAAATAGCTAACAGAAAAATCAGGGCTTAGGAAATCTTTAAAATGAGCTTTTCCATATGCCGTGAAAAGTTAGATATCTTCTTTTTTTGACGAAGGTATTGCGCTAAATAAACTAGCCCTTATTTGAATTTTGCGTGAATTTGCTGAATAAATATTGACACTTTGAGTATAAAAAAGTATATTGCTGTAGAGAGTCTCGAATGTTAAATGTTTATCGGAGAAATAAGATCGTGACAATCGTAAATGTAGTAAAAAAGTTATCAATAGCTTCTCCTTTCATTCTGACAACAGCTTTAGTTTCTACACCATCTGTATACGCATCTGAAGCGATACAGAGTTTGGCAGGTGGATCTAACTTTCCAGCTTTTAATGGTACAAATCAAACAATCGGTTGGTCATTTACTGCTAATGACAACCTCTCAGTTACTGCATTAGGTTTTTACGATCAAACTCCTGGGAATCCTCTATCACAATCCCACTTAGTTGGGTTGTGGACATCGGACGGGAATTTACTAGCTTCAACAACTGTCCAAACCACCAGTCCACTAACTGGAAGCTTTCGTTACCAGGATATTACATCAGTCAATCTTCTTGCTGGAATGTCATACGTTATTGGTGCAGCAATAACTAGTCCATTTAGTGATATTTATACTGTTCCTGCATCAGTAAATACGGCTCCAGAAATTACTCTCACCAGTAGCGCCAGAAATGGTTCATCCCAAGGGTTTAGTTTTCCTTCAACCCTGACAGCAGGTAACGGTAGGATTGGCCCAAATTTCAAATTTGACGTAGTTACCCAAGCTGTTCCCGAACCGACTTCTCTCATCGGTATCTTAGGCTTAGGTGCTTTTGGCATCACCTCTCTTCGCAAACGTAAGCAACTAGTTACAGAATAAACAAACGGACAGTAAATAGGACTTTATCGTAATATCAAAGGGTTTAAATCCCCGTCTGAAAATGTCTAAAATGCTTGAATTTTGAATTGTTAAGTGCTTCTTTGCCTCTCCCTTGCGCGTGCGCTGGGGGAGGCGCTTAGAACTCTTGGGTGTAGGTAGTTTAATGGAGTCAGGGCTTACTACCAAATTGAGACAATTTAGTTCAAATGTACTCACACTTGAAAAAAGTGATGGGTTTTTTTAGTCTTTTTTTATAAAGTATATAAAAACATATTAGGTCTACTGTCAATACTGCTCGGTTAAGAAGATTTGTAGTTGGGTTGAAGGTCGTGAAACCCAACAAAGCCCTGAAAATGTTGGGTTTCGTTCCTCAACCCAACCTACCTCGGAGTGCTTTTTTGGACTTAACCGAGCAGTATTGGGTCTACTGTATTTTTGGTTTTTGATTTTTGAATTTGAGTGAAGTGGGATAATCTCAAAAATTTTGAATTTCGATGAAAAAGACACTTGCTGGGTTAGGAAAGCTAAACAAATTTATCGCCATCAGCCTACTGGTGCTTCTGTCGATTTTCTTAGTGCGTATGGAATCTTTGACGCATCGGGAACTCAGTCCGCCAGAATGTCGCGTGAAAAAGTGGGATATACCAGTATCCTTTACACAAAAGCAAAAAGCACCATTAATCGAGAGACTACCAGTTACTTGTTGTCAGAACGATCGCTCTTGTTTAGATGAAGTAATATATGGAGAAATACCAGAGAAAAATGCACTGATAAGTGCGATCGCTCGTAGTCTGCAATACCTGCAAACGGCTAATGCTGCGGCTGCTTATCAAAACTATCAGGTGGCGGGGATTACGCGCGATCGCGTCATCAAAAGCTTGCAAAGATTCCGCGAACTTCTATTAAAAACTAATTCTGCAACCGAATTACAGCAAGCCATCGAGCGAGAATTTGTTCTTTACCAGTCAATTGGTAAAGATAACAAAGGTTCCGTATTATTCACCGCCTATTATGAACCACTTTACGCAGCCAGCCGCGTCCCCACAGCAGAATATCGCTATCCTGTCTATCGCTTACCTCCTGATTTCAATTCCTGGCCGAAGCCTCATCCAACACGCGAGGAATTAGAAGGAGCAGATGGTTTACAAGGCGCAAAAGGTAAATTGCGAGGATTAGAGTTATTTTGGTTTCGCGATCGCTTCGAACCATATCTAACTCAAATTCAAGGTTCAGCGAAACTTCAGCTTCCCGATGGGACTCAAACAACAATCGGTTACGCAGGTAATACCGCTTATAATTACAAAAGCATTGGGCGAGAATTAGTAGATGATGGCAAATTACCGCAAGAAGGTGTAACTATGCCAACTATTCTCGATTATTTCCAAAAACATCCCCAAGAATTAAATATTTATATTCCGCGCGATCGCAGTTTTGTTTTTTTTCAAGAAAATCATGGTCAGCCAGCCCAAGGTTCAATCAACGTCCCATTAACAGCAGAGCGTTCTATTGCTACAGATAAATCTCTCATGCCTCCTGGTGCTTTAGCGTTGATTCGCGCTTCCATTCCTTTGGTTAATCCTACCGGAAAAATGGAGGAGCGCATAATTAGTCGCTATGTTCTTGACCAAGATACCGGAGGCGCAATTAAAGGTGCAGGTAGAGTAGATTATTTTTTAGGTACTGGGAAAATAGCAGGCGATCGCGCTGGTGTGACAGTCAGCAATGGACAATTATTTTATCTACTACTCAAGTCCAAGAATTAAACCCACTCGCATTTTAATACTAAAATTCCCGACTTCTCTAAAAAGTCGGGAATTTTAGCCTTTCGGCGAAAATAAAGCACCCATTTCAAATGAATAAAATACTTACGTTGTATTCATTTTTAATTTTTAATTTTTAATTCCGCCTTGCGGTACTAGCTTCAGCTTTCTATGTGTCGGTTCGCTTTTTCATCTAAAATAGAATACTGATGAAAACCACTACTTGGGCTTCCAGTGACTGAAATTCAGATATTTTCTTATATATCCAAATGAATAGAATACTTGTGTATTTAAATATACTCTACTGCCCACTAGTATCTAGATTCTAGATATGGTATCACGACTAACAGCCAAACCAACTTTTAGTTTTAAAAGGAATTCAAGATATGAACCCACCTGAAGAGTACATGAATAATAATTCATTAGAAATAGAAAAATGGGGATCAAATCCAGAAATAAATAAGCAGCATCTTAGCAGTAATAATATTAGCGAAAATAGCAACTTAGATAAAGTTAGAGAAATTCTTTTTGGCAATCAAACACGAGATACTGAAAAAAGGTTTGCCCGCTTAGAAGAGCGTCTAATTAAAGAATTGGGCAACGTGCGAGATGAAACAAGAAAACGTCTAGATGCCTTAGAAAATTATATCAAACAAGAAGTTGATTCTTTAACAGAACGGTTAAAAAATGAGCAATCAGAACGTGATGTTCAGGTGAAAGCAGTTACTGAAGAAAGTAAAAATATAATTATATCTTTGGAACACAAGATTACTCAATTTGATCAACAAACTACAAATAGTCAACGAGAGTTGCGTGAGCAGATTCTCAACCAATCTAAAAGCTTACAAGATGATATCCAGCAAAAATCTCAGGAAATTTTAGCTTTACTGGAACGGGAAGCTCAAGAACTTCGCCGCGACAAAACTGATCGTTCCAATCTTGCGGCTATGTTTACAGAGTTAGCCATTCGGCTGAACACAGAAAATAAATCTTGAGCTAAGAGTTTAAAAGCACAAAGTTGATTGTTAACCCATCAATGCATCTCTCCTGTTTACAACAGAATGCTACTTCAGAACAATTGTGAATTGGGGGATTTTGATAATGAGTGACAATTTAAAAAATCCAATACCGAAATCATCCCCCGAAGGTTTGAACAGCAACAGCCAAACATCGAAAATCAACGATGAACTAGCTATACTCCGCAGTTTGCTTCTAGATATTGAGCCAACTCAACTTAAAAAACTTTACGAGCGATTAGAAAACCCTCAAATTCAACCAGAAGATATTAGTCAGATGCTTCCAGAAGCTGTTATTCTGCGGTCAAAGCAAGATAAACAACTTGGAGAAGTAATGGTATCAACTGTTGAAGAAGCCATTCAAGTTTCTGTTACACAAGATTACAATGTGCTTGCAGATGCATTATTTCCAGTTATTGGGCCAGCTACTCGCAAAGCAATTTCTACGGCTCTTGAGGAAATGATGCAATCTATGAATCAAACTCTGGAACATAGCTTGTCTCCACAAAGCTTTAAGTGGAGGCTAGAAGCGAAACGTACAGGAAAATCATTTGCAGAAGTTGTACTGTTACGGACGTTAGTTTATCGAGTGGAACAAATATTTCTGATTCATAAAAAATCTGGATTATTGCTTCAACATTTAGTAACAACGCAGGTAGCAGTTCAAGATCCAGATTTAGTTGCTGCTATGTTGACAGCTATCCAGGATTTTGTCAAAGATTCATTCAGCGTCCAACAAGGAGATGGGATAAAAAGTTTACGCTTTGGAGAACTTGTGATTTGGATTGAAGAGGGGCCACAAGCGTTAGTAGCAGCGATAATTCGGGGAAATCCTCCCCAAGAATTAAAGTTAGTTTTGCAAGAAGCGATAGAAAAAATTCACCTGAAGCTCAGTAGAGAAATTCAAAATTTTACCGGGGAGACAGAAGCATTTGAGGTAAGTAAGCCTTATCTAGAAGCTTGTCTGGTAGTTCAGTATAAATCTGCGGCTAAACAAAATTATACCTATGCCTGGGCTTTCTTGGGGGCGATCGCGATCGCTTGCGGGACTTGGGGCTTTTTTACGATTAGAGAGCAACTCCGTTGGCAAGCCTATCTCCAAAAACTCAACTCTCAGCCAGGAATTGTTGTAATTAACTCCCAGAAACGTTATGGAAAATATTTTATTTCGGGAATGCGCGATCCCTTAGCAGTAGATCCCAATACACTAATACAACAAACAAATCTCAATCCCAAAATAGTAATTAGCCAGTGGCAACCTTATCTTTCCTTCGAGCCACAGTTTACTACCAGAAGAGTTAAAAAATTGTTACATCCCCCACAAAGCGTATCACTACAAGTTAATAATAACGGTATTCTAATCGCTAATGGTTATGCCCCTCGCAAATGGATTTTAGAAGCACGCAAATTATGGTATTTTGTTCCTGGTATCACCCAATTGCAAGACAAAAATCTTGTGGAAACAGAACTGAGACAATTAGAGTTATACAAAAAAAAAATAGAACAACAAATATTATTTTTTTCAGAAGGGACAACTGATTTGATGCCTGGTGAAGCTGATAAGTTACCTAATTTATTTATATCCATCCGCAAATGCTTAGATATTGCTAAGTATCTGGGCAAAAATGTCCAGATTCAAATAATTGGACATACCAATAGCACTGGAACAGAAGGACAAAATAGGCTACTCAGTCAAGCCCGTGCCAAAAAAATTCTATCTTATTTCAAATCTCAAGGAATTAATATAAACCAATTTAAAGCCATAGGGATAAGTTATAGCCTACCTTTACAGTCAGAAGTAACCCCAGAATCTAAAAAAGTTAATCGGAGAGTATCTTTCAAGGTATTCATGACTAATACCTCTAAATAAACCTATATCAATTTATGATTATCCAGAAAAAAATTTGCATGATAGGTGCATTTGCCACGGGTAAAACTAGTTTAGTAGCGAGGTTAGTCCACAGTATTTTTTCGGAAAAATATCATACTACTGTGGGTGTCAAAATTGATAAAAAGATTATAGATATTCAAGACAATAAATTAAACCTTATCCTTTGGGATATCTATGGAGAAGACGAATTTCAAAAATTACAAATGTCTTATTTACGAGGTTCTGCTGGTTATTTATTAGTCGTAGATGGTACAAGGCATAATACTTTAGAACAAGCTTTTGAGTTACAAAAAAAAGTAGAAGAGACGATTGGACAAGTTCCCTTTATTTTGGTAATGAACAAATGGGATATAACGGATGAATGGGAAATTGAATCTGCTGAAATAGATGATGTTATACAGAAGGGTTGGACTGTGATTAAAACAAGTGCTAAAAATGGTGTCGGTGTAGAAGAAGCTTTTCAAACTATTGCTAAAAAAATATTGGATTGCTAAATGTTAGATATTCCTGTTTTTGTAATTACGTATATTCTAAATTTTATAGCAGCAGAGTCTTCTCTTGCCTATCTATTGGTTAATAAAGATGGTAGCCTCTTAGCTTGGGGTGGAAAGTTGGCAGAATATGGAATTACTAACCTGCGTAAAGGAGAAAAGGTAAAAGAGCAGGTTGTTTTTCTGGAAGGGTTACTACCATTAGATGATGATTCCCTATTTCTACCATTCATCCAAACAGAGTATGGTAGTTGTGTAGATGTTCATATATTACCGACAAAAGAAGGAGATTGGGTACTGCTGTTAGATAGTAGCTGTGATAGAAATTACCTCTTTCCTATTCAACAAAAAGCTAATGATTTCAGACTATTGCAGGAAAAATTAAATAGAAACTTAAACTAGTAACCTAGAAGCAAAATTAATTGAGCGGAGCAGGTTAAACCCATGAATCCATCTATCACAAATGATATGCTCACCGCTTTGGATATTTTAGCGTTAGAGCAAATTAATCCAGGATTATTTAAAATTATTGGTAATTTACCTGATTGGTTAAATCAATTTAATTCTACAGAATTATCATCAGGTACGAATATATTAATACCGCAGGAAGAATTTTCTTTTTTAAAGAATTTTTTAATTGATGCTGAAGATTTTTGGATGAATAAGAATGTTAAAAAACTGAGTTCAGGTTTATGGACTGAAATAGATGCAAGTGGGCAAGAATATCATTTTAAAGCTCATGCAATTTTTGTCGATAATAGGAAAATTTTATTGATTGAGGCTTTAGAAGGTTCTTATAAAGAGCAGCAGCATCTTCTACAAAAAGCTAGAGAATATAAGTTAATCTACCAGCAATTGCTCAAGGATAATCAAAAAAAAGATGTTTTAATCCATTGTCTTATCCATGATATAGCAGTGGAATTAAGTGCTATAAGTTGCTGTTTTGCACTATTAGAATTTGAGAATTTAACGCCTAAAGGAAAAGAGTATTTAGAAACTGGTATAAAGCAATGTCTAAAACAAGAGATGTTAATTAAAAATATTTTAGACGTTTTTTCTGATGAAATGCTATTACCAGAAAATTCTCCTATTGGTATTGAAGAAGCACCCAATATATTAACTTCTATCCAAGAGGTAATTGAGTTTTTAAAGCCTAATTTTGCCCTTAATCATGTAAAATTACAGTTTGCCATTAACATTGACAAGACAATAGACTGGACAGTTATTGGAGATCAATCTCGTTTAGATAGAGTGATTTCTAATCTAGTAGAAAATGCTTATCGTTATAGTATACCAGATTCTACTGTGACTATTAGTCTCCAATTGGATGGGGAATATGTTTTAGTTACTGTGGATGATCAGGGTTTGGGTGTACCGCCAGAAATGGTAAAAAATTTATTTCAAAAGTTTTCCCAAGGGAAAGATAAATCAGGGAGAGCAGGTTTGGGTCTTTATTTTTGTAGAATCACACTCGAACGCTGGGGAGGTAAAATTGGTTATTTACCTCGTACCCAAGGTGGTTCTAGATTTTGGTTTCGCTTACCAAGACTAGTACCGCAAGGCGGAATTAAAAATTAAAAATTAAAAATGAATACAGCGTAAGTGTTTTATTTACGCCGTAGTCACTGTACTAGCATCAAAGTAAGAATAACTACAGGCAGACAATTAAATAAATGCGGTTATGTCTTTTTATTTGTAGAAGCTGCGCCAATTTGGCATTACTCAAATAAACAAGTGCTGCAAAATTGAGCAGAAGAAGAGGATTGCTATATTAACTGTCCTCAAATTTCAAAGTTAAAAAGCGAGACTTATCTGAATTATCAAAAAATTGTCATTTATTAAAATGACAATTATCAAAGTTCGGATATTTAAAATATACTCCTGTTAAGACATGAGCAACCGCATTGCTGTTATTGGTCTTGGCTACGTTGGTCTACCTGTTGCCCTAGCGTTTGCCAAAAAATTTCCATACACTATTGGATTTGATATCAATTTAGAGAAGGTTAAAAGTTTAAAACAAGGCTGCGATCGCACGGGTCAAATTTCTGCCGATGAGTTAATAAATTCTAGTCTAATCATCACTTCAGAACTTTATGATTTGGTAGATACAAACTTTTTTGTGATTGCCGTACCAACCCCAGTTGACCGCAACCATAATCCTGACCTCACTTTGCTGATTAAAGCCTCTGAACTCGTTGCAAAAGTGCTTCAACCTGGTGCGATCGTAGTGTACGAATCTACAGTCTATCCTGGGGTTACAGAAGATATCTGCGGCGCAACTTTGGCCAAGGTATCAGGCTTACAGATGGGTGTTGATTTCAAGCTGGGCTATTCTCCAGAACGGATTAATCCGGGTGACAAGGCTCATACACTGGAAAAGATTGTCAAAGTGGTAGCTGGAGAAGATGCCGAAACTCTAGAACGAGTTGCAAGTGTCTATACAACCATTATTGATGCCGGTGTATATCGCACCTCCTCAATTAAAGTAGCTGAGGCTGCCAAAGTCATTGAGAATACTCAGCGAGACTTGAATATTGCTTTGATGAACGAACTGGCGCTAATATGCGATCGCATCGGTATCCGCACCCACGATGTTTTAGCAGCTGCAAACACCAAATGGAACTTTTTGCCATTCACACCAGGACTTGTTGGTGGTCACTGCATTGGGGTTGACCCTTACTACCTAACTACCAAGGCAGAAGAATTAGGATACCATCCCGAAGTCATCCTAGCCGGTCGTCGGATTAACGACAGTATGGGTACTTACCTCGGTCAGCGTTTTGTCAAACTCTTAGTTGAAGCTAACCTCTCGATTAAAGAAGCGCGGGTAGGAATTCTCGGTCTCACCTTTAAGGAAAATGTACCCGACATCCGCAATAGTCGTATACCAGATATGGTGGCAGAATTGCAGCAATTCGGTATTGAACCACTCTTACACGATCCTCTGGTAGATCCTGATGAAGCATACCAAGAATATGGGATTGATTTAGTTGATTGGCATCATCTGTCTGATTTAGATGGGGTAATATTTGCAGTCAGCCATCAAGCTTACTTAGATATGCCTTGCGAACAACTTTTTAACTGTTTGCGTCCCGGTGCAGTGTTAATGGATATCAAATCTATTTTGAATCAAGCTACACTACCACCCCATATTCATTACTGGAGTTTATAGGGAAAAAATCATGGTCAAGGTTTTAGTCACTGGTGCTGCTGGTTTTATTGGTTTTCACCTCAGCCAACGCCTATTAAGCAGAGGTGATGAAGTTGTTGGTCTAGATAACCTAAATGATTACTACGATGTCTTGCTTAAAAAAGACCGTTTAGCTCAACTGGAAGAAAGCCCAAATTTTAGTTTTTATAGACTGGATTTGGCAGACTCAGTAGTTATAGCGGAACTGTTTACTGAGCAACGCTTTGATGTAGTAGTTAACTTAGCAGCCCAGGCTGGTGTCCGATACTCCATCAAGAACCCTCATGCGTATATAAATAGTAACTTAGTAGGTTTTATTAACATTCTCGAAGGTTGTCGCCATTCAGGTGTTCAACACTTAGTATTTGCCTCTTCTAGCTCTGTATACGGTGCTAATACTAAAACACCTTTTTCTATTCACGACAATGTAGATCACCCAGTTAGTTTATATGCTGCTACTAAAAAAGCTAATGAGTTAATGGCTCATAGTTATAGTTATTTATATAATTTACCAGCAACTGGACTTCGTTTCTTTACTGTCTATGGGCCGTGGGGTCGTCCAGATATGGCGCTGTTTTTGTTCACTAAGGCAATTTTACAAAATCAGCCAATTGATGTGTTTAATTACGGTAAAATGTGCCGAGATTTTACATATATTGACGATATTGTAGAGGGTATCGTCCGCGTGATGGACAAAATCCCTCAGCCAAATCTCACCTGGTCAGGAAATGCACCCGACCCAGGAACGAGTAAGGTTGCTTATAAGACTTACAACATAGGTAACAATCAACCAGTTGAATTAATGCGCTTTATAGAAGTGCTGGAAGACTGTTTGGGAATGAAAGCACAAAAGAATTTTCTACCTTTGCAACCTGGTGATGTCCCCGTTACTTATGCGGATGTTGATGATTTAGTCAAGGATGTAGGTTTTAGACCTAGCACACCTATTGAGGTAGGAATTGAACGTTTTGTAGCTTGGTATTGTTCTTATTACCAGAACGCTAGTACTCGATTAACCCAAAATTCTTGGGTGAGAGTAGGGAGTAGAGAATAATGAAAATACTGCATATTTGTGCAATTGGAGGTACTGTTGAAACACTTTTAAGACCTCAAATTGATTACTTATTGTCTCATGGACTATCGGTTGAAATAGCTTGCTCTCCAGGTTTGGAACTTGAAAGATTACAACAACAAGGATATATAGTTCATCCGATTAAGATTGACCGTCAAATATCTCCTATCTGGAATTTGAGAAGTATTTATCAACTGACGCAATTAATTAAAAAGAATCAGTACGACCTTGTTCACGTACATACTCCAATTGCTGCTATATTGGGTCGCATTGCAGCGAAATTCGCTGGTGTTAAACGAATTGTTTACACTGCTCACGGTTTTCCATTTCACGATCAGTCTTCACCCAAACAATATCGTTTTTATTTTATTGTTGAGAAACTTGCTGCTTTCATAACTGATCTTATCCTTACCCAAAATTATGAAGATATTGCCACAGCTAAAAAATTAGGTCTTTGTCCACCGGGAAAAGTATGTTATTTGGGTAACGGTGTAGACATTGATCGTTTTAAGCGCGATTACCTCAATCCCAGCTATCAGATATTGTTACGTAAATCCTTAAATATTCCTGCTAATAGAGACTTAATTATCGGCACAATTGGACGTATAACCCGTAGAAAAGGGAGTGGATATTTGATTGAAGCCACAGCCAAACTACTCCCTCATTTTCCGAATTTACAAGTTATTATAATTGGTTCTCAACTTAGTAGCGATCCTGAACCTTTCCATACAGAATTGATAACAAGAATTCACTCTTTGGGAATTGAGGAACATATTACTTTAACAGGAGAACGTCAAGATATACCAGAAATTTTAGGGTTGTTAGATATCTTTGTACTGCCTACATTCACTCATGAAGGACTACCTCGATCTATCCTAGAAGCAATGTCAATTGGTTTACCAGTTGTTACTACAGATATTCGCGGCTGTCGAGAAGCAGTAATAAATGGAAAAACTGGTTTAATTGTGCCACCTCAAAATAGTGAAAAGTTAGCTGAAGCTTTAGGAATACTATTATCTAACTATGAGTTGCGACAAGCCTATGGTCAAGCTAGCCGTGAACGGGTGGAAGCTAAATATGATGAGGAATTAGTTTTTGCTCGACTTAATAAGTACTATGAAGAATTAGGAATTTGTTCAATATGTCATAAATAGAGATTGTGAAAAAAATCTCATGCAGAGAAGAGGAAGAAAGTGGATTTATGAGTGTTAATAATTTTCAGGGCTTTTATTTAAAAATTTATAGCAGATTAATCAAATCTATATTAGATAGATTTGTAGCAGCGATCGCTTTAATTTTCCTTTTTCCTTTACTTGTGGCTGTAGCGATCGCTATTTATTTTCATATGGGTTGGCCAGTTATTTTTACCCAACCCCGCCCCGGTCAAAATACTCGGATTTTTAACTTTTATAAATTCCGTACTATGACCAATGAACGCGATACCGAAGGCAATCTTCTTCCTGATGAAAAACGCCTCACAGCCTTTGGTAAATTCCTGCGTCAAACCAGTCTTGATGAATTACCTCAACTTTGGAATGTCTTGAAAGGAGACATGAGTTTTGTTGGCCCCCGCCCATTATTAGTAAAGTATCTTGACCGCTATACCCCTAAACAAGCACGTCGTCATGAAGTGAAGCCGGGTATTACTGGCTGGGCGCAAGTTAATGGTCGTCGCACATTAGATCAATTTTGGAATAAAAAATTTGAGTTGGATGTTTGGTATATCGATCACTGGAGTTTATGGCTTGATCTGAAAATTTTGTTTATGACTACATGGCAAGTAATTCAACGAAAAAGTATCACCCAGGAAGGTCATGTTACATCGGAAGAATTCAAAGGTTAAGTTAAAAAAGAAAATATAGCAATCCTAAATGAGTCGTGAAAAATATAGATAAAGAAACGAACCGCCATCGCGCAGCGTCTCATTAGAGAAGAACGCAAAGGGAATAAAAAAAAGAGATATATAATTTTTGCAAATGATTTATGACTGCTATAGAAGTACAATAAGTAGAGAAACATGACTTTTAAACAGATAACAAATGTGTCCACATCGGTGTTAACTTCAATGACAGAAGAAGAATGTGCCGATTGGTATCGCAAACGAGGAATACACGTTATTTGGCATTGCGATCGCTATTGGAAAGAGACAATTCGAGGTTTCTATCAACCGCTTCATTGGTTAGCACGCTTGAGTGCTGAAGAAGCAACTTCCCCAACCCCATTATCTTGGGGATTTCAAACAACATTATGTGAGGTTGATGCAAGCATTGCCAATGCCTCAATGCCGATTCACTGTTTACCCAATCTGGAAAACTATGATCTCCAAAGTGTAACAGCAAATCGTCGAAATCATCTCCGAAGATGTTACAAGCGAGTCAATATTGTGCAGTTAAATGAACTCACTCTGTTACAGGAACAGGGATATGAAGTATTTTTATCGGCATTAAGGCGAACAGCTTATCGTCAAATACCTTCAAAAAAAGACTATTTGATGGCATTGGCTAATTATGTCATCCCTGAACGGCGGTTAATTCTTGCTGGTCTTAACGGTACACAGCTTTGCGGTTATGTTACAGGTTACGCCGTCAACGGTATTGCTTACATCGATGAAGTAATCATCGCCACTGAGGCATTATCTACCTACATTGGTACGGGATTGCTATTTGAATTTGCACAGGTTTGTCGCCGATCTAAGTTAATTCGTGAACTTGTCAACGGTCTACACTCTCGTGAAGATGAAAAACTCTGTATTTTCAAGGAGGGAATGGGTTTTCAGGTAAAGCATATTCCTGCAAAGGTGCAGATAAATCCAATCATTGAGCAATTCATCCAATGGCGATATCCACACAAATATTATCGCTTAGTTGGGCATGACTGAATAATTCGTAATTCGTAATTAATTTTAAAGATGGATATTCAAGTAATTGATTTAGCTAACCCTTTGTGGTTACAAACGCTAGAAAAGCTCAGTTATGATGTTTATCATTTGCCTGAATATATATATCTAGAGTCGCAAAGAACCCAATCAATACCAGAGGCTATCTTGATAGTTGATGGTGAAAAAATATTTTTTTTACCTTATTTGCTTCGCCACTGCGATGATTTATTTGAGGGTGAGTTCACGATTCCAGAAGTATTTGATGTTGTCTCGCCTTATGGTTATCCTGGATTTCTGTTAAGTGAGGCGGCGGTTAATACACCTGATTTTTTAAATTTGGCACTTGAACAGCTAAAATTTGTATTCTTATCCAAAAGCGTATGTTCAGCATTCTTACGGCTGCACCCAATACTAAATCAAAATTCCAATGAAGTTTTCGCCTCTGAATTTTGTCAAGTATCAGGAGAAACTATATCTATCGACTTAAGTCTTTCAACAACAGAAATATGGCAGCAAACGCGACCGGAACACCGCACTTATATTAATCGATGTAAACGGAATGGATTTATTCCAAAGATGGTTAATTTTGAGGATTATATAGATAAGTTTATTGACATATATATTGAAACAATGGAGCGTGTAGAAGCTAAAAAATATTTTTATTTTGATTATAAATATTTCGCTTCTTTAGCAAATCTGAATGAAACTATCCACTTGTGTATTCTAGAATTAGACAATCAAATCGCCTGTGCTGGAATATTTACTGAATGTTGTGAAATAGTTCAATATCATCTTGGAGGAACAAAAAATGAGTTTTTAAAACAAGCTCCTAGCAAGTTAATGTTTGATTACGTTAGATTTTGGGCCAAAGAACGTGGAAATAAATTTTTGCATTTGGGTGGTGGTGTTGGCGCCGCTAAAGATAGTCTCTACAATTTCAAAGCAGGTTTTTCTAAACAAAGACATCCTTTTTTGACACTGCGCCTAATTACAGATCAAGAAAAATATCTTTATTTAGTTGAATTACGAGCAAAATATTTAAAAACTGAGCCAGAAACTTTACTTAAGTCAAAATTTTTCCCTGCATATCGTTCTCTTAATTAAGCAAAAAATACTAAGATTTACGCAAAATTATAATCTGGAAACTGGTAAATACCTTAACAGAAAGATAGCAAAGGAATTTAGACAATGCGGATGAATAAACCAATTCTGCTTTCAACACCTCACATAAGCGATCGCGAGCTAGAATTTGTCAAAGAAGCTTTTGATACAAACTGGATTGCTCCCGTTGGCCCTCATGTTGATGCTTTTGAGCAGGAATTTTGCCAATTAACTGGCGCTAGTCATGCTGTGGCTGTTAGTTCTGGTACAGCCGCTCTGCATTTAGCTTTACGATTAGTTGGTGTTGAACCTGGGGATGAAGTTTTTTGCTCTACTTTAACGTTTATTGCTAGCGCTAATCCAATTACTTATTTAGGAGCAAAACCAGTTTTTATTGATAGCGATCGCACTTCTTGGAACATGAATCCTCAATTGTTAGCAGAAGCGCTAAATGAACGCGCCCAAAAAGGCAAATTACCTAAGGCTGTTATCGTTGTACATTTATATGGTCAGAGTGCAGATATTGACCCAATTTTAAAAGCTTGTAATCAGTATAATGTTCCCTTAATTGAAGATGCTGCGGAAGCTCTGGGAGCTACTTATAAAGGACGCTACTTAGGAACCTTTGGACATATCGGCATTTACTCATTCAATGGCAATAAAATTATTACTACCTCTGGTGGTGGAATGTTAGTTTCTGATGATTTAGAGTTAGTTAGAAGAGCTAATTTTTTAGCAACTCAAGCACGCGATCGCGCCCCTCATTACCAACATTCAGAGATTGGTTACAACTATCGTCTCAGTAATATTTTAGCTGGCATTGGTCGCGGTCAGTTGCGCGTTTTAAGTGAGCGAGTTGCAGCTAGGCGGCGCAACTTTGAAATTTACTATCAGGCTTTGAAAAATTTACCAGGTATAGAATTTATGCCTGAAGCTAATTATGGATATGCTACTCGCTGGCTAACCTGCTTAACAATATATCCTGAAGCTTTTGGTGCAAATCGAGAACAAATCCGCCTAGCACTTATTGAACAACAAATTGAATCTCGCCCTGTCTGGAAACCTCTACACCTCCAGCCTATTTTTGCTAAGTGTGAATGTTTTGGTGGTGGAGTAGCAGAACATTTATTTACCTACGGTCTTTGCTTACCTTCTGGCTCTAATCTCACAGATGAAGATTTAGAAATAGTAATTACTGAAATCAAAGCAATTCATCATCAAACTCAAACAAATCACAATTCTGTATTCATGGTTCCTGAAAAAATTTACCTGAAAACTTAATTTAAATTCTACACAAGCATTATTGAGTGATTCGATATTTGATGATTTTAACAATAATCAAAAAAATACAATTATTTTATGTCAATACAAGAATCTTCTGGAACATTTGATAAATATTCACAAGTTCTCAAACGCCGTTGGATTTCTGGATTAAGTGTTTTTATTTGTGTATTCATAATTTTACAGGTAGCTACATTTTTCAAGAAGCCTTATTACTTAGCAGAAGGAAAGCTCAAATTTCAAAGAATCAATACTACTTCTTCCCTAACAGGATTAGGAACAGAAATGGGGAAATTAGAGCCATTAGTCGATGATAAAAGTAATCCTCTCAATACAGAGGCAGAAGTTATCCGTTCTGTCCCAGTTGTGAAAAATACTATAAATAGACTTAACCTAAAAGATAATAAAAAGGTACATTTAACAACCAAACAGTTTCTACAAGCGCTCACAGTAAAGGAAGTTAAGGGAGCGGATGTTCTAAGTATTTCCTATAAGGATAAAAATCCAGAATTAGCTGCACAGGTTGTTAATACTCTGATAAATGTCTATTTAGAATACAATATATCTTCTCATAGAACTCAAGCAACCACCGCTCGCAAGTTTATAGAAAAACAACTACCAAATGCAGAATTAGTTGTACGACAAGCAGAAGCAGAACTAGCACAGTTTAAAGAAAAGTATAAAATTGTTTCTCTGCAAGAAGAAGCAACTAAAGCACTGGAAGTTATTACAACATTACAACAGCAAATTAATGAAGCTCAATCTAGATTTGCTGATACGGAAGCACAAACTCAAGAAATCCGTAAACAATTGGGTATGAACTCCCAGCAAGCCGTAATGATGACATCCCTTAGCCAAACTTCAGGGGTACAAGATATTCTTAAAGAAATTCAAGAGCTAGAATCACAACTAACAGCTAGGCGGACTGTTTTACAGGATAACCATCCGCAAATTATCGATTTGCAATACAAATTACAGTCTTTAAATGAGCTACTAAAACAACGGGTAAAAAACGTTGTTGGAACAACTACATCACAATTAAATAATAACTTTCAATTAGGAGAACTACAACAGCAACTTTCTGCAAGACTTGTGGAATTAGAGTCAACCCGTCTGGGTTTATCAAGCCAAATAACTACTTTATCTAGTTTACAAACTGCTTATAAACAACGTTTGAATAATCTACCAAGATTGGAACAACAACAGCGTCAGTTAGAACGGAAAGTACAAGCAGCGCAATCGACCTATTCACTGTTACTACAAAAATTGCAAGAAAGCCGAATTGCAGAAAATCAAAACTTAGGTAATGCTAGCATGATATCCGAAGCTGAAGTACCAGAATATTCTATTTCATCTCCGATGTTTTTGTATTTAAGTACAGGTTTATTGGCTAGTTTGACAGCTTTAGCGACTGTGTATGTTTTGGAAAAAGTAGATAAATCAATTAAGAATGTTGACCAGGCAAAAGAGTTATTAAAATTTACTTTATTAGGGATGATTCCTGACTTCAATAAGTCCCAAAAATCTCTTCGTAGTCATGAAGACTTAGAATTATATAGCAAAAGACTTGTAGTTCGAGATATGCCGCGATCGCGCATTAATGAAGCCTACCGAATGTTGCGGGCAAATCTAAAGTTTACGAGTGCTGACAAGGAGCTAAAAGTTATAGTTGTTACGAGTTCTGTACCCAGAGAAGGTAAATCAACGGTAGCGGCTAATTTAGCTGTAACAATGGCTCAAATGGAGCGGAAAGTTTTATTGATAGATGCAGATATGCGTCGTCCTGTTCAACATAAAATCTGGGAACTGATTAATAATCAAGGTTTAAGCAATTTGATTGTTGGACAAGGTGAAATTAGGACAGCTATTAAACCAGTAATGGATAATTTATATGTCTTAACTTCTGGAGTTACACCTCCTAATCCAGGTTCTCTTCTCGACTCTAAAAAAATGGCTGCGTTAATTAAAACTTTGTCTGTATACTATGATTTCATAATTATTGATGCTCCATCATTAAACGTTGCTGCTGATGCTGCTACTCTAGGTCAAATGGCTGATGGTGTTTTATTTGTTGTTCGTCCAGGGGTGGCTGATTCTGTTAGTGCCAGTATTGCCAAGGAGCTTTTAGAAAAATCTGGTCAAAATGTCCTGGGACAGGTAGTAAATGGAGTTGTTACCCAAACTGAACGCTATAGTTACTACTACTCAACTGAAGTGGCAAATACATCACAAAGACGCGATAAATCGCCGTCTCTACAATAATCAGTTTTTTGTAGAGACGGCGATTCATCGCGTCTCTTGTTTTTACGCCTCGATCGCAGGGTGATAATCATCTGGATTATTAAAGCCTGCAATCCAGGCGGCTGCTTGATGGCAACTCTGCATATAAGGTGGAACGCGCAGGATATGAATATGTCCTGTGGATGGACAAGTCACTTTCAAAACCATAAGTGGCTCGTCGTCCTCAAAAGGAATGTAGACAAGTTGACGTTCTCCACCAGCATCACGATCGCGATCGCGGATCAATCCTCCCACTTGCTGCAAAAATGTCTCATATCCCAGACGTTCAATCAGCACGCGGCGCAACTCAACATTCTCTATATTGAGGATATCTTGCCCAGTGATCGACTGAGATTCAAAGGCAATTTTATCGTTCACCTGTACGCCTCGCCAGCGCAAGACAAAACCATGCCCCGCAGATAGACTAGTAATCCCGCTTCCGGCCAACTCGATCCAATAAGTTACGTGCAGTCCTTGGGGAAGGGTAGTCAGGTTTATACAATCGCTGATATCAATACTTTCACAAGTTAAATTTTCAGGTAAATTATAAATATCCAACGCACCGCTTAAATCCAGATGACCCAAAACGCGCATCCCATCCCAAGCGCGATGCTCAAGGATGAGTTTTCGAGCGTGTTCAGCTGATACAGGTTCTTGACTTTCCTTTGGACGCTGCAAAACTTGTTTATTCGGTACACGTCCCTTCGACATCACCTTGAGCATTAATCCATCACCTCTACGTAAGTATCAGGGCGATATTCACGTTGTCTCCAGACGCGGTAAAGCCCTTGGGGTAATTCAATCGCCCGATGTTCTTCATGAACTAAAGTGGCACTTGGTTCTTTAACCTCAAGAAAAAGGTCACTATCATGTACCCACAACTGAACAGCATTGGATTCCTGAATGCGATGGCTATGTCCTGTGATTTCACCATGAGCAAGAGTAGCACCTACACGCCTCTGAGCGCCGACAGGTAAGTTAGCAATACGTCCGATCAGAACGTCGCCATGTCTGTAGAGAACATTACCTTGGTTAGCTTGGGAGTTCTTACTGTTGTTAAGCATGTTTCCATTATATAGCGGTTCTCGTTTACGTGAGTACACCCGTAGGGGCACGGCATGCCGTGCCCCTACCTACATACACCTTGCGATAAATTTTGTACCGCATCTGAATGGGAACCGTCTAAGGTTTAATCTGATTGCTGCTCTCTACAATTATGAGCTTCATCTCCCTCAAACCGAATTTGCCTGAGCAACTTTTGCCAGAGGTTTAATGATATTTTTGACCTCTCCCCGCTATTAGTACTAATAGTTAGTTAGATGATTTTGTGGGAAAAATCTATTATTTCACAGGTCACTTTTGGGAACTTCCTCACGAAATTCTATAACCAATTGCATAGTTTCCACTACCAAATCACGTAAATCCCGATTGAGTGCTACAGCGCCTTGAGATCCAAACCAACGGTCAAAAATAGCGACATATCGCTGATTTCCATTGACGAATCCTTGCATGAACTTGACCAGAGAATAGTTGACTGTATCCAAAAATTTCGAGTTATTTTCAGGCACCATGCAAGCGATACCTTCTTGTGAATAGGGGCGATCGGGTACGATCGCAAAAGCATCTCGATTCTTTTGCTGTTGCAGCCATCCCTCTAAAAGAATGCTATCGGATGAAAAGGCATCAATAGTATCTTGTTGCAAAGCTGTGTATCCCTCTGCCCTAGTTTTAAAATATACCAGTTTAGCTTGGGGTTGTGCACGAGCGATCGCCTGCTCATTTGTAGTTCCCGCCAGCACACCAATTCGCTTACCAACAAAGGATTCAGGGGAACCTAGATTACTTCCTTTTTTAACTAATAATTGAGTTCCAGTCACACCGTAGCTAACAGAAAAGTCTACTTTTTTATCTCGCTTCCATGTAAAACTACTCGCATCACATACAATATCAACTTCTTGATTAACTATTTTAGGAATCCGCTCAGAGGGGCTAAGACCAACTAATTGCAGTTTAATTTTTTTATCTAGGTCTTTTTCTAATTGCTCTTTAATTAGAGTCAGCATATCTACAGAATAGCCATTTAACTTTCCTTGACTATCCACATAGGCAAAAGGTAGCGCATCTCTACTAGTACCAGCTGTTAATACCCCTGTTCTTTTTACTTTTTGCATCACAGTCTCAGCACCTACCACATTCGGTATGAGGGTTGCAAACATGAGACTTAAAACAGGAATAGCAATTTTTTTATACATAAGCTAGTTTTCAAGTAGATCGTTTTTTCAAAAATCAAATCTAATTTCTATATCAAGCTCAAGAAGGTATCACTATCGAGTCCATAGTAAGGTTATCTAGTAACTATTCTTTACATTAGGGTTCTTTCGTGACTCTCAATACGGTTCGGTTAAGGTTTTTTGATGAAAATTCTAGATCACAAAGATACAATAAATCATCAAATCGCCGTCAAGACGAAAGACTGATTATTGTAGAGACGGCGATTCATCGCGTCTCTTGCTTTAAAGCAGTTCGTAGTAGCGTGTCAAGACTAAAATGTTGCAAAAAATTTTCTTGTGGGGCGGGCATCTTGCCCGCCAATTAGGACGGGCTAGAAGCCCATCCCACAAGAGTTTGCTAATGCACAAATTTAGTCTTGACACGCCAGTACATTTAAATAAATTTAACGCTCAATCAAATTGACGATCGCCTTTACCAATACATCTGGATCAACTGGTTTAGAAATATGCATTTGAAATCCTGCTGCTAGTGCTTGCTGCTGATTCATTTCCCCTGCATAAGCTGTCAGAGCGATCGCTGGGACGCTTCCTCCTTGTTGGGGCGATCGCGATCGCACTTCACGCATCAGCATATAACCGTCTGTCTTTGGCATTCCAATATCACTAATTAAAACATCTGGTATCCAGTCAGACAATGCTTGTAATGCTTCCTGTGCTGATGTTACAGCAGTTACTTCTACACCGTAGTCTTGCAAAATAAAGGTAATTAAGTCACGGATATCTGGCTCATCGTCTACCACTAAAATTTGAGTACCCAAAAGGAGCGAGGATTCAGCTTCACAATCTGAAGATTCATTTTCCTCACGCCGAACCTGTTCACTTCTAACCAAAAGCGGTAGCTCAACAGTGAAGGTTGCACCCGATCCTTCTCCAGGACTTTCGGCTTGAACTTTTCCCCCATGCATTTCTACAACTTTACGGACGATGGCTAGTCCTAAACCTAATCCACCAAATGTCCGTGTAGTTGTGCCATCAGCTTGCCGAAAGTAATCGAACACATAAGGCAAAAAGTCTGGGCTAATTCCCTTACCTGTATCGCTGACCTGAATTTGAACCTGATTACCAGCTTCCATGAGTCGAATTCCTACTCGTCCTCCAGTTGGTGTAAATTTTACCGCATTAGAAAGCAGGTTCCATACAACTTGCTGGAGCCGATTTGAGTCACCCATAACTTGTCCCAAACTGGCATCAAATATGGTCTGAATTTGAACTGATTTGGCTTCTGCTGCTAGTCGTACCGTTTCTAGTGCTGCTTCAACTACCATTACTAAGCTTACTGGACAGATACTCAAGTTTAATTTTCCTTGAAGGATGCGAGACACATCCAATAAATCTTCAATTAGCTGGGTTTGTAACTTGGCGTTGCGTTCAATGGTTTCCAAAGCGCGGTTAGTTGTTTTTTCATCAAACTTGCGAGTCCGCAGCATTTTTGACCATCCCAAGATGGGGTTGAGTGGGGTTCGCAGTTCATGGGAGAGAACTGCTAGAAACTCATCTTTAATTTTGTTGGCGATCTCTGCTTCTTGACGTGCTGTCCTTTCGCATTGGAGGAGGCGATCGCATTCTTTTTCAGCTAATTTGCGATCGGTAATATCCAGTACAAAGGCAACACCATGTTCTTGGGAGTCATTCAGCAAGGCTATCCCCAAAACAATTGGGACTCGTTTACCGTTGCGATGGATGTATTCTTTCTCAAAAATTTTGGAAACTCCGGTGGTTTGCACCTCTAAAATGGCGCGATCGTCTAAATCTTGATACTCGACAGGAGTAAGTTCTCTCCAATTAATTCTACCTAGAATGGCAAACTCATCACGAGTGTAGCCAGCTAGTTGAAGAAAGGCATCATTGGCATCAATGATGAAGCCATCAATAGTCCAAAAAGCGACTCCGATCAGATTAGATTCAAACAAACGCCGGAATCTGGCTTCACTTTCACGTAATGACTTTTCTGCCCGTTTGTGTTCGGTAATATCGCGAGAAACAGTAATTACGCCTTCAACAGTTTGGTCAACATTGCGTAATGGGGTAAGGATATATTCATAATAATGTACCCCATCAGCAGTCAGATATTTACACTCATCCTTAATCGGCTGACCAGTTTTCATCACAGCTTGTCGTTGATTATCTACCTGCGTTATCAAGTCTGCCGGTAAATCCAGTTCTGGCAAAGTTTTTCCGACAATATCTTGGGGTTTGAAACCTAGTACAGTCGCTCCATCACGACTTACATACTGATAGCAACCTTGGCGATTAAAGATGTAAATGTGATCGACTGAGGCAGTGAGGATGGCATTTAAAATATTTGCCTGTTCTTGGACTTGGGTAGTGAGTTCGCGCGTACTTTCTACTGCCTGTTTACACACAGTAGTTTCCATACAAATGCCAATCATTTGCACGGCTTGTCCCCGATCGTCATAGATAAATTTTCCCTTGGCAGAAATCCAATGTACACTTTGATCTGAGCGAACTATCCGAAATTCATCGTTGTAGTCAGTTTTTTCTGCCAAAGCGCGAGCGATCGCTTGCATTACAGATTGCTTATCTTCAGGATAAACGCACTTCTGAAATGTCTCATAAGGGCCATCAAAACTACTAGGAAGTACACCAAAAAGCACTTCATAATTTTCAGACCAGGTGACTTGATTGGTAACAATATTCCAATCCCACAAGCCCATCTGGGAAACATCTAGAGCTAATCTCAGCCGTTCTTGGCTCTCTCTAAGCACTACTTCTAATTGTTGTCGCTCTGCAATTTCTTGTTGGAGTTGCTCTAAAATTAATTCTACATCTGTTGGGAGATTGATAGCTGTAGATATATCTTTTTGAATATGCCAATTGGTAACTGGAAGATGTAAACTTTCTACTTCTCCTGGCAGCTTTTTTTTAAGTTGTGTTAATTCTTCTTCAAGCGCTGCTTGCCTTTGTTGATAAGATATTTCTGATTGCTCTAACTCAGCTACACGCTGCCGTAGAAGTACTAATTCATCAGTGACTTGAAAGTTAATTTTATCAACACTTGGCATCTTATACACCGCTTATACTTAATAACACCGTCTTGAAGAGTAGGCATCCCCTAGTTTGATAACTATGAGTTTTTCAGCTAAAAAATGCAATCTATCAAAAGGCACATAAACAATTCAAACTTAGAATTAAAATTTTTAAAATTCAGTTCCAATTTATGTAGCGTTGGACACTGCCATAAACATTTTAATTGAGGATTTTGTCGTGATTAAATAGTGCCTGCCCTATAAAAATTGCTGATTCCATTCTGACTTCTGAATTCTGACCGGAGGCAGAGCGTCTGCGGCTCTGCTCCTGAATTCTTATTCATTTTTTAAATCGCATCAAAGCTGCACCAATCAATAATCCCACAACCTGTCCCCAAAAGACAACACCCGATTGATTTACGCCAACAGGAGGAATATTTAAACTGCCTATACCATAAAATAACTGTTGCACAAACCACCAAAATATATAGAAAAAGGCTGGTAATTCGATAGGGATATACAAGATTATTAGGGGCAGAATCGTGTAAATTTTAGCTTTAGGAAACCTCATAATGTATGCTCCCAAAATAGCTGCGATCGCACCATTTGCCCCAATCAATGGTACTGTCAAACTCGGCTCCGCCAAAATTTGCACTATCCCTGCGATCGCTCCAGCAGCTAGATAAAATCCGAGATAGCGTCTATGTCCTAGAATATTTTCTACAGTCTTCCCAAAAACCCATAAGAATAGCAGATTTCCCAAAATTTGACTAAAACTGCCGTGTAAAAATATAGCGAAAACTAGTGAAAATACTCGCAAAATTACAATTATCCAAGCAGCAGAATTGTTGAAGAAGAGTGCATTTGTAATTGCTCCACTAATCTGCGCTGGAATCACACCCCAACTATTCACAAAATAGCCTAATACACCACTAAACTCTAGCTGAAGTTCCCATAAAAATATAGCCAGGTTAATGCCAATCAACCAATAATTAATAATCGGCTTATTCCGACAACGAATATTATCACTGATAGGAATCATATAGATTTGTCATTAGTCATTTGTCATTGGTCATTTGTCATTCGTCATTGGGAAAACTCTTTCCCAGTCGCCAGTCGCTAGTCTCTAGTCACCACTCCCTCACTCTCCCTTAACTGTGGCAAGATTGAAATCAGATCGCATCGTATTAACTAGGCCAACGAGATGCTGGGAAACACACTTGTAGGAAGATACCAAATTATTCGTAACTTGGGAGGTGGGGGTTTTGGTGAAACTTTTGTGGCTTGTGATACCCAATTACCCGGTTCACCTCCATGTGTCGTTAAGAAACTCAAACCACAGGCAAGCGATCCTGTAAGTTTGGAGACAGCTAGGCGTTTATTTGATACAGAAGCGCAAGTTCTGTATAAATTAGGAACTCACGATCGCATTCCTCAACTTTTAGCTTATTTTGAGGAAAATGCCGAATTCTATCTCGTACAGGAATTGATCGAAGGTCATGACCTGAGTCAAGAATTAATACCAGGTAAAACCCTGAGTCAAGAGCAAGTAATTTCACTTTTACAAGAACTTTTGGCAATCTTAGAATTCGTCCATCAACAGAATGTAATTCACCGTGATGTCAATCCCCGAAATATTCTCAGACGCCAACCAGATGGCAAACTGATTTTAATTGATTTCGGTGCAGTTAAACAAATTGCTACTCAAGTTATTGCTCCCCAAGGTCAAACCATCGCAACAGTAGCTATAGGTACGCCTGGATATATTCCTGGTGAACAAGCTCATGGTACGCCAAAATTAAGCAGTGATATCTATGCTGTGGGAATAATTGCCATTCAAGCTCTCACAGGATTATTACCAGAGGAAATAGTAAAAGATGCTGAGACTAATGAGATTATCTGGCACAATCAAGCCACGGTAACACCAGAATTCGCTAAATTCTTAGATAAAATGCTCTGCTACGACTTTCGGCAACGCTATCCTTCGGCAACGGTAGCATTACAAGCGCTGAAAGAGTTAACACAACCACCGGCTGAAACAATCGCGTTAACTCCTATTTCTTTGCAAAAGAATATAAACAAACCTCAACCGAAAAAAGGTATATTGGGTAAAATTTTCCTAGCGATATTTTTCGTTGGTATTAGCGGAGTAGCATCAATATTAATTTGGAATCACATTAATTCAAATAATGCCATAGAATTATCTAAACAAGGAAATACGCTTTTTGATTTGCAACGCTATCAAGATGCGCTAGCAGTATATGAAAAAGCAGTTAATATTCGACCAAGTTATGCTAAAGCCTGGAATGGTCAAGGCAAAACGCTGAATAAATTAAAAAAATACAAAGAAGCTTTAGTGGCCTATGACAAAGCAATTCAAAATCAGCCGGATTATTTAGATGCTTGGATTGGACGTGGCTCTGTATTGGGAAATTTACAGCGATATCAAGAAGCGATCGCCTCTTTTGACAAAGCCTTACAATTAAATAATGACAACTCAGAAGTCTGGAATGCTAAGGGTGAAGCTTTTAGTAATTTAAACCAATATGACCAAGCAATAAAATCTTATGAAAAAGCCATTGAACTGAAACCAGATAATTACGAAGCTTGGTACAAAAAAGGATTAGCTTTGCAGAATTCTAACCGATATGAAGAAGCGATCGCAGCCTACCAAAAAGTCGTTGACTTAAAACCAGATTACGAGCAAGCTTGGTATAATCAGGGAAATGCACTAGTCAATTTGCAACGCTACCAAGATGCATTCACCGCTTATGATAAAGCCGTGCAATACAAGCAAAATTATTATCAAGCTTGGTTATCAAGAGGTAATGTCCTGCTCAATTTACGACGTTATCCAGAAGCAATTCAATCTTTCAATCAAGTAATTAAATCCAATCCCAGAAATTATCAAGCATGGTATAACTTGGGCTGGTCGCTGCATCAAAGCCAACGCTATGAAGACGCAATAAAATCTTATAATAAAGCAGCAACAATTAAGCCAAGTGACTATCAAGTCTGGTACAACTTAGGAAATTCACAATACATTTTGCAGAAATACGAAGATGCGATCGCATCTTATAATAAGGCCGTTCGTTATAAACCAGACCATTCCGAAAGCTGGTATAGCAGAGGTAATGCGCTTTTAAACTTGAAGCGGTATCAGAATGCGATCGCATCTTACGATCAAGCAATAAAATACAAGCCTAATTACCAGCAAGCAATAGACGCCCGTAATCAAGCCCAAATTCAACTGCAAGGCGAAAAACCACAGCCTTTAATTGTGCCAACTATCCCAGTCCCTAATCCTATTAATCCTATTAATCCACTTAATCCACCTAATCCACCGCAGACAACACCCTAGTACCGCAAGGCGGAATTAAAAATTAAAAATGACGCGACGCAGACTCGTTAACGCTGCGCTAAAAAAATTAAAAATGAATACAGCGTAAGTGTTTTATTCATTTGGAATGGGTGGTTTATTTCCGCCGACCTGTACTACTGGCGTGGCAAGGCTAAAATTGTTGTATTAGATTTTGTCGGTTGGGTCGTTCGCGTCAGCGTCTTATAGCGAAGCATGAGACCCAACACCCCGATTAATGTTGGGTTTCGTTCCTCAACTCAATAAATTAAGCTTGCCACGCTACTACATTTAATGCACTACTTAAATCTGCGTTCACTCCCTTTTGGCGATCTATATAGCGTTTCCTAATCATACAAGGTACATCTTAGTCCCCTCCCCGGAAGCGAGGAGGTTGTTGGGGGTCAATACTGCGTAGGTTAAGAAGATTTGTAGGTTGGGTTGTAGCTTGCTTCCCCGTAGGGGTACGGAGTGAAACCCAACAAAGCCCTGAAAATGTTGGGTTTCGTTCCTCAACCCAACCTACCTCGGAGTGCTTTTTTGGGCTTAACCGAGCAGTATTGGGTTGGGGGTGGGGTTCTTGTACCTCACTCAACCAAGAACCGCTACATATCGTTTTGCTGCTTCACCAAAATGCAAGTTGCGCTGTCAGCGCACCAAAGGTGCAACCCCTCAACTCCCCGCACCAAAAACTTCTCCCACAGTTAAGCGGGTACCGTTAACAAAATCCCATCCCGACTGGGGACGTTTACCAGCTAGCTGAACCTCTCGCAACAGCAACAAACCTTCCCCAGTTTGAACAATCGCCCCAATTCCTTTAACAATGCTCACCACCTCTCCCGGTTTGTCTGATACATTTGACAAATCAGGCAATTTATGAATTAATTCTTGTAATTCTATTGGTAAATCGCAATCGCCTACAGAAGCCAGGGGAGCAGAAGCGGTGATCTTCAGCAGGTTTTCACGAAAGGTAGCCGTGCAGCTAGGGTAAAAGCCTCTGATTTGATTATGTAATTGGATCGCGCTTTTTGACCAATCCAAACCATAATCTTGTTTTTGAATCAGAGGCGCATAAGTAGCTGCTAAATTATCTTGGGGAACTGGTTGAATTTCTTTACGTTCCAACTTCAACAGAGTTTCCACCAACAGATCCCCACCGATCGCAGCTAGTCTGTCAGCTAAATCTTGAGTATTATCCAGTAAACCGATAGGTGTAGTGGCTATTTGTAGCATTGGCCCGGTATCCATCCCCACATCCATTAACATGGTTGTGATCCCCGTTTCCTTCTCACCGTTATACAAACACCACTGAATCGGCGCTGCACCCCGATATTTAGGTAAAATCGAGCCATGCACATTAATACAGCCCAACTTTGGCATCTTTAAGATTTTTGACGATAAAATCTGTCCATAAGCGACAACAACAAACACATCTGCGTCTAATTCTTTGATCTTGGTTAAAGTTTCAGTGTCTTTTTTTACTCGTTCGGGTTGCCAGACTGGTAAGTTGTGAGCAGTTGCGATCGCTTTTATTGGTGTTGGCGTCAGTTTATTTCCGCGTTCCCGGCGTTTATCTGGCTGGGTGACAACCGCTAGCACCTCAAATTCTGAGTGATTCAATAACTTTTCCAAGGTGGGTACAGCAAACTGGGGTGTACCAAAGAATACAATTTTCATTAATAATTAGTTGTTAGTCGTTAGTCATTAGTTAATAGTAAGTGCGCCCCTCATAACTGACAACATTTAAGTTGCATGTTGAAACAGAATTCACCAAGCTAGAATTTAGCCGGATCTTGGATTCTGGACGGCAGTTACCAACCAGAGTTAACTCATTCCCCGGCTACGAAAATATCGCAAGTCTTTCCGATATGCTCTGGCGATCGCTGTTTTCATAAAAGCCGTGGGGAAATCGAAGTCATTAGTACTAATGAATAATGAGGCGGGCGGCTATTCTTCCCACCCCTCTTAAAGGTATGGAATTACCGCCGATTTTCTTTGATTTGCTGCAAATAATATCAGATGTTTGGTGGTACAATGTTTTCGTATTGGTGAAACCAAAGGCTGCAAGATTTAACTTAATAGTTAAGTTGACAAGTGTAGCAGCTACTATCAACTGCATCTGCCTCTAGTGAACCTAATCACTTAGTGGTTTTTCGTAGCGAGTCGCTAGAGCATCTACCGAGTAAATTTTGTTCTTTTCCCGATCGTTTTCCCTAAATTGGCTTTAAATGTAGTTGGGTTTCCAAAAAACTATTGCGTCTTCTAGCTATTTTTGTAGTTTAGATAGCAATTTATGACTTTGGGTTGCTGATAGCAATATCTTCTGAGTATGATGTATTATGCGTCCGTTTTCCCAGGTTTTTAATCAACGCCTCACGTTTACCATCATGAGGGTTTGCGCTGTTTATTTAGTGTCTAACCTGGCTTGCTTCCTGCGTAATAGCGATCGCTACTACGATCCCCAATAGCCTAGTTATCTCGCTCTTTTTGCCAGCCTCATTCCCCAGACCATACCCTGAATATCCCTTAACCAATAACTGTCTTTGGTGTGGTTGGGTATAGCCAAATTAGATATCTTGTAGTAATTACTGAGTTCTCAGCATATTTACTATACTCGCATATTTTTACCAAAAAACATTCAGTACCAGAGTAAGAAAAGGTGTAGACAATGATACTTAATTTTTGTAAAACTCTGCAAACTTTGAAGAAATTATTTCGTCAAAGCTTTTAGTTTCTTGTTATACATATAATTACTGCCTGCCCCATTTCTGCTGATGTATTGCTTCTCACATCGCAACCGCCCCCTCTAGAGAGTCTACAAATGCTTAAACCCCTTTTGCTATCAGGATGGTTCCGCGCGCAACCATTTCTTAATTATGTTGTCGTTGTTATACTGATTGCACCCTTGCTAGGGGCATCGGGTCACTCTAACCCAGTTAGATCCGAAGTAGCGAAATTAACTTCGATGACTGGAGAGTCTGACTCTGTATCAAAGGAAATAGCTGTAGTTGGGGAACCTGAGATAGCTGAGACATTAAAAGCAGATCAAATCAACTCTTTAACAGAAGAATTTGATTCTGTGCCGACACAAAGTACTGCTGTTCAGGAACCGCAAGTATTACCAGCAGATAAAATTGAGTCTTTGACTCAAATAGATAGTTATGTGTCAAACAGCGATTTAACTATTCCTGATTCTTTGGTAGCAGTTGAACTTGCACCATTAACAGATGTTCCTGTTAGTCAGCTTAGTTTAGTACAAAAGCTCAAAGCTGCTAATGTCAAGTCTTTGAGAAAAGAAGAGAATTCTCTTTCTAGAAAAAATTCTTCTCCTGAATCATTGACAGCAACTCAAGTAGCACCAATTCTTGGAGAATCACAATCAACCACAACGAAAGAAACACCTGTTGTTGAACCAGTTGATGAGTCCCAAGCTGAACAAATAGACCCAATAGGTAGTCCTCATCCTATTCCTTGGAAATGGATTACAGCTACTCAAGAGGCAATTGGTTCTAAGGGTGGTTCTGGAGTGCGTCACTACCGCAGCCTCCCCGTGGTTTCTCCAGATGGGAAATATGCTGTTTATAGCCGGGTGCAACTAGAAGTAAAACCCCAAATGTACAACAGCCGTGTTACCAGCGTTTTGTTTGTGCAAGATATGCAAACCAAGAAGTTGTGGGTGATGGCTTCAACAACTCCTGTTAGTGATCCTTTATTAAAGGTAAAGGCTGTAAAGGGTACGGCGTCAGAAGAATCAGCAGAAACTGATCCGAGCGGTAAGATTGGGGTATTAGTTCCAGTTAGCTGGTCGGAAAAAGGCGATCGCTTTTTAGCACGCAAGTTTGAAGGTATCTTTAACACGGGTGATTCTACAGATAGCGCGGTGATTTGGGATCGGCAAAAAAATCACGCTAACACAGTTGCTCCTGCTAATGAGGAAGAACATGAAAAAATTGCCGTATTATTAGGCTGGAGTAAAAGCCAACCGGATCACGTGTTGTTCCGTGCAGGCGAACTGGGCGAAGAAAACTGGCCGTTAATGCAAGTTGCTAATGATGGTAAAACTATCACTACAACAGATGACGATCAGCCGATTACTTTTGGTAAAAAGGTTACAGAACTTTGGGCAGGCCCACAAGTCGCCTACCGATAGTTTATAAGAAATCCTATATACTCCCGTTGTCGTCATTGGCGACAACGGGATTTTTTTATGTAAGGCTGCGTAAGGTCGCGTTATATCAAGTTCGGGTGATTACTTATAATAAAATCTATCAATGTAGGTTGGGTTGAACAAAGTGAAACCCAACATGAGCAAGGATAAAATGTTGGGTTTCGTTCCTCAACCCAACCTACACATATTATAAGTGTTTAACCGAACCTGATATTAAAAGTCTTCCTGGGGCGATCGCTATTTTTATAAATCGTGCATAGGCATAGCCCAACCCAGGCATCGCTCCCATGTTTTGAATAAGTCTTTGAAGATAATAAACTAGAGAATAGTTCTTGCCGTACTCAATTTATGAAGCGGATCAGAGAATTCGCCCACAACTATTAACCTAAATATAAAATACTTAATAATTAGGACTACAGAGGCTTATCACCCCTTTCCCACTCAGGTATGGCACCTTTTACCCGGCGGATGGGTAAGTTGGCAATTAAAGCTGTAGTTCGTTGGTTGCTTTCTAAGGAAAACTCCAAACCCTCTGTCTCAATTTCGACATAGCGACAGACTACATCTAGGATTTCTTTCCGCATTTTTTCCAATGTTTGAGGATCTAAATCAGCGCGATCGTGAGCAATCACCAATTGCAGGCGACGTTTAACTTGAGTTCGACTGCTATCAGGGCCGCGAGAAAAAAGTTTTTCTAGAAGTTCAATCATTACGAATAGGTCTGGGGCGGAGACTGGAAAAGTAAATTAAACAATCTTTGTCCACAACAACCTTCGTAGACGGGCGAAGATGCTGTCTTGGGACGAGTCGATCTCCAGAAATTCGACACTTTCTCCTTCTAATCTACGAGCGATGTTCTCAAAGGCTGTGGCAGCTAAAGAGGGATTTTCTGCTAACACTAAGGGTTCGCCGCGATTGGTAGATACAATAACACGCTCGTCGTCAGGGATTACCCCGATCAGGGGAATGGCGAGAAGTTCCTGAACATCTTGCACTGACATCATATCATTTGCCTGCACCATTGCGGGTCTGATGCGGTTAATTATTAAATGAACACGCTTGATACCTTGTGCTTCTAGTAACCCTACTACCCGGTCAGCATCACGAACTGAAGAAATTTCTGGTGTGCTGATAACTAGCGCTTCTTTTGCCGGGCCGATCGCATTTTTAAACCCATTTTCGATCCCGGCGGGGCTATCAATAATCACGTACTGATACTTTTGCGCTAGTGCATTCACCAATAACTTCATCTGTTCAGGCGTGACTGCATCTTTGGAGCGATTTTGGGCTGCCGGCAAGAGTACGAGATTTGGTTGGCGCTTATCTTTCACCAAGGCTTGTTCTAGGCGGCATTCTCTGGCTAAGACTTCCACCGCAGTATAGACGATGCGGTTTTCCAACCCTAGCAGCAAATCCAAATTTCTCAAACCAAAATCCGCATCAACCAAGGCAACTTGACGCCCCATTTTGGCTAAAGCCATGCCCAGATTTGCTGAAACGGTGGTTTTACCCACTCCTCCTTTGCCGGAGGTAATCACAATAATGCGAGTCATGATAGAAATGCGGTCAATAAGGGTTCAGGAAATATAAAACAGTAAATTGCAGTATAAAGTATGAAGTATCGTATCAAGTATGAAGAAATATCTGTTCTCGCTGATGATGGCGAGGCATGAATATTTGTTTGATTTCATCCTTACTTATATACTTCATTCTTTAAGTAAATATTTATGGCTCTTGATTGCTCTTGGTGAATTGGTTTCTGGAAAAATCAGTAGCCCTAGCGATGCGAATTCCTTGGGGCGTAATATGTGCCACCTCTGGAGAAAACTGCATTGGCGGTTTTTCTGGTGCCCTAGCGACAGCATCGGCAATCCGTAATTGGGTTGGTTCCATTTGCAAGGCCATAATCAGACACTCACGATTGCCTCCGGCTCCAGCATGAGCGATTCCACGTAGACGACCCCAGATAATAATATCTCCATCTGCAATTACAATACCACCTGGGTTTAAATCTCCCAAGAGAATTACTGTACCAGGATGACGAATTTCTACTCCAGAGCGGACTGTCATTTCTAAATAGAGGGCATCTGCTTGGGGTATGGCTGTAGCCGTTGGCTCAGAACTCAGGGAAGTTACAGGCTGTAATTGTTCTACAGAATACCCTGATGTCACGGCAGCGATCGCAGTTTGCCGACGACTTGTCGAGACAGATATGAGCCGGAGTTGGACTTCACTCAAAGCCTCGGCGAGTTCTTGGAGTTGTCTGGCATCTACTAGGCGGTCTTGTGCCATTAGATGCACAGGTGTATTAGATACACGGAAGCGATCGCCTGCATTCAGACGTTGTCTGATTTGTTGCCAAATATCAGACCAACTCAGTTCTGAGGCAGATAGTTGAGATTCCGGGGGCAAAATTAATAACAGTCGTCCCTCCTTACTTTTTAACTGGACTTGAGTATTGTCATTGACGCGATGCCCTGAGACTGCTGACTCATTGGGATTTAAATCAGTCAGAATAAAATCTGATGGCACATCAGTATTTGACTCTACATTTGGGTTAGCAGGATTTGACTCTACATCCGCAAGGACAGTATTTGATTTTAAATAAAGGAGGACAGATTTTAACTCCGCATCCGGGAGGATAGAATCTGACTCTACATCAGAAACAGTAGAATTTACCTCTATCTCAGAAAGGATAGAGTTTGATTCTGCATTAGGAAGTGCAGAATTTGACTTTAGATTTGGAATCGCAGAATCAGAAGTCATGCAGTACTAGCCAAAAGACAAGGGACACTCCGAATAATTACTAATATTAGATCAGTTGCAAAATTCAACAACATTATCAGGCCAGAAAGTGCAGAGTGCCCAGTTATGAGTCATAGAGATAAAATTTTGCTTCTTTACTACCCAACAACAATTGTTAGACTCCGCACTCAGCAAGAGTTCTGTTTGGTGACTCGTGACTCAAGACTGTTTAGTTAACCTCTGATAAATTGTCCCCAAGGCATCAGCATCGCCGACGTTACCAGGAAACAGCACCACAGGCAAATTCGGAAACTGAGGATGATCGGATGGCGTTAATACCATTGAACAACCAGCTAAAATTTGACCTAGCAAACGGGCTGAAGTTAAAGCTAGTCCAGTACTCAAGACATCGTTTGAAGTAATGCCACCCTTGCTGATTAAGAATCCTATATCAGATGGTAAACCGCGCACAACATCCATCAATAAACTTGAAACTTGTGCCCCAAACTCCAATCGTGTCTTAACATCTTTAAAACTTAGTTCCTGACGGCTAGTATAAACCACTGGTGTTTTGCCAGCTTCGTGTACCGCCCGTGTATTTTCTTGGATTTCAGTTAGCAATGCCGCAGATTCATTTGCATCATTAAGTAATCGGGCTACATTGACTTCGATTCCCACTGTTCCCTCTACTTGCAACAGCGCCTCTAATTGCTGGGTAGTCTTTTTCACATGGGAACCAACAATCACTGCACCTGGTTTGCCTTGGCGCACGTACTGCGCCATGTTTTCGGCGGCAATAGGTTGGGGTGGTAAAGCGGCTAAAGCCGTCAAAATACTTGCTGCACTGCGAAATAAAAAGCGTTTCCCTTGACTTGCTGCTGTTAATATATCTACTGCAAAGCGGTTGAGATCGTCTTGAGTTTCACCATCAACGACAGCGCACTGATTACCATTAAGTTGTAACAAGCGTTCTAAACTACCAGCGCGAATATCAGCCAGGAGAAATCTTTCTACAGCTTCAGCACTAATTCGTCCTTGAGTCTTTTCTTCGACATACTTGGGTAAGTAACTGTGATGGTAACTGAAGACCGAATCACGGGCAAATTCGGTTTCATGGACAGGGGTAGTTACACCGTCAATAATCAAGTAATGCACACTGTCACGGGTGATGCGTCCGCCCTCAAAAAAGGCTGGTACGAGAAAATGAGCATCAAAGGGGCCGAGTTCTTGTGCGATCGCATCTGTTTCAATGGGATAATGCCCCCGCAAAGTAGAATCAGAACGGCTGACAATCAGAAAATCGTCAATTCCTTCAGCATTCAAAGCGATTTTTAGGTTCTGGCAAACTTCTTTGGTGACAGATGCAGCTGACTCTGGCGTTAGCGATCTAGTATTAGTCAGCACAAAGAAAATCGGTGAATCATCCTGTAAACCGCTACGTAAAGTCTCCACATCCCAGTGCATTAGCAGCAAGCAGCTGTGGACTGTTTGAGAACCTGTAGGGTCATCATCCAGGACAATTATTTTGGGTTTGTTGCTCATTTAAGTCAACGGGGCGATTGTTTTCTCGAAAATTCATCAACAGAGGTAATCTCTACTCAGCCTTTCTGCAATTTTCTGATTTCTGCTTGGACATCGATCGCAATTTGCAATGATTGATTTAGCAGTTGAGCATATTCGCCTGCTTGACTACTAACTTGTAAAGCTTGCAGACTGGCTAAATTATTCACAAATAACTCTTGGTTATTAGCAAGCAATTTTTTATTATCTCGCAAAATTCGTTCCGTTTTCAGAGCGCGGACTAAATCTTCTCTAATCAGTTGTAAGGCGGCGGTGACTTTATCTCGGTCATGGATACTGCTTTCTACGTTTCCTGATGCTGCCAATTGGTCGTTAATATCGATGGCACCAATCAGGTCATGATATTTATCAACTTCGTCTAAAAGTATTGTCAGTCCTTCAGGACAGGTTAATTGTCGCCACAGCCAGCGCCCCACTAATATCGGCATTGGCACTAAAATTAGTAAAAGAATTCCTAGTCTAATTGAAGAACCAATTGTTGGCAGAATAATAAATGCGTAAACAAAGCCAACAATTATTGGCGTTAGCGCCAGCGTTACCAGCATTTCGTTGATCAAAAACCCTAATCGCTTTTTGCTATCTCGCAAAACGGAAGGTCTAAAAACGTCTTCTGGATCGAACCCAGTTAAACGCCTTAGTTCCCCCTTGCTAATTTCCAAGCCTATTAAATCCGGCTGCACTGCTGGATAACTCCTATGGAAGCCCAAGTTAAGTATCTATTTTAATCGGCTTTACCGTGATGATTGTGGTTATATTCGGGAAACCAGTTTTCATCTAAAATTTGCTCTAAAGATCCAATGGGTATCAAGGGAAATATGTCAATGGGAAGTTGAGAGCGATCGCTTGCTTCTGTTCTTGCATCTTGATAACATTCATCAAATATTTCTAAAATGTAAGGCTTAAGGCTAGGACTATCTTTGAGTTCATCCTTAATTTCTCTACGGAATGTTCTGATTTCCCCTTTCCAATGCCCTTCATTTCGCTCCCGTTCCACATCCCAGTATGTGAGCTTAAGCAGATGTTCAAAAAGCCGAATCAACAGACTTTTCACCGTTCGCTTTTGGCTCCTACCCATACTTTCTAATTCTTCTAACAAATTATCTAAATCCACAGATGAAAATTGACCAGCCCGAAGTTGATTGATGGTTGTTCTGAGCCAAAGGTAATAATCTTGGTCGTATAAAGTCTGAGTTTTTGGTTCTATTTTTATCACCATACACTTGTTTAACTCCTATTATTTGTATTAGAAAATGTGTGTTTTATATAATAATTATGCTTTAGGTTTTGAATACTCAGAATTGTCTTGAATTTCTCACCAAAAGAAAAATACTCTTTGTAACACCATCATCATAAAGAAAGTTGAGTAGTTGGTTGATTGACTACATACAGAGTATTTCAGGTAAATGAAGTCCACCGGTAGGGGCACAACATGTTGTGCCCCTACGATAAGTTAGAGCGATCGCTACTTTGTACAACTACAAGTTTAGTCTCCCCAAAACTAGTACGGGTCGGCGGAAATAAACCACCCATTCCAAATGAATAAAACACTTACGCTGTATTCATTTTTAATTTTTAATTTTTAATTTTTAATTCCGCCTTGCGGTACTAGTAGTTCACTTCAGGAATTCAGCAATTCTTTCTACAGCAGTTTCTAACAAAGGCGGCTCATGTACCAAAGCAAAACGGACATATCCTTCCCCCGATTTGCCAAAGCCAGCACCTGGGGAAGCGGCTACACCAGTTTGTTTGACTAGCTGAGTACAAAATTCTACGGAGTTTTGACTCCAAGGTGAGGGTAACTTTGCCCAAATGTACATTGTGGCTTGAGGAATGGGAACATTCCAGCCAATGCGATGTAAAGCGGTAATGAAAGTATCACGACGCTGCTGGAAGGTTGCAACAGCCGATTCTACCCCAGCTTGAGGCCCAGTGAGGGCAGCGATCGCACCATTCAAAATTCCCCGATACTGATTAAAATCAACGGCGGCTTTTACCTGGCGTAAGGCGTTAATTAACTGAGCATTACCGATGGCGTAGCCAATGCGGAAGCCGCCCATGTTGTAGGACTTGGAAAGGGTAAAAAATTCAATGGAGACGCTTTTTTCTGGATCAGCTTGCAGAATTGAAGGGACTAGGGATTGAGAAGAATTCATTACCCACTCTCCAGTTTCCCCAAATACCAAATCTACGTAGGGGAAATCGTGAACCAGCACGAGATTGTGTTGCTGACAGAAGGTGACAGCTTCTTGGAAGAAAGATAAAGGTGCGATCGCAGCTGTGGGATTGTGAGGATAGCTTAAAACCATCATCCGCGACTGGGCCAAGACGGGGGCAGGAATATCAGCAAACACTGGTAAAAAACCATTTTCTGCCCGTAGTGGCATTGGGTAGATTTGGCCACTCGCTAGGTAGACTCCCCCCGCGTGGGAGGGATAACCAGGATCGAGTAACAGGGCAAAATCTCCAGGATTGAGTATTGCTAGGGGTAAATGGGCTGTACCTTCTTGAGAACCAATCAGAGGTAGTACCTCAGTTTGGGGATCGACTTTGACGCCAAATTTTTGTTCGTACCAGTTGGCTGCGGCTTCGCGAAACCCTTGGGTACCGTTAAACAATAGATAGCCGTGAGTACTGCGATCGTGGAGAGACTGGGCGATCGCATCAATGACGTGTGCCTCGGCTGGTAAATCAGAAGATCCCAAGGACAAATCAATTACCTGCCGTCCAGCAGCCAAAGCGACTGCCTTGGCTCTGTCCATATCAGCAAATACATTGGATTGTAGGGGTTGTAAACGTTTTGCGAACTGTATGTTAGTCATTAGTCATTGGTCATTAGTCATTGGTCATTAGTCATTTGCTATGAACTATTGACTAATTACTGCTTAAGTGCGTATCTAAAAGAGCGAGTAATTTATCTTTGCCGATGACTCCCTCAGTGGATTCTAGTAGTTTATCTCCTTGAAATAGTCTGAGGGCGGGTACACCTTCCACTTGGTACTGCTTAACAGTGAGTGGGTTGGGGTCAATTTCCATCTTAACGACTTTGAGGCGATCGCTATATTTGCTAGCGGTTGAGTTAATCAGGGGCGACATCAATTGACAAGGCCCACACCAGGAAGCCCAAAAGTAAACTAATACAGGCTGCTCGGCTTTTAACACTTCGGTTTCAAACTCAGCATCAGTTATGGTGATTACAGCCTTACTCATTGCAGTCTCCATCAGGTGGCGTTCAAAGTTGGCACACACAATACTTTATCCCAAAGTCGTCACGTCGCTTCGCTCCGAATTCAAAATTCAAAATTCAAAATTAATGATCTCCATTAATAAATTTAGGGGCAAGTAAACGGACTTCGTATTTTGAGACGCACAGCGCGTTCGCCCTTGGCGTCTCGCAGAGAGAAATACATTTTTTTGCTTCTGCATAAATAAATTTAGTTGCTCTGTATCTTTTTCGTTTTCGGTCAATAGTCCATAGCAAATGACAAATGACAAATGACAAATGACAAATGACTAATGCCTCTTGACGTAAAATCCCACAGCCAACAGGTGTGGGACTTGCTCAAATAATAAGTTGTCTGCCAATTTTACAGTTGATCCAATTGCTTGCGTAAAGAATCCAACTCGGCATCAACTACCTCGTTAGATTTAGGATTAGGAGCAGTGGTTTCTTGTTGCGGTGGCAGTTTGGCTTGATTTTGGGGAGTAGCGGGTGGTAGCATTTGAGCTTTCAAAGCTGCTAATTCATCATCAACATCGCTACTACCTTCCAATCGGGCAAATTGGCTTTCTAAATCGGCACCGGCTAACTCTCCTGCGGACTGGGCCCGGGCTTCTTGCATCAAGACTTTTTCTTCCATCCGCTCGAAGGCAGACATTGCACTACTGGTATTCATCCCACTTACCATGTTTTGCAGTTGCTCTTGGGCTTTAGCAGTGGTGATTCTAGCTCTGAGCATTTCTTTCTTGGTCTTAGCCTCAGAAATTTTGCTTTCTAGCTGGATTAAGTTGCGCTTGAGGGTTTCAACTTGAGTGCTTTGGGTATCTAAACTAGCTTTGAGGGCAGTACTGGTGTCAGTATAAGTTTTCTTCCGCTCTAAGGCTTGTCGGGCTAAGTTCTCATCACCTTTTTGCAGTGCTAGTTGAGCATTGCGTTGCCACTTATTGATTTCATTTTGGGCATCATTGTACTGCTTCTCACTGCGTTTTTGGGCGGCGATCGCCTGAGCTACTCCCTGACGCAGCTGCACCAAGTCTTCCTGCATTTCCAGGATGGCTTGTTCTAGCATTTTTTCAGGGTCTTCGGCTTTGTTAACCAGGTCGTTGAGGTTAGAACTAACTACTCGCTTAATGCGATCGAATAATCCCATAACTTTGTTTTTCCTTGTGTGCTTTACGCTTTTTGTTGGACAGTGAGCTTTTTTACTTTTTAATAGCTACCTATTTCAATGTAATCTTTCCGGTTTGAATCAGTACCTCCTAACAACTCTTAATTGTTAAGATATCTCCAAAGTGGGGTAATTAGCCTGACTTCAACTAAGAGGCAGGGGGCAGGGGGCAGGGAGCAGGGGGTAGGGAGCAGGGGAAATGACCTCTTCAAGAGTCTTGAGTTTTGGGTAACTGCTGTTGGGGAGGCTGTGCTGTGTTCTGGTTATTCTCGGTAAGTAAACTGTTGTGCTGGGTGTTTTCTGTTTGGTTTAAAACCTTTACCTTCATCGCTGCTAATTCAGCATCCACATTATTAGTAGATTCCAAAGAAGTAAATTGTGTTTCCAAGTCGTCGCTACTGAGTTGAGTTATTGCTTCAGATTGAGCTTCTATTTGCAAAACTTTTTCTTCCATCCGCTCAAAAGCATTCAGACTGCTAGTGGCAGAAACTCCGCCAAGCATTTCCTGGAGGCGATAAGACGCTTCGGCAGAACGGGCGCGAGCAATATACATATCTTTTTTAGTTTTTGCCTCAGCAATTTTTAACTCTAGCGATCGCATATCCTTTTTTAGCCTAGCGACTATATCGTTTTGCTGCTCTATCTGCGAAAAAAGGGCTGTAGTGGTTTCTTTATAGGCTTGACGCTTAGTCAAAGCTTCACGTGCTAGAGGTTCGTTGCCTTGTTGCAGCGCCAATTGGGCGCGACGATACCATTCTTCTGTTTGAGAGTTAGCGGCTGCTGCCTGTCGTTCAGTCCGTTTCTGGGTAGCGATCGCTTGTGCTACACCCTGCCGCAACCGCACCAGATTTTCCTGCATCTCCAAAACAGCTTGCTCCAGAATCTTTTCTGGATCTTCTGCACTGCTGGTCAAACTATTGACATTAGCGCGAATCACCCGCAGGATACGCTTGATTAATTCCATATCGACTCTCCATTCACGAAACCCAGTAATGAGTGCTGTTAGCGGTAGCGAGGCGTTTAGCCAGTGCTGAGTGCCCAGTAATGAATTAGTTATAGAGTCCTGAGGATAAGAATTTTTATCGTTGGGTAGTTATGGAGTGCTGAATTTCCAGTCAGATTTCTGAGGATAAGAATTTTTGTCGTAGGGTCGTCAACAAACAAGATTTTGTCTCTACTACTGGGCACTCATAACTGAGCACTCATGATTCAGCACTCATGACTCAGGACTGTTATCTCATGGTATCGTAGATTTTTGCAACTCATGGCTGCTGAACCCGTGCCTTAATTCCCTTTGCCTGTAGCAGTTGCATCTGTTGTTTGACTTGCTCTTTAGTTTTAAAAGCACCGAGATAAATCAATTCTTTATTGGGTGATAAATAAGCATCGGGAACTACTTGCCGTGCTGAGGCATAAGCTGCACCTTGATTATCTATCACTACATGATAGAACCCATCTGTTCCTGGTTTGATTTCTGCATTCGGCTTTGGTGAGGTTGCGAGTGGCTTGGGCGGGGTTTTTGCCGTTGAAGTGGGAGGCAAATTCAGAGGGGGCAAGGGTTGTACCGTCGGTACTGGTGCTAAGGCGATCGGATTTGTCGGTTTGAGGGCTGTATTGGGGTTAGGCAATGCCACTTGAGAATTTACGGGGTTTTGAGGAACAACTGGATTAGGCACTATTGCGGGGGTTGATTGGACTTTGGGTTTTAAACCAACTACATCATTAGGATCTTTAACCTCAGGAAACTCTTCAGCAGCTAAATTAGGATACTTGGGTATAGATGTGCTTGGTGGTTGGATCTGAGGTTGGACATTACTCCCAACTTCCTCAGTATTTTCTGGTGCGGGAGACGAGTTTCCGTTAAACAAATTGCCTAAATTCCATTGTGACAAGCTTTTGGGATTGAACACTACATAACCCAAAGTAAGACTCGCTACCAATAGCAGCAACATTGAGCCGATACCCAAAGGCGATAGCAGACTGTCGCTAGTAGAATTGCTTGGTTTCTTGGTTTCTGGTTGTTCTTCTGTGAGACTTCGCAGCAGTGCTTCACTAGATTCTAAATAGTCATCTGGGTGCTTAGGGGTATCATCTGGCTGCAAGAGTTTTTCGCTCTTAGTATTTTTAACGATCGCTGGCACAATGCTGCTATTAAAGTTAGGCGGGGGTGGTGGAAGTTGAGTTTGTGTTTTAGCAGAATCGGAGGTGGAGGTATTGAGATTATTTAGTTCCTCGGTTTTTGCCGCAGTTGGCGCTGGCTTGCTTTCAGGATTCACAGCTACAGAAGATGCTAGTGGTACATCAATTTTTGCCGTAGCTGGCGCTGGGGTTCCCTGAGGATTCACCAGTACAGATGGAGGCGGGACATGGGTTTTAATTTCCGTTATTGATGACTGAGTTGTGCCCGATGTTGTTGGAATGGCAGTTAACGGCTGGGATTGACTGCTGATGTAACTTGCAACACGGGACTGGTTCGATGACGCCAAACCAGTTCGCGTGCGTCGGTATCGAACTAACTCTTGATCTAGCGGCACTTCTAAACTCGCTAGTGCTGCTGCTAATGCTGGTTTCAACCCAGGTGTTTTAGACAATTGAGTACCGGAATCGTTCAGGGGGTTTTGAGCCATTGCCTCTTCGCCTCAAAGGTAGACTGCTGGAATTAACTTTAGATATATTTGTGACAATAGTAGCGGAAATTATCTAAATAGATAGAGTAAGGATTGGGCATGGTGCATAGGGCACAAGAGGCAGAGGGGCAGAGGGGAAAAACTTACTGCAACTTCTTCCCCATCTCCCCCATCTCCCCCATCTCCCTCATCTCCCCCCACTCCTCACTTTGAATGATGTCGTTGAAATCAATAAATGATATTTTAGGCGTTCTAGAAAAGCAGGCTAAATGGCAGGAACAACCATTTCAACGTCTGCTTAAATTTTGGGCAGAAGTTGTTGGCCCAGTAGTTGCCGCAAATACTCGACCATTGTCGATTCAGCGCGATGTTTTGTGGGTAGCAACTTCTAGTGCTGCTTGGGCGCAAAACCTGACTTTTGGTCGCTCGTCTCTGCTTTTAAAGTTGAATAAAAAGCTGCCAACGCCTTTGGTTGATATTCGCTTCTCTACAGCTGGGTGGCAAAATCCGTCTGTGGAGAGAAAACAGCAAAAAACGGTTTCGCCCCATGAGCATCCCAGTTATCTTGGTGATGAGATTAGCCGCCCTGATGTTACACCCACTAAGGATGTGAATGCTGCTTTTGGACATTGGACTAAGATTATGCGATCGCGATCGTATGGGCTACCCCTTTGTCCCCAGTGTCAATCTCCCACCCCACCCGGCGAACTCCAACGCTGGGAAGTCTGTTCTGTCTGTGCTGCTAAACAGTTTTGAAAGGAGTCTGTTCTGACCTAAATTAAAAGCAAAATACTTTGACCATTATTCATTGATCAGAATTTCTCCTGAAGTAATTTCCTCTCAACACATAAAATAGTTCTAATTCTTGAGAAAAACTATATTTTACTCCTCAGATATACTGAGTGTGGTATACAAATCAGACTATTTATCTTAAATTATCTGCCTTAAGCTATCCTTAAGGAGGAAGTTAAAAGCTTGGATAAATCAAAAGCTTTACTTTTATTCTTGATCCCTAATAAGTTTTAGCCCAAATTTATATGTAACCACTCTAGGGATTATTGAAATATATAACAAGATTATAAAAATATCCTGAAGTTTATTTTTACCCTGGGATCGCTGAAACCTAGAGAAAATAATGACTTTTTGGCTATTATCCGTCTTTATATATAGAAGCAGAATATAAAGATGAAATTCAGCCAGAAACGGCACTAAAGATGAATCCAAATGAAACCTATTAAATTTTTAGCATCTGCCTGTAAATATTGCCGTCATTACCAGCCAGAAGGTCGCCGTGGTGGAACGTGCCAGCAGTTGGGAGCACCAGTTCAAGCAACTTGGAAGGCTTGCTCTTTGGCGCTCCCACCTTTTGCACCTTCTTGGGAAACTTTGGAAGATGCTTGGATTTTGCCAGACGCAGCCCCAGTTTTAACATCTTCTCAATCTCTAGCCTCAGATTTAGACAATGCTGCTCTTGCCCCTATAGAGGAAATAACTGTCTCTATATCTGAGCAAGTCAAAACTAAAGCAGTCGTTATTTAGTCATACATTATTACTGAACTTGGTTTGTAGTCTGCTTAAAATAAGATTTGTTTTTAAGATTTTTAGTGCTGTAAAATTTGACATTCACAAAAATCGCACCTCACTAAAGGGTGCGATTTTTGCAATTTTAAGGTAGCCAAGGAAAAGAGCGAAAATCTGGTGGGCGCTTTTCGAGAAAAGCTTGTTTGCCTTCAGATCCTTCTTCTGTCATGTAATAGAGTAGGGTTGCATTACCAGCGAGTTCTTGTAACCCAGCTTGTCCGTCACAATCAGCATTGAATGCGGCTTTGAGACACCGAATTGCGATCGGACTTTTTTCTAAAATCTCCTGGGCCCATTGAATACCTTCCGCTTCTAGTTGTTCGATTGGGACGACGCAATTAATTAAGCCCATTTCTAGCGCTTGTTGTGCATCATATTGGCGGCAGAGAAACCAAATTTCTCGTGCTTTTTTTTGCCCCACGATGCGGGCGAGATAGCTGGTTCCAAAACCACCATCGAAACTGCCGACTTTCGGGCCAGTTTGTCCAAAAATAGCGTTATCGGCAGCGATGGTAAGGTCGCAAATCAAGTGTAGAACGTGTCCACCACCGATCGCATATCCCGCCACTAGAGCAATCACTACTTTCGGCATCGAACGAATCAGCCGTTGTAAGTCCAGCACATTCAATCGGGGGATGCCAGTATCGTCCACGTAACCCGCATGTCCCCGCACGCTTTGATCGCCACCAGAACAGAAGGCATATTTGCCATCAGTGTGCGGCCCATAGCCAGTAAATAGGACGACACCAATAGTAGTATCTTCACGAGCATTACAAAAAGCGTCGTACAGTTCAAAGACAGTTTCAGGACGGAAAGCATTGCGTTTATGGGGGCGATTGATGGTGATTTTCGCAATACCATCAGTTTTTTGATACAGGATATCTTCGTAGGTTTTGGCAGTTTCCCAGTTAATTTGCATTGGTATGGAGTGTGCTGTTGTGCTTGAGAATTTTATCGCGGACGTAGGGACATCCGATACCTGCGGTGGGCTACGCCTACGCTAAAATTGTTGTCTCAAGCCTTTACAATCTGGTAATTGTCTGGGTGTTGAGGAATAAAAATGCGACGTGACACCATCTTCTATAAATTATTTAAGCAATTTCCCGGTTTGCTGTTTGAATTAGTAGATGAACCACCCCCAGAAGCGGAGAACTACCAGTTTGAATCAGTTGAGGTGAAAGAAACGGCGTTTCGGATTGATGGAGTGTTTTTACCTCCCGCGAATGCAGTTTCCAAAACCGTCTTTTTTGCTGAAGTCCAGTTTCAGAAGGACGAAGACTTATATCACCGCTTCTTCAGCGAATTGTTTTTGTTTCTCTACCGCCACTCTATTCGTTACGATGATTGGTTTGGAGTCATAATTTTTGGCTCTCGCAGTCTGGAACCTTCTTCCTCTTCGATTCACCGCGCTTTGTTAGAAAGTGGTCAAGTCAGGCGGGTTTATCTGGATGAGTTGGGGGATTTGCGACAACAACCTTTGGGATTGGGTTTGATGTTGTTGACAAATGTTACTTCTGAAACGGAAGCAGTGGAAGGGGCGCGGTTTTTGCTGGAGCAAGCACGGCAACAATCGGAGCAAGCGATAATTGATTTAGTGACGACGATTATTGTCTACAAGTTTTCTAACCTGAGTCGAGAGGAGATTCAAGCGATGTTGGGACTAAATTTGGAAGAACCACGGGCTATTAGGGAAGCAAAGGAAGAAGAAGCGCGATCGCTCATCTTAAGACTATTAAACCGACGGGTGGGTGAGTTTCCTGAGTTGCTTCAGCGCCAGATTCAGGTGTTGTCGCTAGAACAGTTGGAAGCTTTAGGTGATGCTTTGTTGGATTTCTCTTCTCTTGCTGATTTGGAAGGGTGGTTACAAAGTCAACAAAGCGGGTAAGTTTCACGTAGGGGAAAAGGGCGATACCTGCGGTGGGCTACGCCTACGCACTCCGTAAAATAATTATGGCTACAAATGTTTCCCACAGTAAAGAAACATTTGCAGACACGCGGGGTATATCAGTAGCGGTGGAAGAAAGAGTGCGATCGCTCCTCCTGCGACGACTGTTAAAACGACTATTTGATGAAATTGCTTAAGAAGGTTGTTGGAATTGAGATTGCGATCGCTGACTTGGAAGGTTAGTTACAAGGTCAATCAGTACATTCCTAAGTTAACTTTCTCGCTTTTCTAATATCTTGAAGCATTATGTTTTCAGCAATAAGCTCTTGAACACGAGCTTGAATTTTTGATTGACGTGCTGGAGGGAGTTTTTCCATTACATCACTCAGTTGTGTTGTCATAACTTCATTCTCCTTTTTCTTTCAGTTCATCGATATAAAAACAATATTACTGGGAATACTATTATTAGGATTTGTTTTCTCAGCAAAAAGATTTAAAAATATGGATGACCTTAAAAATTTACTAAATCGTGCCTCATTTGATGAAAGAAAAGCATTGGCAGAGATTCTTAAGGCATCACAACCAACAGCCGATTCTATCGTTGATCGTCTATGTGAGAAGAGTCAAGATACTGCCAGTTATGTATTTAATGAGATATTTGATGATCATCCAAGTTATCAAAAAATAGTTAGGCGATCTGCTAAAAAGTTAAACATAAAATGTAGTAAATATGAATCTGCTAGTGGAATGGAGATCAAAATTGCACAAAATGTTATGGAAACAATGTTGCAGAAAATGACACCAGAACAAAAGCGAGAAATGGAACAGCAATTACGAAAAACAGCATCACAATTTGATAAAGGAAGTGAATTATTAGCAAGTAGTAGTATTTTTATTGCTTTGACAGGCGCTCAATTGTCTGGTTTTAGTACTTATTTACTAGCTTCAACAACATTGGGTACACTTAGCACAATAATAGATATTACTTTACCTTTTATTGTTTATAGAACCATGTCAAGTGCAATAGCTGTCATTATTGGGCCAGTTGGTTGGATAGGTGCAGGATTATTCACAGTATGGCAGTTGACAGGCCCTAGTTATAAAAGAGTTATTCCAGCTATTCTTTATATTTGCGCCCTAAGAGCAAGGCTGGATGGTGGTTTTGCTTAATTCTTTTTTGATTCTTGCAGAATGTGTGATTGTCTACACTGATTGTCTTAGTTGGGGTTCAATCGCCCAGATCAGGTTTCACTTTAGAATGTCTAGCTATAGCAATCCTATTTGAGTTGTAAAATTTATCGAACCGCCAAGCCGCCAAGAGCGCCAAAAAAAGAAGGAAAGAAGTTTACAAATTATTTAGGACTGCTATATTTTGCCTCAACCTTAATGACGAACATCTTTAAGTTTCATTATTTTGTTATCCACTACAACTACATACACTCCTCTAGTAAGTGGATTTTGTACCATCCAGTTATCTTGTACTATAAACAATTCGTAACCATTGCTTTTTACATATTCAGTAGCTTCTTCAACTGTCTTTCCAATCAAAATTCTTTCATTTATCATGAATTTTTATTGTAATTTACTAAGCCTGAGTTCTGATCTTCACTTACAATATAGTTAAATTGCAATATTTGCACCAAACTTCCGTAAATTATCCTGTCGCCATTTCGCATCTGCTTTGCGATTTGTCTGTACCTCCAAAACCCGAATTCCCTGAGTTGGAAGCGGGTTTAATTTTTGGTGCAAATGCTCCCAAGAAGTAATCAATTCATGCTGCACATTGTAAGTAGCGCACAACTGGGCAAAATCAATATCCTGGGGAGTGCCGAAAAACTCTTCAAATGGTGGGTCAAACTTGGCAATGGGTAACATTTCAAAAATGCCACCGCCATTGTTGTTGATTAACACAATCGTCAAATGTCCTACAAACTTATTGCGGATTAAAAAACCATTGGTGTCATGCAACAGCGCTAAATCTCCCGTTAACATCACACTACTTTGCTGGCGATGGGCAATTCCTAAAGCTGTGGATAATGTGCCATCTATGCCATTTGCACCCCGGTTAAAGTGCGATCGCACTCCTAAATTATTCGGTTTCCAGAAATATTCCACATCCCGCACAGGCATACTATTGGCAATAAACAGTGGCGTTTCTGGCGGTAAAATCTGAGAAATTAACCAAGCTGCTTTACTCTCAATGACTTTATCTATTTTCCCCATCGTCTCATCAACAGCTAACCTAACCTTAGTTTCCACATCACACCATTGCTGCAAATAGTCTGAGGATAAAGATAAATTTATCTCCTCTGCTTTTATATCTTCTACAGATATCCGTAAATGCGTCGTTCTTCCATGCAAAGGATCGAGGTTTTGGTCACTAGGATCAATTACCCAGCGTCGCGGCTGGGTTGCATCTATCCAAGTACGCAGTTCTTTACTCGTAGGCATTTCACCCACCTGAATCACCATTTCGGGCGCTAGCTGCTTTGCTAGTTGCTGATTTCGCAAAATCAGGTCATAGGTGGAAATCAAATAAGGGTTGAGTTCGGCATAATTTCTGACTGGGGAAAGTCCCTCAGCTAGCACTGGCCATTTGAGAGTTTGGGAAAGTTGTGCGATCGCTCTACAATATTCCTCTGGTTGCTGGGGTTGGGCAACACCTGCGATGATGATACCGCGATCGCATTCTTTCCATTCTTGGGGAATGGGGAATGAGGAATGGGAAATGGGGAATGGGTTTGCTATTCCTGCGAAGAAGTCTTCTGGGTGAAACTGCGATCGCAAATAACTCAAGTCAGTTCCATCAGGTACAGGCGCTAAGGGATCGCGAAAGGGAATATTCAAATGTACTGGCCCCTTTGTAGGAGTTTGCGCCCTTTCCCAGCTATGAATTACTGTTTGTCGCAGATAAGCTAGCATTCCCAAATCAGCAGAGGGTAAGGCTAACTCTGTTTGCCAATTTGGGTAGTTTCCATATAATCTCAATTGATCTACAGTTTGCCCAGAGTGACAATCTCGCAATTCTGGGGGTCTATCGGTGGTTAATATCAACAGTGGTACGCAACTATATGAGGCTTCGATGACTGCTGAATAAAAGTTTGCTCCTGCTGTACCAGAAGTGCAAACAACTACCACAGGGCGTCCGGTTGCTTTCGCTTGTCCCAAAGCAAAAAAGGCTGCGGAACGTTCATCGAGAATGGAAATCGCTTCAATTTCAGGTGCTTGTTGAGCAAAGGCGATCGCTAGAGGTGTAGAGCGCGATCCAGGACAAATAATAGCACAAGTCAATCCCAACCGCTTTAGCGTCTCTGTTAAGATATAAGCCCAGAGTTGATTAACATTTTTATAGGCAATCGGCATTAAATCAAACATAGCTATAAAACAATCTTAAATTTTAGATTTTATTTAGGGAAATTCAATTTAAAATCCATCAATGCGGTGATGGAACCCAACACCGCCCCGCAAGTTTCTGGGAAAGAAAATCTCCAAGTAAACTTGCTCCACTTTCTACAAAATGCCCAATTTTCTCTCAAATTTTTATGGACTGCATTCATTTAACGGGAATTCGCGGCTATGGCTACACTGGGTATCTACCAGAAGAACAGGTTTTAGGACAATGGTTTGAGGTCGATGTGAGCTTATGGTTGGATATCTCCACGGCGGCCAAGACTGACGCGATCGAAGATACTTTAGATTATCGCAGCGTCATTAGCTTGATACAACATCTGGTGAAAACGTCTAAGTTTGCTTTGATAGAGAAATTGGTAGCAACGATCGCAGATTCTATCCTCCAAGAATGCGATCGTGTAACAAAAGTCCAAGTCATTCTCAGCAAACCTGCCGCACCTATTCCAGACTTTGGTGGCAAAATTAGTATTGAACTGACTAAAAGTAAGTCCAATCTCTAAAGCACAAAACGTGTTTTTTCTCAATATCTATAAGCCAGAAAAGAGAGGGGGTTTATGTGGAGTGTGGAAATATCTCACAAAGAGAATCTTTCCTGCCATTACCCCCAGCATCCGCTCGTTATCAAAAAGCTAAAAAATCTCGCGATCTGTTGATGAATATATAACTTGCATATTTTCAAATCACAGGATTTTTGATTAAGTATTAACCAGATGCGATCAATATTTTTAAGCAACACTATTTCACTCCCCATTCCAAATTTAAAAGAGTTTTATCCGGGAACTTAGATCCCGGCTAAGACAAAAGATATTTGTACATAAAGCAGTATTAATTTTTGCTAATTAGTAGTAATGTAGTAAATGAATATTATATTACATAAAACGGGAGCATCCCAATTTTACAAATTGACTAAGATAACAGATTGTCATTGCGAATGAAGCGAAGCGGAATGAAGCAATCGCAACACCTAGACCTTGCGATTGCTTCGCTCCATTTCATTCCGCTCGCAATGACAAAATATGTTTTTACACATTTGGGATGCTCCCCATAAAACACCCTATATTATTTTTCTTAACTTATATGAAAGTAGTATGTTGTGATTTTATGAACTTTTAATATTGATTAATTTTTATATAGATACTATACTTAGTGTTTATGCTTCCTTAAAGAAAAAATATTGCATATTTTGAAAATCAGTTTTTACTTGCTCGTAATTACATGGTAATTTGTATTTAACGTTAATGGCATGATATTAACTGCATAGATTAATCAAAATTAGCTTTGACAAGTGCAGAAATTATCGGAGGTTAATAACATCATGCTATTTGCTCGTTAGTCAGTATTTATATCAAGCAAGAATACGGAGTACTTAAAGATTATTTATGATAAGATAATAACCTTTAGATCGAGTTGACACTGATAACAAAAATCTGAACCTTAGCAAACAGGTTATTGTAATATGTTCGCCCGCAAAATCCTAGTTGTTGAGGATGAAAAAATCCTAGCCTCAAATATTAGAAAAAGTTTACAAAAATTAGGTTATTCCGTTTCAGAAATAACTAAATCTGGTGAAGAGGCAATAAAAAAGGTAGCAGAAACTCATCCACATTTGGTATTAATTGATATTTGTCTAGCAGGTGAAATTGACGGTGTGCGTATAGGGGATATTATCCAGAATCACTTCCATGTGCCTGTAATATATCTAACAGACTATTCGGAATATAAAACATTAGAGAAAAATCAGCTAAGTGAACCTTTTAGTTACATAGTCAAACCATTTATTGAAAGTGATTTACATTTTGTGGTTGAAATGGCTCTGTACAAACATCAGAGCAAAAAAATATTATACGAAGAAAAACAGAGGTTGGCAGCAATTATTAACAGTATGGGCAGTGCAGTCATTGTGACTTATGCAAATGGTTGTATTCAAATGATGAATCCCAGAGCAGAACTAATCACTGGTTGGAGGCAAAGTGAAGCATTCGGTAAAGATTTAGTAGAAGTCGTTAATTTAGTTGACAAAGATGTAGGAGAAACAATTGACAATTTAGCTATAAATGTAATCGAATCAGGTAAAGCCTTAAATTTACCAGAAAACTGTACACTCATTACCAAAGATGGCAAAGAAATAGCCATTGGGGATAATGTTGCACCCCTCCGCGATCAAAAGGGCAATATTACTGGCGCGGTTTTAGTTTTTCAAGATATCACCAAACGCAAGCAAACAGAGGCAGAATTGATCCGTAATGCGTTTTATGATGGGCTAACAGCATTACCAAATCGTGTTTTATTTTTAGATCGACTTAGACAAACCATTGAACGTAGCAAACGCAGAAGTGATTATTATTTTGCAGTTTTATTTTTGGATTTAGATGGCTTTAAGGAGATTAACGATCGCTTTGGGCATGGAATAGGGGATGATTTTTTAGTAGCGATCGCTAGACGTTTAGAGTCATGTTTACGCAGTGGCGATACTGTAGCACGATTTGGTGGTGATGAGTTTACTGTTCTTTTGGAGGATATTAAAGACATTACCGACGCCACCAATGTTGCTAAACGTATTCAAGACTCCTTACGATTGCCAATAAACCTCAATGGATATGAATTATCTACTACAGCTAGCATTGGTATTACTTGGAATTTTAGTAATTATGAAGAGCCTGCAACTCTGCTACGGGATGCTGATATTGCTATGTACCAAGCTAAACGGCAGGGAAAAGCTACTTATGCCATATTTAGTTAATTATTCATTTCTGCTGCCACTTCAATCAAATTACTCTGAGTTTTTTCACAACTATTATCTAGAATTTTGATTGGTAGCGGTTTTGATAATGCATGAAATATGCTACTCTAGCCGCTACTAAGATATATCATGCACAACTGAGAAGCCCTATAAATCAGTCATGGAAAAAACCGAAAAACAGAAAATGCTTGCAGGCGAATTATATCTAGCCGAAGATCCAGAATTGACTGCCGAAAATAAGCGAGCTAGTCGTCTGTTGCGAAGTTATAATTCTACAACTGAAGAACAGCAAGAACAACGTCAGCAAATTTTGCAAGAATTATTTGGAAAAATAGGACAGAAAGCATTCATTGTGCCGCCTTTTCACTGTGACTATGGCAGCAATATTTTTGCAGGCGACAAATTGTATATGAACTATGGCTGTGTAATTTTAGACTGCAACACAGTTCATATTGGTGAAAATGTCTTGTGCGCTCCTTATGTTCAAATTTATACTGCCTATCACCCTACAGAGCCGGAAGTTCGTCTTTCTGGTAGAGAATTAGCTGCCCCAATTAACATTGGTAACAATGTCTGGATTGGTGGCAGTGCCATTATTTGTCCAGGCGTAACTATTGGTGATAACACAACCATTGGTGCTGGCAGTGTAGTTGTTAAAGACATACCTGCGAATGTTGTTGCTGCGGGTAATCCCTGCGGCGTCATTCGGTATTTGTCCTAGAATTTAAAACTTATATCCTCTAGCAATCCAATAGAGCCAGTCTGCGATCGCTTCTTGAGTTTCACTATCAGCATCAATGGCTGCTATTTCAGATAACTTTGCAGAATATACATCATCATCCTTACCATTAATATAAGCCACTTCTACCAACATATCTTTTAAGCACTCATCGTCTGGAGCCATTCCCAGTACTTCGACTTGTTTCTCCTCGACAGAACCTGATTTGCGTCCCTTCTTAGTCCATGTAGCCAAAAAGGGAAAATTCAGAACCTCTTCGAGGTAGTAGTACCAACCCATAGCTCGGTCTTCTTTGTCTTCAGCATCTACAATGATCTCTGTTTTAATTCGATGTTCTCGGTTTTCGTCGGCTTCAACACTAGGCATAAGATAACGCTTTACGAATGCATTTTGATAATAATACCAAAGTCTTGACTTAGGAATAATTTTTATAACACATAGTTAAGTATATCTAATCCGATTTCACTAAATAGCTAATACAAATATATGAATAGAGATGTAGAATTCTACGCCCCTCCAGCCGATTGATGTGTTGTATAGATTTTTGAAAATGATATAAGCTCTACAAAAAACCGCTTGTCATTGACAAGCGGTTTTCTAGTTATTGCCCTCAAGGGATAACTTATTTGTTGCACCAAAATGCAAAGTTTTTTCTGAGCACTAAAGTGCGAAATTTCTTAGAGATTAAACAAGTCTCAAATCAGGATAATTTGCCAAAACATCATCAGATGTCAGGGTATCATTTTCGGCTTGCGGAGTCCAAAGAACTTCAATTGCCAGAAGCTTGTCGCTAGGGATGCTACCAATTTGGCGCAAAGCTTGACGCAAATCATCAGCACTGTTGATTGCTGTGGGGATTTCAAATTTACCTAGTGTCGCCGCCAGCAAGGTGACGATAATGTATTCACCAGGGCCTTCGGTAAATAGGCGGGTAGGGTTATCGAGTTCACCAGCCGGGGGTAAGGCATCTTTGGCAAGGGCTGCTCTTAACTGGTTGTTGACATTAGAAAGGGTTTCTTCGCTAAACTTGCTGCGTTCTGCCAGTGACAGCCGATTAAACTGACTTTCAGCCGAATTTAAACTGGCTTGTTGAGTCCCACCACCTGCATATACAAAGTATTCGGGATGACGGAGTAAAGCTAGGCTGGCTTCTTGTAGGATTTCTGCTCTCCCCTCTGGGGTGTTAGTATCAGCAGTTTCAGCAATGTGGTTGAGTTCATTTTGCAATTCACGGGCTTGAGCTAACAAACCTACTTGCAAACGAGTTACAGAAACAGGAGAGTTGCTGCTGTAATCTGCTTCTGGAGTTTCACCGCTAGAGACGCGGCGGAAAGTTTGCAATAAGAAATTAGCGATCGCCAAGAAAATTAAGATGGTAAATATACCACCAAATCCTCCCCCAATACCCCAGAAGGGAACTATGAAGGGAAAGCCAAAGCCACCACCAAAACCACCACCAGGATAGTATCCGCCCCCACCAGGAGGTGCATAAGTGCGCGGCGTATAGGTGCGGCTGGAAGGTGCTCTGAATGAGCCACCACCGATGCGACCCCCACTGCGGGCTGCTAATGCGCCATCAGCATGACCAAAAGCCAAAGCTAACACCAGGCTTAGGGCTAAGAAGGTTTTTAACAGAGGTTTGATGGTTTGTTGTAGTTTTTTACGCATAAGACAATCGCTTGAAAAACAGAATTATTTATGATTTTTCCCCATGCTCTTAAGAATGTTGCGGTATCTCGCTAACGCCAGCCCGTAACAAGCAAACGAGCTTGTAGCATTCACGTAGCATTTCCTTATTAGAGGCTACATATTCAATTTACCGCGTCTTATCTTGGGTAGGCAGCGATCGCAGGGGGGATTTCTCGACTGGGGAACCGTACCTGAAGATATGTTCATCATCACAGAAATTTGCGATGTCTACGACGGGCTACGCCTACGAGCAATTCTTGCTACGTCTTGGAGTAGCACTTTCAGATTACAGTTTTGAATTATACAGACGATTTTAATTTTTAGTGATTATTTTAACTAATTGTTTTAATACTTCACCCTACTGTTTTGTTCCCATCTGTGAGGATTTTTTTAAATTAATACCACTATTTACTACATTTAGATGCTTTTTATTTACTTATATGAAGAAGGCTAGCAAGTGTCCGTAATGCCCATCAGTCAGTCTAGCCAGGCACCAGATAACCAGCAAATACTTAGCCAAGTTTTTGGCATTTTGGCACAACACTAAAGAGCATTTAGGATATTCTATTGAACGTAGCTAAATTTCGTAATTCTCGCAACAGGTTTTCACTGAGCAATTTGGCTACAAGTGCTAGCTTTTATTTATTGTTCATCATGCACATAAATTCTCAATTAGTGAGAAGTTGGCAGCAAAAATAAGATCAACACAATAAAAAAACAATCTTTCTCCCTAATCTTCTAAAATACGCTTCAAATTTATCTACACATTCGTTTTAAAAGAAATAAAATAATAATTATGGCTTTGAAAGTAATCCTAATTGTAAATAAATTAAAAATTATTTAACATATAGTCATTAACTTTATTATGGAAAATATTTCTCAACTAACAGCCGAAATCAGAGACAAAGCTGCATACCCAGACATCCTAGTCATATCCCGGATTTTCCTGCCGAAAGAAGCTGTAATTGGGGAATATATCTACAATCGCTGTCTCCAAGATCCAGAACGAGTAATTGTGCTGGCGGCTAGTTGCTCAGGAGATAAAGTATTTGATGAAGGTCAACAATTTCCTGTATATCGCTGGTCTTATCCTAGATACTGGCGTAATGGCTGTGTCGGAAACATCTTGAAGCCTTTAGTCAATATCATCTGCTCATTTGTCTTAGCAATTAAACTCTATTTTCGCTATCACTACCGTTATATAGAGTGGGGCCACGGCTATGATTTTCCTTCACTATTGCTATTGAGCTATTTGTTACCTGTTCGCTTTTTTATCTATCTACACGGTAATGATTTTCTTTGTACTTTACACAATCCCGTGCTGCGATCGCTGTTTAAATTAACACTCAAACGCGCCGAAGGTATTGTTTGTAACAGTTCTTATACAAGAGACTATCTCAGAACTGTTTTACGATTAGATACTCCTACCCACGTCATTAACCCAGTAATCAGACCAGAAAAATTTGGTAATAATGTAGCGAGTCCCAGTAGCGTTGATGATTTACGTGTGCGCGTGCGTCAGATGTACAACATTCCTGAAACAGCAATAGTTATTCTCTCCATCGGTAGGCTAGTAAAACATAAAGCTTTCGACCGAGTAATTGATAACATCCCACTATTGCTAACTTTTGGGGTTGATGTGCACTACATACTCTGCGGTCAAGGGCCAAGTGAATCGGAACTGAAATCTCTGGCGCATCGTTTGCGGGTAGATAAGCGCGTCCACTTTGCTGGATATATACCAGAACCAGAATTAGCGGGTTATTATGCAGCCTGCGACATATTTGCCATGCTGACTTTATTGGATACTAAACCTAACAATATGGAAGGTTTTGGTATGGTTTATTTAGAAGCAAGTTACTTCGGTAAACCTGTAATTGCTCCTCGTTTAGGCGGTGTTCTAGACACAGTTCAGCATGAAGAAAATGGCATACTAGTTAATCCCAATTCTGGCTATGAAGTTTTTCAAGCTTTCAATCGGTTGTGCAAAGATCAGCAGCTACGTGAGCAACTTGGCCGCAAAGGTAAAGAATTAGCCAAGCGTAGAACCCTTCATCGATCGCTGTACAAATCAGAAGGGAAAAATGCAATTTTGTGATATGAATGCACATTGAGCAATCGCCAAAAGCTATAGCGTTTCCCGACCTAGTAAGGCACACCCGTAGGGGCACGGCAGTGCCCATTGGTGTCAACTTAACGTGAAACCCTTGTCAATATGTGATATTGAGTTCACTCACTGACCATCACTCAACGCGTTACCCCACCCTAGCCCTCCCCTTATAAAGGGGAGGGAACTAGATTTCTTTTTCCCCCCTTTCTAAGGGGGGATTAAGGGGGGTAAAACGCCTGTGGAATAAACGTTTGAGCTTAAGTTGACACCAATGGGCMGTGCCCCTACGAACGTACTCACGTCAACGATAACCGCTATAGCTTGTAAGAATACATCTATCACAAACATTTTCTAAATGTTATCCAGATGATTAATACATTTAATTTAGCTAATTAGAAAGTAGTTCATAAAC
>NNBU01000068.1_pt1 | contig 64167 bp, 49 predicted proteins | sample 1173781 | NCBI WGS metagenome assembly NNBU01 (sample SAMN07173937, study PRJNA388173) | plant metagenome | biome: Plant school; feature: Soil; material: Symbiotic tissue of Blasia pusilla L.; isolation source: symbiotic tissue sample KVJ2 | host: Blasia pusilla | place: Norway: Troms, Kvaloya...
TCGCCGTCCTCGTCGAGTTTCCAGCATCCCGTTTACTTGGACATCGCCACCTTGAATCATCAGCTTGGCTTGGCCTCCAGTTGGCACTATACCCATCAACTTTAAAAATTGATTTAACTTAATTGTGTTGTCTCTAATTTTTTTCATAGTTAAGTAAAAGTACACGATCTTAATTGTATCGTGGCGTTCTCAAGGCAAAGCGTAAAGGGAGCATCCCATTTTTGTAAACGTCATTGCGAACGCGAGTGCGTCTTGTAGAGAGGAGGAACGACGAAGCAATCGCAAAGACTGGGATTGCTTCGTCGTTCCTCCTCTCTACAAGACGCACTCGCGTTCGCAATGACGTTTACAAAAATGGGATGCTCCCTTTACGCTTTGCCTTGAGAACGCCACGATACAATTAAGATCGTGTACTTTTACTTAACTATGAAAAAAATTAGAGACAACACAATTAAGTTAAATCAATTTTTAAAGTTGATGGGTATAGTGCCAACTGGAGGCCAAGCCAAGCTGATGATTCAAGGTGGCGATGTCCAAGTAAACGGGATGCTGGAAACTCGACGAGGACGGCGACTAGTACCCGGCGATAAAGTGACAATACAAGGACAGACTTTAGAAGTGAATTTGAACAACAATGAAGACGAAGACGTAGTAAAAGATTTTACCGAACAAACCGAGTAAAAAAAGTTTATCCAAAATCTAACAATTCTTCTTTTACCTGGTGAGTAATTTTGCAAATCTCCAACAAAATTGCAGCAGATTTCAAGTTGGTGAAGAGCACAAACTAAATCTGTTACCCAGGTATAAGGGGTATTTTATTCCTGAATTCTGAATTCTGCTATATTATCCCATTGAAGCGTAAAAAATATGAGCGATGTCTTTAGCCGACTCGCACCCTTCATCCAAGAATATATTTATCATCACCAGTGGACTGAATTACGACCAGTTCAAATTGCCGCTTGTGAAGTAATATTTGACACTGATGCTCACTTGCTAGTTACTGCTGCAACTGCTGCTGGAAAAACAGAAGCAGCCTTTCTGCCAGTTTTGACTTTATTGCATGCCAACCCTTCTACTACCATCGGCGCATTGTATATTAGTCCAATCAAAGCTTTAATTAACGATCAATTTGAGCGTCTCAACGACTTACTTAAAGAAGCAGATATTCCAGTTTGGCACTGGCACGGTGATGTTTCGCAAACTCGAAAAAACAAACTTTTAAAGAATCCTCAAGGCATTCTCCAAATTACACCAGAATCTCTAGAAAGTTTATTAATTAACAAAAATAACGACCTGCTTCGCTTATTTGGTGACTTAAGGTTTGTCATCATTGATGAAATTCACGCCTTTATGGGTTCAGAACGTGGTTGTCAAATTATTTGCCAATTACAACGTTTAGCAAAATTGACGCAAAAACAACCGCGCCGGATTGGTTTGTCGGCAACTCTTGGTGATTACTCAATAGCTGAAGAGTGGTTACGTCTAGGAACAGATAAGCCAGTAATTACACCAAAAATTGACGGCATAAAACGCCAAATAAAACTAGCTGTAGAACATTTTTATATTACTGATGAAGTAGATGAATCAGAGGCGACAGATGACGAACAATATATTTTCAATCTCAGCAAGTCTCGCAAATGCCTGATATTTGCTAATAATCGGACACGTACCGAATCTGTAATTGCATCCTTGCGACAAATTGCCACAGAACAAGGACTACCAGATATATATCATGTACATCATGGGAGTATATCTGCTAGCTTGCGGCAAACTGCTGAAAATGCAATGCGTGAACCCAACAATCCAGCCGTTACTGCCGCTACTCTAACTCTAGAATTAGGCATAGATATCGGTCATTTAGAGCGAGTTATTCAGTTAGAATCACCCTCATCTGTAGCTAGCTTTTTACAGCGTTTAGGACGCAGTGGCAGAAGAGGTGAAGCTGCCGATATGCGCTTTGTCTGCGCTGAAGATAAGCCATTAGCAGAAGCTTCTCTACCAGAGCAAATTCCCTGGCAACTTTTGCAGTGTATCGCTATCATTCAACTTTATTTAGAGGAACAATGGATTGAACCAATCAGAGCAATTAAATATCCTTTAAGTTTGCTTTATCACCAGACAATGAGTATTTTAACGGCAACAGGCGAAATGTCAGCTAATGCCTTAGCTAAACAAATTTTTAATCTGCCAGTCTTTACTGCAATTTCCCCAGAAGATTTTCAACTATTGTTACGCTATTTAATTGATATCGATCATATTCAGCATACAGACAAAGGTAAATTAATCCTGGGTTTAGCAGGAGAAAAGATAGTGAGAAGATTTCAGTTTTATGCTGTCTTTGCTGAACAGCAAGAATATATTGTTAAGCAAGGTGCAATAGAAATTGGCAGTATCGTCACGCCACTTCCTGTTGGCAATCAATTTGCTTTAGCTGGGAGAACTTGGGAAGTCGTAGAAGTTGACTTTAAAAAGAAGGCTATTTTTGTTAAACAAGCTGAGGGTAAAGCTAGTATTTACTGGCGTGGTAGTGGTGGTACTATTCATACCAAAGTTTTACAACGAATGCAGAAAGTTTTATTGGAAAATGTTGAGTATAGTTACTTGCAAAAAAACGCTTTGCAACGTTTACACCAAGTTCGCCAGTTGGTACAGCAGGTTGGATTAGATAAGCAAAATATTTTGCAACTCGAAAAAGGTAAATGCTGTATTTTTCCTTGGATGGGTACGGTTGCTTATCGCACCTTAGAAAGATTACTCAATTCCTACTGTCGGGAATCGTTGGAAATTACAAGTATTGGTGGAGTAAATCCTTATTATTTGACAATTAAATTAGGCAAAAATAAATTTAAATCTCTTTATCGTGAAATTGCTTCATTGTGTGAACAAAGAATTACCCCAGAAGATTTAGTCAGTACTTCCGAAGCACCAGAAATTCAAAAGTATGATGAATTTATTCCTCATTTACTTTTACGGAAAGCTTTTGCTAACGATTATTTAGATATTAGGGAACTCAAACAGCAAGTGGCACTGTGGAGAGATTAAACTAATCCGCCTTTAAGTTGCATAATTTTTAGCCTCAAAAAAACTTTCTTATGCAGAGAAGGGGAGAGGACAGGATGTCATTTTAAGATTACTAGCTTAAACTCTCCATGTCTTTGCATCTTCCTTTCACACAGCGTCTCCCTGATTTATTAAGAACCCAAAAACTCCGTTTTTGAGTTTACGTATTTTTGCTGATTTCACTGCTTCTTGAAGGTGACTAGGATAGAGCGCATAACAAATATGACACAATCAACCTTCAATACTAGTCAAGTCAAAAATTAAATAATTACTAGTAAAGCTTTTTCTAGACAATTAGCTATGACGCTGATTAATTTATTGTTGCTATTTAAAATTTTCCTAATTATTTTAAAGCAACAATAAAAAATGGCTTAGTTTGTGCATAAATTTTGAGACGAACAGTTACCCAATTAAATAGCTAATAATTTTATCAATCCAATGTATCTAAAATAACTGACATGGGAATCAATCTACAAAAAGGGCAACGCATCTCACTTTCTAAAGAAGCTCCTGGGCTAACAAAGCTGATGTGCGGACTGGGCTGGGATGTCCCAAAACCCTCTGGTGGCAGTTTTTTTGGGGCTTTCAGTAGTACTCAAAACTGCGACTTAGATGCTTCTGTAATCTGTTTAGATCAAAACGACAAAGTGAGAGATGTAGGCAACCTAGTTTTCTTTGGAAATCTAGCTCACAAATCAGGAGCTATTACCCATTTGGGTGATAATCTTACGGGTGCAGGAGAAGGTGATGATGAGCAGATAATTGTAGATTTACCTCGACTACCAAAAGAAATTGTCAAACTGGTTTTTACGGTTAATATTTACGATTGTATTGCTCGTAAACAAGAATTTACACAGGTCAAAAATGCCTTTGTGCGTCTGGTCAATATATCCAACAATCAAGAACTCGCTAAGTATCATTTGTCGGGGTCTGGATACAAAGGAATGACTGGAATGATTATGGCTGAAATTTATAATCACAATAATGAGTGGAAAATGGCAGCTATTGGCAACGGTATTAACGTTAATGGTTTAGAAGGACTTGTGAAAGTCTATGCTTAACTACATATTTAGTTACTAAACTAACTAGCAATCAGAATCAAATTCAAAATCAAATTCATTTTATCAAGTAGGAACATAATCATGTCAATTAACCTCAGCAAAGGCGAAAGAATTAATTTATCAAAAGAAGCACCAAGCTTGATAAATGCTGGAATTGGTTTAGGATGGGATATCAATGCTACAGATACAGGTACAGCTTTTGACCTAGATGCTTCTATATTTATGTTAGGTGCTAACGGAAAAATTCCTAACGAAAAATACTTTGTATTTTATAACAACTCACAATCACCAGATGGTTCTGTAAAACATGAGGGAGATAGTAGAACCGGAGAAGGTCTTGGTGACGATGAAACAATTCAAGTTGATTTGAGTAAAGTTGATGCTTCAGTTCAAGAAATAGTTTTTGTTGTCACTATTCATGAAGCAGAACAAAGAAAGCAAAACTTTGGGCAAGTCAGAAACTCGTTTATCAGAATTTATGATAACACCACAGAAAAACAAATTGCTAAGTATGAATTAGATGAAGATGCCTCCGCCGAAACTGCAATTGAATTTGGTAAACTTTATCGAAAAGATGGACAATGGAGATTTCAAGCTGTCGGGGCTGGTTATAAATCAGGGCTGCAAAGTTTTGTAGATCAATACGCTGCTTAATAGATATCTCAAAAGTTAATACAAAGGGGGTATTCATTGTTATTACCCCCTTTTTTTGCATGAGCTAATTAACAAAAATTTAATTTATAGGATGTATCTGAAATGGAAATTGAATTAACCAAAGGTGGCAGGTTTAATCTTTCTAAACAAGCTCCAAATTTAAATAAAGTAGCTATTGGGTTAGGTTGGCAAGTAAATCAAGCTGGACAAAGCTATGATATTGATGCTTCTGTATTTATGTTAGGCACAGATGGGAAAATTCCCAATGATAAATATTTTGTCTTCTATAATAACCTTCAGTCACTCGATGGATCTTTAAGACACTCAGGAGATAATAGAACTGGAGAAAGTAATGGTGATGATGAAACAATGTATGTTGATTTGGCAAAAGTCAATCCAGCTATTCAGGAGATAGTTTTTGTTGTCACTATTCATGAAGGACAAGAAAAAAATCAAAATTTTAGCCAAATCAAAAATGCCTTTATCAAGATTTACAATCACGAAAGCAAAAATTCTCTGGCTCGGTACAATTTAAGAGAGACTTTTTCTCAAGAGACAGCTTTGGAATTTGGGCGCTTGTATAAAAAGGATAATGAATGGAGGTTTCAAGCAGTAGGAGAAGGCTATAGTTCTGGACTACAAAGTTTTGTAGATAAATATATTGCCAAAACTAAGCAGGAAGAATCTACAAAAGTAGAGAGTGTGCAAGAAAACTGTACAGCGAAACTAAATATATCGTTAGAGAAAAAGCTGGAGCGAGAAGCGCCACATATTTTCAATCTTGTTAAAAAAGCAGATATATCACTACAAAAAGCAAATTTGACAAATCATAAGGCTAAGGTTGTGCTTTGCCTTGATATCTCTGGCTCAATGAGTGCGCTCTATACTTTAGGTAAAATTCAGAGGTTTGCTGAAAAAATTCTTGCTTTAGGATGTCGTTTTGATGACAACGCCTCCATTGATATATTTCTATTTGGAGCTAAAGCCTATAACGTAGGTGAAATGACTATTGAAAATTTTAAAACCTTTATTCCAAATCTCTTGAAAGAGTATCCACTAGAAGGTGGTACTTACTATGGTAAAGCTATAGATATGATTAGAAAATTCTATTTTCCAATATCTAAAAAAGGTAGCAAAAAAAACGCTAATCCAGTTTATATTATGTTTGTTACGGATGGAGCTACCTCTGACGAATCACAAACAGAACAGTATCTTAAAGAGTCTTCGTATGAGCCTATTTTTTGGCAATTTATGGCCATTGGTAAGTCACGTAAGGATGCTAAAGGTAAAGGTATTTTAGGTTGGCTAGCTAAAGCAAAAGCAAGTGATTTTACCTTTTTAGAGAAACTTGACGAAATGAGCGATCGCTATCTCGATAATTCAGATTTTTTCAGTTTAGAAGATCCAGAAAGTATACCAGATCAATATCTTTATGATTTACTGATGACTGAATATCCAAACTGGGTCAAATTGGCTAAAACGAAGAATTTATTACAATAAAAAAATCAATTTATCTTAGGATAATTTTCTAGTCCAGTATTTTTAAATTGGAATTTGAATCGAGAACTCTGTGCCTTTTCCTGGTTCTGATAGACAATTCAAAATTCCTCCATGTTTTTCCACTACAATTTGGTAGCTAATTGACAATCCTAGACCTGTTCCTTTACCTACTGGTTTGGTGGTGAAAAATGGATCAAATAACCGTTTTCTAACGTCTTCTGCTATTCCTAATCCGTTGTCGATAATTCTGATGACAACAAATTTACTATCTAAAATTTCAGTATGAATTATAATCTGCGGTTTATAATTTGTTTTTATGCTGACCCTCGACTCTTCTAAAGCATCGATCGCATTAGTTAAGATATTCATAAATACTTGATTAAGCTGCCCAGGATAGCAATCAACTAAGGGCAAATCACCATCTTCTTTAACGATAGATATATCTAAGCCAATTCCATTATCTTTCCATCGGTGATGCAGAATTAATAATGTATTTTCAATTCCTTCATGAATGTCAACGAGTTTTTTGTCTGCTTCATCATGACGGGAAAAATTTCGCAATCCTAAAACAATTTCACGGATGCGATTAGTACCCATATTCATCGAAGATAGGAGTTTAGAAAGATCATCGGTAATGAATTCTAAATCAATTTTCTCGGCGAAATCTTCAATTTCTGCTTGGGGCTGGGGATAGTATTGCTGATAAAGGTGCAAGAGAGTTAACATCTCTTGAAAGTATTCGTTAGCATAGGTTAAGTTACCATGAATAAAATTAACTGGATTGTTGATTTCATGGGCAACTCCAGCTACTAATTGTCCCAAGCTAGACATTTTTTCATTTTGGATTAGTTGAGATTGAGTTTGCTGCAATTTATGCAAGGTTTCGGTGAGTTTTTCAGCTTGAGTTTGAGCTACTAAAGTAGCAGAGCGGCTTTGAGTATAAAGTTGTGCATGATCGATGGCGATCGCTAGTTGATCGCAAACAGCTTGTAGCAGGCTAATTTCACTGTTAGTCCAAATGCGATCGCCACTACAATGACTGCAAACAATTGCCCCAATCTCACCGGAATTACTCTTAACTGGTAACATTAATTGGGATGTGATCCCAAACTCAGTTAAAAGTTCTTGCATATCATAATCTAGATGTGATTTTCTATTAATATTTTCGATGCAAATTAGCTCTTGAGATAGAAGTGTTTGGGTCAAAAAAGTGCTTTTTTGCAGTGGAATACTGCCTAACATAGTCGCTAAGTTAGGGTTTCGTGCTTCATAGGTAATAGTCAGGCTTGGTTGGGATGGGTGCGGTAAATAACAAAGAAAGTAGCAACGGTCAATTTGTAATAAGCTACGAATTTCATTAACAGCAGTTTCTAGAATCATATCTAAGTCAAGAGAACTACGAATTTGACTAGCCAGACGCAATAATAAGGCTTTCCGACGGCTGAGGAGTTCTTCTCGCGCCCAGATTCGGTCAATAGCCACAGCAATATTATTAGCAATCCAATTTAATAAGTTATGAGTTGCTTCGGTAAATAATTGCTTGCTAAATAAAGCTATTATCCCGATTAGTTGTTGCTCTACGATTAGGGGATAAGCAGAAAATCGTAAAATTGAGAATGTAGAATTGAGAAGTTTATCTGAATTATTAATTGATAGTTCTTCGTTAAAAATTGCTTGATGGTTTTGAATCATTAAGCTAATAATATTATTGACTAAAACCATGTGATCTGGGAAATCTTGGGTATCGCTCAAAGCACTACAAGTAATATCTGTACAATGAACGCCAGCCTGTAATTGTAGCTGGTTTGTTTGTCGTTCAAAAGTCCAGATACAAACAAAGCCGATATCAAGGTATTGGGAAATAGTATTTGTACAATTTTGCAGAATTTCTGGTAGTGTGCCACTTTGAGACAAGGCTAAACTGACTTCTGCACTCAAAACTGACAAGCGCGATCGCTCCAATAAAGCTAACTCTGAAAGCTTACGCTGTGTAATATCTGTACGAATCGATACATATTGATAAGGTCTTCCATCTTGTCCCAACATTGGGGCAATCAAAGTATCCACCCAATAAAAAGTACTATCTTTAGCTTTATTTTGAATTTCTCCTTTCCATATTTTTCCTTGGGCAATAGTTTTCCATAAATTTGCAAAAAATTCTTTTGTGTGGTGTCCAGAATTGATAATCCGATGATCTTGCCCTAAAAGTTCTTCTGGAGAATATTTAGACACTTCACAAAATAGGTCATTGACATAAGTTATTCTTCCAGTTTTATCAGTAATAGCTACCAGGGAATGGGCATTTAATGCAAATTTAAAAGCTTCTAATTCTTGGATAGATTTTTTTAGCGCTATCTCATTCTCTTTATTTAGACTAATATCACGAGCTACTGCATAAATCAACTTTTCTTCACTGAAACCAGTCGCATTCCATGATAGCCATTTGTAAGAACCATCTCGACAAAGATAGCGGTTTTCAAAGCTAATTGCGTCTATAGATTGCGTAATTTTTTGGGCTGCAACAATAGTTAATTCACGGTCTTCAGGATGAATAAATTCAATAAATGGTTTAGCAACGAGTTCCTGAATTGACCAACCTAGCATTTTTGTCCAGATTGGATTTAAATATTTAAAATAACCATCAAAATTAGCAATACACAATAAATCTATCGAGAGTGAGAAAAATCGAGAGTATTTTTCTTCCGATTGTTGTAACTCAGATTTAGCTAGTTTCATCAGTTTTTAGGTGTAAAGCTTTTTTTGGCAAAGGTTAAATAAGTTAATACGTTTTTTGCTGAAATTGAATAACTATTCCAATAGGATATTTCAAGCTCGAAAACCGTCTAATGTCAGTTCTGACGAAGACTATTTAGCTTACGAATATAAACGTAATTAACTTAATAGTAGAGGTAACAAGTATCTACGAGTTTGTACTGAGTAAACTAGCTAGCTGTTAACTTAGTTCTCTACTAATTAAATGTTTCCCTAAAAAACTATAAAGTAAACACTTCTTATCTTAAATTTAAGATAAGAAGTGTTACGTAAACGGAATTAAGCAGCACTTTACATTTATTGAAGTCTAGACTTAATGCTTCAGTCTTCAATCAAGTTAGGGGCTTGTATTCTGTTTTGCTTCAGTCAATAATCTTAATTCATAGTGTTCCCTATTCCCTGATTTAAGCAATACTGCCCCGCTTTCTGGCTTCCTTGTAGGAAGTTCCCACATTTTTCAAACCAGCTTTAATCATTTGTTGTTCAAGTAGGGCAAAAAAACGCGCTCGATCGCCACCTTTTACTACTGCTTGATTATGCGCTTCGGCGATCGCTACAGGGTAGCCATATCCTTTTTGAACTTGTGCTAACATCAGTCCCAATGCTTGGTCTAACATAGTTGCATTCTCGGCTACCCATGCCGGAACTTCGATTCGGGCGATTTCAGTACCAACGTGGACGTAGCAAAAGTAAATTGTTTGATCGCCGTAGAGTTCGAGAATGGGGGAATTGCTGCGCCATAAGGTACTGCGTTGTCCTGGTTTGAGTCTGGTTGCCCAAACAGAAGTATCTCGCAGCTGTTCAAAAATTTTACAAGGTACTTTTTCTAGCTGATTTGGGCAATGACTTTTACAGTCTGGCACTGGATGGGGACAAGCCAACAACCGTAAAAAGTTCATTGTTTCAATGCTGCGAGAGGCGCTAAGATAGCCCATCAACGGAATTTTAGCATCACGCATCTGCTGCCAAGCTTCCAGGATGGGGGGTAAAATGCGATCGCGTGCATCTATCGGCAACTGTTCTAAAAACCAGTAAATTAGCGAACCATCTACCATTGCTAGCGCTGGTGTTTCCCCTTGCGCTGCATTACACGCCAGTTCTGCTAACACGGTTGTTTCTGAGGCAGTGCGGCGAAAACTCATCCATTCCTCAGTTCTAATTCCCCACTGCCGAGACATATATAAATCTTCTGGGCGGTAAAATACTTCTGGCAAACTATCGAGTAGCGGATGGCGATTTTGTCCGTAGTGCAAGACGACTCTGCCAATATTTAGGAGATAACAGTAAGCAATTTCGTGATGATTAGGGGCAATTTGGGAACCATCAGTAGCGATGACAGTATGAATTTTTGGCGGAACTGAGATATCGATGCAGGTTTCTAGTGGCTCAATTGGGGTAGCATTAGCAAAGAGAATGCGATCGCGCCATTTTTCCTGGCGATCAATTAAATCTTGTTGACACTCGTAAGCATTTTTTAGATGTTGTTGCGCCAATTCTAAACGCTGGCGACTAGCAGCAGCTTCTAATGTAAGATGCTGACTTAAACCCTGCATTTGTCGCGCTAATTTTGTCAGGTCAAGCATAAAAGTAAGTACTAAGTGTAAGAGTGAGAAATTAGGAGCTTTACTAATTAATTATTATTTACCTACATCTTTTAAATATCTCGCTTCGTTGCCATTTTGCTAAAAAATTAAAATAATTCGTAATTGATAATTACGCTTTAATTCTTGCTAACGTAATTCGTAATAAAAGAAAGTTGGGGATTTAGTCCCCAACAGGTAAAGACAAGCAAAAAAGATAATTACGTAAGAGTGTTTAGCCAATAATTACGTTAGCGTAGCGGTAGCGGGGGAAGAGGGTTATTACGAATTACTTAAAGCCAAGCTGAGAAATCTTTAGCAAATTGAGAAAGTGATAACAACTGAATTCGCGGATCATTTTGGGCAGCTTCCCGTTCTGCTTGGGTATTATAACCCCAGTCTGCGAGAAAAAGTTTCACATCTTCAAGGTCTGCTTGCTGTTGGACTAGTTGTAATGTCTTGAGTCTATCTTCTACAAACCAGAGACTAACTGGGTTGTCTCCTGCTGACTTGATTAATTCTCGCAAAATTTCATATTTGGGACGCTTGACTTCTTTCCCAAAAATCGCTGTTGGTGGGAAATTGACTCCTTCTTGTTGCAACAACTGCTGCACAAAACGCCCTTCTTTAGTTGTCACAATGTATAGCTTAACTCCACTGTCAAGAGTTAATTTTATTTTTTCTATTACACCTGGATAAAATCTATGCAGACTCAGCCAACCACTTAAATCCGTGGTAATCCATTCATCTCGCTGGTTATCTAGTTTTGTGGCAATTTCTCTCGCTTGTAGCTTGTCATCTAACAAAACTTGTGGCGCGATGCTTACCCATTCATGAAGAATCTTCTCATCAGAAATTCCATCTACCAAGACTTTGATTAAAATAGGCATTTCCCAACCTGTTTCAATAACAGGTCGTAGGCGATAGAATCTCAAAGCTAAGTCATCTGGTGGTGTGTCATTAGCAGGCGACCAAATTTCACAGTAGGTGCGCCATGCTACCTCAAAATATTCAATTAGTCCGTCGCAAATCACTCCATCAAAGTCCAGGGCTAAAATCGTGGGACTACTTGCTATCATTGTTTTGAGGATTAAAACTGCTGTTGTCAGCTTACCCGATTCTGGAATTGATTTCTGTATAAAAATATCATAATAGGTCAATTTTATTAATGAATATTGTTAACTATTTTTTGAAAATTCTCATTTAGGGTGATGTGCGATCGCAACACGAATCACAGGTTTTTTCGGCTGTAATTAGAGATTCATCGCAGGGACAAAGAGCAACTTATAAAACAATACAGTTCAGATAAGACCAAAAAACTTGTAGAGACGGCGATAAATCGCCGTCTCGAAAACCCAAGATTTTTGCCAGTCGCCCTTAACCCAAGCGTATTGACTTATAAAAGTAGCTAAAATGCCTATTGCAACTTTAATTTTTAATTATTAATTTCTTTCGAGAGTTAGAGGTTATTTATAAATCCCAAAGCTAGAATCTAACCTAAGATATCCTCCTCACGAAATCTATTCAAAATCTATTCTCAAACTCTCTCCAGAGAAAGAACTCTTTATGCCTTTGATTTTCTAAGCTGTTTTTAGTCAAGTCAGATTTCTAATACCTGAGAGAGCCATGAGTAATAATAATCAAGAAAATCAAATTAATCAACCTGTAAGCGAAGATAGGGATTCTCGTGAACAACCAAATGTGAAGGAAAGAAACTTAACCGCGAATCCGGGAGATAGAATTGCTGATGAGCCTCAATCAGTTGAAGAGAAGGCTGAACAAGTAGCTGTTGATGACGTACCAGACATTACAGGCGACAGAATTACAGTCCCCACTTACTTCGTTGTAGATGAACCCAATGGCGAAAAGAAGGCACTCCACCACGTTAAAGATGCTGAAGAGATTTCTGACATGATTCGGGAAGCACGAGTTGACGAAAATGGAAATCGAATTTGGTGGTAGTTTTTGATTTCGAGGATTTAGCTTTAGCCAAAGCCTTACTAGATTTTTCCACTGAAGCTGATTTAGCAAAAAAGGCAGAAGGCAAAAGGAATACTGCCTTCTGCTGTAACCTCTTGTGAAGCTTGCGGTTTAAGTCCCACTCCAAATCTCTGCTTTGGTGTCCTGCAAATCGCCTTTTTTTCTTAACTAACTGTCCGTTTCATCGGAATTTCTATCCAAAACTCACAGCCATTACCAGGTTCAGAAACACACTTGATATTACCACCGTGTTTTTCTACAATAATTTGGTAGCTAATTGATAACCCCAAACCAGTACCTTGTCCAGGTTGTTTGGTGGTAAAGAAAGGTTCAAAAATACGCGATCGCATCATCTCTGGAATCCCACAACCATTGTCGGCAATCCAAATCAAAATATTATTCCCTTCTATAACTCCTGTACGAATCCGAATTTTCGGATTGTCAATTATTTTTCCACTATTTGCTGAGTTTTCCAATGCATCGATCGCATTGTTGAGAATATTCATAAACACCTGATTCATCTGGGCTGCATAGCAAACTACTGGGGGCAATTCACCATATTGCTTAACTACCTCAATAGCAAAAGAATTGTTCTCTGGTTGCAGTCGATGTTGCAGAATTAGCAAAGTACTATCGATGCCTTCATGAATATTTACTGCCTTCATTCCTGTTTCATCAAGTCGAGAAAAAGTTCGTAACGACAAGACTAATTGAGAGATTCTCTCTGCCCCCATTTTCATTGAAGTCAGAATTTTGGGCAAGTCATCACTAATGAAATCTAAATCTAGTGTTGCTACTTGCTTTTGAATTTCTCCTGTTGTCTTAGGATACTGTTTCTGATAAAGGCGCAGTAATTTAAATAAATTTTCGGTATGCTCATTAACATAAGTTATATTGCCATAAATAAAACTAATTGGATTGTTAATCTCGTGTGCTACACCAGCAACTAACTGCCCTAAGCCTGCCATCTTTTCACTTTGAATTAACTGGCTTTGAGTGTTTTGTAATTCTTTAATAGTCTGAGTGAGTTCTTCTTTTTGACGTTGAGTTTGTTCGAGTAATTCCGCTTGCTGAAGTCCTACCCCTAATTGAGTCCCAATTTGCATCAGCAAATCAACTTCATCTTCTTGCCAATCACGGGGTTGAATATTTTGATAAGCTGCTAGTAATCCCCAAAGTTCATCACCTTGAAAAATTGGCACAATTATATATGCCCTAGCCTGCATTAGCTCAAGTAGGGCAATATGACAGATAGAATAATTGGCGCTGTAAATATCTTTAATAACAATACTTTTACCATTAGCAAAGTTTCTGGCTTGGGTTCCTTGCAAATAATCATCTGCAACCACAGGAATAATTTCTCTTATTGGTGTCCAACCTTGGGCTAAAGACTCAGCAACAAATTCACCACTCCAATCAGTTTTGAATCGATATATTGTCACTCGGTCAACTTCCAATAGCCGCCGGACTTCTTCTGTACTGGTAGCAAAAATTGTGTCGATATCAAGAGACTGGCGGATTTTCTCCACCGTTGTAGCTAAAGCTTTCTCCCTTTCGGCTGCTTTCCGTTCTCGTGCAGCCGCTTGAGCCAGCTTTTGGGCTTGCACCTGCATCTGTTTCAAGGTCTCAGCTTGCTGTAATGCTACCCCCAGTTGGACGCCAACTTGTGCTAACAAGTTGATTTCCTCATCTTGCCAATAACGCGGCTGGGAGTTTTGATAAGCTACTAGTAATCCCCACAGCTTTTCGCCTTGAGAAATTGGCACAAAAACTTCATTACGTGCATATTTACCCGCTTGCTTTCCTTGGACAAGAACCCGTTCCGTCACCGGCTGCGGCTTAACCATTGGCATCCAGCCATCAACAATAGAATCAGCGACAAATTCGCCACTCCAATCAGGATAGAAGCGATAAATTGCGACTCGTTCCACTTCTAATAGGCGTCGCACTTCTTGAGTAGTGGTTTTAAATATGGTTTCAATTTCAAGTGACTGACGAATTTTTTCTACGGTGTTTGCTAACGCCCTTTGCCTTTCCGCAGCTTTGCTGATCTCTGCTGCTTGGATCTGCATTTGTTGAATAAATTCCGCTTGCTGCAAAGCCACACCTAGTTGGGTGCCCACTTGGGTAAGCAAGTAAACCTCATCTTTTTGCCAATCACGGCTTCTGACGTTCTGGTACACTGCTAGCAAGCCCCAGAGCTTCTGACCGTGGTAAATGGCAATGATCACATAAGCTCTTGCTTGATAAATTTCTAAGATTTTAATGTAGCAGTCACTAAAGCCGGAATTGTAAATATCATTACAAACACGATATACTTCACACCGACTAAAGTTACCACCTTCAGTATCTTGTAAGTAGGTGTCAGCAACCGGGGGTTTAGCTAAATCCTTGGCGCTGCATTCACTGACGTTTTTTCTCAATTCCGGCCGCTGTAACTGCTGCTCTATGAGGGAGATCCAACCCTCTGCAACTGATTCAAAGACGAATTCACCACTCCAATCGGGATTGAAGCGATAAATAGCCACGCGGTCAGCATTTAGCAGTTGCCTAAGTTCTGCGGTGCTTGTGTGGAAAATGCTTTCCAAGTCTAGGAATTGACGAATTTTCTCAATGGTTCTGGCTATGGTTTTTTGCCATTCGGCTGCTTTTTCTCTAGCTTTTGCTTGCGCTAGTTGTGCCGATTGTAGTTTTACTTGTTCTAGGTAATCTGCTTGCTGCAAAGCAACTCCTAGATGTTCAGCAATGAGTTGCACAAACTCAATTTCTGATGCTTCCCATTGCCGAGGACTACTACACTGATGAATACACAGCAATCCCCATAAATCTTTACCTTTGATCAAAGGGGCAGTTATATTGGCACGTACCTGGAATCTTTCTAGAATCTGGATGTAGCAATCACTGGCATTAACTTGATAAATGTCAGCTATTGCTTTAATCCGACCTTGCTGATATAGTTCCGCAAAATCTTCAGCAAAGCAGTGGTCGCGCAGTTTAGTTGCTAGTGCCGAATCCCATTCGCTGCCCACATCTTCATAGATAAATTCCCCTTCCCATGCCAAATCAGGATAAAAACGAAACACGCCAACCCGATCAGTTTTCAGAAGTTGACGGACTTCAGTAACTGTAATTTTGAAGATAGTTTCTATGTCTAGAGACTCGCGAATGCGGGCAATAACTCCAGACAAGGCTTTTTGTTGCTCATTCTGATGTAAAGAGGCTGTTGTCACGTCTGAATGAGTCTCTTGCTGTTCTGAATTTGGTTCTATGGGTTGAGTAGTAGAGGAGTTTTCCATTCCCAGTGGGACTTTAAATATTGAAAGTCTTCTATCTCATGATTCCCCTAGCGATCGCAAAGGTAACAATTATTTCCTTTCAATGCTAGATAAAATAGTGTAGGGACACGATAATATCGTGTCCCTACAAAAACATTTTTCAACCACCAGCGAATTATCGCCGCTTGGGAGTGGTGCTGCGGGTGGCGCGTTTCTCTTCATCTCGGCGACGGCGATCGCGCCAATCTGCCAGGGTCAAATAACCAATGCCGCCAGTGACTACTACGAGCAGCACTACAGCAAATAAAGCCAAAATACTCAAGAATGGACTTTCCACAATGCCTCTACAGTCCGTTACGTCCCCACACTACCATTGCAATTGACCAAGTGAACACAACTAACAGTGATACCCAACCTAGTGTCAAAATCTCCATAGTCCCACTTTTCAAAAATACAAAAGGTTTCTAATATTTATCATACTGGGAAAGGGCGGTTGATCCTTCAACAGTGTGAGTGCGATCGCTGCACTATCAAATTTCATCTAAGGACGCAAAGTGAACGAAACTTCAGATATTCAACTGATGGCAGAACGTCTAGAATCCCTGAAAGCTGGAATTATTGGGGGCTTATCTGTGTGTTTCGCTTTTGTACTAGCTAGTCTTTTGAATACGTTTATACTGTCCAAGTATTTTCAGACACTCGCAAGTCTGCAAAGTGATGTTAATTGGCAGTTGTGGGTGAGTGGCGCAGTTGCAACTTTTATGGGTTTCCTATTTGGTGTCACCTATCGCTATATCATCCGCTCAGATCAAAATCCCCAACTCAAAGCTGGCGGTGTGATGGCCTTTGGCTTGGTGCGCGGATTAACTCAGATAGAACTTGGGTGGAATTCAGATAGAACAATTTGGCCTTTTGTGGCGTTGGCTTTTGAAAGTGTATTCTGGTTTGGAATTGCTGCGATCGCTCTTGATATCGCTATTCAACACCGTTGGGTTAAACCTTTTTCATCATCGAAAATGGCAGAGTGACGGTAAAGGTAGTTCCCACGCCGATGGCACTTTTGACCGTAATTTCGCCGCCATGTAAATCTACAGCCTGCTTGACGATAGACATCCCCAATCCCATTCCTGGGATATTGTCTGTATTACTGGCGCGATGGAAGGGTTCAAAGATGTGTTCAATGTCAGAAGTGGGAATGCCAATACCAGAGTCTTGAGTCTGAAATATAGCTTGATTGTTGGTAGCCATGACCGAAAACTTAACTGTGCTACCAATGGGAGAGTATTTTAGACAATTCGAGAATAAATTACTCAAGATTTGCCGTAGTAGTTTAGCGTCTAAGTTAGCTGATGTGCATTGGCACTCACTGCTAAAAACGATCGCGTGTTGTGAGCGATCGCTCTGTTGTAATTCTTCTAAAAGATCGCGGCAAAATTCCCCCAAATTCAGAGGTGTTGGATTAAACTCTAACTTGCCTGTTTCATCCTGACTCAGCACCAATACATCATTCAACAATTGGGTTATATGCATAACTGATGTTTGAATGCGACGCAGGTGTGTCTGTTGTCGCTCATCGCTCCAGAGATGGCGATAATATTCTAATAGTTCCGCAGAAGAGTGGATGGTAGCCAAAGGGGTGCGAAACTCATGGGATGTGGTGGTCAGCAAGCGGGATTTAAGTTCACTGAACTGCCTTTCTTTGGCTAGTGCTTGTCGCATTGCTTCTTCTGCCCATTGCAGCTTGGCTTGGGTTCGCTTGCTTTCACTAATATCTCGAAATAGCCAGCGCAGACCGACTAACTTACCTTGTTGATTACGGATAGCAGCCACCTTAACCGCAGCAATAATCGGTGTTTTGTCGCGTGGTCGCAGATTGACTTCCCACTCTTGCATTTTCCACTCTGGGACTTGGGTGCGATCGCGCAGATGATTCAGTTTCAAATGAAAAGCAATTATTTCTTTCTCAAGCACAAATATCTCTAAGAGTTTGCCCAACAAGAAACTTTTTGGAATATTGAGCAGCATAGTGGCGGCTGAATTAGCTTCCTGAATTACCCCTTTTGTATCAGTCACAAAATAAGCGTCTGGTACTTCCTCAAACAGTTCTTGGTAGCGTTGACGTTGTGCTACCAAAGCCTGTTGAGCGTTGGATAATTCTTCGTTCTGCTGTCTTAGGTCTTCATTCGCTAGTTGCAGTTCTTCCAAAGCTAGGTAAATTTCTTTGAAAACTGCGGAAACGAGTTCAATATTTTCCTGTACTTTTTGTTGTTCACTCTGGCGTTGCAAAAGGGCGACGCGCTTACGTATATTCTGTATTTGCAAGGCTAAATCGTCCAAATTCACGCTCTTGCTCCTAATTTTGGATATCTAAAGTTAGGTTTGATTTTAGATTCCCTACTTGGACGATCTTAGCTTTTGGAGTTTAGAACTTTTACAACTGTCGCACTAATGGCTGACCATCTTTGACTTCACCAATTAAAACTAAATCAACACAGTTAACAAAGATGCCATTTTCTAAGACGCCGGGAATGTTATTCAATGTCTTTTCTAGGCTGACTGGATCTTCAATCGAGTCAAATCTGACATCTAAGACAAAGTTGCCTTGATCGGTGATTACTGGGCCAGCTTTTTTAACACCCATGCGGAGTTCTGGTTTCCCACCAAGTTTTTTGATGGCATTGGTTACAGGAGTAATTGCCATTGGAATCACTTCCACGGGTACAGCGAAAGTAGAACCTAAGCGTTCTACCAACTTCCCACTATCGACGACGACGATAAACTGTTCTGCTAGGTAGTCTACGACTTTTTCGCGGGTATGTGCTGCACCACCACCTTTAATCAAATTCTTCTGCGGATCGACTTCATCTGCGCCATCAATAGCAATATCGATGTGGTCAATCGCGTCCAAGGTGGCGAGAGGGACACCATACTGCTTCGCCAGCACTTCTGATTGAAACGAAGTAGGGATACCAATAATATCTTTGAGTTCACCAGACTTGAGGCGATCGCCCAAGAACTGAATCGTATATGCTGTAGTTGACCCCGTACCCAACCCCACAATGGAACCCGATTTGACTAGGGCTGCGGCGGCTTTGCCAACTTCTTGCTTCATTAACTTTACGGGATCTGCTGCTGCGGTCATTGCCAAAACTCCTGAAAAACTGACTATAGTCCATATTAGTGGGCAGATAACGTCAAAAGATGAAAGCTAAAAAACAAGTGTTTGCTAATTTCGACTTCTTTGATTGTTAACACCCTACGTAGCTACGCAACATTGCCTAGCCTAAATTCGTCAGGAGCTTAGTTACAGGTTATTAAAAATACCAAATTTGGCATTAACCGCCAGTAACGTAGTTTTTTAAATTCATTTAGCAGCTAAAATTGGTCATGGTGATGCGTCAGCTTTCAATTACTCTATCTTTGGTGGCATTACTACAAAGCTTGCCAGGAATTGCTCAGGCTCAAGTGCCAGAAACTACTTCTGGAATTCCATCTGATTCTATTCAACGGGTAGTTGCTGCCAAATGGATGACAAACTTTTCTGATGGGAAGTTTTATCCAGAAAGGTTACTGAGTAGGGCAGAATTAGCGTCGATTATGGTAAAAGCATTTCGACTCGATAAAAGACAAGCTGTTACCAAAGAAAATTTAGCGATTCCAGATGTTCCTCGTTCTTATTGGGCATTTAATGATATACAGACAGTCTTAAAAACTGACATCATGAAAGGCTATCGGGGCAATGAATTCTTCCCTAACCAAAAGGTGACAAGGGCAGAAGCTCTGGCTATTTTCGCCCAGGCTTATGGTGTATTTCAGTTTCCTGATGAGGCTGTAAACGAGACTCTGGCTGCACATCCAGATGAAAAGTCTATCCCACCTTGGGCTAGAAAAGCGATCGCTACAGTAGTTAGTGAGGGATTTGTTAATACAGATACTCAAGGCAATATTTCCCCATTAAAACCTGTTACTCGTGGGGATATGGCTTATGTATTGAGTAAATATTTACAACGACAACAGCAACAACCCGAAACACCAGAAGTTCCGATTATTCCAAATAGCCCACAATCACCCTAGTACCGCAAGGCGGAATTAAAAATTAAAAATTAAAAATGAATACAGCGTAAGTGTTTTATTCATTTGGAATGGTGAGGCAGTCCGGTCTTGGGGGTTCCCCCCATGAGGAACTGCCGAACCCGAAGGGGTGGTTTATTTCCGCCGTACTGTACTAGCTGAATTTTATTCAATCTAAACTATTGAGGGATTTTGTCTATTTTGTCAATATGTAAGTTCTGTTTTCGGGCAATTTCCTGATTTGGGGAATTTTTTGTAGGTGCGTTAACGAAGTTTAATGCACCTTTATACTTGAGAAATTAGGGACTTCCAAGAAATAAATTATCCAATCTTGTGGGGTGGGCATCTTGCCCGCCTTTGACTATGGGCGGGCGAGACGCCCACCCCACAATAAATAGTTGTATATTTTTTTATTTGGAAGTCCCTTAGCCAAAATCCAAAATCGGTAAGTCAACCAATGGGACGATTTCCGGGATTGACAGCGTGAATATATTCACTACCAGAATGTGGTCTTCCTCGTTTATAATAAGCTTCTTCTGGTTTTCCCCATCCTAGCTGCAAAATCATTTCCAAAAAGCTAGAATTTTCCCACTTGCACAAACTTGCCCACTCTGTTCTTTGAACAATTCTTTCTACATCAAATGTGACAATTTGTTGGTATTGTTTACTATTATTGAAACTCAAGTATAAATCCATCCCCATAGAGACTTCATACCAAAATTCTACAATGGAATTTTTAGCAGCTTTTAATATCTCTAAGTCACTAGCAAGAGCTATTAAATCAGTATTTAGTTCGGGATAGTTCAAGTTTTTACCTTTAACTGTCACCTCCCGCCAGATAATACCTGAAACTTGATTTTCTTTTTGATAATCGTGAATTGCAGCTTTGAAATCTTGATAAGCTGTGAATTGTTGCAGCCCATCAGTCCTGATAAACTGGTCAATTACAGGATTGCCAGAGACTGTTATTTCTAATTTTAGGCGTTTTCCTTTGAGACAAGCTTGACGTTCGGCTGCCAAAATTTGGATTAATTCCTGCGTTGTGTAAACCTTTGACATCAGAATACACTCTAGTTAGTCATTGGTCTTTGGTCATTAGTCATTAGTCAGTTGTTACGGACTTATAGACTATAGATTAACTTTTTAATCTGTGAAGACAGATATTTCAATATTATGCTTTGGCATCGGCAAAAATGTAGTAACAGATAGCACTAAAAATTAGGGCAGACCAATTTGGTCTACCCCATAAGTTACTTAGCTAACTCACTACTGAACTCATTGAAGGCTCGCCGCTTTAGCTGTGCTGTTTCAGTGCGTGGTAATAAATCAAAGATTTTGCGAAATTGATCGTCTATTTCTTCAAAAGCTACTTGACCACTTTTATTCAAAACTACCTGACCAGATTTATTGAATACCACGACTTGAGGAACACCCCCAGAATAGTAATATCCAGGTTCTGTAGACTCGTAGGTCTGTTTGGGTGGAATAGTATCTACATTAATCGGGATAATTTCTGCTACCCGACCATAGAATTCCTGTACCCGTGAAATCGAAATGGCATATCTTTTGGAATCGCTGCTGTCATCTACGTAGAAAGCCAAAAATACGGGTTTATGTTCCGCTAAAGACTGTGCTAGTGTCTGTCTGGGAGGAACCAATGAGCCATTGCCAGCATAAACGACAAAAATGTTGCCATCATATAAATCATTATTAAGACCAGCAGATGCAGGTTGCATACTTATAATGAAAAGACTTGCAAGCAACAACAGGCATTTGGACAACCACCTTCGCCAGCCAGTAATTTGTTTATGTAAAAAAAGAAACTTTGTGCTATTCATCAAAAGGAACCTTGCAAGCTACTACTTGTCGTGAGTTTGTGCTGAATTCAGCAAACTGGGCTGGATATGTAATTACGCCCATACACTATTTTTTTAGGATAACGCTTACTGAGATTATCTCTCGCAAGTGGCTGGTACCGCTACGCGGAAGTCAAAACAGAGGTAAAGTAGCGCAACTGTAAAGCTCAACAATCTAAAATTCAAAATTGGTATGACTGGCTTTTTCACCCAGGATTCGCTAAACTCACGCATATTAAATTTGCAAGTTAAAGACTATCAATTAATAACCGCCAGAAGACTAGGGTACGGATGTGGGAAACAAAATACAATTCATAGATAGGCTGCGACTAGGTTTCGCGGTGTCGGTGGCAAAAAGTGTAACGTTTATAGTGCGATCGCTCCGTCTGGGTGCTGCTAGTGTATTACCAGGCTCAATTGCTCGTCGCATTGAACCCCGACTTTTAGAATTATTGAGTCAGCAAGTTAAAAACGGGGTGATTTTAATTGCTGGTACTAACGGCAAAACCACTACAGCGCTGCTTTTATGCACGATATTAGAACGCAAGGGTTTTCGTGTCACTCATAATTCTACAGGTGCAAATCTGGAAAATGGCTTGATGACGGCGCTGTTAGAAAGCACCAACTTACTAGGAACGCTAAATACTGATTACGCTATTTTGGAAGTTGATGAAAATATTGTACCAAGAGTATTAGCACCACTCCAGCCGCGAATTATTCTCTGTTTAAACTTGTTCCGCGACCAACTCGATAGGTACGGCGAGGTAGACACAATTAGTAAGCGTTGGACAAAAGTTATTTCTACCCTACCAGCAGAAACGGTGGTAATTCCCAATGCTGATGACCCAACTTTATCTAACCTCGGTCAGCAGTTACCCCAACGGGTGTTATTCTTTGGCTTGAATGAACCAGAACATTATCTAGAAGCAATTCCTCACGCTGTTGATTCCATCTATTGTCCCAAATGTGGACATTCTCTAGATTATAAGGGTGTTTATTTGTCTCATTTGGGAGATTTTACTTGTCCCAAGTGTGGTTTTACTAAAAGTAAACCGACTCTAGAAAGTAGTGAATGGTCGCAAATTCTGGTTGGTTTGTACAACAAATATAATACTTTGGCGGCTGCTACTGCGGCTATTGAGTTGGGAGTTGATGAAGCAACAATCAGAGATACTATTAACAACTTTCAAGCCGCTTTTGGTCGGGCTGAAGATTTAGTAATTAACGGTAAACGGGTGCGGATATTGTTATCAAAAAACCCTGTGGGAACGAATGAAACTATTCGCGTAGTCACTCAAAGCACAGATAAAACTACACTGCTAGTATTGAACGATCGCACGCCCGATGGCACTGATGTATCCTGGATTTGGGACGTGGATACCGAGAAATTAGTCGAACGCGGCGGGACTTTAGTCGTGAGTGGCGATCGCGTCTACGATATGGCACTACGTCTACGTTACAGCCAAAAGTCCCCTGAGAGTAGCATAAATTTAATTGTAGAAGAAGATTTGCGACAAGCGATCGCAACTGCATTAGAGCATACACCAGAGAATGAAACTCTGCATATTCTGCCCACCTACTCAGCCATGTTAGAAGTGCGAGAAGTTCTTACTGGGCGGAAAATTCTTTAAATTTGTCATTTGTCATTTGTCATTTGTCATTTGTCATTTGTCATTGGTTATTTTCTATTCCCCATTCCCCATTCCCCATTCCCCAAATCTTATGAGTTCTCAACAACTAGAATTAACAATAGGTTGGCTTTATCCGACGCTGATGAGTACTTATGGCGATCGCGGTAATGTAATTACTATAGAACGTCGCGCTCAGTGGCGGGGATACGATGTTAAAGTGTTACCCCTAGATCAAAATTCCACAGCCGCAGATATTAAAACTGTAGATGTCATAGTTGGTGGTGGCGCACAAGATCGTCAGCAAGAAATTGTCATGCGTGATTTGCAAGGTGCAAAAGCTGACGCGATGCGCGAAAAAATTGAAAATGGAACACCGGGAGTATTTACTTGTGGTTCCCCCCAATTACTGGGACATTATTATGAACCAGGCTTGGGACAAAGAATTGATGGTTTGGGAATACTCGATTTAGTTTCTGTGCATCCTGGTGAAAATACTAAGCGGTGTATTGGTAACTTGGTAATAGAAGTGACAGCTTCACGTCTGGCGCGAGATTTAAAAGAGATGACGGGTAGCACACCATATTTGGTAGGCTTTGAAAATCACGGCGGACGCACCAAGTTGGGAAAAGCGGAAGCTTTAGGGCGAGTGGTGTACGGTTTGGGAAATAATGGTGAAGATGGGACAGAAGGAGCATTTTATCAGAATGCGATCGCTACTTATTCCCACGGCCCTTTATTACCGAAAAATCCTTTTGTTGCAGATTGGTTAATTCAAACAGCGCTGCGGCTAAAGTATCAGCAGGAAATTAGCTTAAAACCTTTTGACGATAGCCTCGCTGCACAAGCACGAGAAGCGATGTTTAAGCGATTGAAAGTGAGTTTACCAAGTGCTACGGCAAAAGTTTAATTTTTCGTGTTTTTCTCGTTCCCTGGCTTTCACAGGGAACGCAATTCCCCGGTTTCGCATGAGAACGGCTGACAAACGCGCCAAACTCAGCTTTGAGTTCATGTTTCTTCGTTAACAACAACAAACCCCACACCGCAACGAGTCGCCGCCTCTGCTAACCGAGTATCAAGAGTTGCTAACGGCAATTGTAACCGCAACGCCAATTCTAAATAAGCTGCATCATAAGCTGCTAAACCTTCCTGTCGTGCTAGCTTCAAGGTTGCATCCAAAGCCTTTGCATCCGTAAATAAATCAACCTGAATTAATAGTGACTGTAACAAAGCAATAGCTTGTTCAGATTGTTCCTGTGTTATATCATGTCCGGCAAATTACTTGTGATATGTCATTGCGAGTGCAACGAAGTGGAACGAAGCAATCGCAAGGCTTTTAGGATTGCTTCACTTCGTACCCTGCGGGAATGCCAAGGGCGAACGCAATGACAATTATTTAACCGAACATGATATGCGGTTAGACAAGGGTATTCGCAATCTCCAGCGACCAAATTCCTGGTACAAAAGCCTTAGAATCTGGCATCATTGCAAGTATGGCATTAGCATAATCATCGTTTTCATCCACCAAACACCAGCTAATTGCTACAGAACAATCCAAAACAAACTGCATTAAAATCTTCGTCCCTCTTCAAGCATTTCGCGGATTGAGGTTTTATCTAAAGCTACTTCTTGCCGCAGTTGTTGCATTTTGGCAATTGCTTCTTGAATCGATTTTTTTGTTGTCGGCTTTCCCCAAGCGTTATATTGCAGTACAGTGTCATCGCATAGTGCAAGGTCTGTTTTATCTAACGGCTGCACAACTACCACTACTTCTACAGATGTATCTTTATAATCAGTGGGTGTCTGAATGTGCAATATCCCATCTGTTCCTATATGCGTTCGCAATTTTTTTGTTTCCATTTTTACCCCCAGGAAATTATATAATTTTTCGTTTCCTGGATTTGACAGGGAACGCAATTCAGAAGACTCTGCTTTTCATTTTAAATTAACAAAGGGTAAAGTATGACTCAAGCCTTAGCCAAACAAGTAACCTTTGATGAATTTATCGCCTGGTATCCCGAATCTTCAGACAGGCATTATGAACTACATGATGGAGTAATTGTTGAAATGCCTAAGCCAACAGGGAAGCACTCAGAGATAGCTGGGTTCATCAATGGTTCTTTGTTTATTGAAATCACCCGTTTGTCCATCCCTTATTTTATCCCTAAAGAATGTGTCATCAAGTCAATTAACACTGATTCAGGTTATGAACCAGATGTCATCGTTCTTGATAGACAAGCTGTTAGGAATGAACCACGCTGGAAAAAAGAATCTATCATCACGCGGGGTAGTTCCGTCAAGTTGGTTGTAGAAGTCGTTTCAACCAACTGGAGTGATGATTATGCTTTGAAGCTAGAAGATTACGAGTCTTTGGGCATTCCTGAATATTGGATTGTAGACTATCTAGGTTTAGGTGGTAGGCGCTTTATCGGCAATCCTAAACAACCCACTATCTCGATTTACCAATTAATTGAAGGTGAGTATCAAGTTAGGCAATTTAGGGGAAATGATCGCATTCAATCGCCAGCCTTCCCAGAGTTGAATTTAACTGCTGAACAGATTTTTCGGGCTGGAGAAGTCGCGTAAACAAGAGCTAAAGAACCATCAAAGACTCTTCCACGAGTATCAAAGACTCATCGGCTGAGTATCAAAGACTCGTCCACGAGTATTAAAGACTCATTCACGAGTATCAAAGACTCATTCACGAGTGTCAAAGACTCGTCTGCGAGTATTAAAGACTCATTCACGAGTGTCAAAGACTCGTCCGCGAGTATTAAAGACTCGTTCACGAGTATCGAAGACTCATTCACGAGTATCAAAGACTCGTCCGCGAGTATCGAAGGCTCATTCACAAGTATCGAAGACTCGTTTACAAGCCAATCTAAGCCATTGGTAATGATAAATTCTTTTTAGATTCAGTAAAAATTATTAGCGCTGATGTAGTGTTACACAGGATAGTAGATTGCTTTGATATCTTGCAGAATTCTTAATTAGTAGCCGCCATCGCCTGTAACTCGAAATTCTAGGAACCAATAGCCAAAGCCACTCAAGTGCACTAAAACCTAAGTCTAAAAAGAATTTAGCCTACTTAAGAGGACTTTCGCTATCAGCCAGAGGTTTCTAACCTGTGGCGGTTGTTGAGATTAGCGTAAAGTATTGGTGGTTGCGAGATTGTCCAGTGAATCAGGGACATTACATATAACTTTTGTTGACAGGTGAACCTCAGTATGGAAAATAGGCCTCAACGTTACCTTGAAAAAATCCGAGAAGCGAAAGAGAAACAGCTTAAAAAACTAGATTTAAGCCGCAACGGATTAACGACACTGCCAGAAGAGATCGCCAGTCTCCAACAACTCACCACCCTGGATTTAAGCTACAACCAATTAACCACACTGCCAGAAGAGATCGCCAGTCTCCAACAACTCACCACCCTGAATTTAAACCGCAACCCATTAACGACACTGCCAGAAGCGATCGCCAGTCTCCAACAACTCACCACCCTGAATTTAAGCTACAACCAATTAACGACACTGCCAGAAGCGATCGCCAATCTCCAACAACTCACCACCCTGGATTTAAGCTTCAATAAATTAACGACACTGCCAGAAGAGATCGCCAGTCTCCAACAACTCACCACCCTGGATTTAAGCTCCAATAAATTAACCACACTGCCAGAAGCGATCGCCAGTCTACAACAACTCACCACCCTGAATTTAAACCGCAACCCATTAACGAAGCTGCCAGAAGCGATCGCCAATCTGCAACAACTCACCACCCTGGATTTAAGCTCCAATAAATTAACCACACTGCCAGAAGCGATCGCCAATCTGCAACAACTCACCACCCTGGATTTAAGCTCCAATAAATTAACCACACTGCCAGAAGCGATCGCCAATCTGCAACAACTCACCACTCTGAATTTAAGCCACAACCAATTAACCACACTGCCAGAAGCGATCGCCAATCTCCAACAACTCACCACCCTGGATTTAAGCTCCAATAAATTAACCACACTGCCAGAAGCGATCGCCAGTCTACAACAACTCACCACCCTGGATTTAAGCTACAACCGATTAACGACACTGCCAGAAGCGATCGCTAGTCTCCAACAACTCACCACCCTGGATTTAATAGGCAACCCCATTGAAAAACCACCGCCAGAAATTGTTGAACAAGGTATTGATGCAATTAAAGATTATTTCCGACAACTGGAAACAGAAGGCATAGATTATCTGTATGAAGCAAAGTTACTAATTATCGGTGAAGGAGGAGCAGGGAAAACAACACTGGCTAAGAAAATTGAAGACCAAAACTATCAACTCCGAGAAGAAGACTCTACGAAGGGAATTAAGGTGATCCAGTGGGGTTTCCCAATGGACAATGGGCGAGAGTTTCGAGTCAACATTTGGGACTTTGGTGGGCAAGAGATTTACCATGCTACTCACCAGTTTTTCCTCACTAAGCGTTCTCTCTACGTTTTAGTAGCAGATAGCCGCAAGGAAGACACGGATTTTCATTACTGGTTGAATGTGGTGGAACTGTTGAGTGATAACAGCCCACTGTTAATCATCAAAAATGAGAAGCAAGACCGCCACCGAGAAATCAATGAACGTGAGTTACGGGGGCAGTTTACTAATTTGAAGGAGACTTTACCAACAAACCTTGCTACAAACAGGGGTTTAGAACAAGTTTTACAAAAAATCAAGGATTACGTTAAAAGCCTGCCCCATATTGGCAGTCCCCTCCCAAAAACCTGGGTTAGAGTCCGGGAAGCTTTGGAGAGTGACGCACGCAATTACATCAACTTGGATACATACCTGGAAATCTGCCAAAGAAATGGGTTCACCCAAAGAAATGACAAGTTGCAACTTAGTGGCTATCTGCACGACTTGGGAGTATGCTTGCACTTCCAGGAAGACCCACTTTTGAATAAGACCGTCATCCTCAAACCCAAGTGGGGAACTGATGCAGTCTACAAGGTGCTGGATAATGAAGAAGTGATTCGCAACCTGGGCAGTTTCACCCGATCTGATTTGGCAAACATCTGGTGTGAAGATGAATACGCCACAATGCATGATGAACTATTGCGTTTGATGATCAACTTCAAACTGTGCTACGAAATTCCTAGAAGCCAAGGAAAGTATATTGCTCCACAACTGCTATCTGCTAATCAACCCTCATATAACTGGGATGAAACCAACAACCTGATTCTGCGTTACACTTACGAATTCATGCCCAAGGGCATCATCACCCAGTTCATAGTTGCCATGCATGAGTTGATGAATAAACAACAATGTGTCTGGAAAAGTGGCGTCGTTCTCAGCAAAGACCAGACGAAGGCAGAAGTGATTGAATATTACGGTAAGCGGGAGATTAAGATTCGAGTCTCAGGTCGTCACAAAAGAGATTTGATGACCATAGTTACACATGAACTCGATAAAATTCATGACTCATATAACCGGTTAAAGTACAACAAGTTAATTCCCTGTAATTGTGTCACTTGCAAAGATACCCAAGAGCCACATTTTTATACGCTTGAAAATTTAAGAAATCGCCTTGCTAAACAAAAATATGATGTTGAATGTGATATTAGCTATGAAAAAGCGAATGTTTTGAGTTTAATTGATGATGTGATAGATAAAGATAAAGAGAGGTTGCTTGTAGAGCAGTTAGGGGTTGAAGTTTTCATCAGCTATAGTCATCAAGATCAGGAATGGCTTACCAAACTTCAGAAACACCTCAAACCAATAATTCGCAACCAAAATCTGCTTGTGTGGGACGATACCAAAATCCAAGCTGGTGCTGAGTGGAGTAAAGAAATTGAAAATGCTTTGGAAGCAGCAAAAGTAGCAGTTTTGTTGGTTAGCCCTAACTTTCTAGCATCAGACTTTATTCAAGAGAATGAGTTACCCCCATTATTGAATGCGGCACAAGCCAAAGGACTCACTATTATTTGGATACCGTTGAGTTATAGCAGCTATGAAGAAACAGAAATTCAAAAGTATCAATCAGCGCACCCTCCCGATCAACCTTTAAACAGCCTGAACCAATCAGAAGAGGATCAAGCTTGGGTGAATATCTGTAAGAAGATCAAAGCAGCAGCAATCCCTCGGTAAAAGATAGAAAAGGTTTTCTCTCGGTAGTGATGTGTGAAAACGGTGTATTTGCTCTTAGATGCAAGGTTTGTCTTGATTAGGGATGCTGAAAGCAAAGTTTTTTGGTGTGCAAGCGATCCACTGGTGTCAACTTAACGCGAAACCGCACGTCCGTCAGGGATTGTAAATCCCTGTCTCATAGCTAAAGTCCTCTGAAGAGGACTAAAGAGCGCAAAAATTTTCAGTCTACTTCAGTAGACTTGAGCAATTATTCAGGGATTTACAATCCCTGGCTGGCGGGTGAACAACACCCAATCAGTACGCTATTTTTGGCTTAAGTTGACACCAGTGGCAAGCGATCGCACCACCACAACATATTACTGTTCTTCACCTTTTTCCTGAAGGAGCGATCGCCAATCTTCAATCGCCTTCTCCGTCCACAGCCAATTTTTAGCTAATTTATCTACCTGGAAATTTACTGGATCAGACTTGAGAACCATTTGCCGCAACTTGATCGCTTCATTCAGATACTGTGTCTGCTTACCACTAGATTGACTAAGTGCAGATTTATACAGTCCCAGAGCTAAACCAGCATAAGAAGTTAAAGCATCTTGAGGGACTGCCGTATTTGTGGATGTTGAGTCTGAGTTCTGCTCTTTGAGAGCTAAATTCAAAGCTTTGAACCAAGAATCATTAGCTCGATTCAGATTGCCTTCTGTGTAGTAGGCAAATGCCAAAGCGTTATTATACAAAAGCGATTCTGGTTTAGCTTTTGCAGCAGTTTCCCAGTAACGGCGGGCATCATCGACGCTATAGTTATTGTCTCTAGTTTGGATAGACTGCCACGCCAATCGTCCCTTGTAAAAGTTCACCGATGGATCGTCAGCTTGTTTACTTGGAATTAGTTTCAGGGCAGTTTCAGCCGCAGCCAGTGCGCCACGATTGAGTAGTTCTTCTACAGCCAATAACCCACCTTGCAAGTCACCCTGGCTCAATTTTTGCGTAGCGCTGGCGGTGACAACTCCAGTCGCTGCTGTTTCTAAATCGATATTTTGCTGCTTTTGGATAGGTAAAGACTCTGTGGGAATTGATGGGATATTAGGCAAAGTTGCCTGCTGAGATCGATTTTGCCACCACCAATTGAAACCGATCGCAGCTGCTAACGCACTGATTCCCACAATAGCCACAATCGGCCACATCTGGCGGTGACGGGTACGAGGTCTTTGTGGGGCTGGTTGCGATGCCTGGGTTGGGCTATGCCTACGCAAAGAATTAGAATTTTGCCAATTTCCTTCAAAGTTCCCTACAGCTTGAGGTGGCGGTGGTGGAACTTCTCCCCATAAATCTGCTTCCTCTTCCAGGGAAGTCATTTCTTCTGAAATTTGACTTTGGTGAGGGTTATTTTCGCGAATTTCTTCATCTGGTTCAGTTGCAGCTTTTTGATTATCTAGCTGCCGAAACAAATCCGAAACTATAGCAGAATCTTCTTCATAACTTGGGTCATCATACTCAATTTCATCAACCAGATCGCCCCAAGTATCTTCACCCAGCCAGTCCAACCCAGAAGAGTCACGCGCTAAACCAGAAGGAATCATTTCTTCCATTCCTAAAGGCATCTCGGAATCATCAGCCATAGCTGAGTACATTGTGGAAGTTATACCTAAAGGCGAACCATATTGCTTGAGCGACTCCGCACTGTCGGATAAATCACTTTCCTGACTCAGAAAACCGTCAAATTCTGGCTGGAGATATAAAATCGGTAATGCCCAGTACATCTGGTGAGAACCATAGGCAGAAATTAATCCTTGACGCACCCGACTGACACACAAATCTACAGGATATCCCTGACTCAAATTGCGGTAAAACAATTGTGTGAGGGTCAACGCCACTTCATCAGGAATCCGTTCTGACATCGCCAAAACACTTCTAATTCCGCGTTTTACCAAACTTTCTGCTAGGTTACGTTCGCCAGTATCACCAGAGGGATCGGATGCTGCTGTGTATGCCCCCAAGCAGGAGTTAAACACTGCCATTTGGATATTATTGTTGACCAGCAAACCAGCCAAATCGTCTCCACTCAAGATTTCCGTTAAACCAGTTCTGCGACTAGCCAGATAAATTTCTCCGCCATTGCCGCCTAAGTTACTATGACCAGAGTAGTGGAGAACGTGATATCTGCCTTGTTCTAGGGCTTGCGTCAGTTCTTCACGTCCTGGCTGGTCTAATACAGTCAGTTCAATTTCTGGGAAACGATTGCTACCTTCAGCAAGTCTTGGTATGCGGTGAAGTTCCGCTTGCAGTTTGATAGCTTCCTGTTTCTGTAAGTCGAGGCGGACTTGATCTGAGGGGGAAGCAATTACCATCAATACTCTGATACCACCGTGTTCTAGTGGTATGGGCATATTTCGCGATCGCAAAGGCGAAGCCCCCAAAATTCCACTTTGGAAACGAGAAAAAGCCACATAAGGCCCAGTAGCCAAAGGGCGATCGCCTGCGTGCATCACTTCCCAAGGCAAACGAGCTAATCTAGTATCTTTTAGCCCCAAGCGTAAGCGTAGTACTTGTTGGTGGTTTTGGGCAATACCTTGGGCAGTAATCCAACTATCTCTGAGAGTGCCTTGAAATAGGGCGTTATAAAATTGTTGACCCAACGCCACCAAATTAACGGAGTTTCTGGCGATATCACTTTCGTGGCCGCCAGAAGCGAATAAATCTCCTTGCAACACCGACTTCAACGGGTCATTCATCAAATGCCCAGCAGCCATCAACCAATCAGCTATGGGCCAAGTCACCAATTCTTCTGCCAATGGTACCCCAGGCGCGACTTGTTCCGTCCGCACCAAGTAGTCATTTTGCCCTACTGGGGTTACGGAAATGTGGAATTCCTGGGTCACAACTTCTCCTGTCTGCCTCCTAAATCTGGTTTGAAACGCGAAAGTTTCAAGTCGATTTTTCGCTCCCTCTGATAACTTAGATGCATCCCACCCCTGAATGTTTCTGATTCGGTGCCGTTTTGGTTTTTCTGCCTTTACAACTTTATCCGGATCGGATTACTTAAATCTAGAACACTTAATTGGTAGATGCACCTTGATCTTCAACTCCCCTAGTTAGCTAACACTTACTGGGGGTTTTTTTCAATTTTGGCAAACAACAGCAACTTTTGACGCAGATATTCTCTACCAGAAAATAGTGCTTAACCCTAGAATACTTGATTAGTAGATAGATGTCCCTTGATCTTTAACTCCCTAGTTCAGTTAATATCCACTAGTTTTTTTTGACACACAACAAAAATCAATTTTCTCACAAATTTATCCGGAGCGTGGTGGTTAAACCTAGAACATTTAATTGGTAGATGCACCCTGATAACTAGCTCCCCTGGTTGGCTAACGCCCTCTGGGGGTTTTTTTATGAAGAAGTAAGCAGAAAAGTTACGCACTTAAAACCTGAAACCTATATCTGAATAAGCTCACACCAGTTGCTTCTCTCATTCAAAGACGTTTTTGCTAGCAAGCTTTAAAAGTCGCTGATTCAGTAGTTCTTACCCTGCGCGTTCTTTAAATGAGCACAGTCGGGCGTTTCTTACCCAATGGACGGTTTCAGAAAGGCACTGGCTCCCCTGAAAAAGGGGAAACCCTAAGGAATGAGAATTAAATAACATCGACTTTTGTAGGTTGGGTTGAGGCACGAAACCCAACGCCCCAGAGATGTTGGGTTTCGCAGACTCAACCCAACCTACACAGGTTATTAAATCCACGATCCTAAGTACCAACTTTTTCACAAAATTAGGCGAACTCTTGTGCCTAAGTCCTAAAGCAGTAATCATCTCTGACACACGCATTTTGTAAGGCAACACCAGTCATTTAATTGGTAGGTCTGTCCTGATAACTAACCCCTCTGAGGTTTTTCTCTGATAAACACACACTAACGACTTCAACCTCTGCTAATTTATCCGGTAGCGACCCATTTACTTTAGAAAAGATTATTGGTAGATGCACCCTGATAACTCACTCCCCTAGTTGGCTAACACCCACTGGGGGTTTTTTTGTTGCTTAGGTGTAGCCAGTCGTAGACATCGCTATCAACCCTGATTTATTTAGTTCATTTTCTCCGGAAGATAGTAGCTGCCCCTAGAAAAGATTACTGGTAGATGCACCCTGATAACTCACTCCCCTAGTAGGTTAACACCAACTGGGGTTTTTTTATTTAAAAAATAACTGACCCTGATAACTCACTCCCCTAGTTGGCTAACACCCACTGGAAGTTTTTTCTAGTTGCGTCACTGATAGCGGTCGTAGAGCCTCACAGCCCTTCATAGACATCGCCATCAACCCTGATTTATTTAATTCGTTTTCTCCGGAAGATAGTGGCTGCCCCTAGTAAAGATTATTGGTAGATGCACCCTGATAACTCACTCCCTAGTAGGTTAACACCAACTGGGGTTTTTTTATTTAAAAAAATAACTGACTTTTGTACAAATTTATCCGGAGTATAGTGTTCAACTTGAGAACATTTAATTGGTAGATGCACCCTGATAACTAACTCCCCTGGTCGGCTAACGCTCACTGGGGGTTTTTTTGCGTAAACAGGTAGCGGCTTATCGTTAGACATCGCTCTAGTCTAATCGCCCGTATAACTGGAATGCACCGCTATTTTGTTACTGCTGGTAGACCTTGAGTCTCTTCCTGTTGCCAGGAGAGAGCATAACCTGCTCACTTAATCCCTGATTTGATTTCTTTTTATTGTGAGCTAGAGATGCCACTTCAAAATGATTGCTATGATATTTAATCATATTCTTAATTTTTTTTCTATATTTTGACCTCTTTGCCTCCCACCAATCTTGCTATCCACTTCAGATTGGAGCTTTCTTACCCACTACGTCATATTTCTGAGGTCTGAGAGCAAGCGAATTTAAATGCGAGAACAAATCGAAAATCCTTGATAGAAGCCCCTGAATTAATGCATGGGGTCAATCTAAAATTTAAAATCCAAAATCCAAAATCCAAAATTGACTGACCGAAACAGTGCCTCATCTGAGAGTAGGAAGATTCATCGGTACTATTTTTTACTCTCAGCCAAATTTACTCAGCAATCTTGAAGCAATTGAAAAATGCTAGAACTTCCAATTTTAAATTTTTTAGCTGGGATTAGACGGTATTTGTCTGCTAAAAAAGCGGTCTAAAATTTCTGATTTCTGTTCTGAACTGAAGTTTCCATACCAATTTTCTAGTTTCTCAACTACTCCAGAATTCTTGAAAGTCTCTAAAGTATAATCTGGTTTTTCAGTTAGAGGTTTTTGTCTATTGTGGGAATAAGTAAGCATTTCTACTGTATGATTACCCTTTCGATGCACAAGCTGCATCAATAAGTCCATTGCGACCGTTGGCAAAACGCGACAGGTATAATTCACAAAAAAATCAAAAGTCATATTGCCTAGACGAATGCGATCGCCATCTTTGAGCTTGATGGGCCCAACTGCGCGATCGCCATTCACAAACGAGCCATTGGTACTGTTGAAATCTATTAAGTAAAAGCCTTGATCGTCAATATGTTGAATAGCAGCGTGGTGACGAGACAAATGACTATCAGCAATGTAAATACCACTGCTGCGATTCCGACCTATCGTCCAGATCCTCTGTGGCTGTCGTAAACTTTGAGTCTGATTGTCGCACAAGTTAGTCATCAAATAAACAGCAGCAGTATCCACTACACCATGTACGTAACATGCCTTCATTCTCGTGAATGACGGTTGAGACAGGTTTTCTAGCTGAAGAATTTCATCTAGAAGGCTGCTGTGGTGTTCATACAACTTGAGGAATACCTGATATAAAGTTAATCGCCGTTCTATCTCTGTTTGTACAAAGTCAGTCATTATACGTAAACCTTCTACTACCTGATTTCGGTTATGAATATTCTGCTTCAGCCTACAATCAGGGATAATTGATTTTTCGCTTTTTGCTGCCATCTGAAAACTTGAGTGGCTTCAGAGCGTTATATTTTATTTACAACTTTTAGGTGCAAGATTCCCTGTTGTTTAGAGCCATAAAAAGCATAGAAATATCTTTAAAAAACTATTATGATGCTTTATTGTTTATTGTAAATAATCATTTGTTATTTGTAACAGATAGAAAATATAAAGATTTCATGAAGAATTGGCAATTATCTGTGTATTTTTGCCTGAAAGCCGAATCTTTCTTAATATTTGCGAGAGTGATGGTTATCGAGCAACCCAAACATTATATCTATTTATTAAATTCTGACTAAATCTGAGTTTTGTTCGATAAGGATCAGGGCTGATCTTCCAAGTTAGTGAGAAAAGGTAAGTCTTGTGATTCTTACCAAACGAATGGTTTAAAATTTTTAATAAAAGATCTAACTATGTGGATAGTTTAAAGATGAAGGCGGCTATTTTCCTAATCTAAATACCTAATCTAGAGAATCAGTCTCAATAAAAAGGATTCATTGGTAGAGATAGTCTAGAATCTGAATATCCAAAATTACAACGCTTTTCAAATAATTGGAATACCCTACTCCCTACTCCCCATCTCAGTCGCAATACTGCGTAGGTTTTGCCTAAAAAATTACTTCTGTGTAGGTTAGGTTTCGTTCCTGAACCAACCTACAAATTTTATTAACCGAGTATTATTGGTCTCAATCGTGGTCTAAATATCTGAAAATTGCTCTATCTAAAAATCACACCAATTTGCTCAACTCTGGCAACCAGAGCAAGCAAGTGGGTACTAAATTGAAACTTTCAAATCACAACAAGCCTCGTTTACCATTGGGGCGCACGGTCATCCAATTTGTTTTTGCTAGTGCTAGCTGCTCATCAGAAATTTTGGCACTGGTGAGATTAGCACCACACAGATTAGCTCCGCGGAGATTAGCATTGCTAAGATAAGCGTTGCTGAGGTCTGCGCCTCGCAGGTCTGCCCCTTCTAAATCAGCATGGTTAAAGTATGCTTTGCTTAAATTAGCATCCTTAAGATTTGCTCTAGTCAGACTGGCTTTACCAAAATCACTATTGTGGAGATTAGCTCCCTGGAGATTAGTTTTTTGCAATTGAGCGGAATGGAAATTTGTTTGGGATAAATCAGCACCTTGCAGATTTAGCAAACTTAAATTGTGTAAGGCAAAATCCCGTCTTCCCTTCAGATAGGCTGTTAATAAACTTTGGGTATCTAACTTCCGCTCAACTTTAGAATTTTGAACTTGTGAACCGTTACTATTGCTGTTAGCTAAAGTTGTTGATTTAGCCATCCCAGAACCCTGGTGTAATCCAGATGCTTCTGCTGCCTTGGCTCGTCTAGCACGAATTGCTGCTGCTACCTGTGCCACTCCTGTATTGGGAGCCGCAGAAGGGTTGTTACATAAAACAGCAGAATTTTCCAGGTGGTTGTGTGTTCGCTCTTTAGATCCACTATCAGATTTAATCAGTAAACCCTTTGCTAAACTATCTAAGTATGGTTCTATTTGCAGCGCTCTGAGAACTTCTGCTGCTGACTGATAGCGATTACGTACAGAGACATCTAACATTTTTCGCAATACATTGCCTAAGTGATCGCTCACTTGCACAAGCTGCTCCCACATCATCTCGCCAGTGTTGGGATTGTAATCTAAATCTTTAGGAGTTTTGCTAGTCAGTAAATAAATGCATGTCACGCCCAGTGCATAAATATCACTGGCGTAGACTGGACGCATAGCCATTTGCTCTGGAGGTGCAAAACCAGGAGTACCAATAGCATAAGCAGTTAATGCTGTCTGCCCTGATTGACTTGTTGCACCTTGGCTAATTTGGTTTTTGACAGCACCAAAGTCGATGAGTACCATTCTGGCATCTTGAGTGCGGCGAATTAAGTTGGCTGGCTTGATATCACGGTGAATCACCTTTTGCTCGTGGATGTATTGTAGTAGTGGCAGAATCTCGCTCAAAAATTGCTTGACTCCAGTTTCGCTCAAGATGCCGTTAAGTTTGACCTCTTCCTGCAAGGTATCGCCACTGATATATTCTTGAACTAAGTAGAATTGTTCATGATCTTCAAAATAGTCTAACAATCTTGGTACTTGGGGATGATTGCCAATCTTACCTAGAGTTTTGGCTTCTCGCTCAAAGAGTTCTCTGGCCATCTGTAAAACGTGTGGGGCGCTTCCTGATGGGCGTAATTGCTTGATTACGCAACTTGGTTCTCCTGGTAAGCCTTGATCATTGGCTAAGAAGGTTGCTCCAAAGCCACCCTGACCTAACGGTTTGATCACCTGATAGCGATCGCGCAACAGGAGTTGCGAGCCACAAGACTGACACCTTTGGCTATATACCAAATTTTCTGGATTGGGACAGATAGGATTTAAGCAGTAGCTCATGCACTGTCAACTCGCTGCACGAATAATCACGGGGACTGTTATACTCCCTTTCAATTATTTAGATATTAATCAACTCTTGCCAGGTAATTTTTGCTGGAAATCCTTTGAAGAGTTGCTAAAGTTTAACTGAGATTACGTAAAGATATCCCTAGGAAGACACAATTTATTATACTTTTATTACCGAAGAATACTTACTTTACTTTATACAAAATCGTAATTTTTGATGACGTTCTTTTAAAACTTGCTAAGGACAGCGTGCTGATCTGCCGACTCATTAATTTGGAGAGACCCTATAGCCACTTGGTGCTAGCCTCTCCCAAAGGAAGAGGCTAGCACCAAGGGAGAAGATCGCACTGGCTCTTTTACAGAAAGAGACGGGGGCTTGGGTAGTTGGCGCAGCTTGCCTTGCCGGAGGCATTTGAACTTGGCGGGAAACCCCGACGCTTTCTACGCTACGCATAGCTAGCTTCCCCATAGGGGTACGCAGACTCGTTAACGCTACGCGATCGCCTTTGGCGTCTCCCCTGCTCCCAAAGGGAGAGGTTAGCGCCAAGGGAGAAGACCGCACTGGCTCTCCTACAGACAATCGCTGTAGGATTTTAAATACCCAAATTTGGAGGCAATTTAGAATCGTCTCCATTAGTCTTAAGAGAGTATTAGCTGGCTTTCATGTTCACACTAATCAGCTGTTCGATAAGTTCAAAAACATCACTGCGGCTGAGTTTCTCTTTACCATTAGCAAGGGCATCAAGAGTGCCATTAGCCAAGGTTAAGGGAATTTGGCAAAAATCTAAGGCTGGCCCGGTAGGAAGGTCTTTGGTATAAGCTTGTGCCAGGGCTAGATTGCGTCTGGCATACTCTTGCATATTTTCTGCACTCCAACCCTCTGGGAAAAAGTCTACCCCACGCCCTAAATCTTCATTATGGTTACGCAGAATATTAACTGCTTGTAAACCCCGACCAAATCCAATCGCCTGGGTACGGTTGGTTTGTGTTCCATCGTACCAAGCCCATAAGTCCGATAGTAACAATCCCACTGCACCTGCAACCCCAAAGGTATAACGATCCAAATCAGATTCTGTATAAATTTTCCAGTTTCTTTCTGCCCAGTAAGCCATTCGGTCTGCCATTGCAGCAGTAGCATCCCAAATTCGAGGTGCAATGGTATCTGGTGCCAGCAGTGACCATTCTCTAATCCTCACTGTGACTTCTTCTAAGGTATTCTCATACCCACTAAATGCTGCAAAGAAAGCATCTACCGCAAAGCCATCAACTCCTGCCTGTAATGTCAGACTAATCGTTCTTAACAGCTTCGCTTTAGTAGCGTTATCTAATTCGGGATGATCTTCAATTTCATCAATGGCACGCATACACAAATATGCCGATGCTACTGCTTCTTGCAATCCTGGCGGTAAAAGATTAATTGGTATATAAAAAGTTCGGCTAGTTTCTTTGAGGATTTGCAATGCATCTCTACGTAAATTCATGTTTTCACTCCCCGCTTGATTTTTGCACCACATGAAGTTTGCAGTTTTTTGATGATACTGGATATAGTTTTGACTAAACTTTAAAAACTATAGACCATAAGATACGCTAGTATTTCATCTAAAAATTAATAGTTTTTGGTGTTGCAATTAACAAAACTCTCAAATTTATCAAAGTCTAGTCTAGTATAGAGGTTTTTGGTTGCAAAAATGTTTAAGCTGCTATTTGATATAGCTTTCATAAAGTTTTAGTATAGATATAAAGAATTATGGTAATATTTGGCTAAATATCGCAAATTTTCTCCATTAGCGAACATCCATTTTAGGGATTTGAAAGTGTTTTAAGTCTGCGTTAATCTGACTAAAAAAGTGTAATTATTGTATATATAAAGACAAATCAAGAAAAGCTGACAACGGATAACAGCACTTGTACGCAATTTGAGATGCAAAGAGCGGCTTACCAAAGAGTTAGGGGAAGTTAAATTGGACACAGAGGGCTGCGGCGGGATAGGTCTACGCTAATTTAATTAGAAAATGACTATAATCCAATACGGTTCAATTAAGCGCGACTGGCAAAAATCTTGGGTTTTCGAGACGCGATAAATCACCGTCTCTACAAGTTTTTTGGTTTTATCTGAAATGTATTGGACTATAACCCAGAACTATAAGTTCCCGTATATTTACTAGATTCCCAATAAAAAAGTGGGCTGTTTACCCACTCAACAAAACATTTGTGAATATTTTTACTTGTTTTCCAATGCTGTCAGACCATTAATCGCTGGGCCATTGATTACCTGTCCCTGCGTATTAAACCGCGAACCATGACACGGGCAATCCCAGGTCTTTTCTGAGGAATTCCAGGCGACAATACAATTTAGGTGAGTACAAATTGCAGAATGTTCGTGCAATGTGCCGTTTTCGTCTCGGTAAGCCGCGACTTTTGTCAAACCACGCCGCACTACTGCACCTGTACCGGGAGCGACTTTTTCGATAGAATCAACATCCCCTGGTGTCACCCACTCTAAATACTGGGCAGCAACGTTGAGATTTTCAGATATAAAGTCACCGACTCCACCAATTCTCACACGCGATGGGTCATAAAGTTCCGACCAGGTATTTTTTCGCCCTAAAATCAAGTCAGTTAAGAGTATCCCTGCGATCGTGCCGTGGGTCATTCCTATGCCTGTATCACCAGTAATGATGTAGACGTTTTCCTCGTCAAAGGGGTTTTTGCCAATGTAGGCAATACCATCATCAGAATTCATTACCTGACCTGACCAGCGAAATAAAACTTCCTGTGCCATCGGGAAACGTTCTCGCGTCCATGTATCGAGTCTGGCATACCGTGAGGAGGCATCGTCAGCTTGTCCGGTTTTGTGGTCTTCGCCGCCAACAATTAATACATCATATTGTTCGTCAATGCTTTGCGTTCGCACGTAGTGGTAAGGGTCGAGGGTATCCCAGTACAGCGCTTTAAAAACAGAACCGCGAGGCACTTTTATGCCGATGACAAAAGTGATATACGGAGCCTGCTTGAAGTGCATAGTAGCCAAGTTACTGATGGGTGAGTTGGTCGCTACTACCACAGCATCACTTGTTACAACTTTACCACTGCTGGTCTCAATGCGGGCGGGTAAACCACCTTTGATTTTTTCTACGTGCGTGCCCGTATAGATTCTACCGCCACGGCGTTGAATGGCTTCTGCAAGTCCTGCTAAATATTTCAGTGGGTCAAATTGTCCTTGTCGGGGAAAGCGTAGACATACTCCTGTATCAAAGTCAGTCATTGGCGCTTTTTTTACCATTTCAACATTAGTGAGTCCAACCCGGTGTGCTGCTTCTAACTCGTGCTGAATTTCATCTATTGATTTTAGGTCTGGGGGAAAAAGATAGCCGTCAAGTCGCTCAAAGTCGCAGTTAATATTTTCTTGGGTAGCGATCGCCTCTATAGTATTAATTGCTGTTGTATGACTTTGAGCAACCAGTTTTGCGCCCTCTTTACCGTGCATTTGCTCAAGTTCGTAGTAACGAGAAGTCAGTACATTGGATAAGTGTGCCGTTGTTCTTGCTGTTTGGCCACCACCAATGGGGCCATCATCCAGTACTACTACGGATTTACCTTGGCGGCTTAACATATAGGCAGTTGACATCCCTGCTATCCCAGCACCGACAACACACACATCTGCATGAGTATTTTCGGTAAGCACGGGTTGGTCTGGGACTTCTGCCGTTGTCATCCAAATAGAAATAGTTTTACCAGAGTCGTTTTGCATATTCTTATAAAGTCTCAAAGCAAATTTAGCTGCTGGAAAGAACGTTTTAGAGATAAGGGCAAAAGCTAAGGTAATAGGACTTATCTACAAGATATCTACTAAACTCCTTAAAAAATTGGCTTTAGAGATTCACCCTTTTAGGGCTTGAACGGGGGAGCGAGGTTTCAGATTTTTACTGCGTAAGTCTTGACTAAGAAAAAAGAAAAATATTTTCAGATTTTCCTTTTTTATTGTTCCTCTATATACCTTCAACTATTGCTAAATCTCAGCTAAATGTTTGTTCCAGCTTGTTATTATGTTAGCCTAGACTATTATTTATAAATAAAGTATCTACACCATGATAGACATTAAAAATCTACTTTTTTGAGGATGAATTTGCCAATAGAATATACTATAAGAAAAAGCTAAATTCTTCTCTTTTTTTTGATGTTGGCATACAAATAAATTATCAATAAAATCATTATCAGTATTGGTGATTTTTTTGTTCGATTACTTGTTTAGTGTGGTAACGACACAAGCTTGTGGATGACGAGAACCACTCCCAATACTTGTCGGTTAAGGGGGAAAGGGGAAGGGGGAAAGGGAAATTAAAAACCTTTAACCCTTTCCCAAAACCAAACCTTGGGTTCAAAATGCTTAACCGAGTAGTATTGGAACCACTCCTGCTAAAAAAATATCTGCTCATCTTTCACCCAACTTCTAGCGAAAGAAAGAGTTTGAGGCAGATGATCTCTGTAATCATGAATGCGGACAAGTTTTAACCTGGTGAATAACTGATATGCCTCAATATTTCGGAAAATTACCCACAACTAACCAACCTTGGACAACAGTTAGCAATGTAAAAGCTGTAACCTGGGATAATAATATTATTAATTTTGATTGTGGCGACTCACGCCTTACCGTCAGTGTACTTGCTCCCAATTTAATCCGCGTGCGTTTCGCACCAACTGGGGAATTTATGCCTCGTCGCTCTTGGGCAGTGACGTTGGATGATGCAGAATGGTCTACAACACCTTTTGCAGTCCGGGAAACTGAAGCAACAATAGAAATTGAAACATCACAGATTCGTGTGTGTGTCCAGCGAGAAAAGTGTCGCATTGCCTGTTTCGACAAAGCGAATCGCCCCTTTGCCCAAGATGCAGATATGGGGATTGGTTGGCGGATGGGCGCAGTTGCAGGGTGGAAACAAATTGCAGCCGATGAACATTTCTACGGCTTTGGTGAACGCACAGGCTTTCTGGATAAACTCAGCGAAGTAAAAACTAACTGGACAACGGATGCCTTAGATTATGATGCCCTGACTGATGAAATGTACCAAGCAATTCCATTTTTTATGGCTTTGCGTCCGCAGGTAAGCTATGGCATCTTTTTCAACACCTCTTTTTGGAGTCAGTTTGATATCGGTGCTGAACAACCAGGTATTTGGAAGATGGAAACTCGTGGCGGTGAATTGGATTATTACATTATCTACGGCCCCGAACCTGCCCAAATCCTGGAGACTTACACTCAGCTAACTGGGAGAATGCCATTACCGCCGAAATGGGCACTAGGTTATCATCAATGTCGCTGGAGTTACGAATCAGAAACTGTTGTGCGGGAACTAGCAAAGGAATTTCGCCAACGTCGGATTCCCTGTGATGTTATTCACCTCGATATTGACTATATGCGGGGTTATCGGGTTTTTACCTGGAGTCCTCAACGTTTCCCCAATGCGGCAAAACTGATCAGTGATTTAGCACAGGATGGTTTCAAAACAGTCACAATCATTGACCCTGGTGTGAAATATGAACCAGAAGCAAATTATCATGTTTTTGATCAAGGAATAGAAAACGACTATTTTGTGCGGAAAACTGATGGTGCGTTGTTCCACGGCTACGTTTGGCCTGAGAAAGCTGTTTTTCCTGACTTTTTACGTCCTGATGTCTGTAATTGGTGGGCTGATTTACACAAAAGCCTAACTGATATTGGGGTGGCAGGAATTTGGAATGATATGAATGAACCTGCCATCAACGATCGCCCTTTCGGCGATGATGGTGAAAAGATTTGGTTTCCGCTAGATGCACCGCAGGGAGCAGATGAGGCAGGGGGCAGGGAGCAGGGAGCAGGGGGAGAAGAAGAGAACTTTCAATCCAAAATCCAAAATGACGCTCGCGGACTCGCTAACGCTGCGCTAACAAAATTAAGACTTGATGTGACTCATACAGAAGTGCATAACTTGTATGGGTTGATGATGGCTAAAGCTTGCTATGAAGGATTGAAACGGCATCGAAGTTCAGAGCGATCGTTTGTGTTAACGCGATCGGGTTATGCTGGTGTGCAGCGCTGGTCTTCTGTATGGATGGGGGATAACCAATCGTTGTGGGAGCATTTAGAAATGTCTCTGCCGATGCTTTGCAACATGGGACTTTCGGGTGTGGGGTTTGTGGGTTGCGATATTGGCGGGTTTGCTGGTAACGCCACAGCTGAATTATTCGCTCGGTGGATGCAGGTAGGAATGCTTTACCCATTGATGCGCGGTCACTCGGCAATGTCTACTGCTCGTCATGAACCTTGGGTATTTGGCGATCGCGTTGAAAATATCTGTCGAGAATATATTAATCTACGTTACCAATTACTTCCCTACATTTATAGTCTTTTCTGGGAAGCAGCAACAACGGGCGCACCGATTTTAAGACCATTATTGTACCACTTCCCCAACGATCCCAAAACCTACACTCTCTACGATCAAGTATTGCTAGGTGCATCGCTGATGGCTGCACCAATTTACCGCCCTGGAGTTGAGCATCGAGCTGTCTATTTACCCGCAGGCATTTGGTATGATTGGTGGAGTGGCGATCGCTATGAAGGCCCGATTCACATTCTTGCTCATGCACCACTAGAAAGAATGCCATTGTATGTCCGTGGCGGTGCGATCGTTCCCATGCAACCCGTTAGGCAATACATTGATCAAGCGCCACTCGATGAGATCCGATTACGGATTTGGCCTGGTAATAACGAATACCATCTATTTGAAGATGATGGGCAAACAAACGAGTATCAAGATCACAAGTTTTCGCTAGCAAATATCAGCGTATTTACTGACTCTAATCAAACAATAGTGGAAATTGGAGCGAGAATAGGAGAATGGACACCCCCACGGCGTGAAGTGATTGTAGAACTTGTTGGTGTTGGAGAGCAAAGTTTTCAAGATGATGGTAGGCGACATATTCTGCAATTTTGAAGTAGTCGCAAAGGTAGTTTTTTAAGCCACCATTATTTCCTACCCTAAATTGTACAAGAAAAAATATGCATAGAGGTAGATGAAAAGCAAGTCAATGGGTAACATACAATACAAAGGATGAAAATGGTTAGATCGTAAGAAGTACGTAAGTTTACTACGCTAGATAGATGCGGTTAGAGAACACTCAATGTTAAAGATTAACCGCTTGCGGCTGCAAGATATATTGAAAATTCCTGCAAATTCACTTGTGGCAAAAGTTGCAAGTGTAATTGTAATTTTGGTTGGCAGTTTGGTACTAGTTGGCTGGGGGCTTGGAATTGAAGTTCTCAAACGTGGCTTTCCTGGTAGTCCTGCCACAATGAAGTTCAACACAGCGCTGTGTTTTGTGCTTTGTGGTCTGTCGCTGTGGTTATTTTTAAAAGGCAGGCATCACAGAGAAGTCCGAGGGGAGTCTTCTGTCAAAATTCAAAATGACGCTCTCTACGTTCGCGGAGCGTGTCGCAGACAGACGCTCTTGCTAGCTCACTTCCCTGTAAGAGTACGCGGACTCGTAACAAAATTATTCTCCCACTACCCCACTCTGCTAATTTCTAAGGTCTGTGCGATCGCTGTCACCACAATTGCTGGGCTGACACTCGTTGAATATCTATTTGGCTGTAATCTTGGTATTGATGAGTTGGTGTTTCGTGACTCACCAACCAGTTTGGCGACATCGCATCTGGGGCGAATGGGGGTAAACACAGCACTGAACTTTATGTTGGTCAGCCTATCCCTACAGATTCTGATTCATCCAAAAACCCACCGCAGTTATTGGTATGCCCAGATTCTTGCTCTGATCGCTACTTTAATTTCCTTTCAGGCGCTCATGGGCTATGCCTACAAAGTGAAAATTCTCTATGGACTTGCCCCTTATACAACATCAATGGCCTTACACACAGCAGTGTTGTTCGGCTTACTAGGTATAGGCATTCTGTGGGCGCGGGCAGAACAGGGGTTAATGAGGGTAGTTACAAGTAATACTGACGGCGGCTTACTTGCACGTCGTTTATTAGTTGCTGCGATCGCAGTCCCTTTTGTATTGGGGTGGGTAATTGTTGAAGGTCAACGCGCAGGACAATACGATCCGGCTTTTGCGATATCGGTGTTTGCGATCGTCCTGATTGTGATTTTTACTGTTTTGGTTTGGCAAAGTGCCAGGGTTATTGAAGGCCTCAGCCATCAACGCGACCTCGCCCAAGAAACACTAAGAACCTACGAAGATAAATTGGCGAGTTTTGTAGATTCTAACGTTATCGGTATTCTGTTTGGCGATGTGTATGGCGGTATCCACAAGGCAAACGACGAATATCTGAGGATGATTGGTTACACGCGGGAGGATTTGTTAGCAGGTAGATTAAGTTGGAGCAATATCACGCCACCAGAGTATCGATACTTGGATGAGCGAGGTGTCGCCGAAGCCCAAGGAAACACCAAAGGTGCTTGTACGCCCTACGAGAAAGAATATATTCGCAAGGATGGTAGCCGTATCCCGGTTTTAGTTGGTTACGTGCTGCTAGGAGAAAACCGGGAAGAGTCAGTAGCGTTTATCCTCGATTTGAGTCAACGTAAGCAAGCAGAAGCAGAGCAACAAAAATTTGTATCGCTGGTAGAAAATAGCTCTGACTTTATCGGTATCGCTACCCTTGAAGGTCAATTAATCTATATAAATGATGCAGGTCAAAAGCTGGTAGGGCTGGGAAACCTTGATGAAGTCAGGCAAAAATCAGTATTAGATTACTTCATGCCCAAAGACAAAACCTACTTTCAAGAATATATACTGCCGAATGTGTTATCACAAGGGCGTTGGCAGGGAGAATTCTGCTTCCGGCACATCCAAACAGGTCAACCAATACCAGTTGATTACAATATTTTCACTGTTAAAGACAACAACACAGGTCAGCCAATTGCCTTAGCAACTGTGACTCGCAATATCAGCGAGCAAAAGCAGGCTAAGGAAAAAATATTACAACTAAACAAGGATCTACAGCGCCGCATTACTGAATTACAAACTTTGTTGGATGTAATTCCCATTGGAATTGGTATTGCTGAAGATCCACAATGCCAAAATATCAAGGTAAACCCTTCTTTTGCCAAGCAGTTGGGGATATCGTCAGATACAAATGCCTCAATCAATGCTTCCAGCGACGGAAAATCGACAGGCTTTAAAATCTACCGAGAAGGAAGGGAACTGTCAGCAGAGGAACTTCCAATGCAATACTCTGCAACTCATGGTGTCGAAGTTCTGGATTGTGAACTCGATGTTGTCCATGAGAATGGAAAAATCATCAACCTGCTGGAATACGTTGCACCTCTGTTTGATGAAGAGGGTAAAACCAGAGGTAGCGTTGGTGCATTTTTAGATATTACGGAGCGCAAACAGGCAGAAGAAGTACTCTTAAACCAGCACAAATGGCTGGAGGATGTACTAAATCTGATGCCCAGACCCTTGCTATTTATCGAACCAGGAACGGCGCGGGTAACTTTCGCCAATCGCTCTGCTAACGAATTAGCTGGGGGCGAATTTCCCAAAGGTGTACCAGCCGCAGAGTATCACACAGCTTACCATTACACGAATGCAGCTGGCGATCGCATCCCTAATGAGCAAATGCCAGGAGTGCGCGTTGCCCTTGGTGAACGCCTGAATGGATTGGAGGTAAACTGGCACACTCCATCTGGTGTACGCTCTCTACTAATATTTGCTGATACCTTGCCAGCAATGCACGGTCATCCTGCTACCTGTATTTTGGTGTTCCAAGAGATTAGCAATCTCAAGCAGGCAGAAAAAGCACTCTCGTTAGGTTACAAAAGGCTAAAGCTACTATTTGATACAGCTAACGATTTACTATCGAGCCAGGAACCAGTACTACTAATCGATAGCGTCTACCGAAAACTAAGAGAGCAAATTGGTTTAGATATTTACTTTAACTATTTAGTTGAGGATAACTCTCAAGTCATGCGGTTGGGGTCTTACAGTGGCATTTCCCAAGAACTGGCAAAGGAAATCGAATCGTTAGCATTTGGTGAAGCGGTCTGTGGGACTGTGGCCCAGGAGCGTTGTGCAATCGCTGTAGAGAATGTGCAGCAATCTACTGAGCCGCAAACAGAATTGATTCGCTCGTTAGGGATTACTGCTTATTATGCATACCCATTGGTTGCCCAAGGACGGTTGTTGGGTACTCTTTCCTTTGGCAGCCGCACTCGATTAAGCTTTACCGACAATCAAAAAGGGATGATGCAAGCAGTATGCGACCAAATAGCGATCGCAATGGAACGGGCTAGTTTAATTGCTTCTTTGCAACAACAAACTGAGCAGTTGCAAGAGGCTAACCGGATGAAGGATGAGTTTCTAGGGATATTGTCTCATGAGTTGCGATCGCCCCTGAATGCCATCCTTGGCTGGGCGCAGTTACTGCAACGAAGCAAGCTGAGTGATACCCAAATGGCTAGGGCCACGGAAACCATTGAGCGCAACGCAAAAGCACAAACCCAGCTAATTGAAGACCTGCTGGATATATCACGGATGATTAGAGGCAATTTACGTCTTAATGTCCGTACTTGTAATTTGGTGCCGATGATTGAGTCAGCCATCGAGACTGTTAGTCTAGCCGCCCAATCCAAGGAAATCGATTTGAAACTTTCCCTAATTCCCTCAAAAGAAACGCCAAACTCAGATTTGGGATTAGGAACCAATCACAAAAATCTCGAATCAAGAGAAGCACAATCCCAAAACAATCAACACTCACAAAACAGCAAGCTTGGCGAAAATTCTCAATTCTTAGTTTCCGGGGATTTCGAGCGCTTGCAACAAATCATCTGGAATCTGCTATCTAATGCCATCAAATTCACACCTGTAGGAGGACGGGTAGAAGTGCAATTATCAGTGGTTAGTGGTCAAGAAAAACCACAGATAACGGATAAATATGCCCAAATTCAGGTAATTGATACAGGTATTGGGATTAATCCTGATTTTCTTCCTTATGTCTTCGATCGCTTTCGTCAAGCTGATAGTTCTAGCACTAGAACATACGGTGGATTAGGACTAGGATTAGCGATCGTTCGTCATTTAGTAGAATTACATGGCGGTACTATCCACGCAGATAGTCCAGGTAAAGAGCAAGGATCAACGTTTACAGTCAAGCTACCACTTTTGAAGAGTTCCCCTCTGTGCCCTTTTGACCCTCCACCCCAGAATCACTTTAACCCTCCTTCCCTCTCCCTCCTTGGCGTGCGCGTGGTGGTTGTAGATGACCAAGCCGATGCCCGTGAATTCATCACCACAGTCCTGGAACAGTGCCAAGCTGAAGTTAAGGCAGTAGGATCAGTTTCAGAAGCATTGCAGATAATTAGGCTGTGGAAACCAGATGTTTTAGTCAGCGACATCGGTATGCCCCAAGAGGATGGTTACTCTTTGATTCGCAAACTGCGATCGCAACCACCAGAGCTAGGTGGAAATATTCCCGCAGCAGCGTTGACAGCTTATGCTAGAGCAGAGGATCGGATGCGAGCTATACAAGAAGGTTATCAGCTACATTTACCTAAACCGATTGAAGCAGCTGAGTTAGCTACAGTAGTCGCCAGCCTTGTAGGACGGACTTATTCTTAATTTTTAATTAATTAGTTTTTAATTTTTAAACTCTTAATTTTTAATTTAAAACAGGTCAAATAACTAAAGAATTCGCTACATTTAAAGATTAACAGGCAACGGCTAAAAGGAGTTAAAGAGATGGAAATTAAGCCAACTGACCCATCGCTAGCACTCATGGAAGTTCCCCCTGGCTATCTCAACATTATGGGTTATGTTGATCAGTCAGAAGTTAATGGCCCTGGTTGTCGTGCAGTCATCTGGGTACAAGGTTGTCTTCGTGAGTGTCCTGGCTGCTTTAATACTAACTCCTGGTCATTTAAAGCTAACCAATTAGTTGCTGTTGATACCCTTGCCGAGAATATTCTTAGCAATCCCCTCAATACGGGTGTAACATTTTCTGGTGGAGAACCATTTTGGCAAGCAACTGCATTAGCGTCTTTAGCTCGTAAGGTAAAAGCTGCTGGGTTAAATGTAATGTCTTTTACTGGGTTCACTCTTAAGCAGCTACAGTCTCAATCTGCGCCGCCAGGTTCACAAGCATTGTTAGAACAACTTGATATCCTGATTGACGGGCCTTTTGTCCAATCTCTGGCAATTAATTCTCCTAATTCTCCAGTTTCTTCTAGCAATCAACGGGTTCGAGTGTTAAATCCAGCTTTCCAAGACCAAATTACCTGGGCTAGCGACCAGATAGAAGTCCACATCCTCAAGGATGGTAGCCGCATTGTCACTGGCTATCAAGGTGGATTGGAGTTGACTTAGAAGTAATTTTTGAGTAGCAAATGAGTAGCAGTTTAAAATCAGGGCATTCTGCGTTAACCTTCTCAGGCACGTTTTTGCAATGATTTATATTCAAATTCAGCAACGCTTAGTTGTTTTTTAAAGTAAGCACGGTAGAGTTCGCAACGCGGTAGGATGCGATCGCCTTTATAAGTTATCAACCCCAAGCTTTCGAGCTTATGAGTGTAAATGGGATTCAGAGGAATGCTTTGCTTTGCGCTAACAACTTCAACATAAGCCTTTACCAAATTAGGATTTTCTTGCAGGATTGCCCAATGTCGCCATAAATGATAACGATAAATGCCGCCATTAGCGATCGCATCCTGTATCAGTTCTTCTAAGGTGATTCCTTGACAACATAGATAGTACAGAGCAATCCGAATTAGGGCTGGATGTCCCCCGACAAGAGACATTAATTGCTTAACTTCGTTATTGGCAGTCCAGTCTAGTCCATGTCTTTGAGCTAAATATTTTACTTGATGCTCAGTAAACTCTGGTAGATGAATCGGTAGTCCGATATTAAATGGGGAGCGGTTGATATCCAGGGATACATATACTTCTGTAGAGTAAACCACCACTAACCTTAGTTTTTGCAAATTGTTATCTTGTCGTGCTTCTTCATACCAAGAGCGCAACAAACTAAAGAACTCTTGAGCAATTTCAGGATACTCAAAAAAGCGGTCAACCTCATTTAACACTAAAACTACTGGAGTTGTACTCTGCTTGAGCAAATAAGATTGCAAATATACACTGCAACTCAACTTACACCCTATTTCTGCATCCCATTTGTCATCTAGCTTAGGGTCAATGCCTAATTCTGTTGCCATTTGCCAGCAAAGAGAACGCAAAAGTTTGTTTAAGTCTGTCAAACAGCTTAAATCCATTTGGTTGCAATTCACGTTCACCGGCTGATAACCTTGCATCTGGGCAAAGGCTAACAGCCGCACCACAAGAGAACTTTTTCCCATCTCTCTTGGTGCTCGAATCCGGATCACACAGCCTGGTTGAAGTATTTCTCGATAAGCTAGTTCCTCAATGGGGGGACGTTCTACATAAAAGGGGGAATCTAGAGGTACTGGGCCATCTGGGTATGACCAAAGATTTTCGAGGTGATTCTGGTGTCCAGTAGCAAAGTAGTCTAAGGATAAAGACGGAGATAGTTTTTTTCCTTCTGTATCTAAACTTAGTGATAAAATTTGAGAATTTTCAGTACAATTCGGTTCACTCAGAATTGCATAGTCTTCTCTGTGTAATTCTAGGTTAAAGGCGCTAAAGCACAATTTCAGGGTTTTTTGATCTACACCTGTATTCAAAGACCATAATCGGTTCAGTGTTTTGGTAGAAACATTCATGCGATCGCCTAAATCTTCTAGAGTGAAGCGATGTCCGTTGTTTTGTACCTTTTCAATAGCCAGAATCGCCGCTTGTAAACGCTTTAGTCCAGCGATCGTTAAGACAAGTCCTCGCTTTCGGGTGCTCTTAGATTGCTTCATATTGCTAATTATCTATTTGCTTTTTTATTTAGCGTCTTAGCTATCTCCTTATTGTTTCATGTTTTTAAACAGTTATTCAATGGTTACTTGACTGCTTTAAAATTCTGACTTGAGTAGTAAAAAAAGATACTCACCTTTTTGATAAGACTTAGATAAGTGGGTAGAAACAAACGTAGCTAAATTAATTGGCATTTTTCTTCCCCTTGTAGAAAGCCACTGACGCCACCGCATCAAGTATCTTCAACTACTTGCGAATAAAAAATAACAATCCTAAATAGTTAACTTTATTTGTACCAATTTACTCAGTGTTACTGAAAGTTATATATTAATCTGGCATTAATCTGGATTTTGTAATGCAGATGCATCCAGCAAGGTGCAGCCGATGTCTACGACGGGCTACGCCTACGGTTCTCAAAATTAGCAACACAATAAGGGCGCACAGCTAGCTGTGCGCCCTTGCTAAAAACCTATATTTTATGCAATCAAGAAACGCTACAATCTCTTATCAGAAATGGTAAGCGCGTTACCCAAATATTAGAAGAGTTCGGTGGTTAGAAAGCAGCGTCCCTATTATTACTGGTTTATTGGCAAAAAGTTTTTAGTGCTGACTGCCAATACAACATAGCAACGCATTTAGCGTCCAACTTGGTTAGAGATATTGTTGCCTGTCTGTGCTGCACTGTCCCCTACATCACGAGCAGTTTTCTGGGCACCTTCTACATAGCCCGACCCAAATTGTTTAAAAGCTTCTGCTGACTCTTTTCCAATCTTTTGAAGTCGTTCCCCAGGAGCATCTTCTGTTTCACGAGCTTCTTTATTCCACTCCCCTACAGTTTTCGGTCTTTGAGCATCATCCTGCTGTACCTGTTCGCGAACTCTTTCACCTAATGCTTTGTCATTGTGACCATAACCAACATTCGTCGTCAGCATTAGAAAACCAACTAGGACAACAGCCAAAAAGCTTTTTATCTGAAGTCCTTTAAGTAGCGAACTGATGTTAGTAATCGTCCTAGAAAGCAAATTTATCATGCTAATTAGCTTGTTTTTTGGAGTACAAATCAAGACTAACTATAAAAAGACAATCATCCTTCTAGCAAAAGGCATATCTCAGTTATGAAAAAGAAAGGCTTATTCAACCCTAGGGAAGAGATAACTTATTTGTGCTCTTTTCTGAATCTGAAAAAATAAAATATTTGTAGGTTGGGTTGAACAAAGTGAAACCCAACAAAAGCACAGATTCTTGGTGTTGGGTTTCGTTCCTCAACCCAACCTACTAGCACGTCAGCCTTAAAACCTTGCGTCCAGAAAACCTAGAAAGTCTTAAATAAAACTATTCTAATTATAGAATTACTCAGCCTAACAAATTAAGCCTACCGCGCGACTACACCAATTTGAGTTTCTAACCTTAACTAAACCGTATTGCATTATAAACCAGAGATTTGCCACATATTTACCAGAGCAAGCAAGCAAGCTTGGACGGAGTTAAATATTTCTTAAACTATGAGAATATTAAATCGAAAAAACTATAGTTAGTCTAAATATTTTATGTCTTGCTTGATCTTGATACCACTTAAAGGTTATTTAAAAAGTATTTCACTGTGAATTTAAGCACTTTTAGATCCTTCCTAACTTAAAAAGGGGAACCGGAATCAAAGCCCCAACTTATTGCAGGATTTAGAGGGGTCTAAAACTTTTGATACCGACAAGAGGACTTTTCAAACATCCTCTTACGCTGGAGAAATTGGTGTACTTGCTTTTGCTGCTACACAAAACTACAGCAAATCACTGCGAATCAGTTTGTGGTTGGCTAGATTGCTCTATCCAATTTTGGCTCCTCAATAAATCAAAGGGATTTTGGTCAATCTGGCGAAAGGGTAAGAACTAGGCAAAAAAGCTGATTTTTTGTTGGGCTACTGCTTTGAAGACCATTGGGAAGAACCAATTGACGATGTGAGAAAGCGGTTGGCATTACTATAAATTTCGACAATTCAGCCAAAAAAAGCATTTAATTGCTTAATAACAGCTTTCTTGGAAGTCGCGCTCTTTGTTTGTAAATCAAGCTCGATATTGCTTCGACTCCTAAATGTAGCACTAAATACATTTTTAATGCTACATTTGGTTTTTAATACAGATATAAGCAAAAAAAACATATATCTTTAGTTGGATAAATTATCTATCTTAAGGCATAGATGCTTAATGGATAATTCCTAAATAACTACTAATAACATCAATAGTCACACGACTTTTAGGTTAGAGACATCGTTTATCTGACTGAGTGGATTTATATGGTAATCCCTAGATACTTGAAGGGCTTGCAGATGACAAACTAATCCACATTATTTCTCAACACAAGAACTGCTTCAGGTGGAAAGCCAAAGGATGAAATACTGGATAACGAAATTAGTAATCTGTATAGTATTACTGTATAGCTTGTTTTTATCAAATGATTACGCAGAAGCCAACCAAGTTTCAAATAGTTCCAATATTGATGTACAGGAATTAAATGCACTCCCAGCAGTTGAAAAATTAGCAAGTCCTGACAATAATGTTGCTGAGATTAAAAAGGAAGATTTTTGCCGATTTAATGGGATTGTTAATAGAATAGATAAACTTGAGGGACTCTTCACACTTTATTGTAGTGAAGATTCGGGCAAAATTTACTTAGAACTTAAACCAGAGCAATTAAATAAAGACTACCTAGCTATAGTCACATTAGAATCAGGTATCGGGGAAAATGGGATTTATAGTGGATTACCTCTTTCTGATTTCCTCTTCTACTTCCAACGAGTAAATAATAGATTGCATTTTGTTGTGCGTAATGTTAAATTCCGTACAGAAGGTAGAGCAGAACAGCGATCGCTTGCTCGTTCATTTAGCGATTCAGTTCTTTATTCACTCCCAATAGCCACTATTGATCCAAATAATCAAAATATTTTGATCAGCCTGGATGAACTGCTAATGCAGGATTTTCCTGGATTAACTCCCCTATTGAAATACTCTTTGCAGGCTGATTACCGCTTAGATCCACGCAAGTCATATTTTGGTGATGTTAACAGCTTCCCAGAAAACGTAGAAATTGATTCAATTTACGGTTTTTCATCACTTGAAGGAGCAAATTTAATCACCGTACCCGATAGTAGAGCACTTACTCTGAAGGTACACTACAGTTTTTCTCAACTGAGAGAAAACAATGGTTATATTCCCAGACTTGCCGATGACAGGGTGGGATATTTTATTACTGCTTTCCAAGATTTTTCTAACAATAATGCTCACGAATCATTTGTCCGTTACATCAATCGCTGGCATTTAGAACCATCCGATCCTAACGCTGCTTTATCTCCACCCAAAAAGCCAATTGTGTATTGGATTGAAAATGCTGTGCCACTAGAGTACCGCGATGCGATTCGTGAAGGCGTTTTGATGTGGAACAAGGCATTTGAAAAAGCCGGATTTCAAAATGCTATTGAAGTGCAGCAAATGCCAGATGATGCTGATTGGAAACCAGCAGATGTACATTACAACACTATTCGCTGGTTCAATTCTCTGGATGCAGGTTTTGCCAGAGGGCCGATGCGCGTCAACCCATTCACCGGGGAAATATTAGATGCAGATATCATAGTGGATGCCAATATGGTGCGTTTAATTCAGCAAGAATATCACGCACTGATGGAAGCAAATTCATCTTTCATGGATGGGCATTTTTCGCAAGTTGGCAAAAATCCATGTCAAGTCCTTTGGGGAAGCCAAGACCTAGAAGCCAGAATTCAGAAGGCTGATGCTAATCATTATCTTCAACCTTCTTCTGAGTTTTGCTATGGTATGGAGTCTTCAAATCAAGCAGCTATGGGGGCGCTGGCGTTGTCAATTTTGCCAAACACTACACCCAGTAGTGAAACAATGAAGGAATATGTGCATCAATATTTGCGTTCGCTCATCGCTCATGAAGTCGGACACACTCTCGGTTTGCGGCATAACTTTCATGGCAGCACCATGTTAGCACCTGAAGAATTAAATAATACTGAAATCACTCACAGCAAAGGTTTAGTGGGTTCGGTAATGGACTACCTACCTGTGAATATAGCACCACAGGGAGTACAGCAAGGGGACTATTTCCCAGGAGTTGTTGGGCCTTATGACGAATGGGCTATTGAGTATGGTTATAAAAGATGCCCATCAGCATTAGTTGAGGCAATTATTCCAGAATCAGAAAAAAGTTTTTTAGACCAGATTGCACTGGCGTCTCCTCAACCAGAATTATCTTACGCAACTGATGAAGATATCTGGGACATCAATCCTTTGGCAAATGTCTGGGATATGAGTAGTGATGTGCTACTTTATTCGCAGTGGCAAATGGATAATGCTCGTTTTATATGGCAGCACCTTGATAAGGGTTATCTATCGAAAGGAGAAAGCTATAGTAACCTGCGCGTCTCATTCAATAGAGTGCTTAAATATTATTTTCGGAACGCCATCTTGCTTTCTAAATATATTGGTGGACAATCGTTTCGGCGTCTCCATACTAGTGATAATGCTTCTTGGACATTTGTACCAGTTTCACTTTTAAAACAACGTCAGGCATTGACGAAGTTACAAGAGTATGTATTTGCTGAGGATGCTTTTAGTTTTTCACCACAATTACTCAATCAACTGGCACCCTCGCGCTGGGAACACTGGGGTATTTCTGTACCTAACAATCGCCTTGATTATCCAATTCACGATCGCATTCTGAGCTTCCAAAGTGCGGTTTTGCGATCGCTATTAGATAGCGATCGCCTAAATCGTTTACAGGATATAGAATTAAAAACTCTACCTGGGGAAGCACTTTCCATTCCAGAACTATTTGACACGCTGCAAACAGGCATCTGGGCAGAAGTTTTCGCCCCAGGAGAACCAAAGCCAATTTCTAGCATCCGCCGTTCATTGCAACGGGAACATCTGAATATTTTACTACAGATGATGTTGGGTACTACTAACACACTTGAAGATGGTCGGACATTGGCTTGGTATGAATTGCGCCAACTGCAAAAAGCTATTGATGTCAGACTCAAACAACTTGATGAAAGCCTTGACATTTACACCCTAGCCCACTTGGAAGCTTCTGGCGATCGCATCACTAAAGCATTAAATGCACAGTTACTTTCTAAGTAGTCATTTGTCATTTGTCATTGGTCATTTGTCATTGGTCATTTGTCATTGGTCATTGGTCATTAGTTATTCTCCCCTGCTCCTCGGTCACTGAGCGTAGCCGAAGTGCTGCTCCCCTGCTCTCCACTTCCCCAAGATGCCGTTGCAATAGACCAATAATCACTTCTGGTATTTCCAAATGAGGTAATATTCCAGCATCTGCGATCGCATAAAAATCTTGAATTGCCCTTGTGTTTAAATCTGCCAAGCGTCGTCCTAATTTGATGTTGGTAAATTGTGCCTTTTCTCCCCAAAAAATTACCGTGGGAATTATTAGTTGTTGAATATATAAACTCAGGTCAAAGTAAAGATCGCCCCGTAAAAATGCCAAGGCGGCAAACTTGGCATTAGGCTGTTGTGCAGAGGTTAAATAAGCCTCTACCATCTCTTGGGATACTCGTTGTGACTTAGCAAACAGAAAACTTTGTAAAAAATTTCGGACTGCAATTTCATTTTCAGCACCAAGGATGTAAATAAAATTGTCCAAGAGAGGCGCATTGATTACCGAAAGCGGAAGTCTGCGTCCAGCACCCTGTCCAAAATCATCAAATCCAGAGGGGGACACCAAAAACAGTGCTTTGAATAAATTGGGTTGAACAATAGCTAGGCGGATAGCAAAAGCTGCTGTTAGAGACGAGGCTACCACCGTCACTGGTTGACGACAAGTTTCGATGATAAACTCTACGATCGTGCTGAGATAATCCCTAATTTGATAATCCCGGACTGGATGAGCCGATTCTCCCCAGCCGATTAAATCCGGGGCTAAAATGCGGTAATTAGAGGCAAAAGCCGGGTAAACTTTAGACCATTCATACGCAGAAGCTCCACCACCAAAGTTATGGAGAAATAGGAGTGGGGGTAAATCTTCAGTATCAGCAATCGTCCAAGGTGCGTTCGTTTGGGTATAGTAAACCATTGCCCCCAAGGATGTATGGATAACTTTATGTCCAAAGCCGGGAGGTTGAAACTGAAGCATAAAATTAAAAAATTTAGTTTAGTTTAATTTGCATACAGTCAAACTAATTCAGTAGTCAGAAGAAATCCGTCTGAATAGTTCAAGAATAAGGAAAACATTTGATGAATCAATATACCAATTGCACTGGATTCCTTCTAAATTCTGACTTCTGAATTCTGGGTACTAAATTCTTGCAATTCATAATTCATCCTTGCTTTTTGTCGGCATCTCCTGTGATTTGAACAAGTTGATTAAGGTTATCACCACTAATGTGATATGCTCCCCCAAAACCAACTACAAAACGACCTTCACTCGGAGTTAGCTGGAAAATGCGAAAGTCAGACAAGCCTCGTAAAACCTCGATAATTTGACCAAATCGCCCTTGAAATTGCTCAACAATTTGATTCCACTTGTCAGTTTCACGCTCTATCAAAGTTGCCGTACAATCAAAACTCAAACGACGACGGGCAAAAATTAGATTACTCTTAGCTTCATCCTCAATAAATAAAACACTTACATGAGGATTGGCATAGAGATTTTTGGTATGAGTCGAAAGACCACTGACGTAAATGTAGATATTTTGGGAATCATCCATTACAAAGGGAGCATAACTAGCATTGGGTATTGCCTGTGCGTCTACGGTGCTAATTATTACACTCTCAAATGCTTCAGGAAACTTTTCATACTCAGCTTGAATGTTTTCAAGTTGACTCATAAGTAAATTACCACGCTTAATTAATTAGGAACACCTAATTAAGTATCCTAACGTGATTGAACGAGGTCTACGCTTACGCATATAATGCTCAAAAAGTAAAGCGGTCGCTCTTTAGTTTAAGGGAGCGATCGCTAATTTTTAGATTATAAATACAGCTTAAGCAGCAACAGGTTCCAACAATTTGATGTCAGAGAAGATAAATTCCTGAGTAGAAAATTGTCCTGCTGTCTCGGTGCGAATCTCCCGACGATTTAGGATGAAATAGTCACCAACTTTTTCATACTCATCAATAAATTCGCTTCTACCGCCCTTTTGTTCCCCAGTTTTGGGATCATGGTACACAGAGTCATAGCGGTAAGACAGGTAGCCTTCGCCAGTGTCGTGACTGCTGAAGGTGTCAATGGTGACAAAAGTACCGTGGATTAGACGGTGAACATGACATACTTCATTATTGCGAACTTTGTATTTATCGCCCTCAGCCTTACCGCCCATTAAAAGCTCAACCGCACCAGTTTCGTCAGTTTTGCCATAACTAAACGTATTGGCGCTGTGGGTGTCTTCAAAGCTGCGACGGACACGGTGAATTGCTATTTCCCATGCTTGACCATGAATTGCTTTCTGGGCTGGCTCGTCATCTACATCCAAAACTTCGGCTTTCAAATTGGCACTGATGATAACTTTGCCTGTAAACACTTTGTCATCATGCTTAAAAGTAATATTTGCGGTATAACCGGGAAAATTCTTGTCCCAAGTATAGCGGTTCTCATAAGCAGCCCGGAAAAGTTCCTGAGCAGAGAGTTGTGTAACTGTCATGTGCTTCTCCTAGTCGCTACTGTTAATTAGCGTTTTAGTTTCCTTGGTATTAGCATAGAAGTAATTGTTGAGGCTTGGATAGTCCCCAACTGGGTACACTTATGGCTAATTCTCTCCACGTCGTATTTCATGCGATCGCTAATGTCCAGAATGAGCAAGAGTTAAGACTCGCTCTCACGGATCGAATTAGCGAGCATTTTGGCGTGCAAAATTGGGGTATTTATCTCCTAGATGAGCAGCCAACCACTGAGATTAATGTTCCAGGCATTCCGGCTGTATGCTTAGAGAGCAATCCAGTGGGACGCTACGTGGTTGAACGTCATGCTCCCGCTCATGAACAGTTATTATTATCACCAGGAGACTGGAAGCATTTTTGCTCACGTTCTGATCACGAACACGTAATGACAGGGCCAATTGTTTGCGATGGTCGTCTTGTCGGAACCCTTAACTTGGCTCGTGATAAGGGAAATCCTGCCTTTAATGGCAACGATTTAGCTGATCTGAGCGCTTTATGCATTCATTTGTCCGCAAAAATGGCAACCCTACGGACGAAACCTAAAATATCAAATTCCCTTTTAGTAAGTCCTCTAACAGCGCGTGAGTTAGAAATTGCCGAGTTGGTGGCGCAGGGGTTAACCAATGCCGAAATTGGGGAAAAACTTTGGATTACACAAAATTCCGTCAAGCAAGCTTTGAAAAGGATGTTTCGGAAGTTGAAGGTTTCGGCGCGTGCAGAAATGGTGGCAAAGCTACAAGATATTCAAGTTTCATAAATATATAGCAATCCGTGCAGCAGTTACGAACAAAAAGAACCCCGAATTATTGAAGAATTCGGGGTTCTGAGCCTCTCGATGTTTGCAAATAAAATAGGATTGCTATAAGATTGTTGAGCTAAATTAAATGAAAACTTTAGTTTTTGACAGTTTTATTTTTTGGACAATAGTAATATAAATCGTGAATAAAGTCTTTAACAATTAAGACTTGGTAATACTTTAAGTAAGTTCTAGAGAACTTAGTTAGTTTTTTAACAGGAGAAGTAGGGTGCTTAACAACCTTCATCAGTTATTATCTCCCCGTCAATGGGGAATTTCCCTTGCGGGCTTAGGCTTACTTCTCGGTTTTGGCTGTATAGCCAAGCAGACTCAAGTAGTCTCAGTTAAAGATTCTCCACTCTCATCGGCTCAGATTCAGAAAACCTCCGAAAACTCTCTTTTGTCGCAGCTCAGAAAAGTTCGAGAGCAGAGAAGTCAACTTAATGCGGCTTCTGAAGATAGAGAAGGTTTTTTCCATAAGAGCGGAAAAACAGTACCTACAGTCACAGCGCTGGTTCCAGGTACTCAAGGAACTACAACAAGCGCAGGAATTTTACCAAAAGCAAATTTTCCTGTCAGAGATGGGATTTACCTCTATGGCCAATCCCCAAAACCAAACCAGCTTGGTCAAGGTTATATCATATTTCAAAAGCAGCAGGCCAAAGTAACGGGTGCATTGTATATGCCCCAATCAGAGTTGAATTGTTTTCAGGGTACAATCAACCCATCAGGAGAGTTGGCGATGACGGTTAATCCTTCGTCAAACGAGGCCAGTTCTGATCGGTCGAATCAGGTAGCTACAAGCAATACATTGCCCAAAGTTGGTGAAGATGAGTCCAACTCCTATGCTTACTCGTTAGCTCTGCAAGACTTTTATCGGTTAAATTCTATCACTGCTAGCGATCGCCGCACGTTGCAAATGTGCAAATGAATAATCAGTTTTTGACAGCAATCTGAAATGGTACAGATCCCTGCTAAAGCCCTGACTCTAAGTGAATTCCTGGATCTGCCAGAGACAGAACCTGCCAGTGAATATATTGATGGGCATATCATCCAAAAACCGATGCCGCAAGGAGAACATAGCGCAATTCAGACCGAATTAGCGCCTGCAATTAACTTGGTAGTAAAACCCAAACAGATTGCACGGGCTTTCTGTGAGCTTCGTTTTAGTTTTGGTGAACGTTCAATTGTGCCTGACATTTCTGTGTTTATGTGGGATAGAATTCCCCGCAAAGAAAATGGTGGGGTTGCTAACGTTTTCTCAATTGCCCCAGATTGGACAATTGAAATTCTATCTCCCGATCAAAGTCAAACTAAAGTTACCAAGAATATTTTGCATTGCCTGAAGTATGGTACTCAGATGGGATGGCTGATTGATTCTAAAGAACAATCTGTGTTTGTCTACTTGCCAGATCAACCAACCACTTTTTACGAAGAACTAGGAACACAGTTACCAGTGCCAGAATTTGCTCAAGATTTCAGCTTAACAGTAGAAAGTTTATTTAACTGGTTGCTGGATTAATTGTTTTTGCGATCGCTAGCCCACGCCCCGATCGCCATTGTTTTCAATGTAACGGCGTAAAACTGAGTTAATTAGTGTTTTGTACTCTGCACCTTGTTGACGAAACCACGTTATTACTTCTGAATCTAACTCAATCAAGTCACTGGCTCGTTTTACCGGAATTCTCAGTGTGGCATTTTCAAAAAACTCATCACTCAACGGTGGAATGTCTGAGTAATCAATTTCCTCATCTGTCATCGCTTCTAATGCAGCCCAATCAGTACGTGAGGTATTGTTCAAGTCGTTGGCGCTCATATCGGTTTGCCCTTCGTGCTGAGATAATGCGGACTATGTTGTTCTGTCGTTCTGTCCAAACGACAACCGCTACACCGTTGCCTAAAAAGCCGATTCCGATCCAGCGATCTTCGCCATAATCAAAACGCTCATCAAGCTCAATCAGCATGGAATTGTCAAACATTCCGGGGACATCTGCAAAATCAATTCGATGTTTACGAATATTTTCAAGATTCTTCGTTTCGTCCCACTCAAACTGCATGAAGGCTTAATGAACAATACACAAACAGTTAAGCCCATTATCGCTTATTTCAGATAAATCCTGCGTAGGCGTAGCCCGTCGTAGACATCGCACTTCTCATGGTGGAAGTGTTTAAGATTGTGAATGGAAAAATATGTTGGGTTTCCTAGCATCAGCCTAACTTACAACATTAGGGAACTCCAAGAAATAAATTATCCAATATTGTGGGGTGGGCATCTTGCCCGCCCTATGGACTGGGCGGGCAAGATGCCCACCCCACAGGAGTTAATTGGATATTTTTTATCTGGAAGTCCCTTAGCGATCGCACTGGATACGTGTAACGGAATTGTTAGCACAGTCAGGATAACAACTATCTATATTTAGAAGACTGCCATCGGTGTTGAATGAGAGCATTTTTCAAATCACTAATCGCTGACTTCGACCACCCACTTAATGTCCCGAAGATGATTCGATCTTGCGGAGACCATGTTATCTCGAAAAACTCACCATCTTCTCTCTTAAATCGTAATCGCCAAAATGAATCGCTTGAACTTACCAAAGCGGATTCCGAATACTCCTCATCAATGGGATAGACTACCTCTATGCAATAGATTTTCCATTTTTTCCGACTAACTTCACCTGACCAAAGCAACTGATCAGGCGACGGATCTTGTTTGAGGCTCTCAGCAACCATAAAAACAAAAGTACAGAAAAGCTATAGTATTATTTTTAATTTTTACACAACATAGAAAAGCTATGTTAATAAGCTTGTCATTATTTATACTAAGTTACAAGCACATTGCAACGCTTGCTGAAGTAGCATTTGATATTCTTTATCCCCAACCCGATAAGCCCCAAACCTTTCCAAATGGGGATTCATCATTTGGGCATCAAAAAACACAAATTTCCTTTGACGCAATCTTTCCACCAACTTAACCATCGCTACCTTTGAACCTTCGGGAATGCGGTAAAACATCGACTCACCAATGAAAGCACCGCCAATGACAATCCCCAAAATTCCCCCGGCTAGTTCGTCACCCTGCCAAGTTTCAAAACTAAAAGCATAACCACTTTGGTAAAGTAGCCAGTAAATCTTTTCCAATTCCGGTGAAATCCAAGTTGTGTCTCTGTCAGCACACCCAGCCACCACAGCTTGGAAATCCCGATTAATCGCCACAGTAAACCGCTCTTGATTGATAACACGCTGCAAAGACTTGGGGTAGCGAAACCTCTCATCCAAAGGAATCAAAGTCCGATCGCGACTTCCGTACCAACTCAGGCGATCGCGCTCATCAGCCATGAGAAAATAGCCTTGTGCATAACCCTCAACAATAGCCGCGATATCATATTCCATAAATAAATATAAAAAAACACTCTTAGAAACGCCATTTGATCCTATCAATCATCCTCCGCGTTCCTCTGCGTTTCCCTCCGCGTCCCTCTGCGTTTAAAATAAAAAAAATGACTCAACCAATTCCACCCATCACCCTACCACCACCCGAAAACCCCCTACTCGAAGGTGAATGGTTACGAGAACGCTTACAACGGTGGCTAGATACAGAATTTATCCCCGAAGCAGTCAACCAAAATATTGCCCAACGAGCCGCACAGATATTTGTGCGTCAACGGATGGAAGGAGAAAACGACCTTGGTTCTCTGGTAATTGCCATTGTCACAGAGATGCAGTCCTATGATTTTTCTAATAGCTTTTACGGAGAGTTTGCGATCGCTAACGCCGTCAGCGATCTACTCTTAGAAAGTCTGGGAATTGATAAGTGTTGTGGTCAATAATATTTTGTCATTTGTCATTTGTCCTTTGTCATTTGTTCTTTACCAATGACTAATGACTAATGACTAATGTAVWGAYTTTGAATAGGAATACCGCGAT
>NNBU01000115.1_pt1 | contig 63705 bp, 60 predicted proteins | sample 1173781 | NCBI WGS metagenome assembly NNBU01 (sample SAMN07173937, study PRJNA388173) | plant metagenome | biome: Plant school; feature: Soil; material: Symbiotic tissue of Blasia pusilla L.; isolation source: symbiotic tissue sample KVJ2 | host: Blasia pusilla | place: Norway: Troms, Kvaloya...
AAGTTAAATTTTGACCCCGACAAGTTAGTTTAATTATTTTGGCAACTATCTTTAGATAGAGAGGGTAAACACTACGCGATTTATCATCAAAAATCGTTTGCTAGTCATGAAAAAATGCAACTCTCATATCTAAAAATATACATTGCATCTTTAATTAGTTTTGTCAATGTGTAATCCCTAGCATTGGGTAATAAATCAGCAAGGCCTTCTGTAGACTGAATCTATATTCATGCTTTCAGTAGATGCAATTATGACTTCGCAAATGCAATCATATATGTGTACTCGAACAATAAATAGTTGCTGTTGTTCAGATTAAAAAATCACATTTTATCCGACTCCAGTAACTCTGGTTTTTAGCCAATTGTTTGATGTTTTGAGAAGGTAACACAATGAATAACATCCTAAAACGCACACTTCTACCCAGCCTCATGGCTGCAAGTTTAGCTGGTGTCACCCTAGTTCCCGCGAAACCGGCTGCTGCTGATGACCAAGTACTAAGAGATGCAGGGATTGGGGCTGTTACCAATGTGGTGACAGGAGCTGTTAGGGGAAATGGTAGTGTATTAGGCAATGCTGTCAAAGGTGGTGTCACTGGTGCAGCCGTCAATGGCGCAAATGGTCTGAGAAGTAATCGCAATCGCAATCGTAATCACCGAAACGTTGGACAAGATATCGGAGTCGGTGCTGGTGCTAGCGCAGTAACTGGCGTAATTACTGGCGATAGCAGAGATACCCTTGGTAATGCTGTTGACGGTGCGGCTGTAGGTGCAGCAATCCATCTACTAACCAATGGCAAATAATTCGTAAATTCATTTAGCTGAAATACTTTCCAACGGTTAACGAACTTATCCCTCCCTAATCTTTACCCTTCCTAAAAAGAGCAAACCCAACCTCTCTTCCCTACTAGGGAAGGGAGGTTAGGTTTATTTGAGATATATCCCACCTTCAGGATCGGATGACTTAGACTTAATAGTAAACTTTAGCCCTTCAGCGCCTTTCTAAAGTTTCGACGATAGGATTGATTCGTAATAAACAAAGCTGGCCATAGCAAAGATAAACCGATGCGATTGGTTAAAGTTGGATTAAAATTAGTCCGCCCAAACCCATTCCAAAACTTCCAAACGCCGCCTCCGTAAACCACTATTAAACCAATAAAAATTAAGGTACTCATTACCATCAACTCCGTTAGTAACTGACAGAATCTAAGTTAAGTTTTACCACACGGGGTAAGCACTTCATAAGCTAACACCGAGAAGATATGATTAAACTCCTCAGTCTGGGACATCTAAGTTAGTTAAACACACATTCTCTTATTCCAGTGTAGATTAGCCTCACGTCTCGTAGCTAGTTATCAATGATGGCAAGCTAGTCAAAGGATATAAACATCATTTCGTAGTTGATATACTGGGACTGTAATCGCGCTATTTGAATGCTCATACCTTGCACCTATTGTCCAAAGGTTAGAAGCCTTGGGTTAAGTGCACAAAGCCCTAGCTTAAAAGTTTTCAAAAGTCAGGGCTGGCAGATTTAGTAAAAGTACTGCACACTTTAGCCTGTGAGTGTTTGTGCCTTATCCTTATGCTTCATCTACCCAATAAAGATAATATCGTTCACTATCCACCCAAGCTCTCCGAATATTTTTGATTGGAACAATCTTCAAATCATTACGCTTGACATTCAGTTCTTTATTTAAAATCAGCAAAATTTTATTTTGATCATCTTTATTTTGGAGTAGAGAATTAATTTGGTTTAATGTCTCAGCTTGTTCTACTTCTTGACGACCTTTTTTAAATAGGGTAAAACTTCCCATTTTTTGAAGCTCAGGATAGTAAAACTTTCGATTGAGATAACCCGACAATGGAGCCATATTTGCATCTCGACTGGCAACAATAAACTCCTTATCTAACCCAGCCTTTTGAATATATTGGGCTGTTTCCCGGCTGGCTGAAAATGGTACAAATAAATCTCTTGAAAAACTATAAATACCTACTACAAACTGAGTATAAAGAATTAGCATCAAAGCAATATGATGCCATTTTTGAACAAAAATAATTAAATTTGGACGAATAGAAAACTTGTTGAGTAAAACTGTAGACTTTTGATAATAACTTCCCATCCATAAAGCTGCTAGAAGAACTAAATAGAAATGTCCAAAATGCCGAGGCATACCTAGAAATCTTAAGTATGTAAAGGCAAATATTACGCAATTACCTATAATGTAGAAAAAGAAAGCAACTGGCTTTTCAGATAATTTAATTAAAGTTAAAATTATAATAAAGAGAGCAATTATCGCACAAACAATTAAATCCAGCCATCTTTTGTGTGCAGGAATAATTAATAAATAACTACCAAATACTCTACCTATACTTCTCAAAAAATGACGTATATCTAATTGCATTAGCCAACCATTATTTAACCCACCATGAAGATAACTATCCGTTGGAGGAGTCATAATATAAATGGATAAAATAAAAGAGAATATGATAATTACAGTACTTAAAAATAAGTCATATTTTTGGCTTTGATTAAAATACTGCTGCCGATGTTCACTATCAAAACAAAATTCAGCTAGCAAAGTCAATGATAAAGAAAATGATACTAATAAACCATAGGCACTACTATTTGCTACTAAACCCAATAAAATTGCCAAATAAACATAAGTTATTTTTCTGGATGAAAAAACTGTACAGAAGACAAACACAAATAGCATACTAAAGGCATAGTTTCGAGAAATTAAAAGATATTCATAAAAAGGAAAGAAACCAAAGGAAAACAAGAACTTTTGCTGAGGGTTAAAAGGGCTATATAGACAAAAAATAGTAACCGAAGCAACAGCAATTGCCAAATGAAAAATTTGCATAATAATAGGATTGTCTACTATTTTTCTCAGTATTCCTAGAGAAAAATACCAGAGAACAGGATGACCTTCATAATGAATATTTGCAATTAAATCTCCAAAAGATTGGCTATCTCTAACTATAAGCCAAGGATTTAGTTCATCTCGCCACATCGAATGGTTGAGAATTCCGATTAAACCAAAAATAGAAAAAATAATTATAATAAACCAAGGAGAATGAAAAGGTAATCTCGAAGTATATTTGATGATTTTTTGGTTTAACATTGTTAGTTGACAATTAAATTAATTGAGATAATAAATGTTACATTTGATAGAAAACTTATTTATTCATCAAATGTTCTCCTGATTATTTAACTATTGAGACGGATGTATTCTTCCTTCTTTCTACTTATAAGTTTCTGGCATACCCAGTGGTGATAAACCTGCGATCGCTCGTAAGTTTTGGCAACGAATCAACTCGGTAAAATTTAAACTAGAACGCCCTTCAATTTTGGCTACTGCTTCAATTGCAGATAATAGGTGCTGCGCTGCTTCTGTTTCTGAATAACCGCGCCGTTGTGCTATTTTAATTGCTGCTGCATCGGCATTTAACTCTGACTCTTGAGATTTATTAGTGCGCCAGATCCTCCAAGCAGCGATCGCACTTAATCCCCCAGCTACGGCTACACCCACCACATCTGACTGTGCTGCTTCCAAGAATCCGCCTAACAGACCAGCCAGCACCACACCTTGATAAATGTCGGGTTTAAACCACTTCACCCCCGTCAACCAGCTAACCATCTGCAACAGCAGCAAATCTCGTTGCGGCTTTGTCAAGCGACGCCACAAATCAAAATTAATATATATTGGTCGCGCCTGATTCCAGGGTTGGGGAAATGAGGCGTCAATCACTTTTGCCTGCTCCGGCTTACTAACAAGTTTTGTCGTCATTCGACCAGAAGCAGGCATCACATCTAACAAACGGCGAATTTCAACATTTGGCTCCATAAATTTAATTATTAGCCATAATGTGCGTGGTAACTATTTTAGTTATCATTCGTGTTAGTCTTTGATTTGTGATTTGATCGTGTGGCGAAATTTTATGGTGTTCGCTAGCCTCAAAGTTTTGGATAAGCATTGATACTACACTTGTAACTACATGGACGCTTTTGTTCCTATCCCGCCTGAATGGACGAATAAAGCAACACACGCTTACGAGTTTTGCTGTCCTAACTGCCGCTCAACTAGCCTAGAAGCTGAAAAAGTTTGGCTAAATCGGCGATCGCCCGTACTTACAGAAGACCGTCGTCGCAAATGGCAAGAGTTCTATTATTGTCAATGTGGTTCTGTGTGGTGGGCTTGGAGTAGCGATCGCCCCCCAAAAGATATATCCAATCAGCCAGATTATAATCCTACATAATGATGCGATAAATCGCCGTCAAGACGAGATTATTGTAGAGACGGCGATTCATCGCGTTTCTTGCCTTAATCGAACAGTATTGCAATAGGTCTGGACTCAATACTTGTCGGTTAAGGGGAAAAGGGGAAGGGGAAAGGGGAAAGAAAAAACCTTTAACCCAAACCCAGTAACCTTTTCCCCAAACCCAATTCCGAGTTAAAAATCCTTAACCGAGCAGTATTGGGTCTGGACTATGATCGTGGTTCTCCTAGATTGAAAAATCTAAACAAAAGCCCACCTCAAGGCGGGCTTTTGTTTATCTAATTCTCAGCTTTATATTTCATCACCAATTTTAGAAGGTGAAGGTAGTACGTAGAGTGCCTACATAGATGGTGTCGTTGGCGTCGTTATGCTCTGGATTAAAGATTACCAACAAGCCAGGAGTTACCTGAATATTATCAGAAAGCTTGAACTTGTAAAGACCCTCTAAGTGATAAGAGGTACTGTCGTCTAAGGCAACATTGGTTGCAACATTTTTTATGCTGCCACCAGTAACTTTAGGTGGTTGACCAAATATAACACCTAAGACGTTGCCTTCTCCACCAAAGTCTTTCAAAGCAAGTGATCCAGCCCAGTACCAAATGTCTGCATCTGCACCCACATTACCACCAGCCCTAGCATCAGCAGTTGTATAACCTCCCCAACCACTAAGAGCTAACTTAGAGCCAAGTTGGAAGGTAGCCTCTATACCGTAGTTGTTAGATTCAGTCCGAGTACCAGCCCCAAAGGGATTATTGGCAAAAGCGCTACCTGTACCTTGGAAGAGGCTGTTGGCAGCATTCCCAGCAAAGTAAGTACGGGCGTAGGTCAGACCAATATTGAAGGCTTTGCTGGGTTTGAAAGTTAATTGACCAAAGATGGTATTGTCACCATCAAACAGCCCGTTACTAAGGCCAGGATTATTAGCACCAAAGACACCACCAGTACCACTTGAAGGTGCTAAATAAGCACCAGTCAAACTGATAGCATCGTTAGGATTGAAAGTCACAGTCAAACCAGCAGCATTTTGACCTTGACGATAAATAGGGCTGAAACGTCCATAGCGAGAGAGCGCACCTCTACCAGAGCTTGCAAAGTCAGGGTTGAAGGTGTTTACGTTTTCGTATAATTCACCACCACTAGCGTCAACTTTGACACGCACCGCGTCAGTAAAGTTGAAAGCATAGTTGATTTTATCGATCACAACAGAGTTGCCGTTATCTCCATCAAAACCCAAACGGGTCATGTTAGTACCAGTGCCACTAGCAGGCGCAGTCGCGGTTGCACCAGCACCAACATTGGAAACGATATTGCCAGCATTCAAACGGATTTGCAACTGATCTTTACCGGTGAAGCTGCTGTACAAGTTCAAACGCACTCGATCAGAAAAAGTGGTGTTGTAATTCAAGTCTTGAGTCGGATTACCAGCATTAATTGCCCTATCTCCGCCAAAAACATCAGATACGGCGAAAATTGCTTCCCCAACCAGCTTGGTAGTAGTAGAGAACTGATTAGCTTCTAACTCAGAAGTGCGGGCTTCTAATCCATCTACACGACCGCGCAGGGTTGCTAGTTCAGCAGAAAATTCTTCTTGTAAACGCTGTAAGGTCGCCAGGTCTTGTTTGCTGACTAAATCGGCAGTAGCTGTAGCAATAAGTTCGTTAACCCGGTCTAAACATGCATTCAAACCTGCGGCAAATTCATAACGGGTCAAAGCACGGTTCCCACGATAGGTACTGTTGGGATAACCTGCAATACAGCCGTAGCGCTCAACTAGAGATTGTAAAGCTTGGAATGCCCAGTCTGTGGGCTGTACATCGGAGAACTGGGAAACTGATGTTACCTGGCTCATGTCATTAGACCCTTGAGCTTCAGATAACTGGGCAACATTTGTTACTGGTTCGTTGACTTCAGCAGCTAAGGCGCTATTCGCAACTAAAAATGTCGTAGCGACAACAACCGGACTAACCTTTAAAAGATTCCAGAATCGTTTTGTCATGTTTTTAATCTCACTCACACCTACAATAATCCAGTCATGATAAAATGCTTAGAACACTTTACTTTCGGGGATTTTACACACAATCACAGACATGATTATACCTTTATCTTGTGATTATTACAAGTATGTTATTTACCATACTGCTGAACTATAATTTTTAATTAATTTATTTGGTAAACGCAAAATAATGCGGCGTTTGTGACGTAAAAGTGTACCTTCTTCCTCCAACTGTTGTAGGAGCCGAGTAACAGTTACTCGTGTGGTATTTAACACTTCAGCAATATCCTGATGAGTAACATTTAGATCAATTAACTTGCCCTTATCTACGTCACGGCCAAATTTTTCACTTAACCACACCAAAAACTGCCATAAGCGGAGCGAAATTGGTTTTTGATGCACAATACTTAGTAGATCCTCTGCCTGTTGAATGTGAGACAACAAAGCATTAATATCTTTATGCCACAGATGAGGTGGGACAATGCTTAGTTCTACGCCTGTGAGACATTCAATCTGGTAGGGCTTGACTCTAGATAAAGGATAACCAATCAGATCCCCTAATCCCCAATAACCAAGAGTGATAAATGTTCCATCTTCACCCCATGTTAAAGTACGAACTGCACCGTACTCAATCCGCCAAAGTACATTATTATAAGGTGGAATTACTTCCCGACGGGTAAATATCTGCTGGGTTAATTGTCCGTTGAAAGCAGAGCTATTTGACACGGGAGAAGAGTTTAAAGCAGGACTTGTGGAATACATCATTAACCGTAACTACATAATTATCAGGGAATCTCGCTATTTATAATGATTAAGAAACTCTAATAATTTGCATTAAAATTTACCTGTATATCTGAAAGTCTATTCTTCTAAATCAGAGCTAAAGACTAACTCAAAATCTTCTGATGGCAATAACTTTTCCTTTAAGGAATCAATCAGTTAGATAGAACCAGAATTTTTTAGTTATTTATCCGTCACTTTAATTGTGCAAGTTTAAGAATAGGTAAGCTTTTAGTAAAATATTTAGTTAACTTATTTTTATTTGGTATTTTCTGAAGACTAAGTAAGTGTAATTTTGAAGATAGTAGTGGCATTGTAAGGCTAATGTAGTGCATTAAATTTAGGTTGGGTTGAGGAACTAAACCCAACATTAATCAGGGTGTTGGGTTTCATCCTTCGCTGCACGATGCTGACGTGAACGATCCAACCGACAAAATCTAATCCAACATTTTAGGCTTGCTACGCCATTACAGTTTTATTTTTACTTTATGAGAGTACTCCAAGTAAAAAAATGCCCAGTTGTCATTGCGTTCGCTTCGCTCTCTACGAGACGCTACGCGAACGCAATGACGGGTTTTGGATCATTTATTTTGTGGAACACTCTAAATATCTCTTACAGAATTTTGTAAATTCGTAGCAAATCAAGTTTCAAAAGTCTGCGCTTCTGGAGCATTTAGATTTCAACCCTCAATTGGCCACAGTTTTACCAAAGCTGTACGAGTAGTTAGCCTTTGTTTGTAGAGGTAGTGGTTTTAGACTGTGGACTGATGAACCGTCAATTAAGAGCGTTGACCGGTGACAATATATGCTACCCTTTGACCGATATTAGTGGCGTGATCTGCCATGCGTTCGAGACAACGAATTGCCAGTGCTAGAAGCACAATTGGCTCGACTACACCAGGCACGTCCCGTTGTTGGGCTAAAGTTTGATAAACGCGATCGTAGGCATCGTCTACAGTATCATCTAAATGCTTTAAACGACGCCCACCGGCTTCATCGAAATCTCCCAACGCCTTCAAGCTAGTTGCTAGCATTGCCTGGGCGTGAAGGGACATAACTTCAATCTCAGAGAAACACGTATGAGGCGCATAAGGAAAAATTTTAATCGCAATCTCAGCTAAATCCTCAGCATAATCGCCAATGCGCTCTAAGTCTCGCACCAGCTGCATAAAGGCACTTAAGCAGCGCAAATCTTGAGCAGTAGGCGCTTGCAGCGTCATAATTGCCGTACAGTCTGATTCGATTTGTCTATAAAAGCGATCAATTTTTTTATCTAATCGGGGAAGTTCCTCAGCTACTGTTAAGTTACGAGCAAATAACGCTTGGTGGCTGAGGCGAAATGATTGTTCTACCAAAGCACCCATACGTAATACATCCCGTTCTAAGCGCCTAATGGCGCGTGCTAGTTGGGGTCTTTGAGGATTGGGACTGTAATGGACAGCTTTCACACTTGTTGTCTCAAACGTGAAGATATTATTAACTATAGTCTTGGCTTAAAGAGTTTGCCATAACTTCGCGAAATTGGAGTTGCATCCACGCACCACCAGTTTCTGGATGGTTCATCGCTTTGATTGAACCACCGTGGGCGATCAGAATTTGTTCAACGATCGCTAAACCTAAACCATTGCCAACGATCGCCCCTATGGAGTTACCATCTTGGGGGGAATGGGTTCGCGCTTTATCTCCTCGATAAAATCGCTCAAAAACGTGGGGTAAATCTGCCTCAGAAAACCCAACTCCAGAATCAATAAGATTTATTTCCAGAATCGGGGAAGCAGCATCATTATCCTTTGTTGATAAGATTTTTGCTTCAATGTGAATACTTGTACAAGGAGGACTGTACTTAATGCTGTTGTCTAGCAAGTTGAGAAAAACCTGGTAAATCCTGGCTTTATCTGCCTTAATCCAAAGATTTTCTGGGCCAGAATAAGAAAAAGACAGATGTTGGCGCCCTGCCAAAGGTTCTAGTGTTTCCCAAACAGATGTAATCAGCGATCGCAATTCTACCGCTTTAGCTTGCAATTGCATATTTGGGTTCGCTTCCATTTGGGTAAGCTCTAACCAGCTTTGCACCAAGTTAATCAGGCGGTCAACTTCATGCATGAGGCGGTTAACCCAGCGATTTAAAGGCGGTTCTAAGCGATTTTGTAGCGTTTCTACAACCAAACGAATCGATGTTAGCGGCGTTCTGAGTTCGTGGGCTAGATCAGAAAAAGAGCGATCGCGGACTTGATTTATATCCAATAGGGGTTGACGATTTTCTAAAAATACTCCTACTTGTCCATTGGGTAAAGGCAAACTAGATGCCCGCAAAGCCAGAGATTTGATTGTTGACATCTCTGCTGCATCATCAAAAGATGGATGAAATATCCATTCTCCCGTCTGTGGTTTTTGGCGATCGCGAGTTTGCTCAATTAAATGGTCAAGTTCGTAAGACCGTACCAACTCCAATAACAAGCGCACCTGTTCTGGTTGCCACCTTTGCAAATACAAAATTTCCTGCGCCTGTCGATTGCACCACAGCAATTGATTTTCCTCATCCACCTGCAAATATCCCACTGGTGCAAAATCTAGTAGGTCTTGGTAAGTTTGCAACGACTGCTGCAAATCTTGCCTCTGCTGCTTCATCATCGCTATTTCCTGCCTTAACCCAGGAATCAGCAGCAGTCCCATCTTGTAAGAATGTAAGGGCAACGGTCGGAGTAAGCGCCCCAGGTAGCGGTTAAGTTGAACCTGTTGCCAAACCCAAAACCCAATGCCTACCGCTAAACCCAGAGAAAATCCCAATAAAAGCATTTGAGTTGTTAGTTTCTTGGTGACTAATAAAAACTAACAACTATCGAAACTAATTATCCAAACCTATAGCCAAAACCTCTCACAGTCACAATATATTCGGGATGACTGGGGTCTTGCTCTAATTTTTCGCGCAACCACCGAATGTGAACATCTACCGTTTTACTATCGCCAACGAAATCCGGCCCCCAAACCTGATCTAGCAATTGTTCCCGTGACCATACCCGGCGGGCGTAACTCATAAACAGTTCCAGCAAGCGGAACTCTTTGGGGGAAAGACTCACTTCTTGACCACGAACCAGCACGCGACATTCTTGGGGATTCAAGGTAACATCCTTGAACTTTAAGACTGGTAGCTGTGGTAAATTACTTAGACGTTGGCGACGGAGTAGAGCGCGACAACGAGCTACTAATTCACGCATACTAAAGGGTTTAGTCAAGTAGTCATCTGCACCCACCTCTAATCCCAAAACCCGGTCAGTTTCACTACCCTTAGCACTGAGCATTAAAATAGGTACTGGGTTTCCTTGATGACGTAGCAAACGGCAAATATCTAGCCCATTGATTTGTGGCAGCATCAAATCAAGAATGACTAAATCAAAGGGAAGTTCCCCTGAATTGGTTTCAAAACTTTTGAGATACTCTATAGCAGACCGCCCATCGGGGGCAGTTATCACCCCATAACCTTCTTCTTCCAGAGCTACAGCTAGCATTTCCTGGATTAATTCTTCATCTTCTACTACTAGAATACGGCTGGTTTGTCCAATGTCCGTTCTGGCAGAATACTTGGTCGATTCACTGGTATACATTGATATCACAAAAGTCTGGGACTGTGCTTGTATCAATTAGGATGATTGAATTTATTATCTCGCCTTAATGTAACCGCGCTTCTACTAAGGTTAATTCTTTTAGATTTTCTTTACAAAGAGTAACATACATCAAAGAACCCTCCTCAATTACATGAAGGCTTGTCTTGACAAGAGGAGATGAGTTTAGGTATATTTATTTTAGTACAAAAGTACTATCTAACTTCAACGGGAAAAATATACCTGAATAACAGAAGGACATATATGTGGAAAATTCGTACCCACTTAAGTGTCAGATATTGATCATTTCGGTATTTACACGGCGTTAAAAATGTTGATTCAAAGGCTACTCTGATGTCTGCATAGGGTAGTCATTGGTATGGCTTGCTACCCAATAAATCATTTGCCTATTGAAGGGAGTTGGAAGATGACTACAGTTGGAGTCAAGGACAGCAAACAACAACTAATGCAAGCATTTCAACAAATTATTATCCAAAGAAAAAAGCTGGAATCTAAAATAGCAACTAAGCAAGAGGAAGCAGAAAAGGCAAAAAGTCAAGAAATTCTGCAAGCAGCTTCTGCATATACCGTTGATAGTATTGTCAAAGGTTTAGCTGATTTGCAATTGGAGTTTGGCAGTATTCTCAACGGATTATCTGAAAAACTAGCTCAGGAAAATTCCAAGTTAGATGAATTGAACCGAGCTATAGAAATTGAAAGTCAACGTCTACAAGAGCTTCAACAAATCAGAGTTGTAGCAGATACTCTAGACATTTTAAGTCAAGAACACCAAGAAAAATTAAAAATCCTTGAACAAGATACTATCAGCAAAAGGGAAGCGCTAGAAAAAGAAATTACAATTAGGCGGAAAGAATGGCAAAAAGAGCAAGCAGAGTATGAAGAAAAACTCCAACAATATAACGAGTTATTAGCCAAAGATCGCCAGCAAGAACAAGAAGAATCTCTGTATAAGTTAGAAACTACTCGTAAACTCAATACAGACAGCTACGAAGCAATAAAGCGCCAACAACAAAGGGAAATACAAGAAAATTCTCAAAATAAAGACAAAGATTGGGCAGAACGAGAAAAGATATTTGCTGAACGCCAACCACTCTTTGCAGACTATGAACAAAAGGTAACTACATTTCCTAGTGAACTAGAAGAAGCTGTTAAGAAAGCGAGAGAAGAGGCAATTAAAGAAACAAGCCAAAAAGCGAAAATTGAGGCTGATTTATTTGAAAGGGAATGGGAATCTAACAAACAGAGTTATGAACAAAAAATTCAATCTTTGGAAGAAACTATTAAGAAACAGTCTGAGCAAATAGAAGGTATTTCTGCTCAATTGCAAACTGCATTAAAACAAGCACAAGACTTAGCTATGAGGGCTTTTGGTAGTTCTAATCCTAAATAGTTTTGAGTCTGTAGCATCTTAATCATTTTTAATTCCTGAAGAGGAGGTTTGTTGTGGTGGTAAAAAAACCGACTGATAAGAATACTAAAGTAGAAATTCTTCAGGCGTATGAGGAGTTAGCCAAAGAAAAAGCAGCGCTGAAATCAGAACTCGATCAAGTTGCCAAAGAAAAGCAGTCTGGAACTAAAGAACAGCCTAAATTAGAGCAAAAAACACCTATGAATCAGCTTTCTAGTGTCCAACAAAAGATGAATAATACAATTGAAAGCTTGGCGAAGATTCAATTAGGTTTTGGCAGTGCTGCTAATGAATTATCAGAACAGCTAACCACAAAAGCCTCTAAATTAGAAGAGATCAGGCGAACTTTAGAAGAAGAAATCCAACAATTAACCCAGTTACACAATATAGAAATTTCTGATGACATCTTGGATACTCTCATCCAAGCCTATGAAGATAATACTAAAGCTTATCAGGAAGAATATAGCCGTCGTTCTGAAGTGTTATTCCAAGAAATACTAGAGCAAAGGAATGCTTGGGGAAAAGAACAGGATGAACAGCAACGAGCGATAAAAGAACGGAATGAAAACTTGCATAAAACTCGGCAACGAGATGCGTCCGAGTATAAGTATAATTTAGAACTCCAGAGGCAACTGGAAAATGACGAATACGAACAAGAGCAAAAAGCACTATATAAGCAATTGGAAGAATTACTCCAAGAAACAGAAAAACAGTGGGCTGAACGGGAGAAAGCAATTTCTGAGAGAGAGAAGCAATTTGAAGAATTGAAAGCAAAGGTAGAAGCTTTTCCCAAAGATAAAGAAGCAGCTATTAAAAAAGCTACAGAAGAAGGTAAAGGCATCGCCCACTATCAAGCGAAAATAAAATCAGATTTATATTCTAAGGAAGTAGAAGGGCAAAAGCGTTTCTATGAACAAAGGTTGCAATCTCTAGAACAAACTATTACTAATCAAGAAACACGGATTCAAAATCTTTCTAAACAACTTGAATCTGCTCTCAAACAAGTTCAGGATTTGGCAGTTAAAGCTATTGAAGGTACTTCAAATGTTAATTCATATCAGGCAATCAAAGAAATAGCTTTAGAACAGGCAAAGACTCAAGCGAAAAATAAATAAGCTGATTTATTTTGATAAGAATTGTAGAGACTTAAATTAAATTAAGTCTCTACAAGTAACTGTAATGCTTTTTATTCTGTTTTCTTTGGTTTTTTGATATCTGGGGGAGGTTGTACTTTCTTTTTCTTTGTTCCGCTAGCCTGTGTTTGCTTCAGTGCTTTGTTGGAATCTTGCTCTTGACTAGACATAATACTAAGTTTTAAAACCTACTACAATATTATCTACATCACGGGTATTGTGGATTACAGAAATATATCACAAAAAATTTAAGTTTAACTAAAACAAAGTAGTATTTAATGTTACTTTTGTAGTAAAATTTAGCTTTAACAGGATAAATACAAATCTTATATATCAATACGGTTCAGTTAAGGACTACTGGCAAAAATTTTGGGTTTTCGAGACGCGATAAATCGCCGTCTCTACAAATGTTTTGGTCTTATCTGAACTGTATTGTCTTATATATCAATACGATTCAGTTAAGCATCTCTTTTTTCTCTCTGCGTCCTCTGCGCCTTGGCGGTTCGTTAAAAAATTGACTTTGGTAACAGAGTTTTAGCCTTAACTGAACCGTATTGTCTTATATATAGGAATCCGATTTGATTCCTGAACTTATACCAATTTCCGAAAATAAAGCGACAGATGCTCTTGTTGAGTTGAACGTGGTGAAACCCAACAAAATTCAGATTTTTCACGTTGCCGGACTGCTTAAGAAAGCCACCACTGAACTCGGTATTCCGAGTTCAGTGTGTGGAGTGTTCTACTAAAGACAGAAAATATTAAGCAAAGGTAGAAAAACCTAGATTGGGTGGAATATCCTGAATCCGTCCAGGCCCGATCGCTCGCAATGCTTCTTTGAGTAAAATATCCCCAGTATACAAGGCACGTCCGACAATTACACCAGTCACGCCTTGAGGTTCTAACGCCAACAAACTCAACAAATCGGTGACAGAACTTACCCCGCCAGAAGCAATTATCGGGATGGAAATTGCTGCTGCAAGTTCTCGCAAAGCTTCCAAATTCGGGCCTGTCAGTGTACCGTCCCGGTGAATATCTGTGTAAATTATGGCGGCAGCGCCCAATTCTTGCATTTGTACAGCCAGTTGGGTTGCTAAAACTTCTGAGGTTTCTAACCAACCGCGAGTTGCTACGCGTCCATTCCGGGCATCAATACCGATGATAATTTGTCCAGGAAATTCTTGGCATAGTTCTTGCACTAGCTGGGGTTCCTCTACGGCGATGGTGCCGAGAATTGCCCACTGGATGCCTAGGTTAAATACTTGTTGCACGCTGGTGCGATCGCGCAATCCTCCACCAATTTCAATGGGCACTGACACCGCATGAGCGATCGCTTCAATTGCCCCCAGATTTACTACTTTACCTGCTTTGGCGCCATCTAAATCAACTATATGCAATCTAGTAGCACCTTGATCTACCCACTGTTTGGCAACATCAGCCGGATTTTCGCTAAAAACTTGCGAGCGATCGTAGTCTCCCTGATACAGTCGCACACAGTGACCATCTAGTAAATCAATTGCTGGAATTACGTCCATTTACCTTTTCCTCATTGCAATCAAAACGCTAGCTATAGCTGGGTTTATTATCTTTAATTTTTCATTTTTAATTGCCTTACAGCTTGCCCAAAACCCAGCACAAGCAAAATATTAGAAAGGGTCAAAAATACTTCTGCACCGCCGTGCAACCAATCTACATTGGCCAAAGACTCGCCATAATGCAATTGGGCGTAAATTCCGGCTGGGATGGTGATGGCAACAAAGACAAGAGTGCCATAAAATCCATATAGCGCTAAACGCGGCATTTGCGGACTGCGGCTGAGAAACCACAAGAAACCCAAATAGGGAAACAGTGAAAGTGCAAACAGGGTTTCTTTAGAAATCATTGCTCTGATTTGATAGGTTTTGGTTCAACAGTGTTAGCAGACTTGGTGGAACGCCAAATCAAAAACGCTGCGGCCCAAAGCGTAAAATTACCAACTAAGGTCATGGTAGCTTGAAGCGTTACCAGCCATTCTAGAGATTCGGCGTTGTCGAAATAATGCCAGGTACAAGCACACATGGCACTGATTAAAGCTGGTAACATGGCAAGGGACAATCCCCACCAATTGCGATTACCGGTGAGTTCGCCGTAAGTCCAGATTAACCAAATGGCGACAATCCACTCAATAACGCTAGAAATATGAATAATCCAGGTGGGAATCGATAGGACGTGCATACAGTAATAGCAACAGATATTTATTTAAAAAAGCTGATAATCTAAAATCTAAAATCCAAAATGGTCAAGATGCGGGCATTATTGTCTGGGTATTACGGTAAAGGTAATGGTGGTGACGAAGCTTTGTTGGCAACGCTTTTGCAAATGTTACCATCTCACGTAACGCCTGTGGTGCTTTCTGGTAATCCAGAGGAAACGCGCGATCGCTACAATGTAGAAACTTGCGATCGCATGGCTCCCTTAGCTGTAATACAAGCTTTACGCTCAAGTGATGCCTTGATTTGGGGCGGCGGGAGTCTCATTCAAGATGTTACCAGTACTATCAGCCCATTTTATTATGGCGGACTGATGGCATTAGCGCAGAAAATGGGTTTGAAAACTGTTGCTTGGGCGCAGGGTATTGGCCCGTTAGTGCGTCCGCAAACTCGTTGGTTGGCACGGAAAAACTTTAGTAATTGTACCAAAGTTAGTGTCCGCGATCGCGCCAGTGCGGCTTTATTATCTGATTGGCAAATTCCTTGTATTCTAGCTCCTGACCCAGTTTGGGCGTTGGAGTCTAAACCAGTACCGGGACTTTGGGATTTACCTGCGCCGAGAGTTGCGGTAACGTTGCGATCGCATCCCCAACTTACAGAAAAACGTTTAGCAAATTTAACTCGCGCTTTAGTTGACTTTCAAAAAGCCACGCAAGCTTTCATTTTATTAGTGCCGTTTCAAAAAAGTGAAGATTTAAGTATTGCAGAAGCCATTCAACCACATCTTAAAGATGTCAGCCAGATTTTGTGTTTGGAAGATCCGCAACTTTTAAAAGGTGTGTTTCGCGGCGTTGAAATGGCGATTGGGATGCGTCTGCACAGTTTAATTATGGCTGCTGCTGAAGGTTGTCGCTGCTTTGCTCTCAGTTATGACCCCAAAGTAAATCGTCTCATGGAAGACTTAGAAATGCCTGGGTGGGATTTAGCAAGTTTACCAGATGATCCCAACTTGATTGGTCTGACTTGGATGGAGCATTACGCCAATGGCGAACCTCTGCCGCCAGAGCAAATTCAGTCTTTAGTGGATAGAGCATTGATGCACCGTGAATTGTTAAGTGAAACGTTAACTTAAGCAAGAATTGAAAATAGTAAAACAATTAACAGCATCAAGCACTTCAATAGATTAAAAGTCTTGGTTAAGATGAAAATCACAAATGTTCCAGAGTATTTGTTTAAGCCTGTGTACTTTCGGGCAATGGAAACAAGGCGAAATGATGGAATTATTAAAGATGAGCTAGCTGTTAAATTACTGGATCGAATGACTCCCGATTGCCCTATTGTTGATGACTGGACAATACAGTTTGGTATTGCAATTCATACTTTACTAGTCGATAATGTTGTCAAACAATTTCTACAACAACATCCTACTGGTGTAATTATTACTCTCGAAGGCGGACTTTGTACGCGATCACTCTTACTAGATAATGGTCAATCTCAATGGTTTTGTGTTGATGCTCCTTATGTTGAACCATTTTGGAATAAATTAATTGGAAAATCTGCACGTAATCACTTTATCCCTCTCTTGTGACAGATTTGGCTTATCTTAATCAATTCACTGACCAAAATCAAGAAATTTTATTTATTGCAGAGGGAGTATTTTTGTATCTAAAAGAAGCCGAAGTTAAACAGGTTATTTTAACTATCCAACAGAGATTTGCTGCATCAGAAATTGTTATGGAAGTTATTGGTAAATTTATATTGAACAGCACACAGTTATTTCGCTCTAAAGCAATTCCGGGCGGTCGTTTTCAATGGGGGATTAATGACTGTAAAAAAATGGAATCTTGGAATCAAGGCATTACTCTCATCAATGAGTACTTTTGCTACGACTACTATAAAAAACGTCAAGGTTTAATGAATATTCTCCCTTTTATAGCTGGTGGCAAAAATCGACTTCTTAAAGTTGCTCATTTTCGGCTTTCTGGATAATCACACAGTAAGTCATTTAAGTAACACAGGATACTCTAGAACTAGGTTAAATAATTTTCCAAAATATCCGTGATGAAAATATAAACTAGTACAGGTCGGCGGAAATAAACCACCCATTCCAAATGAATAAAACACTTACGCTGTATTCATTTTTAATTTTTAATTTTTAATTCCGCCTTGCGGTACTAGTGACTCGTTTTGCCGCTAACAATCCCTGACCACTGTACTTTTTTCTCATTCTCTCGGCGGTAAGAAAAGAAATGCTCTGGAGTTTGGAAAGTACAATAAGGTGCGATCGCAATTTGTTCTGCACTAATTCCCAAATTTTCCAGTTGTAAGGTATTCACTCGCCGGACATCCAGCCGTACCTTGCCAGGATTTGGATCTTCTAGCAAAGGTGAATTTGGTAGTTTATGTAGTGCAGTTACAATTTTTTCTTCGTCATTATGTGGTATGATGCTAGCCCCAATTTCGGCAGCCACTTCAAGAGAGACTTGGTAAACCTCACCAGCGATCGCCGGGCCCATCGCAATCCTCAAATCATCCAGTTTGCTGCCTTGAGATTGTAATCGAGCGATCGCTAAGGGGACAATCTTTTTGGCAGTTCCCCGCCAACCCGCATGTAATGCTGCTACTCGTCCAGTTTTCACATCCCCAATCAGCACGGGTGTACAATCTGCACTAGCTACCCAAACGGCTTGTAGAGGCTGCTCACTCATTAAACCATCCGCCGATGCTAAATCCTCCTCAGCAGAGCTTAAGAAGCTTTCAACTTCTTGGGGGGTGAGAACAGTATTGCCATGAACCTGCTTTAAGCGATAGACTGATGCCTCTGGTTGCAATACTTCTGTGATAACTTGTGGCGATCGCGGCCAAAACTGCTGGGTAAAGAAGCCGTGATGCCAACCTTCCAGAATACTACAAGTTAGATAAGGCAGTCCTTCCCAATTGCGCCAGTGCCAAGTGTGCATCTTCAACCAAACCTAAACAGAAATCACTCATCAGCCAATCAATGCTAACTTGAACAACGGAATTTGGGTTAACTGCTGTGGGATTTAATCTGCAAAACTTGGAAAAAGCCTTGCAAGCAGGGCGTGAGCATACATATTTACCATTTTCCCTCCACTTTTTTGAAAGCGTATCTTCAACAAATCAAACCCTCTGGAACTTACTCAACCAAGGGGCAATTTCAGGAACAGTAGTAATCGCAACTCAGCAATCTGCTGGGCGGGGACAATGGGGACGCCAGTGGATTTCTCCTGCTGGGGGATTATATATTTCCGTGGCGATTTCTTTTGACCACAAAATAGAGGCTACTGAAAGTTATCAGCTAACTTTCGCTACTGCTTGGGGAATTGCGTCTCAATTGCGCCAATGCGGTATAGATATTGGGATAAAATGGCCCAACGATTTAGTTTTAAATAGTCGCAAACTAGGCGGCATTTTGACAGAAACCAAAGTAAACAAAGGACAAATCACCCAAGCAGTAATAGGTGTTGGGATTAACTGGACAAACCCAGTACCAGAAACTGGAATTAATCTGGAATCGTGGCAAGCTTCTCAAGATTTCAGACCAATTTCTAGTCTGGAAATGCTAACCTCTAAAGTCTTGCTGGGAATAGAATCCGGTATGGAGTGTCTTTTCCAAGAAGGAGTAAAGGTACTCTTGTCTCGCTATCTAGACTTGCTTACAAATATGGGCGATCGGGTGTATGTCAATAATCTTTCAGGTACAGTAGTTGGAGTGACTCCTCAAGGAAATTTACGAGTTGATTTAGAAACATACAATACAAAGGAACTAATTACACCGGAAATTTATATTGAACCCGGTACAATCAGTTTGGGGTACCATAAATCTTCCGTTTAAATTTGAGGTTTGTTCAAAATTTCGCTCTTTGGGCAAGACAAACCACTAGCATCATCTCTTTAGGCTAATTACACACAACTGAGAGAACAAATGACGCAGCGCAAAAATTCTGCCCCTGATCGTTTGCATTTATGGCAGAAAGGTCTCACAAAAAAACGTTTTGCCTCAACCCTACCAGCCCAGAGCCTCTGTTGGCTGAGTAGCGTCAGCCTCCTTAGCGGCGGCTTTGTGTTTGCCCAAACGGAAACACAAATAGACAACATCGTTCCCACTATTGAAACTTCCCAGCCAACAGCAGTTACAAATCCAGTTAAAAAACAGGCTGTTGCGCCGGAAGCAGCGCAAGCGCAACCGGAATTTTCCCAACGGCGAGCCAGACTCAGAAAGAGATTAGCCAAGCCAGAAGTTGCTCAATCAAAAGAGCCAGTTAGGCAATCTACACCAAAAATCGAAGCTGCTGAACCTGTTGTGATTATCAGACAGTCAAAGCCCAAGGTAGAAGCTTCCCAGGTTACTCCTGCAAGAGTGAGACCGGAAAAACCCAATACCCCTGCCCGCTCTTTACCTGAAAAACTCCCAGAAGTTGCTCAACCATCAAATAACTCGAATAGCCCTGTCAGTGCGACGGCGGGGAAAACCAAGGATTATAATAACGCCTATATTGATCCTAATAGTTATGACAATGGTGCTACAGGTACTTATCAAGCACCAAATTCCGTAATTCTCACAGAACGCTCCAGTGGTTGTCGAGCCACCTTGCCTTCAGGGCAAAGTGTATTAGGCGGCGTTTGCGCCAAAGTACCTCAAAGGAGTGTAGCTGATGCTAATGGGAAAGCAGCACCTAATTGGCTCAGAAGAAGTCAAAACGCACAATTACCAGTAGTTCCAACCGTGCGGCAGATTGCAACTACTGGCAACACCAGCAGATGGCGTGCTGCTCAAAATGGTTCTAGCGGTGTCAGCAAGAGCGGATTTCGCCCGAATCGGTTTATACCGAGTCCCGGCGAGTTTAGCCCCACAACAGTGAGTGCAACTCCCATCGCACCGAGTGGCGGGACTTTACCTCCACCAATGGCAGATGGCAACATTGCACCCCGCCCTAGCAACGTAGCTTACGACTTCTCATTAGCATCTGTATTACCGCAAATCCCCTACACGGGGAGAGTCGCCTATAGTGGTACGGGAATGATGTATCCCCTGTCTATTCCTGCTTCCATTACTTCTGTGTTTGGTTGGCGAGTTCATCCAATTACAGGTAATCAACGCTTCCATGCTGGTACAGATTTGGGTGCGCCTACGGGAACACCAGTTTTAGCTGCTGCTGCTGGTCAAGTAGAAACCGCCAACTGGGTAGGTGGTTATGGTTTAACCGTTATCCTGAATCACAAATCTGCTGAACAAACTCTCTACGGTCACATGTCAGAAATCCTTGTTCAACCCGGTCAGTGGGTACAACCTGGAACTGTCATTGGGCTAGTTGGCAGTACTGGGAACTCTACAGGCCCTCACCTGCACTTTGAAGTTCGCCATCTGTCACCTAACGGTTGGGTTGCTACTGACCCAGGTGTGCAATTACAGTCCGCCCTCAGTCAGTTAGTGCGAGGCTTACAAACCGCGCAGGTAAGCCAAGAACCAGGCAGTTAGAAGAAGTTGAGGGGCAGGGGGAGCAGGGGGAGCAGGGGAAGCAGGGGAAGAATAACTAATGCCCCATTCCCTATTCCCTATTCCCCATTTCCCATTCCCCATTCCCCATTCCCCATTGCCAATTACAAATACCCGTGTTCTGCTAAGAATGCGGGTGTAATGCCATCCATACTATTGTCATCAGTGGTTCTGGTATGTGGATTGCCAGAATAAAGGAATTTTTCCACGTATTTGCCAAGAATATCCCCCTCTAGATTCACCAAACTGCCAGAAACCAAATAGCGAAGATTTGTCTCGGCATAAGTGAGGGGAATTACCGCCACCTTGAATTGGGAGAGTTCTGGCTCGTAAGCGGCTACTGTGAGGCTGATGCCATTGACGGCAATGCTACCTTTAGGGACAATGTACCGGGCGATCGCCTCGGATGCAATAAAGGTCATTTCCCAAGAGCTAGCCGTTTGTTCTGCCACTAGCAATCGACCGATGCCGTCTACATGACCCATCACAAAATGACCGCCAACTTTACTGCCCACCTTTAGCGACGCTTCTAAATTGACATATCTCTGTTGCGTTTGCTCACCTCCCAGAGTGGTGCGGCGTAGCGTTTCTGGTGAAGCAGTGGCAATAAACCCGTCTTTTAAAACTTTTTCCACTGTCAGGCAAACACCATCTACAGCAACACTGTCACCATAAGCCAAATCTTGCATAATTACTTCACCCGACTCGCTTACACAAGTAATTTGCCAAGAATCGCCCCCTAAGGGTTCCATCGTTCCTAATGCCTGGATTAATCCTGTAAACACGGCTTTTTTGTCAAACTAACTCTATTTATTGCCTAAATGTGGCTGAAATCAATTGGTAATTGTCACAGAAATCTCGAAGATCCAAGTATATTTTCTGACTTTTTTTCGTATAGGGATATTAACACATTAGCATCCTTCACAAGGCATACTTGGGTAAGAAGGTTATTGTCTAAGAAGACCAATTTGACTTACTCTGGTTTTCACCACAAGTTCGGAGTTTAATAGAAGCAATTATAGAGAACGAATGCTTATGTTTATTACTGTCGCCAAATCGCCTAAAAAGGGGTACTATTTGTTACACAGCATCCAAGGCTCTCAAAGCATTGTAGAGGCTTAGGCAATGATTGAAATGAAAGTCGCTGGCATAGCATTAGATGCCATAACCCGCAGCCCGATCGTCCTTTTGAAAGATTCTTCAGATCGGCGGGCTTTGCCAATTTACATTGGTCAGGAACAGGCTAGGGCAATTATGGGCGCACTGGAGAATCAGAAGCCTCCCAGACCCTTAACCCACGACCTGATTGTGAATCTTCTAGAGACTTGGAACATGACTCTAGAAAAGGTGATCATTCATTCCCTGCAAAAGGATACATTTTATGCGGCTTTAATTGTCCAGCAAGGCGAGATCAAAAAAGAAATTGACGCACGTCCTAGCGATGCGATCGCCATTGCTCTCCGTACAAATACCCCCATCTGGGTAATGGAAGAAGTGATTGCCGATGCTTCTATCCCTGTTGACCGCGATGCAGATGAAGCCGAACAGCAAGCCTTTCGTGAATTTATTTCCAATCTCCGTCCTGAAGATTTGATTAAGCGCTTTGGTAATGGTGACAGCTAGGTAATTTTAGATTTGAAATTTTAGATTTTAGATTGAAGGAAAAATCTAAAATCTAAAATCTAAAATTGAATGACTCCTAACTTTGTTAAAGATGCAATACCGACGCTTTGGGAAAACCAATCTGCAACTCTCGGTTTTTTCCCTGGGAACAATGCGCTACTTGGCTTCTTTTGAAAATGCTCACCAGACCATCGAACAAGCCTTAGCGCTAGGAATTAATCATCTAGAAACCGCCAGAGGTTACGGCAAAAGTGAAAAGTATCTTGGTAGGGCACTAAAAGCTGGGTTGTCAGTACCCCGAACGAGGCTTTATGTCACTACCAAAATCTCAGCTACAGCAGATGCTGACACCATGCGTCGGTGCATCGACGAATCCCTAGAACGATTACAGCTAGATTATTTAGATTGCTTAGGCGTTCATGGTTTGAACACTTGGCAACATTTAGAGTTGGTGCAAGCCAAAAATGGCTGTATGCAAGCTGTAGAAGAAGCTGTTGCTGATGGACGAATCCGACACGTTGGTTTTTCCAGCCACGGTTCATTAGAGCTAATTGAGGCAGCAATTAATACAGATTTATTTGAATTTGTCAATCTGCATTATTACTATTTTTTTCAACGGCACGCACCAGCGATTCAACTAGCTGCCCAAAAGGATATGGGCATTTTCATTATTTCCCCTGCTGATAAGGGAGGACGCCTTTACACGCCGCCTCAAACCTTAAAAGACCTGTGTTACCCGTATTCACCCTTAGAATTAAATTATCGATTTTTACTTGCTGACAGCCGTATTTCTACTTTAAGTATAGGGCCAGCAAACCCAGATGAATTAATGGAATCTCTGCGAATCGCTGACCATGATGGAGAGTTAACATCAGCAGAAATTTCTGCTTTCCAGCAATTAGAAAATCACCAAAAAGTTGTTTTAGAAACTGATAAGTGTAGCCAGTGTTTTGCTTGTTTGCCTTGCCCAGAAAATATCAATATTCCAGAGGTATTGCGGTTACGTAATCTCACTGTGGCATACGACATGAAAGACTATGGCGAATATCGTTATGGAATGTTTGAAAACGCCGGTCACTGGTTCCCTGGAATGAAAGCCAACCGTTGTACAGAATGCGGTGACTGTTTGCCTCGATGCCCCGAAAAGTTAGATATTCCAGCTTTGTTGGAAGATACTCACCAAAAATTAAGTGGGAAAGTAAGTCGGAGATTGTGGGGATGAGAATGTAAGCAGAAGTCAGGAGTCAGAATTCAGAATATCCCTCTCGTAATTCTGGCTTCTGGCTTCTGGCTCCTGAGTTCTGAGTTCTTTGTTGTTAAAATTATATAAAGATTAAAAGAGCCAGTAAGATCCGCCGAAGCTGGGGTATCTCACAAAAAAAAGATGAAAATTAAAAAAAAAGAAATATCCTACGCCAATCACTGACCGTTTTCCGCTACAGTGGACGGGCTGTAAGCTTGGTATGGACTACTAGCCGATCGCTGACTATTCTTCTGGCTAGTTTAACTTTAGTGGCTGGTCTTTTACCGGCGGCGATATCTTACATCAGTAAGTTAATTGTGGATGCAGTGGTATTTGCCTCTCAAGTTAATTCACAAAGCAATGGTTTTGTCAATATTTATCCCTCTCTATTGTATGTAGGATTAGAAGCGATCGCTGTAATTTTACTAGCAGGCAGTCAACGGGGAATCACCATTTGTCAGTCTTTGTTGCGGGCGCTAATGGGTCAACGGGTAAATGTACTCATCTTAGAAAAGGCGCTGACACTCGATCTTAGGCAGTTTGAAGACTCAGAATTCTATGACAAATTGACCAATGCCCGACGAGAAGCATCAGTTCGTCCCCTTTCTTTAGTAAGTCGCACCTTTGGGTTGGTACAAAATGCCCTTTCCCTAATCACCTACGGGATTTTGCTAGTAAATTTCTCAGTTTGGGCGGTGGTGGTACTGATTTTGGCAGCGATGCCTGTATTTATTGCCGAAACAAAGTTTGCTGGAGAAGGCTTTCGTTTATTTAGTTGGCGTGCAGCAGAAACCCGCCAACAGCACTACTTAGAAAATCTGATAGCAAGAGAGGATTTTGTCACCGAAGTCAAACTCTACCAACTGGGAGAGATGTTGCTAGGACGTTACCGCAACTTGTTTGATCAACTCTATGGCGAAGACCGCGATTTGACTCTGCGGCGAGGATTTTGGGGATATCTCCTGGGTTTAGTCAGTACTGGGGCTTTTTACCTAGCTTATGCTTGGATTGTTTTGGAAACAGTGCGAGGCAAGATTTCCTTGGGAGATATGACTATGTATCTCACCGTTTTTCGCCAAGGACAATCTACTTTTTCCAATGCCCTCACTTCTATTGGAGGGATGTATGAGGACAACCTATATCTATCAAATCTCTACGATTTTCTCGAAGAGGAAGTACCAACATCTTGGGGTAAGGCAACCATTGGTTTAAATCCCCAAGATGGTATTCGTTTCGAGAACGTATCATTTACTTATCCAGGAAGTTCCAAGCCAGCGTTGACAAATATTTCGCTGCACTTAAAACCCAGAGAAAAACTGGCAATTGTCGGTGAAAACGGTTCTGGTAAGACGACCTTAATCAAACTACTTACCAGACTCTACACCCCTGACTCTGGAAGAATTTTCTTAGATGGCTTGGACTTGCAGGAATGGGATGTGGATGTGCTGCGGCGTCGGATTGGTGTAATTTTTCAGAACTTTGTCCGCTATCAATTTACCGTGGGTGAAAATATTGGCGTCGGAGATGTAGAACATCTCGAAAACAAAACCCGTTGGCGAACTGCTGCTGAAAAAGGTATGTCCCAATCTTTTATCGACCAATTACCCCAAAGCTTCCAGACTCAACTTGGTCGTTGGTTTAAGGGAGGACAGGAACTTTCTGGGGGACAGTGGCAGAAAATTGCTTTGTCTCGTGCTTTTATGCGATCGCAAGCAGATATCTTGGTGTTAGATGAACCAACATCAGCAATAGATGCCCAAGCTGAGTTTGAGATTTTCAATCATTTTCGCGCTATTACTCAAAATCAGATGGTACTTTTGATTTCCCATCGCTTCTCAACGGTAAGGATGGCTGACAAAATTCTAGTTATAGAAAACGGCGAAGTTATAGAACAAGGAACTCACGAAGAGTTGTTAGAGGTAGGAGGACGTTATGCCAAGTTGTTTCTGTTACAAGCAGCAGGTTATCAATAGAATGTGAGGTATTTTGTGAATTGAGATAGCGATGCCTAGGTTGGGCTGCGCCTACGCTCACTTTGTACAAAGCATATAACATCTCTATCTAACCACGTTAAACTGTTCAGTAAATATGGGTCACTAGACGCTCCGTATCGTTAAACATTGCTACCTGATAAATTATGCAAATAACAAAACAGCGATACTATACCCCAGAGGAATATTTAGAGTTAGAAGAAGCTGCTGAGTATAAAAGCGAATACATTGACGGGCAAATAATTCCTATGGCGGGTGGAACAATAAATCACAATCAAATAGCACTTAACTTGAGTACTGAGTTGAATTTTGCTTTTAAAAAGCAGAACTACCGTGTTTTCATGGGTGATGTTCGTCTGTGGATACCCCAAAAGCTTACCTATACCTATCCAGATGTGATGATTTTGGCAGGTGAACCAGAGTTTTTTAACAACCGGAAGGATGTAATTCTGAATCCACAGATTATTGTTGAGGTTTTATCAAAATCAACGAAAGGGTATGATCGCGAAGATAAATTTCAGGCTTACCGGACAATTTCTACCTTTCAAGAATATCTATTAATTGACCAAACTCGGATTCATGTAGATCAATTTTCTAAAACTGGGAAAAAGCAATGGGCGCTTCGTGAATATGATGAAGAAGATGAAGCGATCGCACTTGTAACCGTACCTTTTGAGATTTCTCTACAAGATTTATACAACAAGGTGAAGTTTGAGCCTGTTGAGTCGGAAGGGGAAAGTGCTGATGTTGAGGGATTGGGGTAAGGTGTGACCCTACTTGTGCAGAGTATCTTAAAAAGATTTAAGCTACTTTTAATGGTTTCTGAGGGAAAGTAATTGGCTCTGGTAGAGGTTTTCCTTGCTCTTCATACCATTCAATCAGAGATTGAATCACTTCATGTCCATGTTTAGGGGCTTCTTCATAAGTCTTACCATGAGTGTGGAATTGCTGCCAAGGGAATTCCGGTAAGTGTACTAAGTAAATAGTAGAGTTTATGAATCAAAACACAGATAAATTCATTTTTCCTGAGAAAGGATTTTACATTGTAGTTGATAAAGTTGCCGAAACAGATTATTTCCTCGATATGTTGAAAAACAAACAAGATAGCTACCAAGAATTTAAGTATATATTTAGTGCGTTTGTTTCGGCTGCAAGAAGTATTACTTTCTGTCTGCAAGCTGTCATGTCTAAATACCCTGGTTTTAATGAATGGTATCCTCAACAGCAAGAGAAATTAAAAAGTAGTAATCTTGCTAAATATTTTGTAGAGTTAAGAAATCAAGTTCAGAAGACAGGAACCATTCCTGTTACTCACAGTGGTTTCTTTGGAGGACAACCTCTTGAGATTGTCTATTCTTATAGATTTGAATTTGCAAAAGATTTAAATGTAAAAGACATTCCTGATGGTGAAGTGCTTCAACTTTGTCATAATTATTTTACTGAAGTTTTAGAAATTATTTGCAAATGCTATCGAGAATTTGATGTTTATGTTGATCCTAGAATAATTTTCACTGTGAAAGGGCTTGAAAAACTTGGATGGTCAATCGAAGATTTGGAGGAAGCATTAGGCTTTCCTAGAGGTTACACAGATATAGAAGATTGGTCTGAAGATAATAGGACTGAGATAAGACTTCAAGTTTTAAGTAGGTATGGTAGTGATGAAGAACTAGAATACTTTTTAAGTAAGTACAAGATCACAGCATAACCTAATTAGATAATGCTACTTAGCCCTATCCAAATCTGATGAAAAGCGATCGCTCTTTTCACAGTAACCTTTAAAATTTATATAGCTCTGTTAACTAAACTCTCTAACTATCGTTGCTATCGGCAAAAATAATGAGAGTTCATTATCTTGAAAAGGAATAAACTCATACTTGAGATAAAATTCTTTTGCTTGTAAATCGATAGCATCAACTCTCACAGCGTACATACCAATTTCTTGAGAAGCACGAACAGCACGATAGAAAGCATCAGCTAATAATTCACCTCCCAAACCTTGTCCTTTAATCGAGTTATCTACAGCTAGTCTCCCAATCAGCATTGCTGGAATCGGATAGGCAGGCATTCCACGATTATAAGATTCCGGTAATGATTCATACTTAATAACGCTGGCACTGACAGTATAATAGCCATCAATCTTCAAGCTTCCTGATGCCGGAATTGCTACAAATGTTTTAGCAATTCCTTTATTATTATTTTGGCGTGCATATTTCTTAAGATAATCATTCAAAATTGTATAACCGCAATCAAAAGAATCTTTTTGATGCGTTTTATCAATTGGTACAAAATTCCATCTTGCCTCACTATCACTTATCATACTTCTGTCTATATTTGTGAATAGCAGATTTGAGTTTTCCCTTCAGTTTTGGCGGATTTTCCATTACTGACATAAACAAATCTCTATCACGATTCGACAGCACAAGCCTTTCATTTGCATCTATATCTTGCTTGGCAACTGGCAAAACATGAAAAAGTGTATAAGCACTCAAAGAAATTCCTTTAAGACTCGCAGCACGTTCTAATAGTTCTTTTTGCTCTTGCGTAACTCGTAAATCGATACGACAATCTTTTGCAGATGATATTTCTGACATGGCTAATCCTCACCTTTAGCTGAGTCTCTATCTACAGCATAACTGATATTAGTGGACAATGTACACACAATATTTGAACCCAGGATCATTTTTTCATCACCTCCAGGTGAACTAAAACACTAGCGTGGCGATAGCGATGCCTGCGGCAAAACGTACCATCCCCCAATAACTTCGATAAAATCACTATGGTGCTACTTAACCCCAAATCTGATGAAAAGCGATCGCCTCTCTTCCCCTTCTTCTCTTCAACGTCCTGAACTACTCGCACCAGCAGGTAATTGGGACTGTGCTAAAGCTGCTGTGGAAAATGGGGCAGATGCGATTTACTTTGGTTTGGATCGCTTCAACGCCAGAATGCGGGCAGAAAATTTTACTGAGGCGGACTTACCTCAATTGATGACATTTTTGCATCAGCGCGGCGTAAAGGGTTATGTCACTGTCAACACACTAATATTTCCCAAAGAACTAGCAGAAGCACAGCAATATCTCCGCACAATTATTGCCGCAGGTGTAGATGCGGTGATTGTCCAAGATATTGGTATATGCCGTCTCATCCGCCACCTTTCCCCTGATTTTCCCATCCATGCTTCCACGCAAATGACCATCACCAGTGCGGCTGGGGTGGAATTTGCTAAATCTCTCGGTTGTCAATTAGTGGTGCTGGCCCGTGAATGTTCTCTTCAGGAAATCAATAAAATACAGCAGCAGATTGCCCAACAGGAAACGTCGCTGCCTTTGGAAGTCTTTGTTCACGGTGCTTTGTGTGTAGCGTATTCCGGTCAGTGTTTGACTAGCGAGGCTTTAGGCGGACGTTCTGCCAATCGAGGTGAATGTGCCCAAGCTTGCCGGATGCCTTACGATTTAATCGCTGATGGGGAAGTTGTAAATTTAAAAGAACGCAAATATTTACTCAGTCCTCAAGACCTAGCAGGGTTGGATGTTTTGCCAGATTTGGTGAAATCAGGAGTAACTTGTCTCAAGATTGAAGGTCGTTTGAAAGCTCCAGAGTATGTTGCCAATGTCACCCGTGTTTATCGGCAAGCTTTGGATCGGGTGATGGAGGAATTGGAAAGACCTAACCCCCTCTTACCTGGTAGGGAAGGGGGAATAAAAACTCCCCTCTCCGTTTCGGAGAGGGGCTGGGGGAGAGGTCAAACAGATCAAGAACACTACAACCTAGAGATGGCATTTTCTCGCGGACTCTATACGGGCTGGTTTGGTGGGATTAATAATCAGGAACTAGTTCACGCCCGGTTTGGTAAAAAACGTGGGGTTTATTTAGGTGAAGTCAGCCGCATTCACAACGAACAGGTAACAGTCAAATTGGAAGCGCCTGTAAAACCAGGGGATGGAATTGTGTTTGACTGTGGTCATCCAGAGGCGAAGGAAGAAGGTGGCCGGGTTTATGCTGTGGTGTCCAAAGGTAAAGAAACTATGTTGACCTTTGGGCGAAATGATTTGAACCTGCGGCGAGTGCATATAGGCGATCGCATTTGGAAAACCAGCGATCCAGAACTCGATAAGCAACTACGTCAGAGTTTTGCTGGTGAGAACCCACAATTTCAGCGTCCGATTGACTTGGAGGTTTATGGAGAAGTTGGTCAGGCGTTGATTGCGATCGCTCGTGATCAACTCGGTAATATTGTACAGGTAGAGTCCGCAATTTCACTAGTCGATGCCCATACCAAACCACTAGATACAGACCGTTTACAAGAACAATTCGGTCGTCTCGGTAACACCCCTTTCTGTTTGGGACAGCTAACCAACCACCTCAATGGTGCTATTATGCTACCCGTAAGTGAGTTAAACCGGATGCGGCGGGAAATCGTGGTGCAGTTGGAAGAATTGCGAAATCAACCGAAACGCTGGCAATTACGTTCTGATGTCTCTTTCCAAGACCTACTTCCCTCCTCATCTCCCTCATCCCCCACCCTGCGGGAAGCTAAAGCTACATCTCCTTCACTCATAGTCCTAGTACGCAATCTCAAGCAACTCCAAGCCGCCCTCAAAGCTGGAATTGAAACACTGTATTGTGAATTTGAAGACCCCCGTGCCTACCGAGAAGCGGTGCAGCTAGTACATAAACACAGGCAACAATCCCCAATTCCCACAATCTGGGTTGCACCACCCCGAATTACTAAACCGGGGGAAAATTGGATTTTGCAGCAGGTACGTGCCTGTGAAGCAGATGGCTATCTGATACGGAACTATGATCAATTGCAATTCTTTGCAGCAGACCGTTGCGTTGGAGATTTTTCGCTCAACGTTGCGAATCCCTTAACAGCAGACTACTTTCAGCAACGCTTTGGTTTAGAAAGGTTGACGGCATCATACGACCTGAATATTACCCAACTGCAAGACCTACTTACCAGTTGTCCACCCCAGTGGTTTGAGGTGACAATCCATCAACACATGCCCATGTTCCACATGGAACATTGTGTTTTTTGTGCCTTTCTATCAACGGGTACTGACTATACAAACTGTGGACGACCCTGTGAAAAGCAGGAAGTGAAATTAAAAGACCGTGTAGGTAGCGAACACGTTCTCAAAGCAGATGTAGGTTGCCGTAATACTGTATTTAACGGCACTGCTCAAACGGGAGCCGAGTACGTACAGCGTCTTATAGAACTGGGATTACGTCACTTTCGTATCGAGTTTGTGAATGAAACACCAGAGCAAGTGAGTAAAACAATACATTGTTATAGTCAATTATTGCAAGGTGAGATTACAGGTTCCCAACTATGGCGAGAGTTGAAGTTGCAAAATCAACTGGGTGTAACTCGTGGCCCGATGGGAGTGTCAGCACTGCGATCATAATTGATTTTCTGAACGCCCAGCTTGAAAAATCTGTTCGGCGGTCAAGTTTAACTCTGGGAATGTAGGGGATATGATGCGATCGCTTCCCCGAAACAGGTTAACTTGATACTCACCATCCACCAAATAGTAAATGGAAATAGTCGGTTGTTTGGGATTACCTATATACCTTCTACCGCCTAAAGCTAAATAGTCAACAATCCAGTATTCAGGAACGCCAAAAGTTTCATAGTCAACCAGCTTGGATGCATAATCATCCCTCCAATTAGTGCTGACGACTTCAATAACTAGGGGAACCGATGCAGCTTGAGTAACTGTTGAAGACTTTTTCCACATCGGTTCTGCTGAAAGATTATTTTGATTTATCAATATCACATCAGGCGAATAACCTGATTCTTTGTCAGGAATCTTAACTAGTGCTTGCTTGGGTATGAGGTATGGGAGTTTTAAGCGTTTGAACTCTAAAGTTACTTCGCCAGCTAAAAAACCATTAATCTCTTCATGATCTCCTACTGGCTGCATTTCAACAATTACCCCATCGTGTAGTTCATAACATCCACCGTCAGGCTTCCAATCGAGGAATTCTTCAAAAGCGATCGTTTTTGGTAAGGCTTGAAACATCACACTTACTCCTGATGATGATTTAGAGTTTAGCAAATTACTTGGTATTGCTCACTTGACCCTAAAAACCTCGACTTTTTCAAGCAGTCGAGGAGCTAAATCGACATAAAACCTCGCTAGATAAAGCTAAAACGAGTAATCAGGAAGATTTTACAAAATTTTGTATCTATTTTGGTAACAACGTCAATTCAGGTGAATGAACGTTATAAACTCAACCTTGGAATCAGAAAGAGATTCCTTAAACCAGTGAACATTGAACAGTTATCAGGCGTATGTTAGGGGATTTAAACCCACTACCAAAGCGTTCCACGTTCTTTGTAGGAGACTTCAACCCAAAGAATAAAATTGATAACCAAGTAACTGTTAAATAATTCAGCCATAAATATCTAAAACCAAGTAACTAATAAGTTATCAAGGCTTCAGCATGAACAAAAACGCTAAATTTCAGCGCAATTTTTGCTGCTCATTTTCTCGTGTTTATCGTTACAGTTTAATTGGATTGCTGGGTGTAGTTTTGTTATCTGATGCGGTGGGTGCAAAAGTTGGTGGTTTACAGAACTATTCACCAAAGACATCGCCAGAAATTATATTAGATAAATATCGAGATAATTTCCCATCTTTAGAAGCTGGGGATAAGCAAGTATTATTGAGAAGCTATCAGAATCAACAGGAAATCTATCTTGCACAGCAGCCAACGCCTACCCCGTCAATTCCCTTAAATCCAGAACAACAAAAGTTGTATGAACAGGGTATAAAACTGTTTCAAGAAGGACAGGTTTTACAAAAGAAAGGGACTAGAGAAGCATCTGAACAGGCGATAAAGAAATATCAACAAGCGTTGAAAATTGTCCAAGAATTAGGATTGCGTACAGAAGAAGCTGAAATAAACCTAGCAATTGGTGTAATTTATTCTATTTCCTCAGAAAATTTAGAAGCACTAAAATATTTCAACCAACTTCTAAATATTTCCCGTGAGTTCAAACTTCCTGTACTTGAAGCATCTGCATTAACACTTATTGCTCAAGCTTACACTAGGACTGGTAAAGCGCGAGAAGCCCTGACTCTTTTGAACCAAGCGAAGTCAATTTTTCGGGCAGAAAATAAATTTGATGCTGTAGCTTTAGTGTTGATATCTATAGCTAGCACACACACTGGATTAGGTGAGATACCCCAGACTCTTGAACCGCTAAATCAAGCGTTACAAATTTACCGCGATACATTAAAGGATTTGCCACAACAAGCCACCGTTTTGAATCAGATTGGCTTCAGCTATTCGCAAATGGGCGACCCTAAAACCGCTTTAAAATACTATGAGCAAGCTCTAGAGATTCAGAATAAAAAGCAAGATTTATTGCCAGCACAAGCAGAAAATTTGAGAAATATTGGCTCTCTATATCATCAATTAGGTAAACATGAAGAGGCTCTTAATTATTTAAATAAAGCCAGAAAAATTCAACAGACAGAAGGTTTATTAATTGCTGAAGGTTTAACTATTCAAGAAATTGCTGGTATTTACAGATCACAAGGAGATTATCAAGGAGCAATAGAACATAATAAACAAGCAAGAACTCTCTTTCAAAAAGGAGGCAATACAGCCTTAGAGTCTCTGAGCCTTCAATATATTATTAGTATATATAAGAATTATATTGGTGATAATACGAAAGCCTTGGAATTTGTCGATGAAGCACTCAAACTTGATAAGAATGTTACTGGAGACATAGAAAGATATGCCGCAACTCTTAACCAAAAAGGTGATATCCATACATCACAGGGAGATTATCAGCAGGCTTTAGAAATTTATAACAAAGCATTAGATATTGGAAGCTCAACAAACAATAAAAATCTAGAAGCTCGTACTCTTAGTAAGATGGCATCTCTTTACGAGCTATTAGGTGACTATGACTTAAGTATTAAAAATTACAAACTGGCACTACAGATATATAGACAAATACGAGATAAGCCATTTGAGCTTATGCTTCTTCCTTTAATTGGTAACTTGTATATGACAAAAGAAGACTATCCCGAAGCTATCAAATATCACAATCAAGTCTTGTCATTGTCACGCGAACAAAATAATTATCAATTTGAAATCACGGGACTTATGGGTTTAGCAAGAATTTACGAGTTACAGAAGGATTTCCCCAATGCCTTAAAAAATGCTGAAAGTATATTATCTTTGTCACAAAAACGTGGGAATAAATATTCCAAAGCAGGCGCTCTCAGCTTGATTGGTATTATTAATCGCTCAAAAGGTGACTATAAACAAGCATTAATTAATCACCAAAACACTTTATCGCAGTACCGCGAATTGGGAGTTCGTAGATTAGAAGCTCAAACTCTCAACAACATCAGTGTCACTTACGCCTTATCAAAACAGTATCCGCAGGCGATAGATGCGCTGAATGAAGAGTTAAAGCTGCGACGAGAGTTAAAAGATAGCACAGGCGAAGCAGACGCACTTTACTTAATCGCCATCAACCAACGCAATCTCGGTAACCTCGAAGCCGCACTTTCTAACATCCAAACTACAATCAACATTGTTGAAAGCATACGCGGTAATGTCCAAAGCGATGAACTGCGTACCTCATACTTCGCTACAGTGCAGAATTACTACAAATTCTACATCGACTTGTTGATGCAACTGCACGAAAAAGACCCCACCAAAGTATGCGAATTCAATATCCAAGACCTCAAAATCAAAGATAGATGCGATGCTGTCGCACTGCACATCAGCGAACGCGCCCGCGCTAGAAGTTTGGTAGAACTCTTAGAACAAGCTCGTGTTAATATCCGTGAAGGTATTAACCCACAATTGTTAATAGAAGAAAGCCGTTTGCGATCGCAAATCGATGTACAAGAGAAACGACGGCTAGAACTAGCAAGTAAAGAAGAAACTAAAGCCCAAGCAGCCAGACTCAACAAAGAAATTGAAAATCTTCTTAGCCAATACCGCGATTTGCAAACCAAAATCAGCACGAGTAACCCGAAATACAAAGCGCTCAAGTATCCCACACCCCTGACATTACGCCAAATTCAGCAACAGCTAGATAAAGACACTATACTGTTGCAATATTCCTTGGGTAAAGAACGCAGCTATTTGTGGCTAGTAACTCCCGATTCTCTGCAAAGTTACGAACTTGCCAAAGAAGAAGAAATTAAGACAGCCGCCGAGGGTTTATACACACTATTGAAACCCAAGAGGATGTCGGGACTGCCAATAGAACCAACTACCGAAGCTACTAGTAAACTTAGTCAACTCATCCTCAAACCTGTAGCTCAACAATTGGGGCAAAAACGCTTAGTGATTGTGGCTGATGGTGCGTTGCAATACATTCCCTTTGCGGCATTAACTGACCCTGATAAATTGTCGAAAGGTTCAGATTATCAGCCTTTGATGGTCAACCACGAAATCGTCAATTTACCTTCCGCCTCCACTATTGCCATTCAAAGACAGGAACAGGAACTCCAAGGACGCAAACCAGCAGCGAAAACCCTTGCTATTCTGGCAAATCCAGTATTTAGCAAAAAGGGATTGATTGAATTGCCAAAGAAAACCCCTTCCGACCTCGAACTCAGCTTAGAAGAGTCAGAACTGAAGCGGGCTACTAGAGATTTCAAATTAGATGATCTTAAACCTCTTCCAGAAACACAAAAAGAGGCGGATGCAATCATCGCACTTGTACCTAAGGAAGAAGAAAGATTATCTGCCTTCGGTACTGATGCTAACTATGCCTGGGTAACTAGCCCAAAACTCAGTAATTATCGCTACTTACACTTTGCCACCCACGGTTTTATCAACAGCACCAACCCAGAACTATCGGGAATTGTGCTGTCTCTAGTAGACAAAAAAGGCAACCCGCAAAAAAAAGGATTTCTACGTCTCAACGAACTGTTTAACCTCAAATTCCCAGCAGAATTGGTGGTGCTGAGTGCTTGTCAAACTGGATTAGGTAAGGAGGTGAAAGGTGAAGGACTAATAGGGTTGACAAGAGGGCTAATGTATGCAGGTGCAGAACGAGTCACAGTGTCCTTATGGAGTGTTAATGATGAGGCAACTTCAGTGTTAATGCAAGAATTTTACACGCAAATATTGAACGATAGGAAATCTCCGGCGGCGGCACTGCGATCTGCACAAAAGAAGATATGGGAAAAGGATCAGTGGCGTGACCCTTATTACTGGGCTGCTTTTACTATTCAGGGTGAATGGCGCAATTAGCGAAAAAGAAAGTTTTGAACGTGCGTCATACTACCGCTTTATATCCGCAGACTACTTTACAGCTATTTTCAGGTAAATAGACCACGCGGTAGGGGCAATTCATGAATTGCCCCTACGACAGATGTGGTTCAAATACATGAAAACTACTTTAATCCATCAAAATTTTGAACTCAAACCAAGGAGCAATTAGTAATGAATAAGTTCTTAACTTCCAAGCAAGTTGTTATTTCTTTTGTTGTTGGTATTTTTGGTGTGGCGATGTTGAGTTCTTGGGTAACTGTATCGGCGCAAACTGAGTCTCAGGAAATACCAACCGCTACCAGGATTGAAGATCCTACACAATTAAAACTACAAACCGTTCAAGATACTTTCATACCTCCCTCTTTGGAGATAGAAGAACCTCCCACAGATCGGGCAGTTCTTGGTTCGGATCAGCGTATCCCCATGACTAGCCAACAAATGCCTTGGTCAGCTATTGGTAGAGTTGAGATGGTGGTAAATTCCCAAGGTCAAAAATCCCATTGTACGGGAACTCTAGTCACCAGAAATGTTGTTTTGACAAATGCTCACTGCGTAGTTAATCATAAAACTTCTGAGTTTTATTCTCAGGTGAAATTTTATCCAAATATGATTAACGGCAAAGCGCGAGATGTCGCGTATGCAACAAAATTTTATCTTGGTACAGATTTTAAAGATGGTAACTATAACGATGATTGGGCTTTCATCGTACTAGATAAACCCATTGGTGAAGATTACGGTTATTTAGGATGGAAATCCCTTTCGCCTGAGACTCTTATTAAAGACAAGAAAAAATACGTTTTCGCTGGTTACTCTGGTGATTTCCCCAATTCTCCGCAATATAGCGCATTGAAAGCAGGCCCAGGTATGACGGCTGGAGTCCACCCTGGATGTAGTATTACTGGAGAAGAAGATGGATTATTGAAGCATGATTGTGATACTACAGGCGGTTCTTCTGGTGGGCCCATCATTGCTTGGATTAATCAAAAGCCTTATATTGTAGCTCTGAATAATATGGAAGTTACAAGTCGTGCCAGTGGAACACCTTTATTTAATTTGGCGGTGAGAATTTCTCGTATTGAGCAAGTATTAAATAGACAATAACAACTGCTAATTTGCAAAACTCCAATTACCAACTTATTTAAAAAGTGGGAGTTGATTATAGATAGCGGTTCTCGTTGACGTGAGGTACACCCGTAGGGGCATGGCATGCCATGCCCCTACACCTTGCGATTTAACTTTTTACCGCATCTGAATGGGAACTGTATGTACCCGCGATGATAGAAAAAGCAATACAAAACTATCCCCATAGCTGTATCTCAATACTTGTCGGTTAAGGGGAAAAGGGGAAGGGGAAAGGGGAAAGAAAAAACCTTTAACCCTTACCCTTTAACTTTTTCCCCAAACCCAATTCCGAGTTAAAAATCCTTAACCGAGCAGTATTGAGCTGTATCTTATCAGTGGTTTTTAATTTTTCCTAAAACATTTCATCACACTTCTGGCTCAATCCCTGCTGCTCGCAATTGTGCTGCTAGTCGTTCAGCGCGTTGTCGTTCTTGTTCAGCGCGTTGGCGTTCCTCTTGGGCTAACTCAGAACCCCAAGGCAAAAGGTTTCCTTGTTCATCCCACCACCGTAACCAATTTCCTGTGCGGTTTTCACGAGTACCTTGCCACACCCCAAGGTAAAGATTCATTTCTGCTATCCAGCAGCGTTGATTTTCATCCGGCTCTTGCAAAATGTACTGTTCTGTGTTGTGTAAGCGATACATTTCGATATTGCCACTATCTGGCTCAAAGATGATGTAGTTTGGCACTTTTAAGATGCGCTCGTAGAAAAACCATTTTCCTGGGGGATATGTCGCTTTAATAGAATATTCTGTCTCTTGTGTATCGGAAATAAATTCCATCACAATTACGGGAATGTCACCCTGTAATTGAGGTGTGTAACTGCGTGTTACTTCTTCTCTACTAACATTAATTTTGGCAATTAAAGCCCAATCAGGGGCTTTAATGACCATTTTGTTGTTTAGAGTGGCACAAATGCCGTAATTAGTTGTTGTTAGAGCGTTAGCTGAAATTTTTCCAGCTAATTGTAGGCTTTCCGTGAGTGCAGCAGCTAATGCTGGTTGATTGATGTTATCCACTGGGTCATCTGGGAGTTTGTAATCATCGGGTAGTTTTTCCCAAGTGATTTGGTAGTCTTGGGTGAGGGTTGTCATAGTGGATTTTCCTTTGGGGTGGTGTTAAAATCTCGGATTTTACCCTGGTGTTTGACTGTTTTAGATCCTCCCAACACCCTTAAAAAAGGGGGCTATTGGTTACTCTTCTTCATCAGGTTCTAAATCGTCGGCTGTCAATTCTTGATGGGGAATGGCGGCGATAATTGCATCTATTACTTTAGATACTTGTAATATCTCAATATTAAGATCGGGAAATTTTGTCCCTTTTGGGACGATCGCTCGTTTAAATCCCAACTTAGCAGCTTCTTTCAAGCGTAGTTCCATTTGGGAAACCGATCGCACTTGTCCCCCTAACCCAACTTCACCAATTAATACTGTACCTGGATCGACAATGCGATCGCGGAAACTAGCAACGATCGCGATCGCTATTCCTAAATCTACTGCCGGTTCTTCCACATTCAACCCACCCGCAGAAGCAACGTAGGAATCTAACTTGGACATGGGAATTCCCACCCGTTTTTCTAAGACGGCGAGAATTTGTACCAAACGGTTGTAATCTATACCAGTCGCAGCCCGACGAGGGGAAGGGTAACTAGTGGGACTGACAAGGGCTTGCAACTCTACAACGATGGGGCGAGTGCCTTCGCAAGCAACGACAATGGCAGTACCAGGAGCAGGATCGTCACGATTGCCTAAAAATAACTCTGAGGGATTGGAGACTTCTCGCAATCCATCTGCCACCATTTCAAAGATGCCGATTTCGTGAGTTGCGCCGAAGCGGTTTTTTACAGTCCGTAACAATCGATGAGAAGCAAAGCGATCGCCTTCAAAATACAATACTGTATCTACTAAATGTTCTAAGACTTTCGGCCCGGCGATCGCTCCTTCTTTGGTGACGTGTCCCACAATCAGCATGGTGACATCTTCGTGCTTCGCTACCTTCATTAAGGCTGCGGTACATTCTCGCACTTGAGCCACCGAACCTGGTGCAGAAGTCAGCGCCGGAAAAAACACCGTTTGAATACTATCAATCACTGCCACGTTTGGCTTTAGAGAGTCTATTTCTCGTAAAATTTCTTCTAAATCTGTTTCTGGCAGTACATATAAATCTGCACCTATACTGTCAGGGTCTATGGGAAGTGTAGGATCTACTACTACTGCTACCTTCTCCTCATTAACCACACTTAAGGTTTTTGATACTCCCAAACGAGAAGCTCGTAATTTTACTTGCTGCCCCGATTCTTCACCAGTTACGTAAAGGATGCGATATTTTTGTGCTAATTGATTTGATACTTGCAGTAACAGAGTCGATTTACCAATACCCGGATCGCCACCAATTAGCACCATCGAGCCTGGGACAACCCCACCTCCAAGCACCCGATCCAATTCTCCATAGCCAGACTCCCACCGGGCAATTTGGCGATCGGTAATTTGGTCAAACGTTAAAGAGGCTCGCGCTTTAGCCGGTTTAGCGTGAGATTTGCCATTAGTTTGAGCTGATTGCCAACTACTTACTCCTCCCCGGCTGGGTACATCTACTGAGGACTGGATAGTAATCTGCTCTTCTAGAGAATTGTACGTGCCGCAAGCTGGACACTTACCAAACCACTGAGATGATTCTGCCCCACAATCGTTACAAACGTAAAAGGTTTTTGGCTTTGCCATTCTTAAATCTTATTAAATAATCTTAATATTTACTTAATTCTTGAAAAAAACTAAAAACTAATAATAGTAGTATTTAGAGCTTTTTCCAAATCAATTCATGGAATGATATCTTAATATTATGGTATTAAAAATTAATCATGTAAATTTTTAGTGAAGGAGCGTTGAGAAACTTGGAAAGCCATAAAGAAAAAATCTTGGTGGTAGACGACGAAGCCAGCATTCGCCGGATTTTGGAAACGCGCCTTTCCATGATTGGCTACGATGTAGTGACGGCTGGCGACGGGGAAGAAGCTTTGGAAATTTTTCGCAAAACTGAGCCTGACCTGGTAGTTTTAGATGTAATGATGCCAAAGCTAGACGGCTATGGTGTATGTCAAGAATTACGAAAAGAATCAGATGTCCCCATTATTATGCTAACAGCCTTAGGTGATGTAGCCGATCGCATCACCGGATTAGAATTGGGTGCTGACGACTATGTAGTTAAACCATTTTCCCCCAAGGAGCTAGAAGCCCGAATTCGCTCGGTGCTGCGGCGGGTAGATAAAAATGGAGCTTCTGGCATTCCCAGTTCTGGGGTAATTCATGTCGCTAATATTAAAATCGATACGAATAAGCGACAAGTCTATAAAGGCGATGAGCGGATTCGATTGACGGGTATGGAGTTCAGCTTGTTAGAGTTGTTAGTCAGTCGCTCTGGAGAAGCTTTTTCTCGTTCGGAAATTTTGCAGGAAGTTTGGGGTTACACACCAGAACGCCATGTAGATACCCGCGTGGTAGATGTGCATATATCACGTTTACGGGCAAAGTTAGAAGATGATCCTAGCAACCCAGAATTGATTCTCACTGCGCGGGGTACTGGTTATCTTTTTCAGCGAATTATTGAACCAGGGGAGGAGTAAGGAGATGAGGCAGGGGAGCAGGGAGCAGGGGGAGAAGAACTTTAATTATTTGTCCAATGCCCAATGACTAATGACTAATGACTAATGAGTGATTCTAATCGAGTTTTGCGGCGTCTACCCATTGTCGTGGGTGGGCTAGGCGCTGTGCTTTTGCTGATTAACCGTTTATTAACACCGGAATTAACCCAGTCTCAATCGCGTGGTGATGTGGTCGGTGTGATTTTGAGTGCGGTGTTAATTTTGACTGGTTTAATTTGGCAGCAAGTTCAGCCGCGATCGCCTGATATTGTAGAACTAATTGGAGAAGAAGGTTTTGTACTAGCAGCAGATTTACCAGAAACCGTGAAAACAGAGCTAGCCTGGGCATCTCACTTATTGTTGACTAATACAGTAACGCGATCGCTTGTGGTTTTTTATCAAGGTAAAGTTTTGTTACGTCGCGGAATTCTGGGTACTAAATCTGAGGTTGTACCAGGAGTAATCTTAAAACAGGTACTCGAAAAACAAAAGCCAATTTATCTAGTTGCTCTAAAAATATATCCAGGTAGAATTGAATTTGATTATTTACCAGAGAATACTCAAGGTGTAATTTGTCAACCTATTGGCAATCAAGGTGCGTTAATTTTAGGGGCAAATGCTCCTCGCAGTTACACCAAACAAGATGAAAACTGGATTGCCGGAATTGCTGATAAGTTAGCTGTTACTCTTAGCTCGAATTTATCCAACCACGCAACGTAACCTAGATTTTAGGTTTGTCATCTGTCACAATAACTCGTAATTTGTAATTATTAGCTCCAATTGACTTACTCGTATCTATAGTTAATTACGAATTACAAATTACGAATTACGAATTACGAATTATTAAGTCACCAAGAAGTCAAAAAATTCCACCCTTCCTTTTCTTCTGGTGTCTTTTCTTCTTTTGCTTCTGGTTCTTCCGGTGTGTTTAAATTTGGCTGTTGAATTAAATTATCATAAGCTCCAGAATCAACCCATTTTAATAATTCACCAGCCCTCATAACTACCCAAGAAAGGCTAGACTCTGTATAGCTTAATATTTTAGTGACTTTATCCACGCTATCAAAGTTATTGGATGCAAACTCACGAGCTTGAACAAGGAAATCTTCAATTACAGCAGTAGTCAAATACTCATCTGGTAAACCGGCGAGTTTCATCAGTGTAGTAGTTGCTACGTCAATATCCTGACAAGCAAGCATTGCAGCCCGATCGGCAGTGAACCTAGCCATCATCCGCCAATTATACAAACCCAATTCCATACCACTAGCTACTAAACCACCAACCCCCAGAGTGGTACTGCTCAACAAATTTTTCAAAGTTGGCATCACAATTGCCATTTGGTGATAAATCATGTGCTGACTCTTGATACGAGCAATTTCGTGTCCGAAAACGTAAAGCAACTCATCCGGGCCAAGCCACTCCATTCCATCTAAATTGATACCCACCAGGGGTTTTTCCACCCCAATAATGTAGGTTTCAATGTGACCTGTGCCTCGAAACAGATACAGTTCAGGAAGTGGAGTAACATCAAGAATTTGGCAGGTTTCTACAAATGCTTGATGTAATTGGGGAAAATTACGGGGCGAAATTCTGATTTCACTACCAAGGCTTTGGAGTCTGAGTAGGCGATCGATGCCGTATTCGTTAATTTTTTTGAGTAGCAAAGAGGCACCGGGCATATTTTGCAGAGAAGCCAAAGCTTTGCGATCAAAAGGGTGTTCGTAGGCTTCTGAACTCAGTCCAGTTAAAATTTTTCTCGTCATGGGTTTTGAGCTTTATCTTGGAGTGTTTAGGAAGTTCAGTTACTCAGTACGAACGGCTTGTGCTTTTACCACGCCTGTGGCTAGGAGTTTGAGTAGTAAATTGTATCTGTCTAACAACTGAATTACAATTACCAAGACGAGCCAAGAGCGATCTAGAGAGAGATTTTAGCAGATTGAACTAGGAAAACATATTTGATTCACGTTAAAGTCTAGGCATTTTTCACCATCTTGCCCAGATAGAATATAAACTAGGGGCGCACATCTGTGCGTCCCTACTTGGAAATTGAGAAATTTATCTATGCAAATTATTTATTGGCTATTAATTGCCGTAATGGTTGTGGGTATTATCGGTGCTGTAGTTCCAGCCATTCCCGGTAGTAGCTTAATTTTAATTGCAATTATCATCTGGGGAATCGTTAGTAGTTCCTTTGCAGCTATCAAGATTCCCCTAATTGTGACAATTATCGTTTTACTGCTCAGTGTTGGAGTGGATTTTTTAGCTAGCTATGTGGGAGCAAAACAAGCTGGAGCTAGCAAGTGGGGGCAAATTGGCGCAATTGTCGGTTTAGTGGTGGGATTTTTCGGACTATTGCCAACGTTGCCTTTTGGGGGCCCACTGTTAGGGATTTTACTAGGCCCACTTTTGGGAGCAATTATTGGTGAGTATCTTTATCGGCGTGAATTCGGGTTGGCGGTTAAAGCAGGTATAGGAATTGTAGTCGGGTCTTTGGTTGGAAACTTGATTCAAGGGTTGTTAGCGATCGCCGCAGTTGTAGTTTTTGTTGTGACAACTTGGCCACAGGTATTTGGCTCTTAGCATTTGAAAGTTTTGAAACCTTTGATAACAAGGTAATAGCTAGCAGTTTAGTTCCTCTCATTTATTCTACGAGAGGAACTATTTTACTAAAGATTAGTAACTGAAGAGAATAGATAGACTGCATACTCTATTTATCTAAAAAATGGTTGAGCAAAATAAAGTAATAAAAAGCACATTTCAATTAGTTGTACGTAAATTAGTTTTCTTCAAGTTAGAGCTATTGCCAACAATTGGAACCTTATTAAATGAAAGATATACTAAGCTCAGATATGTAATGAATTAAGATTTCATGAAGGATAGTAATCCGTTGAAGATGTAATGAAGACCACTCAGTAAATATTGCAGGCTCTAAGTCTATGTGATTTCATGGAGATAAGAAAAACATCACGCAAGTTTCGCTTTCACTGACAGTATTTTCTTCTATAAATTACTGAGATAAAAAGTAAAGCAATTGCTCTGATTAAGGTTATTACTAGGAGCCTCAAACAATAATGATTGGTTTTAAATCTACATTACTAAATGTAACTTTAGCTATTACTGCTGCACTTCCCTTCGCTACTGTTGGGTTGTTTACCTCTGCTGGTTCTGCACAAGCTGCTACACTTAGTGGTGAGATTCAGTTTACCGGTGGTTTTACTGCATCTCCCTTCGCTAGTAGCCAAATCACATTTTCTAAAGATGCGCTAACTTTTACTCCTCAGCCAATCACTCCAATTGGAATTGGTTCTGCAACAGGAAACTTTTCAGCGTTTAACTCAGGCAACATAGGTAACATCATCTCATTTTCATCAAAAGTTGCAGATAATCCATTTATTGACTTTGGCTCTCTTACTTATCCTGGTTTCATTTCCCCTGGAGAGAATACTAGTTCAATAACAGATGGATTGAATACTTTTACTTTGACATCTTCTAGCTACAAGCTAAATGAAAGCGGTCTTAATGTTGGTATAGATGTTGCACTTTTTGGATTCTTTACCAGTGCAACTGGGGAAATATCTAATGGAGGAGGGAACTTAACTTTCCAAGTCAACAATAAGAGTGTTGCTAGCGTAAATTCAATACTCACTGGTGGTGGTTCAATTAGTAATTTAAGTTTTTCTGGTGGTACATTTACTACTTCTGTTCCTGAACCAGCTGCATTACTAGGCTTGGGTGCAGTCGGTGGAGTAATGGCTATGTCTCGCCGCCGCAAAAGTTTCGTTCAATAGAGCCATCCGAAATATAAAAAAGTTACTTTTAGTTGCTAAAAGTAACTCTAATTTATCTATTCGATCTGGTTGGAATGCAAAATTTACCAACTAGGTCGAATTTTTTATGCTGTCAGACAAATCTATATAAAATGTGAATTTTCTTAAGCGGAGATATACTTAAGCTGATTGCAAAGAATTTTTGGCTTCAGTTGCGATCGCTTCTACTTCATCATGAGCCAGAGTTTCTAATATAGATTTGGCTTCTGCATTACCCAAACGAGCCAAGGCTTGTACAAGTCTGTAACGAATTTGCCAATCTGGATTGGTTGCATAGGGAGCCAATAGGGAAACTGCTTGTACATCTCCCAAGTCACCCAAAGAACTAATAGCAGCAGTTTGGACTAATTCGTTTTCTGATGAGAGTGCCTCTTTGAGTAGTTCAAAGGCTCGTGGATCGCCTAACTCTCCTAATGTAGCAATAATACTGAATTGGATTAGCCATTCACCGGTTGTATGATAAAGCTGCTGCAAATCTTCAAAAGCTTCACGTAACTTCAAAGCGCCCAAACAGTCTGCTGCTGCTGCTTGTACATCTACTTCGGAGTCATGAAGCAAGCGATCGCGTAAGATATCTAAGGATAACTGTAAATCCTGCGTTCCGAGTGTATCCATTTGACTCACTGCTGAGTAACGGACACGGGAATTGCGATCGCCAATAGCACTTTGAATTAATTCAAAGCCAATGGCAGGTTCCAGTTGGCGGATTTGATTTACTGCACGTAAGCGATCGCCTAAATCCTCAGAACTGAGCAATTGCTTAACAGACTCCGGAGTAATACTCATTTAGTTATCCTTGATTTTCAAATGTATAAAAAAGACAGACGCGATTAATCGCGTCTCTACTTTTGACTTTTGTACAGACGCGATTAATCGCATCTCTATTTTTGACTAATCTTGACTAGCAGCCATTGCCCGAATAATATCACCACGAGTGAGGATACCAATTACTTGACCCGCGCCCTCAAGTACTGGCAAGCGGTGAACACTGCGATCGTGCATAATTGTAGCGGCTTCTCTTAAAGTTTTATCAGGGGAAATAGCGATCGGGTTTTTACTCATCACCTCCCCAACGGTTTGCCCTAAAGCCTTATGCAAGTCACGTTCATAAGTAGCAGGATTTTTTAAATAGATAACACTATCAAGAAACATAATGTACGCAGGTGGAGTAACACCAGTTTCTTGCCACATCAAATCAGTTTCCGAGATAATGCCCACCAACTTCCCAGCATCATCCACAACAGGTAGTCCACTGATGTGGCGTTCTGCGAGAATTTGGATAGCTTCCTTCAGTGGAGTTTCCTCCCGAACGACAATAGGATCGCGGCTCATCACATCGGCAACAGTTTTAGGCATTTATTTTGCTGATATCTTAAATCAAAGTCCCTGCGCCTATTGTAGAAAATTGCGGGACTCAACCTGATGCAATTAATAGATTGTTACGGGATTGGTCATTTGTCATTTGTCATTGGTTATTAATTATTTTCCTCTGCTCCTCTGGTTACTGAGCGCAGTCGTAAAGCCTGCGGCATAGCTACGCTTAGGGCGCAGCCTCTCGTAGAGATATGCTCCCTCTGCTTCTTTCTTTCCTAGCCCTTAGTCCCTTTTAAGGCAGCAATAATTTGAGTATTTGCTTTAGGAAAAGTAAACTGCTCCAGTTCATCCAAAGCTACCCAGCGAATTTCATCAGATTCCAAAGGTTGGGGAACACCTGTAATATGGCGGCAGTGATGTACTGTCAGGGTAACGCGCAAGTTTATATAGCTGTGATCAATAGTAATCAGATGCTCTCCCACTTCAATTACTATTCCCAGTTCTTCAGAAATTTCCCGTTGAATACACTCTTCGATAGTTTCACCAGGCTCAATTTTACCACCAGGAAATTCCCACAAACCACCCATCGCTCCTTCTGGACGACGGCGATCGATTAAAATTTGCTTTTGATCATTCCAAATTACTGCAACACCAATGATTTTATGGGGTGGGAAAGAACTAGTTTCACTCATGGTTAAATGGGAAATGGGGAGTAGAGGAATAATTATTGAATCTTGACTAATAACAAAACTCGGCAGACTATTTACAACTCTGCCGAGTTTAGATTTATTGCAAAGGTGTCTACCTTTGTTAGTTTATCCACAAATGTGCATTAGTCATTTAGAAATACGCCTCTAATTGAACTAATCACCAAATTATAGAAGGTGACAGAAAACCGAAATCAAAAACTCCGAGTTACTCTGCGCTCCTACTCTGAGGGGAGGTGAAGGGTCTATGCGTTTAAATGTGAACCTTAATTCGTCACTATTTTGGATATTTTAAAAAAAATCTAGCTGATACATTATTGAGAATTAGCAGCGAAGATTTCGCAGAGGCTTATTTTCAATTCGTCTCGACGTAACTTTGACTAGCTATCAACCCAACAATATTGAATTTCCCGAATTTTATATTTCTAGTATATTTCTAGTCAACTTCGCTGTTGTTGGTTTCAGATCCTTGTAGAGCAATTTCAAAATTCATTCTCTGTTCAGCGTTACGCAAGAAATAACCACTAATCATCGCAGAAGCCAGAAGCCGACCCAGATTTTCCCGGTTTGTAGTTACAGTAACACCAAAGTGTTCTGAAGGGAGATTACCCAATAGTCCTGTAATATTCCGTTCCATAACCTGAAAGACTTCGGCAGATGTGGGTTTGGATAGCTGGGTAACTGTCTCTGGACTCAAGGATTTAACGTACTGCCATAGTAAATCATTAGTTTCTGATTCGCTATTAAAAAATTCTGAGACACGATTGGATGGGTTACTCATTTTTTAGCTCCTTAACTACCACTATTCTTGGCTGCGGTGCTTGTGATTTGAATATTAAATGCCTGTTTTGGATTTGACTTAGTTATTTTGTCTTCCTGTCAACTAATGTAACAGCCTATCTTAATAGTGGAAGTAGGTGTAACCGTACAAAAGTCAGCGTATTTTCTCACCCATTGGTCATTAGTCATTGGTCACTCGTCCTTTGTAAATAACTAATAACAAAGGACTAATGACTAATGACTAACTTGCCAAATATTCATCCATGTTGGCTTTAGACTTGCGAAGTTTAGTTAAAGCTTCCCGCTCAATTTGCCGTACTCGTTCTCGGCTGATATTCAATATTTCACCGATTCTCGCTAGAGTCAGCGCTTGCCCATCAGTTAACCCAAAGCGTAGTGTGATCACTTCCCTCTGTTGTGGCGTGAGATCACCCATCAGGCGATCTAAGTCATAAGACAGGGAAGATTGCATGACAAATTCTTCGGGAGAAGCTCCTGGATCTTCCAGCATTTCTCCGAGTTCGGTGTCGTAATTATCACCCAACCGCAAATCTAAGGAAAGGGGTAAACGCGCCTTTTCTAGATACTCTCGTACTTGTTTGGGGGTCAATTCTAATTCTTCAGCTAGCTCGCCAGCTGTGGGAGCGCGTCCCAACTTTTGAGATAGTTGGCGTTGTGCCTTTTTTATCTTATTTAATTTTTCGGTGATATGGATAGGCAGCCGAATGGTGCGAGCTTTTTCGGCTATAGCACGAGTGATCGCTTGCCGAATCCACCAATAGGCATAGGTAGAAAATCTGTACCCTTTGGTGGGGTCAAACTTTTCTACGCCTCGTTGCATACCAATACTACCTTCTTGGATCAAGTCCAGTAAATCGACGTTGCGCTTGATGTACTTTTTAGCAACGGATACTACCAGCCGCAAATTGGCTTCTACCATCTTGCGCTTGGCAATTTCACCATCTGCGATCGCTTCGTTCAACTCTGCTGGTTCTAGTTTTGTCGCCTTGGCCCACTCTTCTAGAGTCGGTTGACGACCTAACTGGGTGACAAGACATTCCCTTGATTCATGCAAAGCGCAGGAACGTTGCACCTGTTTACCATAGAAAATCTCTTCCTCGTGGGTTAAGAGTGGCACACGGCCAATCTCACGCAGGTAAGTCCGCACGAGGTCTGTGGCTGTCTGAGCGGTCTTCATGGCGCTACTCTTTGGTAATGATGGGTTTGGCGGTAGGGTCATTAAGGGATAGATGCTTTGTTAGGGTGCTACCCAGTCAGACTGGGAACCCATGTATGGTTTGCAACTTACGCGCCCGATAAACTCGGCTGCTCATAATAATCAAATTTACGCTTCTTAACTGCTAAAACTACAGTTATTTCCTACTTTTCACAAGTATCTACAGTTAGATAAAAGGTCGCTTTTTAAACATTTTTTATTGGTTCCTTATTAATAATTGTAACATTTATGAGAATGTTTTGGCTATATGGCAACATTAAATTTCCTGGATGTTCCAGTTCATGCAACGTCGCCCTTTTTCTCTAGGCTGACTAGAAGCCAATTTAAGAAATTATCTGGTTACATAAGCTTCCTCATATTTGTTAAGGTATCTCTAATGAGAACTATATTCATTCTCTTATAACAATTAATTAATTTTCTTGGGCATTGCTCACTGGGTATGGGGCATGGGGCATGGGGCATGGGGCAAAACAGTTCCGAGTTCTGAGTAAAGAAGTGAGATGTCTTACTCAGCAAGAGCTAAACGCTCCGCTAACGCTAACAGCACTCAGTACTCAGAAGGAGCATGGGGCATTGTTTATTACCTGCTCTGCTCCCCTACTCCCATAATCCCCTGCTCCCTACTACGTCGCAATCGGGCAGTACTCTTGAATGGTTTTTACGTCCAAGGTCGTATTTTGTAAGGAACGGATGGCGGCGACGGTAGCTTTCGCGCCGGCAATGGTAGTAATGATGGGAATTTTGTAGGCTAAGGCTGTGCGGCGGATTAACCTAGCATCAGTCTGAGCTTCTTCCCCGGAAGGTGTGTTGATAATAAGTTGGATTTTTTGGTTTTTGATTGCATCTAGGACGTGGGGACGACCTTCATGGAGTTTTAACACTAATTCAATATTTAACCCCTGTTCCAGAAGAACTCGGCGTGTACCAAGGGTAGCCATCACTGTAAAGCCCAAATCGATAAATTCCTTCACCACAGCACCAGCAGCAGCTTTATCGCGATCGCTCATTGATACAAATACAGTTCCCGTCAGTGGTAAACGCTCCCCAGCACCCAATTCCGCTTTGGCAAAGGCCCGGCCAAAGTCGCTATCAATTCCCATCACCTCACCAGTGGATCTCATTTCTGGGCCCAATATTGTATCAGTTCCTGGGAATTTATTAAAGGGTAATACAGCTTCTTTTACTGCAATATGTGTGGGGATGATTTCCTCTGTGAAATTTAGCTCCTCTAAGGTTTTCCCCGACATAATTAAGGATGCTAATTTTGCTAACTGTACGCCCGTTGCTTTAGATACAAAAGGCACTGTGCGTGATGCACGGGGATTAGCTTCCAGAATGTAAACTTGGGGAGAATAGCTACTTGCGCCGATAACGGCAAATTGGATATTCATCAACCCCACGACTGACAGCGCTTGCGCTAGCTGCACTGTCCACGTGCGAATTTGATTGAGAACTGCTGGTGATAGGGAAATGGAAGGTAAGGAACAAGCGGAATCTCCTGAGTGAATTCCTGCTTGCTCGATGTGTTCCATGATGCCACCAATGACTACCCGTCCTGTGTGATCGGCGATCGCATCGACATCGACTTCAATGGCGTTTTCCAAAAACTTATCAATCAAAATCGGATGTTCTGGTTCCACTAGTACCGCAAAGGTCATGTAGCGTTCCAACTCAGCATCAGAATAAACGATTTCCATCGCCCGTCCCCCCAACACATAGCTGGGACGCACCACCACCGGATAGCCAATGCGTTTAGCAACAATCAGCGCATCTTCGTAACTCCGCGCAATACCATTAGGCGGTTGGGCAATATTTAACTGTTGGAGAATCTTTTCAAACCGTTCCCGGTTTTCCGCCATATCGATAGAATCTGGCGATGTACCCCAAATTTTAGTCAGGAGTCCAGAAGTGTTATTGGTAAGAAACTCTTGTAATGGGATAGCCAACTTTAACGGTGTTTGCCCGCCAAACTGGATAATCACCCCAACTGGATTTTCAGTTTCGATGATGTTAAGAACATCTTCTTTTGTTAAAGGCTCAAAGTAAAGGCGATCGCTGGTATCGTAATCTGTCGAAACTGTCTCTGGGTTAGAGTTGACCATGATCGTCTCATACCCTGCTTTCTTCAAGGCATAAGCGGCGTGACAACAACAATAGTCAAACTCAATTCCTTGCCCAATGCGGTTGGGGCCACCACCCAAAATTAAGACTTTGGGCTTAGTTGCTGGCAAAACCTCTGTTTCTTCTTCGTAGGTAGAATAGTAGTAGGGCGTAAATGCTTCAAACTCAGCGGCGCAGGTATCTACGGTTTTGTAAACTGGGATAATTCCTAGTGATTTGCGGTAAGCGCGAACTTCATCTTCGGTGGTTTTGGTGGCATAAGCAATTTGGCGATCGCTATATCCGTCCCGCTTCACTTCATAAAGTTGCTCTTTTGTCAATTGCTGTAAAGGTGTCCGCTTGAGGAATTTCTCGACATCTAGCAGTTGTTGCAATTTATCTAAGAACCATCGGTCAATACCAGTGAGTTCGTAGATTTCCTCAATGGTCATCCCTTGTTGCAAGGCATGACGCACAGCGAAAATGCGATCGGGGTTAGGTGTCCGCAGTTGGGCGCGAATTTGTTCACCACTGGGTAATTTTTCGGCTTTGTCACAACCCCAACCAGCGCGTCCTGTTTCTAGCGATCGCAGTGCCTTTTGGAAGGATTCGTTGAATGTCCGCCCAATTGCCATTGCTTCCCCGACAGACTTCATTTGGGTTGTCAAAACTGGTTCCGAACCAGGGAACTTCTCAAAGGCGAAGCGAGGGATTTTTGTCACCACATAGTCAATTGTCGGCTCAAAGGACGCCGGAGTTTTCTTGGTGATGTCATTTTTAATTTCATCCAAGGTGTAGCCCACAGCCAATTTTGCAGCCATTTTGGCGATAGGGAAACCCGTAGCTTTGGAAGACAAAGCCGAACTGCGGGAAACGCGGGGGTTCATCTCAATTACAACCACATCCCCATTAAGCGGATTGACGGCAAATTGAATATTAGAACCGCCAGTTTCCACACCGATCTCGCGGATGATTTTAATTGCCATATCCCGCAGCCTTTGATATTCTTTATCAGTGAGGGTTTGCGCGGGAGCGACGGTAATTGAGTCCCCGGTGTGAATGCCCATAGGATCAAGGTTTTCGATGGAGCAGATAATCACCACGTTATCTGCCAAGTCACGCATCACTTCGAGTTCATATTCTTTCCAGCCGAGTAAAGACTGGTCGATGAGAATTTGCGAAACAGGGCTGGCATCTATACCTACCTGTGCCATTTCTTCAAATTCTTCTTGGTTGTAAGCAATACCGCCGCCGCTTCCACCCATTGTGAAAGCTGGACGAATAATTAGGGGATAACTACCAATTTGGCGGGCAACAGCTTTGGCTTCTTCCAAAGTTTCGGCTGTGTCGCTGGGACACACAGCTACCCCAATCCTTGCCATTGCTTCACCAAAAAGTTTTCGATCTTCGGCTTTTTCGATGGCTGGTAGTTTAGCGCCGATTAACTCAACGCCGTACTTTTCCAACACCCCATTTTTGGCTAAAGCGACGGCGAGGTTGAGGGCGGTTTGTCCTCCCATCGTTGGTAGTAAAGCATCAGGGCGTTCTTTCTCAATGACTTTTTCGACCAATTCTGGTGTCAACGGCTCAATGTAAGTGCGATCGGCCGTTTCCGGGTCGGTCATAATCGTTGCAGGGTTGGAGTTGACCAAAACCACTTCATAGCCTTCTTCTCGCAGCGCTTTGCAGGCTTGAGTGCCAGAGTAGTCAAACTCACAGGCTTGTCCAATCACAATTGGGCCAGAGCCTAACAGTAGAATCTTCCGGAGGTCATCACGGCGGGGCATAGTCGTTGCCTTGGAGTACGAGAATACAAATCCTGATTATTTTAAGGGTCTTTACCCCCTCTCGTGCTTTTTATTATTAAGTTTTCTAAGTTTGATGACAAAGAGGGGAGGTAGAAGAAGGGGATAGGTTAGAGGTTACAGGTTACAGATTATTCCCTATCACCTCTCCCCTGTCACCTCTTTGCTAACTCCATGCCCAATGCCCAACAATTATTTTGTATTTCTAATTTTATTTAATTGAGATGCTCAAATTTTTAAGCTTTTGCAAATATTTATTATTTAAGCTGATGATATATTTCAACAACTGGTGATTTATTGTGGCATATATTTATTTGCTTATTCAGCACAAATAGATTACTTAGATAAAAATCTATCTTAACTAGCTAATTGCTAAAGGTTTTCAATATTAAATATTATATAAATATGTTTACTTAAATTAAAAATGGCAGAGAAATAGGGATACCATTCTCTACCATTTTTTATAATATTTTAAGAGTTGGTGCTGCCAACATTTTCTTTCAGTCTAGGTAGATAAATCTAGATTATGAGAGTTTTAGCTTTGAGCAGCTTGGACAAATCCTAAAGTTAAGCTGTCTTTGGCGAGGAAGTGAGACAAATGATATGCACGTTCCTCAGTTTTCAACAAAATCTTTTCGTACAGATAGCGTGTGCCCCGATCGCCTAAACTCTCTGCCTGAGCAGCTTGACGACGAATTACGCCAATAATAGCTTGTTCGGCAGCTAGGTCATTTTCCACCATTTGGCGAGAGGAATATACGCCTTCAGATTCTTGCTCAAAACAGGTTAATTCTGCTAACTTGCTGAAGGTAGCTACTGGCACACCACCTAGTCCATCCAAACGTTCTCCAATTTCATGAACGTGGTCTTGTACTTGGTTGTAGCTTTCGTTAAAAAACTCGTGCAGAGAGTAGAATTCTGAGCCTTCAACTACAAAATGATGCTTTTGGTACTGCAAGTACAGTGCCTGGAAACTAGCTAATACAACGTTGAATCCTTCTGTAACTGGAGCAGTTACGCTGTGATCCAGTAACACGGGATTGTCATATACATGACCAAAATTTCGTAACACAGTTTGCGTTTCAGACATTGTTCTCCTCGCTCTTTTAGCAGTTATAGATTTTAACTGCTTATTTCTAACATATTAACATTTTAATAATAAGAGCAAGCCAATTTGCCATCAACAGATTTTGTATTTTTGCTTACTAAAAGTCTCAAGTTTATTGTTTGCTCGATGATGGCACACCCATCAAGTTGCATAAATATCTCATTAATATTGACATCTCAGCTTAAATGTGTATATTTCTCAGCAGGAGCAGTAAGTGGGGAAGAAGCAAGGGAGAGAATAAAAAATTAAAATTACCTCTTTCCCTTCTGACCACTGATCCCTGCGCCTCTGCATCTTCCCCCTTTCAATATGGATGGCTGCAAAAATTTGATTTTTTTTTCCAAAGTTACTGAGAATTGTTTGCACTTAAGGTATGCTGGTTTTAAGAGGTTACACTCCCAAGACTTTCAAAAAACAGAGAGTTAAATCGCGGTAGTTACTGCAAGTTTGTTGCACTTTGAGGGCAATTTTCTTGAAATCATTTAGTTCAGAATTAGAAAGCAACCACCTAGTAGAGGTGAATTGGGCAGATCGCTGGCAAGTCTATCAACGCCTAAAGGAGTTAGACATTCCCTGTAGTTGTACGGCTAACCAGCCATTAAAAGTTGAAATTAGCTCTCCGATGACAGCTGTTCAACTTTGGAGTGTGATACGGCGATTAACAGCCTCTCGTCAAGACCAAATTTGGACTCTTGAGTGCTGCTGGAAAAATTGTGATCAACAGTTCTAATCTTTAGCTGCTGCTGAGAATATCTCGCTAGATAGCTTGTATTAGTTAAAAGGAGGTTAAAAAATGGGCGCATCTCACAATATGGAAGTATCAGAATTTTGCCTTGAGGGCAGATTTATAAATTTTGTTATTAAAGATGGCTATAAGCTGAAAGGTTTACTGCTTGGGACTCATGAGGGTGAATGTTACGTTAAACTCGCTAAACATTTACGGGCTGCTTTTGACTTGCGGCTACCAGCAGGTACTTGGCTACAAGTTGTTGGTTATAAAGAATACGATATAAAAAAAGACAAAGTTACACTGAAAGCTGAACGGGTGATGGCGGCGCGTTCTGAAATGGCGACAGTTCAAACCATCGCAGCACCACAAGTACCCCCATCAATTGATAATGTCAAGGTAAAACCAGCTAAGACTAAAGCCACGATTTTGGTGTGTCAAAAGTCTGATTGTATGAAACGCGGTGGTAAAGGAGTTTGTCAGGCGTTAGAGGCGGCTTTAAGCGATCGCGGTTTAGAAGACCAAGTTACAATCAAGGGCACTGGCTGCATGAAAAACTGTAAAGCTGGGCCTAACCTCGTAATGCCAGATAAAACCCGCCATAGCCGAATTCAAGCTGCACAAATCCCGGCGTTGATGAATCAGCATTTTGGTGACAAGAGTTTAGAAGCACAGCCTGAGAATTTAAGGGAAGCGGCGATATTTAATGGCAAGCTTTGGGGAATTAATTCATAAAATCTTGACATTTTAATGAGAAAGTTTAATAATATCTTCTCAAGTGTGTTCCATTAATACTCGGCATTAGACTTTTGCCAAGTATTTGCAAGAGTTTTAAATTAAGCGATCGCCTACAGTTTGTCATGAGCAAGGCAAAGTAGTAGTTGCGATCGCTTAATATTTGTAGGCAATTGGGTTTAGCGATCGCCAAGCAGTTTGTTATGAGAAGGGCAAAACGGCTAATTGTTTTTAGAGCAATACAATTCATTTAACGTTCAAAACCAAAATTTGTGTGGGTTGGGTCGAGGAACGAAACCCAAATTTGGCTTGAAATTTACCTGTGTAAGTCTTAGCCATTCAAGATGTGCCCTTTGAAGATTTGCTCCTTCAAGATTCGCCCCTTCAAGATTCGCCCCTTCAAGATGCGCCCATTGTAGATGTGCCCATTGTAGATGTGCCTCTGCAAGATTCGCCCCTATGAGATTTGCCCCTGCAAGATTTGCCCCTGCAAGATTTGCCCTTTCAAGATCCGCCCCTTCAAGATTTGCCCTTTCAAGATCCGCCCCTTCAAGATTTGCCCTTTCAAGATCCGCCCCTTCAAGATACGCCCCTGCAAAATGCGCCCCTTCAAGATGTGCTCCTTCAAGATGCGCTCCTGCAAAATGTGCCCATTGTAGATGCGCCCATTGTAGATTCGCACCTACAAGATTCGCACCTACAAGATTCGCCTTATAAAAGTCTTTCCACATTAAAACGCAACCTTCTAAATCCAAAAAACTCAGGCAATTTAAGCAAAACACATCAGTATCAGTATCGACTCTTTGCCCTTGCAAGCGGGAAATCCAGATACCGAAAGCTTCAGGGGTATGCCATTGAATCTTTGAAACTGTCTTTGTCACTCTCGCGCAAGCATTTAAGACAGCCAACAACGCTTCTTCTGCATTTCGTGCTTGTCTATTTTCTTCTTGAAAATCAGGTCTAGGAGTCAAGCGTTCCATCGGCATTCCATGACGCAACATAAAACCAATCAGATGGCACAATGTCTGCTGCCAATTGCCAACATCCAATGGATTCTGTAAAGGCATTTCATTCGCAACAAACTTAAAAAGGTATTCATCCATAGCAGATGCACCGCAGAGAATTGCCCACTTTTTTAAAGCCTCGCGCTCATCCCATCCTTCATCTGGATCTTCCTGGCGATCTTTCAGCTTTTTATGAATGAGTCTAACTTCTCGCACGATGCGTTTTGCTGTCAAATATTCACCAAAACTCTTGTGAGTAAATTCAAAAGTTTTTTCCTGTTCTTTAACTCCACTCTCACGAAAATAAAAGGCAGTCAAAAGGCGAGTTACGCCTAATTTGGCACTTTCCTGAAACTTGTCTAAAAGACTCTTTAAACTACTGTGTTCACAATGGGCTTCAATCTCTCTGACTGTTGTTGTTCGTCCATCTCCATGCCAGGAAGCTAAAGCAATTTCTTCGAGGATGCGAACAAAGTCTTTTTCCTCAATTCCACGAATGGCCGGATGTTGATAACCAGCCCAACCACGCTTATAAACTGCTGTGAGCAAATTTGCATAAATTGCATTCAGGTTGCCGTCTGTAGGAAATTTATTTTGCTGGTCAAAACTCAATGCTACCAAGTAATTCAGCAATGGTTGAGCAGTAATTTCTGTCAGGTTATCTTGGTTTAACTCTTTTGGTAAGCAATCATATCCCCGTCCGCTAGCATTACCGTATTTCTGCCACCAAATCTGACGTTGATCTTGCTGCAACAACTTTTGATCATCAATGTAATTCGTTCTTTCATCTTCAATAACAAAATAAGGCAAAATATGCAAGATTTGCTGTGGTTGGCGAAAGTCGCTACTATTTGCTTGCACTACTAATTCTCGACCACTGATTAATACTTGTAAGCAAGTTTCAAACCTATTAAACCACGTTACTTTTTTTTCTACTTTACGCACAAATTGTTGAGCAGTCTCAGTAGCAATTTTGCCCTGCATGGCAAGCTCATCTAAACCATCAAAGATAATCAGTAAGCGTGAATCAGCTTTATCTTTATCTAGCGGATTATGTCTGAGAAAGCCATCGTCTCGGACAAACTTACCAACTGCCTCAACTAAGTCATCCGAGGGTTCAAAATGGTGCAAAGGAATAAATAAAACCGGAATTTTCCCTTTTTCTGCTTGGTTAGCTGCAAAGATTTTGGCAAAGGAAGATTTACCACTTCCTGGGCCACCACTAATCACTCTAATGGCATCATTGCGATCGCCTTTTTCTAACCAAGCTTCTAGTTCAGTTTCTAAATCAAGAACAATTCGCTGATATTTCTCATCTTCTCTCACCCGGCGTGCAAATTCTTCTTCTTTTTCACCCGCAACTTTCTGCTTATAGTAGGCGTGTAAAGGAACATAAACCTGTTTTAAACCAAAGGCTTCTAAAAGCATCGGTTCTTCAACCTGTTTTTGTAGCCAAGCTAAATAACGCTGCCATGAATGTTCCCGTTCATTGGCTTGAGTAAAGGGGGTATCCAGTTCTTCTTTTAAACAAGCATATTTTTCTGGATGTTTTGCCCACTCTTCATGTAGGGCAAACACAAAATAGGTAGGAAGACGATGACTAATTGTTACTGCCTGGGCTTGATTGACGCTAAAGTATTTTAACCAGTCGGCAAAAGCAGTTTTAATCGCTTCCAGAATCGGCAAATCTTTGGGACGGCTAAAAAAATCTTGGTCAATACGCAATTCTATACTTTCTAGAGAATCGTTGAGGCGATCGCACAATAGCTCAAGATCCCTATCGTTTGGTTTTTCAAACAGCAACTCTTGATTTTCTTTTACCAAACTCACTATTGCTTCTACCAAAGAACGGTAAATTAGTAACCAAGCAACTTCCTCTGGTGCTGATCCTAAACCTAGTGCTGATGTAGCTTCTACAGCATCTTTGGCTACCTCTCCCCACTGACCTAATACCCCATTTATTACACCTTTGCCTAGTGATTTGAATAGTTCTTTAAAGTCAGCGTTAATGGGTTTATTCCATAATGCAACAGGTTTGCTGACTGAAAATCCAGAGGTATTGCTCATCGCTGTTGTATGACGCTGGTAGATGTACTGAGTTAATATATTTCAACAAGGTTTTATCAGATTTTTTCTGAAAACCAGTAATAAATTTAACAATTTATCTAGATAAACTTCTAATTTCAGGCTCAAAGGCTCAACGTTGAGGATAAAAGGCTCAGTCGTCAGGCTCAAAGGCTCAACGCTGAGGATAAAAGGCTCAACTGTCAGGCTCAAAGGCTCAACGCTGAGGATAAAAGGCTCAACTGTCAGGCTCAAAGGCTCAACGCTGAGGCTAAAAGGCTCAACTGTCAGGCTCAAAGGCTCAATGCTGAGGCTAAAAGGCTCAACTGTCAGGCTCAAAGGCTCAAAAATGCGCTGGCGATTAGAAATCGCGGCTACACAGACAAAACCCGCCTGCGCGGGTTACAAAAATCTTTATACTATTTCAATTGATGATTGCAATACATCCTTGGGTAAAGACGCGATGAATCGCGTCTCTACAAATGGTTTATTTGTCGTATTCTTTTTTTAAATTGGTATTAGATACAAAATATGATGGGGAAGCACAGGTGTACTTCCCTACGATTAACGTTTATTGCACCCAAATTTATAACTGCTGCGATTGCCTATTTTAGGCTTTAGCTAGCTGCGGCTTCGGGTTTCTTTTTCTTGGAACGGCGGCTAAACCTGCGTCCCATTTCATCGATGACTGCATCCAAACCTGTGACATCACCGCTAGCTTTGGCATAGTTGTAAATTGCCAAGGCTGCTGTATAAGCTTCACTACCAGCCGCAATACAGGTATCATCTACCAATTCTTGCAGTTGGGTTAGAGATAACAGCACCGGATACAAGTCCTCATATATTTCCAAATCCCGGCGCATCTCTTCCAAATCAAAATAACGAGGCAAAAAGTTGGGGTTCTGTGTCGCCACTTCTAAGGCTTTGCTGACAAAAACCTGACTTTTATCTCCCATCTTGACTATCGTGCGTCGGTCTTCAGGGGTCAAATCAATCAAAAACGGTAACTTTTCTCTAATTGTAGCGATCGCCTGCATGACTGCTTCTTTATCTGCTGGGGCTAGGCTGGCACTGATGCGATTTTCTGCCATTTTTAATACTCCTTTAGGGGACTTAATTTCAGTATTCCCAAAGTTCTAGAGGCGATCGCATTTATTGAGAGATAATTAACAATGAAACTGAATGCAGAAATCAATGCGTAAACAAATCATTGAATATACATCTCCACTAGATGCGCTGATTGCCCTTACCAAACAGTTAAATACCTATGAAATAAACTACCAAATGAATTCAGAAGAATTTTTTGCCAAATATAGCCAAGGCGAAACTTCTGATGATGAAGTATTTGTCGAATGGGCAGCAAACTACCAACATTATCTAGCTCTACACCAAGAAATAGAGAGCAAACTCAGAGATGTCGCGTAAAGTTATTCAAGCCTATTTAGATGAAGTTGAGCAACTTTTACTCAACTGCTCTAATACATACGTTGAGGAATATAGTGCAGTAATTTTAACGCCAGAGAGAGCTAATCTCCGCATTAGGATACGTTTTGCTCTCAAATATTTACTGGCAGTTAGTGAAGCCTTTGTTATTGTAGATAATCAGATTACATAATATCGATTACCGCTATCACTTTCAAGATGAGCAAAATAGTCTGATTTTTCGTTATGACAGTACACCACACTTTCCCAAATTGCCTAGCTTCCCGCACCATAAGCATCTTTCCGACAACGTAATTGCTTGCGAAAAGCCACATATAGCCGATGTGCTACAAGAAGTGATGGAATTTTTAGAGTCAGAACAGAACAATCAAATGTAAACGTTAAAATTTTGCTCATTGTTATATTTCTCTTAACCGCTAATTACAGCGATCGCATCAATTTCTACCAACACATCTTTAGGTAAGCGCGATACCTGCACACAAGCCCGCGCCGGGGCTGTATCTTCCGGGAAATATTTAGCATAAATGGCATTCACCGCCGCGAAATCATTCATATCAGCTAGAAATACGGTGGTTTTCACCACATCTTCAAAAGTTGCTCCGGCTGCCGTGAGTATGGCTTCAAGGTTAGCTAATACCTGCTCAGTTTGCTTTTTGACATCATCAGTGTAGACGACATCACCAAGGCGGGGATCGATGGCAATTTGTCCAGCTATAAATAGAAATTGACCTGAAGCTGCGATCGCTTGATTATAAGGGCCGACTGGTGCGGGTGCGTTATCAGTATTAATTACTTTACGAGTCATAGATATTACTTTCTCTAACGATGTTTCCTGTTTACCGATTTCCACCTCAGAGGCGATCGGTTTGTAGACTTCTCCATCTGGCATTATCGCACCAGTTAGGTCAGCATCTTTAAAGGTTGCTCCATAGATATTTGCTCCAGTTAGATTTGCCTTCTTCAGGTTTGCTTCATCGAAGTTTGCCATCATCAAATTTGCATCTGAAAGACAGGCTCTTTCTAGATTTGCTCCTTTTAGACAGGTATTTCTGAGATTTGCTTGTTCCAGGAATACCCCAACTAAATCAGCCTCAGCTAAATTTATTCCTGACAAATTAGATTTCTCTAAACTAACTCCCCGGAGTATAGCTTTATGAAGATTTGCACCTTGAAAATTTACTCCAATTAGCTTTACCTGAGTAAAGTTTGCTCCAGTCAAGTCTGCTCCAGTCAAATTTGCAGCTTTCAAATTTGCATAACTTAAGTCTGAATTGCTAAGGTCTGCCCAACTTAAATTAATTGACTCACCTTGCACCCACATAAAATTTGAACATCTTAGGGATGCCCTAGAAAGGCCTGTTTGCCAAAGGTTAGCTTTTGTTAGCGTTGCCTCACTCAAGTCTGCTCCATTTAAATTTGCTTTGTGTAGCTCTATCTGAGTTAAATCTGCACCTTTTAAATCTACCCCTCTAAGATTTGCAGAATGAAATTTCCGTTCGCCTGCCGCGTATTTCTCTAAAAGTTCTTCAGCATCCATAATGCACCTTTAAATACCACTGACACAGTATAATCACAAAAACTTTGTGTCACAGATATTCCTCTCCCCTCTTCTCTCTGCGCTCTCTGCGCCTCTGCGGTTCGTCCCTCCTACCCCAACCTCGGACGTATCCCATAATGCCGATATTGCCAATAATCGCGCAGAATGCGATCGTGGTCAAAACATAAATTACCAGGGACACGCCAAGACTCAAAAATGCCTACACCCTTAGCATCATCCCCAGCCTTTGGTTCCCCCATCGCTGTCGCTAAAAATACAATACTAATGGTATGCTGACGCGGATCGCGATTGGGGTCAGAATACACCAGTAATTGTTCAACTAACTCCACCTGCAAACCCGTCTCTTCCTTCGCTTCTCTTTGCGCCGCTACTTCCACCGCTTCGCCATAATCTACAAAACCACCAGGAATAGCCCAACCTAAGGGTAGATTATGTCTTTCAATTAACACTATTGGCCGATGAGGTCGATCTACTAGTTCAATGATGATATCAACTGTCGGTGCAGGATTTCGGTAAGTCATAGTTATTTAGTCATTGGTCATTGGTCATTAGTCATTGGTCATTGGTCATTAGTCATTGGTCATTCACAAAAGACAAAGGACAAATGACTTTACCTCCAAATACTGTTCCGTGATAAATTCGATGCGATCGCACAGCGTGTCCATCAGACAATTGCTCCTTCACATAATTCAGGTTAAATATGCCTTTTCCTAGATCCAGTGGCATTTTGCTGCATCCTACTTCCTTTCCTAGCCGATTTGGCGTTGGGGATTTAGGCCTAGAAGCCTATCGCTTCATTGATTTCCTTAAAGAGAGCCATCAACAATATTGGCAAGTTTTACCTTTAGGCCCCACTGGATACGGCAATTCCCCGTATATGTGCTACTCGGCAATGGCAGGAAATCCTCTGCTAATTAGCCCAGAAAAACTCTTAGAAGAGGGTTTGCTATCTGAAGAAGACTTTGCTAATTTACCAGGATTTCCAGCAGAAAAGGTAGACTTCAACCAGGTTGTGCCAATTAAGATTGGCCTGCTGAAAAAAGCCTGTGAAAATTTTAGAGTGAATGCTACGCCTATCCAACAAAAAGAGTTTGCAGGTTTTTGCGACAGTAAAGCTTATTGGCTGGATAATTACGCCTTATTTATGGCGCTGAAAGATGCCAATGAGAATGCAAACTGGCACGCATGGAAGCCAGAATTTGTCAAGCGCGATCCCCAAGCATTGGAGCAAGCACAGCATCGGCTCAATGGAGAGATTTATTATTACAAATTCGTCCAATTTGAGTTTTTCCGCCAATGGTCTGACCTCAAAAGTTACGCTAATATGCGCGGCATTGACATTATTGGCGATATCCCGATCTACGTAGCTCATGATAGTGCCGATGTGTGGGCGCATCCCGACATCTTTTGCTTAGACGAAGAGACAGGCGCTGCTGCACAAATGGCAGGAGTTCCACCAGATTACTTTAGTGCCACCGGTCAATTGTGGGGAAACCCGGTTTATAACTGGGAGGAATTGCAAAAACAAGACTTTAAATGGTGGGTACAACGCTTTGAGGCAATGCTGGATTATGTAGATATAATTCGCATTGACCACTTCCGGGGCTTTGAGGCTTATTGGTCTGTGCCTCAAGGTGAAGAAACTGCCATGAATGGTAAATGGGTGGAAGCGCCTGGAGATGCTTTTTTTGCAGCGATTAGAGAGAAGTTGGGCAAGCTACCCGTCTTGGCAGAAGATTTGGGAGTAATTACACCAGAGGTAGAAGCGCTGCGAGACAAGTATGAATTTCCTGGCATGAAAGTTTTGCAGTTTGCTTTTGGTTCTGATCCCGAAAATCCATTTTTACCATTCAATTACCCAAGGAATGCTGTAGTTTACACCGGCACTCACGATAATGACACAACTGTAGGCTGGTTCAATTCAGCTAACGACAACGAAAAGCACAACTTATGGCTTTATTTAGGTTGTATTAGCCCTGAAGGCATCCAATGGGATTTGATTCGCCTAGCTTTGAGTTCCATAGCCAACCAAGCAATTATTCCTTTGCAAGATGTCTTGGGATTAGGAAACGAAGCGCGGATGAATTTTCCTAGTGTTGCAGAGGGTAACTGGGAGTGGCGCTATCAAGCAGGAGCTTTGACAGACGAATTGCGCGATCGCTTGAAAGTTCTTACAAGACTCAATGGACGCGCCCCGCAAGAGCAGTGAGGAGTGGGTGAGTGGGGCATGGGGCATGGGACGAAGGAACAAGGAGAATCACCATGCCCAATGCCCCATGCCCCATGCCCCATATTTCAAAACTTAGGTTTGGCAGCAATCCTAACTTCTTCCTCTTTCCCCGGCTCTCCCATTTCCTTCGCTTTCTCCTGATTGACACTCATCAAAACACCACCAGCATTATCAGTTTTCACTGTCAGTTGCTGTTGAGCTTTCCAAATCCGGTGAGTTCCCTCTGGAAGAATACCCTCAAACTCGGTTCTACCATCGGCTATGACGCGAAT
>NNBU01000484.1_pt1 | contig 62320 bp, 55 predicted proteins | sample 1173781 | NCBI WGS metagenome assembly NNBU01 (sample SAMN07173937, study PRJNA388173) | plant metagenome | biome: Plant school; feature: Soil; material: Symbiotic tissue of Blasia pusilla L.; isolation source: symbiotic tissue sample KVJ2 | host: Blasia pusilla | place: Norway: Troms, Kvaloya...
CCGATCATCTGCGCAATCGGGCCGGTGACGACGACCGCCGGGAGATCCGGGTCGAGGGCGAGGCGGGCCCGCTTCATCGCGCCTTCGGTGCCGTGTTGCCCCAGCTCATCTTCCGACAGACCGGATACGACGATAGGCAATTCATGCGGCGGGAGGGCGTCGGTGTAGTGGAGCACCGAAGTGACGGGCAGGTTCTCGCAGCCAACCGGGCCGTCGATGATCACCTGCAGTCCCTTGATGGCGGTAAAGGCATAAACGCTGCCCCAGTAACCGCCGGCCCTGTCGTGGTCGAGGATCAGCATCCGACACTCTCCCCATTGTCGACGGCGTTGCGGGACTGCTTGACCTTGGCGGCGAACTTCTTGCGGTAGGCGCTGCGATCCTGGGGGGTGTCTTCCCAGATACCGGCGGTGTCGCCCTGGCCGACGCCGTCGAAGAAGGCGTTCATGGCGAGGAAACGATCCTTATTGCCGATCGCCGCATTGATCACGGCGGGGAGCGACGCGACGCCGGCGGGCCCCATCAGCGGTCGGGCGGAAATCAGGTTGGTGAAGTAGAGGGCAGGGGTAGCGGCCTCTTTGGCCTTCTGCACGACGGGTGTCGTGCCGATGGCAAGATCCGGCTTGTATTCGGCGAAGGCCGCGAGGTCCTGTTCGAGCGAAGCGCGGAAGCGCAGTTGCACGCCATGGGCCTCAAGCCATTCGGCGTCGGCGGCATTGTAAGGCGTCTTCGGACAAGCGGTGCCGACATAACGCAGGTCGGCACCCAGTTCGACGAGCAGGCGCCCGACGAGCAGTTCGGAGCCTTCATAGCCCGAGAGCGTAATGCGGCCGTTGATTCTGTTTTCGGCGAGGGCCGCCGAGATTGCGCCGCGCATGGCATTGCGGCTGATGTCCGTGCGGGCGCTGGGGACGTTGCAGGCGTCGCCGATGGCATTTAGCCAGGCATCGGTGCCATCGAGGCCCACCGGTGCGGAGCCGACAATGGGGCGGCCGGCGGCTGAAAACTCACGGAAACTTGCGGTGTAGAAGGGGTGTATGGCGGCGACCACAGCGCAGTCGAGGGCGGCATAGAGGTCGCGCCATTCGCGGACCGGGACCGTGGGACCGACGGCAAGTCCCATAGGTTCGAGCATGCCGCCGATCACCATCGGGTCCGCCGGGAACACTTCACCAACCAACGTTACCGTCGGCTTGTCCTTCAAGCCGCCGCGCGGCCGCTGGACAGGGCCGCTCGCCACTTCCTGGCGGGCATAGGCGAGCATGGCGCCCGAGAGCACATCCTTTGCCTCTGCATGGGTCGGAACGCCGAAGCCGGGCACGTCGATGCCGACGATGCGCACGCCATCGATCTCGCGGGGCAGCATGCGGAGTGGCACGCCTGAGGCAGAGGGAACGCAGAGATTGGTAACGATCAGGGCGTCGAACTTGTCCGGGTCTGCCATCAAGTGGACGGCTTCGACGATGTCCTCGTAAAGCTTGCCGGTGACCAAAGTCTCCGAGTTGAAGGGTACGTAACCGACGGAGCGCTTGGCGCCGTAGAAATGCGAGGTGAAGGTCAGGCCATACACGCAGCAGGCCGAGCCCGAGAGGATGGTGCCGACGCGGCGCATGCGAAGACCGACGCGCAGCGATCCGAAGGCTGGGCACATGGATTGTGGCTGGTCATGCGGGCCCTTCGGATAATCCGCCTCGAAACGGTCCATCAGTTCGCCCTGGCCGGCCGCGCGGGCCGCAGCCTTGGAGAGCTCTGCGCCGCCATGACAGCCAATTCCGGTGTCCGCTGCGGATGTCCCCGCATCGGCAAGGACAGCCTGATCTGCTCCAGCGAGAGTGATCCCGCTGGTGTCGTCCGGCTCGAATTCCTTGCGAAGGTCATCCATAGGGGTGTTCCGATCTCACACGTTGTCGTAGACGACTTCGAGGGACGGCCGATGCAAAGCGCCGGCCGCGCACATGTCTTCCGGCGTGGCCGGTTGCAGCTTGTAATTCGCGCCGGTCTCGCTGGCGTCGAAGAGGCCGAGCAGGCCGTCCTGGTCGAGCGGCTTGGGCAGGATCGGCGGGGCTTCTGCGAGATTGATCGACAGCGCCTCGAAGAGCGGCCCCCACTGGCTGTCATGCGTACCGATGATCTGGTAGTTGGCGCTCTTGCGACGGATGTCGTCGTCCTGCGGGATCGACGCCAGGACGGGGATGCCGACCGCGTCTGCGAAGGCCTGGGCCTCGCCCGTGCCGTCGTCCTTGTTGATGACGAGACCGGCGACACCGACATTGCCGCCGAGATTGCGGAAGTATTTTACCGCCGAACAAACATTGTTGGCGACGTAGAGCGACTGCAGATCGTTCGAGCCGACGACGACGACCTTCTGACACATGTCACGGGCGATCGGCAGGCCGAAGCCGCCGCAGACCACGTCACCGAGGAAATCGAGCAAGATGAAGTCGAAATCCCAATCGTGGAAACCGAGCTTTTCCAGGGTTTCGAAGCCGTGGATGATGCCACGACCGCCGCATCCGCGACCGACTTCCGGTCCGCCGAGCTCCATTGCGAAGACGCCGTCACGCTTGAAGCAGACATCGGAGATCGAAACTTCCTGGCCGGCTTCCTTGCGGCGCGAGGCCGTCTGGATGATGGTTGGGCAGGCGCGGCCGCCGAAGAGCAGCGAGGTCGTGTCGCTCTTGGGGTCGCAGCCGATCAGCAGGACCTTCTTGCCGAGCTGGGCCAGCATGTAGGAGAGATTGGCGAGCGTGAAGCTCTTGCCGATGCCGCCCTTGCCATAGATCGCGATGATCTGCGTGTTCTTGGTGACTTCGCCGGTTGCGGGAGCATCCGGCTCAATGGCGGCTTCGTCACGCAGGTTCTCCTGAAGTCGCTCCAGGCCGTCGAGGGCAAGGTCCAGGCTCATGCGGCGTTCCTCCAGTCGATGATCATTTTCAGGCAGTCGTGGTCTTCGAAAGCTGTGCGATAGGCTGACTCGGCGTCAGCGGGGGCGGCGTGGTGGGTGATGAGGCCGCCGAGCGACAGGGATCCTGCGGCAATGAGAGCGAGGACAGCATCGACGTCCTTGGCGGTGAATTCGGCGGCGATGGCGAGTGTTGCCTCGCGCATGAAGGCGGGGGCGAAATCAAAGCTGACCCGGCCGGGATAGAAGCCGGCCAGAACGAGCTCGCCGCCCTTTTGCAATGTCGAAATGGCCCGGTCGACGATGGCGGTATTGCCGCTGGCATCAATCACTGCAGCATTGGTCGAAGGGGCCAGTGCGGAACCGTCGTCCGATGTGGGGTCGATGACCGCATAGCCCTGCGCACCCTGTCGGCGCGGCTGCGCCGTTTCCCAGACCGTCGGCGCCGGGTTACCGACGGCCATGATGATCCGGGCGATGAGACGGCCCAATACCCCATGGCCGACAACCAGTGAAACCGGTCGCGTGGTGCGCCGGACGGCATGATGAGCCGTGGCGGCGAGTGCCAGCAGTGAACCTTCTTCGGGGTTGGCCAATTCGAGCCTCGTCGTGCGGGCGCCGGCGACGACGAGCCTGGATGCGCTGGCGCCAAACAGGCCGGCCGCATCTTCATAACAGCTGGCGCCGGGAACGAAGACCTGATCGCCGACCTTGCGCCCCGAGACGCTGCCGGCTTCCACGACCCGCGCCACCGATTCATAGCCGGGAACGAGCGGGTAACGCATGCCGGGGAAAGCAGGCATGGTGCCCTGGAACAACATCTTTTCCGTGCCGGTCGAAATGCCGCTGAACATCGTCTCGACGACCACGTCTGCGGCAGAGGGTGCGCGCAGCGACAGGCTCTTCAGCGCGAGTGCGCCGGGCTGTTCGAAGACGATGGCTGATGTTTGCATCTCAGTGCCCTCCCAGGACACGGAAGCTCCCCTGCCTCCATATGTCATCTTAGTTTTACGATTTATAGTGTCAATCAAAATTTACACTTGGCCACAAGTGGGCTTTAACGACGGGCTATGACAATGGTGGCTAAGAGCGGATTTGCGGTGGCGATCGTCTGCGTCTTCTGGAAACCGGCCGTAGAGAGAAGTGCCTCGATCTCACGAGCCGAGCGGCATCGACCTGATCCCATGGCGAGGAAGTAGATTCCGAAATAGGTGGCTGCCAGACGGGCGCCTTCGGAGGGGCCGGCCATGGCTTCAGCGACCATAACCGTGGTTCCCGGTGCGAGATGCCGGTGGAGATTGGAGAGGATGTTTACGACGCGCGCGTCGTCGTGGTCGCAGAGGATTCGCAGCAGGGTGATGCAATCGCAATCGGATGGCAGCGGATCGGTTGTAAAATCGCCGGCGTGAATACGGCTGCGGGGCAACAGTCCTGTCTCGGCCAGGTGGTCCTGTGCCCGTACCGCCACCGCCGGCAGGTCAAAGAGAGCGAGCCGGAGGTTCGTATGCTTCCGGCCAACAGCCATCAGAAAAGCACCATCGCCGCCGCCGACATCGAGCAATGCCGTGTGGTGGCCGAAGTCATAGGAGGCGAGGATGCAGTCGGCAAACATCGCCTGGCTCTCGCGCATCAGCAGCGAATAGGGGGCAGCCTGCTCGGCTGTCACCTCGTTCGGTGCGTCGCCACGCACATAGGCCCAGTAGCGGCGCAGCTCCGTGTCCGGTTTGTCCGCGCGCCACAAGGCCTCGGGATCGATGAGGTCGCGATAGAGCGCGTCGTGATGACGAATCATGGCGCGCAGGCCGGCATCCGCGGCAACGACGGCGCCGGCATCGTCGAGCATCCAGAGATCAGGGTGTGGCTGGACGACGAGGCCAAGGCGCTCTGCCTGGTCCAGCAGAAGCCGCATCCGCTCCGGCTTCAGCTGGCAGTGCGTTGCAAGTTGTGCAGTGGTGAGCGACCGGTCGACCAGATAGTCGAGAATGCCGAAACGGACGCAGGCTGAGAGGATCTGGGAATGGACGAAGCCTGCCGTGAGCTGAAACAGCTGGTTGGCCTTGCGCTGCGCGATCCAGCGTGTGAGCGGCAGGCGGGCCATCAGGCTGCGAAATCGGGCAGACGCGATCCGGCGGTTGCGCCAGAGGCGCCATCGCATCCCAAACGTCGGTCGGCCGACCTCGCGATCATCCGCGCCGTCGACAGACCAAGTCCGGCCCGGCGCGCCAATGTCGTGTCCCGGTTCGGCCTGGCTTGCCATCGCCGTCAGGCCGCGCTGGTTGCCAGGGTCTTCGGCATCAGTCGCGTCGCTTCCTGTCGGATCATGGTGCGGAAGGCCTCGGCGCCTTGGCAGTCCGGTACGCAGTCGACGGCTTCGGTGACCAGGTTCTTCAAGCGCTTCAGCGCCCCCTCCAGACCGAGCGCGGCGACGATGTTGGGTTTGGCGTTGCGGCTGTCCTGTCCGGCAGGTTTGCCGGCGCCGTCGCCCTGACCCACGGCGTCATAGAGATCGTCGGCCACCTGGTAAGCGGCGCCCAGTGAATCTGCGAGGCCAAGCCAGTCCAGCGGATTACCGCCGGATGCAATGGCGCCGGTCGAGACGGCGCCGCTGAAGAGCGAAGCGGTCTTGGCACGATGATAGATGGCGATGTTGATTTCCGGCTCGCTTTCCCAGGCCTGACCAGCGACGAGGCCATAGGGCGCGCCGACGGATTTGGCGATGGTGGCGATGATCGGTGCAGTCAGATCCGGGCGCTGCAGCGTCTCGCGTGCGATCGTCTCGAAGGCCGTGACGATCAGGCCATCGCCGGTCAGAAGCGCGATTTCCTCGCCAAATTGCGCATGCACGCTGGGCTGCCCACGCCGCATCATGGCGTTGTCGAAACAGGGCATATCGTCATGCACCAGCGATGCGCAATGGAGCAGTTCGATCGCCGTTGCAGCGGCATCGGCGACGGAAGGCTCACGGTCGCCGCAGGCGGCAGCGACCGCAAGGCAGAGGCGGGGCCGTATGCGCGCGCCTCCAGGGAAGACGGCATGTCGCAGCGCCTTCGAGAGGATCGGCGGGCAGCCATTGGCCGTGGTGTAGCGCAACGCGCGCTGCATGCCATTTTCGATGCGATCAGGGAAATCCATGAGGGTCACCTTTCGGGCCGGCGCGATTGTAAATCTTTAATTACGCGCTATTGTGTCAACAAATATTGACACAAGTCGCACAGAAGTCAACGCGGGCGGGAGACATTCTTGACAGCACGGAGCCAGGACACCGTCGCAATCATCGGGGCCGGTATCGGCGGGCTGGCTGCTGCCATCCGGTTGGCTGCGTTGGGGCATTCTGTCACGGTCGTCGAGGCGCAGGCCGTCCCCGGCGGCAAGCTGCGCCAAGTGGCAGTGGGTGGCCGAGGTTTCGATGCCGGGCCAACCGTGCTGACGATGAAATGGGTGTTCGACGACTTGATGCAGGCCTGCGGCCGGCGGCTTGAAGATGTAGTTCAGCTTTCTCGCGCCGGGGTCATCGCACGCCATTATTGGGAAGGCGGCGCAGGTCTCGATCTGCATGGCGATGTTCACGAGAGCGGGCGGGCGATTGCCTATTTTGCCGGTGTGCGCGAGGCCGATGGCTTCCGGCGCTTTGCGAAGGACGGTGGCCGGATCTACACGGTTCTGAAAGACAGCTTCATTGCGGCCTCCCGTCCCAATCCCTATTCCCTGTCACGCCGGATCGGCCTGTCGCGTCCGGGGGATCTTCTCGCGATCAAGCCCTTCTCGACGCTGTGGTCGGCCCTCAGCGGATATTTTTCCGATCCGCGCCTGCGCCAGTTGTTCGGGCGCTATGCCACCTATTGCGGGTCCTCGCCCTTTGCCGCTCCGGCCACGTTGATGCTGGTCGCCCATGTCGAGCAGGAGGGTGTGTGGATGGTCGAGGGCGGTCTGCATGGGCTCGCAGCGAAGCTCTCCGAGATTGCGCAAAGCCTCGGCGTCACGTTTCATTATGGCGATCCGGTCAAGACAATCACGGTCGATGGGCTGCGCGATCGGGTGACTGGCGTCGAGACGCATGGGGGGCGCCGGATCGAGGCGAGACAGGTGCTTTACAATGGCGATGTCGCGGCCCTTCCGGGGTTGCTTGGCGAACCGCCAAAGTCGCGAGCACCGCCGCCCCGTTCACTCTCGGCACTCATTCGTTGCAGTCTTGCTATTCCCGATGGTGTGCCGCTCGCCCACCACACGGTTTTCTTTTCCGACGGTTATGAGCGGGAATTTTCCGCGATCTTTCGGGACGGTCGGCCGCCTGACGATCCGACCATCTATCTGTGCGCGCAGGACCGCACCGATGATGGACGGCTGCAGTCTGGCCTGTCGGCGGGGAAGCCCGAGCGCATTTATGCGTTGATGAACCTGCCGGCCAATGGCGATCGGCATCGATATGACGAAAGCGAGATCCGCACATGTCTGCACGCGATGGAACGACGTTTGGCGCGCAACGGGCTGGAGCTTCAGCAGACCCAGGATTCTCCCCATCTGACGACGCCGGAGGATTTCGCCCGGCTTTATCCGGGCAGCGGGGGCGGGCTCTACGGCATGCCGTCGCATGGATGGATGGCGTCGTTCCAGCGGCCGGGATCGCAGGGGCCGGTGCCGGGGCTCTATCTGGCGGGAGGCAGTGTGCATCCGGGGCCGGGCGTGCCAATGGCGGCACTCTCGGGCATGCTGGCGGCAGCGCAGATCCAGGACGACATGGCTTCGATCAGCACGTTCCACCGGGTGGCTATCGCTGGTGGTATGCCGACGGCACCAGCGACTGCGGGCAGTTCGCCTTCACGGTGATCGCCTTCATCGGATCGGTGTTTTCGCCCTATTACCATTGGTCTGGGCGTGGTGATCCGGAAAACCATGTCGCTTTCAACATTGCCCTCTACGGACCGGACGGCAATGCTTGGGCGATGACCGAGCGGGCGCGCGGCGCGCTCAATCGCAGCGCTCACCGTTTGCAGATCGGCAAGAGCTACCTTGCCCTTGATGCCGGTACTTTGCACATCGACTTCGACGAGGTGTTCCTGCCCTGGCCCGGTCAGCGGCTTTTGCCCAAGCGTATGCGGGGACAGATGGTGCTGGCGCCTCGCTTCCCCGCCGGGCAGGTGTTTGCCCTGGACCGCGAAGCGTATCACCATTGGTCGCCGATCATGCCGTCGGCGCGTGTGGAGGTCATCAGCGACGCCTTTGCAGGCGGCGGCTGGTCGGGTGAAGGGTATCACGACACCAATTGGGGTGACCGCCCCCTTGAGCGTGATTTCATCGGCTGGGATTGGGCGCGGGGGGCAGTACCAGATTGTGGTTCAGTCCTCACCTATGATGCTTTGCTCGCAGGAGATGACCGCAAACGCCTCGGTCTTCGTTTTTCAGGCGATGGCAGTCTGCAGCCTTTCGACTTGCCACAACGTCAGATCTTGCCGCGTGGCTTCTGGGGCGTCAGTGGGGGGATCGCTTCGGTTTCGGCTGTTGCACCTCGGCTTGTTCGGCGGCTGGAGGATAGCCCGTTTTATCGGCGCTCGCTCGTGGAGACCTGCCTCAATGGCGAGACCATCACCATGATGCACGAGACGCTGGATTGTCGGCGGCTGGCCATGCCGCTGGTGCGGTTGATGCTGCCGTTCAGGATGCCGCGTCGCGCTTAGCGTCCAACGGAGCGGTTTCTTCCGCTGCTGCGGTCCTCGCTTTGGCCCTGGCGTTTTCCTTTTTCAGGTCGCGCATCTGCCAGACGTAAAAGGCGATGGCCAGGCCAAAGACGAACAGGGCTTCGCTCAAACCAAAATACTGCTCAAGCAAGGCTTGCCGCTTTCTCCCGCGCCGCGAGGCGGCGCAGGTCACGCTCCTCCCGTGCCTGGGCCTGGAGGCGCAGCAGGATGGATGTCAGCCGTCCGGTGGCGCCCTCCGATCGTTCGGGTTCCCGGGGTGCTGCCACGGTCGCCGCGGCCAGGCTTGCCAGGGATACGAGGTCTGCCAAGGCGGGATCCGCTGGCGTATGCAGCGCGTGCTGCCCCATGTTCTGCCGCCTCTTGTCGGGAGTGCGGGCGCTGACCAACAGCGCGAGTTTACGCGCCAGCGTGGTGCGTGCGCGTTGGCTGACGCTGTCGAAGCCATTCGCGGCGATGCTGGCGCCGATATCCTCATAGATGAGGGCTGCCGTGCGGATCGCGTGTCGACAGGCGGGCGGCAGGCTTTCGATGCCGGCATGGCCGAGCCGGTAGTGATGGTCTGCTTCCTGCAGCAACTGCCTGATGACATCGCCGAGCGCCGGCGAAAAGCGCGGAGCGCTGAGGAAGTGTTCGGGGTCGATGCCGCGTTCGGTGAGCCAGTCGAGGGGCAGGTAGAGGCGGCCGTTTCGCGCGTCTTCGCCGACGTCACGGGCGATGTTGGTGAGTTGCATGGCGAGGCCCAGATCGGCCGCGCGGGCGAGTGCAAAGCGGTCGCTGACGCCCATGACGGCTGCCATCATCAGGCCGACGCTTGCGGCCACGCAGGTCGCATAGGTTTTTAGCTCATCGAGGGTTTGATAGCGGCGGCCGTCGAGATCCATGGCAAAGCCGTCGAGCAGGGCTTCGACGACAGGCTTCGGGATGGCGTGTTCCTGCACGGCGCGGGCGAAGGCGCGGTCACAGGCGAAGGGGGCGGGATCGCCGGCATAGATCTGGTCGAGCCTCTGACGCAACCGCTCCAGCGCCGGGAGGCCGCTTCTCGGCGCGTCGATCAGGTCGTCGGAATGGCGGCAAAAGGCATAGAGGGCGCGTGCCGCCTGACGTGTGGGCGATGGCAGCATCAGCGAGGCGAGATGGAAGGATTTCGAGCCGCGGCGGATGGCGGCTGAGCAGGCTCTCTCGTCCTCCGCCTCACCGGAAAAGCCGTAGTTGAGCAGCACCGGGCGACGGGCGAGGGGACGGGCAAGGTGGCTGCCATCGTGGGCAAGTGTCGGCATGATGTCGATGGCGCTCATGGGGCGCGTCCTTTCGTCCGGCTGGCCGTGATGGCGGCAAGGGTGGAGGGATCGGGCACGAGATCGGCAACGATGCGGGCCGAGGAGACGACACCGGGCAGGCCGGCGCCGGGATGAGTGCCTGCGCCACAGAGATAGAGATTGTCCAGTTCCTCACTCTTGTTGTGCGGCCGGAACCAGGCGCTCTGGAAGAGCTTCGGCTCCAAGGCAAAGGCGGCGCCCTGCCAGGAAAGCAGACGATCGCGGAAGTCGAGCGGGGTGGCGATCCGGGAAGAGACGATATGGCGGGAGAGGCCCGGCAGCACTGTTTCTTCGAGGCGTTTTTCGATCCGTTGCCGGTAGCGTTCGGCCTCAGCCGCCCAGTCGGCATCGCCGTCGAGATTGGGCACGGGGCTCAGCACATAGAAGGCATCACCGCCCTCGGGTGCCAGCGAGGGGTCGCTTGCCGTCGGGCGGTGGAGATAGAGGCTGAAATCATCCGCCAGCCGGTGATTGCGGAAGATGTCGTCAAGCAGACCCTTGTAGCGGGGGCCAAAAATCATCGTGTGGTGCAAGACGTCGTCATAACGGCGGTTTGTGCCGAAATACCAGACGAAGAGGCTCATGGAATAGTCGCCACGTTTGATCTTGGCGTCGGTCCAGCGGCGGCGCGGATGCGCCTTCAGCAGTTTGCCATAGGTCGTCGCCGGGTCGGCATTGGAGATGACGATGTCGGCCGACAGACGTTCGCCGGAGGCAAGCCGCACACCGGTGGCATGGCGTCCTTCCGTTTCGATTTCCGTCACGGTTTCTCCGAGCCGGATGCGCCCGCCGTTGCGGGTGATGAGGCCGGCAATGCCCCGGACAAGCGCATGGGTGCCGCCGATCGCATGATGCACGCCGTATTTCCCCTCCAGATGCGCAATCAGGCAATAGAAGGAGGTGGCGGAGAAGGGGTTGCCGCCGATCAGCAGCGGATGGAAGGAAAACAGCGTTCGCAGCTTGTCGCTGAGGAAATGGCTGGAGACGACGGAATAGACCGAGCGGTAGCCGCCGAGCTTGACCAGGCGCGCCAGCGTCTTCGCCGTGAACATCAGGCTGTGAAACGGCTTGTGGGCCAGCTGTTCGAAGGCAACCTCGTAGATGCGCCGGCTTTCGTCGAGGAAGCTGCGATAGCCCGCGACGTCGCGCGGTTCGATCTTGGCGATCTGCGCCTCCATGGCGGCCTTGTCGCCGGAATAGTCGAAGATCGTGCCGTCATCGAAACGGACGCGGTAGAAGGGGGTGTTGGGCTTCAGTTCGACATCGTCTTCGAGGCGACCACCGCAATCGCGCCAAAGGTTTTCGAACAGCCAGGGGGCGGTGATGATGGTCGGGCCGGCATCGAAGATGAAACCGTCCTGGCGATGGGCATAGGCGCGACCGCCCGGTTGGTCGAGCGGATCGAGGATGGTGACTCGGTAGCCCTTTGCGCCGATGAGTGCCCCGGTGGCGAGCCCACCGACACCGGCGCCGATGACGATGGCATGGGGGCGGGTATCGGCCGGCGGTCTTGGTGGTTTCGGGAAGCGGCTGGCGATGTTCATGCTGCATCCACTCCGTCAGATCGGTGTTCGCCGGTTGCCTCGTCGATCCAGCGGACCACCCGCTCGGCCTGGCATTCATGCAGAAGGTGGCCGCCGTTTTCGCTCACGACAAGCCGACTGCCCTGCGCCAAACGTGCCGCGTGGCGCGAGTTTTCCGGCGGGACCATGGGGTCGTCCCTGGCGGCAATCAGCGTCATGGGAAAGGGCAGGCGGCGGAGCGTCGCATCGAAACGGGTGAGGTCCCAGGCGGCCATCATGCCCAGCGCGCCGTGCACATGCCCGGAGGAGCCGAGCAGCATGCGGTAGATCGCCTTGCCCTCCTCGTCGATCGGGGAGCCGGTGGCCGAGAGCAGGTTGCCGCCCAGCGGTGTCACGCGCGACAGCAGCGAAAACATCGAGGCGGAAAACGGATTGGCGAACAGCGCCTTGGCCATGGGCGAAAACAGCGCGTTGCCGCGGATCGGGAGAAAGGCGCCATTGATGCCGATGACGTGGCGGGGCACGGTCGTCGCCTGCCGTGCGGCGAGCGTGACGGCAATGGCGGCGCCGGCGGAATGCCCGAGAATGACAGCTGGGCCGCGGTGGAGTTTGCTCAAGAGATCCGACAGGGCCTGCACCATGCCTGGAAGCGACAGGTCGGCATGGCCGCGCGGGCGGGTGAAGCCATGGCAGGGCAGGTCGGGTGCGACGACGCAGAAGCGATCCGACAGTCTCGGCAGCAGATCACGCCAGGAATGTGAGGAAGCCCCGGTTCCATGCAGCATCAGGATGACGGGGGCATTTTCAGGCCCCGCAATCTGCACATGCCAGTCGAAGCCGGCGGTGCTTAGGAACTGACTGGCCGACCGGTTCGGCCAGTTGCGTCCATTTGTCTCCCAGTCCAGCCATTCTCGCCTGTGGGTCATCGACTGGCCTCCTTCATCGAGGCGTCGACGAGGTCTGACATGCCCTTGGCTTCGGCCTGGCGCAGGAGATGCAGGTCGGCACCGAGTGCTTCCGCGAGGGCCGCGACGCTGTCGCGTGGGCGCCTCGCGATGTCGATGCAGATGGTTTTGAGCCCGTTCGATTTGTAGAGCCGGGCAAGGCGGGTCAGTTCTTCGGCTGCGAGTGCCCGATTGGGTGTGCCGTCGAGGGCGATGTTGCCACTGCCGTCCGTCAGGAAAACGATCAGCGGCGTGCTGCCGCTCCGCCGGACGGAGAGTGCGAGCTCCAGGCCCTTCTGCAGGCCCGAGGCAAGAGGTGTCGGTCCGCCGCCGGGAAGGGCTGCAAGTTTGCGCTTGGCAGCGACCAGCGACCGGGTGGGTGGCAGCAGGAGATCGGCGCTTGTGCCGCGAAAGGCGATGAGTGCGACCTCATCGCGTCTGACATAGCAGCGCGCCAGCAATTGCTCGATGGCGCCTTTGGTTTCGCCCAGGCGCTCCAGGGCGGTGGAGCCGGAGGCATCAACGACGAAGATCGCGGTGGAGGGGGCGGCATGGCGCAGGCGCTGATAGCGAAAGTCGTCGCGGCTGATGTAGGCGCGGGGAGCCGGGGTGCCGGGTGCCGGCGTTACCATTGGCACAAGGTCTGTCGCAGATGTCTCGCCCGCTGTTGCCAGCATCTTTGTTCGTTGCGCGGCGCGCGTGCGCTGCCAGGGGGCTGCTGCGCGCAGCGTTGCCACGATGTCCGGGCGGGCGTCAGGAAAAGGCGGTGACAGGCCGATGCCGAACGGACGGCCACGCCGAGAGTTTTTGCGCTCGGTGCCGGATTTGCCGGAGCGGCCCTTGTCGCGCGAGGGACGCTCGGACGATAGCAGCAGCGGATTGCCTGCAATCGCGCCGGCCTGGACGGCGGCAAGCAGCTCCGTCAGAGCATCGAGGCGGGGCGGCGCAGGCTCGGCCTGGTCCTCCGGAGGTTGCGTGTCGCGCTCGGATGTTTCCGGCGGGGCCTGTGGCGGGTCGTGTGTCTCCTCCGGCATCTGGGGCGGCGGGGTGTCTTCGGCAGAGGCGGTTTCCCGGTCTTCCGGCGGCGGCGCCAGTCGCAGGCCGAGGCACAGCCGGAGCGCCGTCACGGCATCGGCATCGCTCACTGTTGTTCGGCCGGCGAGGTGGGCGAGGATCTTTGCTACCTGGACCAGATTGCGCAGGATGCGCAGCGAGCCGTGGCGGCTGGACAACGCGAGGAAGCTCAGGGATGTCAGCGTGGTATCGCTTATGGCGACCGAAAGCCAGTCAGTGGTTTTGCCCGGATATGCGGTCTTTGCCGGTTTTTGAAGGGCCGCAAGTCCTACCGCCACATGATGCCAGGCGACGGCATGCAACTCTATGCGCAAAGCCAGCCGATCGCCGATCGCGGCCGGTAGGCGGTCGTCGTCCTCGATCGATTCATCGAGCGCGACAACGCAGATGCCGTCTCCCGTCGGTCTGTCGAGCGCGGTGCCGACGGTGGCTGCAATCGTCGTGTCCAGGCGTTCGGCCATCGGGATCAGCAGGACATTGCCGCTGGCCTTAGCCAGAAGACCGGGCTGGCGGACCAGCGTGCCGAGGGCGGCGGTTGCGGCGATATCGACGCCGCCGACGAGGTTGCTGAGCGAACTCCCCGGGGGCAAGCGGGTCCAGCTATCCTGCCGTCCGAGCAATTGGCCGAGATGACTGAGAAATGCGTCCCGCACACCGCCGGCGCGGGCCGTCAGCCACAGGCCGCCAATCCTTGGGCCGCCGCAGCGAAGCACCTCGGCGGCGAGAAGCGCATCGGCCCATTGCTCGGCGCCGTGCCTGTCCAATGCCTGGTCGAAGGCTTCGTGGGGGGCGAGTTCAGCCATGGCCGTAGCCGGCGTCGACGGTGGCAAGCGCGCGCTCGATGCGCGGCGTGGAGCCGGCATCGTCGAGCGGGTCGCGGCGCAGGCGATGGCAGAGCACCATCGGCGCAATCTCGGCGACATCGTTCCAGGTGACGGTTCGGCTGCCGGCGAGGGCGGCTGCGGCCCGGCAGGCGCGCATCAATGTCAGTTCGCCACGCATGCCGTCGATGCCGAGCCTCAGACACAGCTGCGACATGCGCATGACGACATGATCGGGGATCTCGACCTCGCGCAGGATCTTGCGGGCGGCCACCACGCGGCTGCCGATCGCGGCATCCCGTTTCGCCCAGGTCTTGCAGAAGGCGATGGGGTCGGTTTCATAGGCATCGCGGCGACGGATGACATCGATGCGCTGCGGCAGATCCTCGATGGTGCGGACTTCGACCGACAGGCCGAACCGGTCGAGCAATTGCGGGCGAAGATCCCCTTCTTCCGGATTGCCTGAGCCGACCAGGACGAAACGCGCTGCATGGCGGATGCTGAGGCCTTCGCGTTCGACGACGTTGACACCGGATGCCGCTGCGTCGAGCAGGAGGTCGACAAGGTGGTCCTCCAGCAGGTTGACCTCGTCAATGTAGAGGAAGCCGCGGTTGGCGGCAGCCAGCAGGCCCGGTTCGAAATGCTTTTCGCCGGCGACCAGCGCCTTTTCGATGTCGAGCGCGCCGCAGATGCGGTCTTCGGTCGCGCCGAGCGGCAGGTCGATCATCGGCGCGCGGCGCTTGGTGATCGGCGGGCGCTTGCCGTCGCTGCCCGGCGAGCAGACGGGGCAGGCGGCTTGCGGCTCGGCGGGCAGGCAGTTGTAGCGGCAGCCGGTGCGCGTCTCGATGCGCGGCAGGAGTTCGGCGAGCGCCCGCACCGCCGTCGATTTGCCCGTGCCCCGGTCGCCGAAGATCAAGACGCCGCCGAGCAGCGGCTCGACCGCCGCCATCAGCAGAGCCTTTTTCATGTCCTCTTGCGCGACAATGGCGGCGAATGGAAAGGGTTGAGCCAACGGGTCTGCCTCAGCTTTGAGTGTCAACTAATGTTTACACTTTTTTGAAGCGTGTTGAAGAGGGCGCGGCGAAATTTCTCTACTTTGCTGTCTTCCAAGCTGCACATTGCCTGATCTTGCGAGCTTTCCACACGCGAACCCACGATCGCTGTCAGTATTGCGTGCCAGAGTGGCGGATTGGCTTCTTCCGGTGGGTGGTGCCGGGTACAGGTCAGAAACGGCATCTGGCGAGGGATGTGGTGTATACAGTGTCTTCGAATCCTGAATATTTTGCCAGAATATGCGCGAATATCCGGTGGGAATTTGACATCCTGTATACATCGTGGCTGAATATCGGCATCTGAGGAGGAGCCAGATATGTCCAAACCCACCTTTCCGCTGAATGCCTGGTATGCGGCCGCCTATGACGTGGAGCTCAAACGCTCGCTTCTGGCGCGCACCATCTGCAACAAGCCGGTCGTGCTGTATCGCAAGGAAAATGGGAACGCCGTAGCGCTGGCCGATGCCTGTTGGCACCGGCTTGTGCCGCTGTCGCTCGGGAGGCTCGAAGGCGACAACGTCATCTGCGGTTATCACGGTCTCGAATATGATGAGACCGGCCGCTGCGTCTACATGCCGTCGCAGGAGACCATTAATCCGTCGGCTTGCGTCAAATCCTATCCGATCGCCGAGAAACATCGATTCGTCTGGATCTGGCCCGGTGATCCGGCGCTGGCCGATCCGGCGCTGATCCCCGACATGCACTGGAACCAGGATCCGGACTGGGCCGCCGACGGCAAGCTGATCGAGGTGAAGTGCGACTACCGCCTCGTCGTCGACAATCTGATGGACCTGACGCACGAGACCTTCGTGCACGGCTCGTCGATCGGCAACCGCGCTGTGGCGGAAGCGCCTTTTGAGGCCAGCCATTCCGATCGTTTCGCTTATATCACCCGCTGGATGGAAGACATCGACCCGCCGCCCTTCTGGCGCAAGCAGTATGGCAGACCGGGCCGCGTCGATCGGTGGCAGATCATCCGCTTCGAAGCGCCCTGCACTGTGACCATCGATGTCGGCGTCGCCGAAGCCGGGACCGGAGCGCCGCAGGGGGATCGCTCGAAGGGCGTCAATGGATACGTGCTCAATACGATCACGCCCTCGACGGACAAGACCTGTCTCTACTTCTGGGCCTTCGCCCGCAATTACGACCTGAAGAGCCAGACACGCACCCATGAATTGCGCGAGGGTGTGGCCGGCGTGTTTCGCGAGGACGAGGAGGTGCTGGAGGCGCAGCAGCGGGCAATCGATGCCAATCCGGATCACCAGTTCTACAATCTCAACATCGATGCCGGTTCGATGTGGGCCCGCAAGCTGATCGACCGGATGATCGATGCCGAGCAGGGGCCGGCGGGCCGGCTGCATGTGGCGGCGGCCGAGTGACATGGCTGATGTCACTGAAACGGCACCGAAGCAGCAGACGCTGAAGGCCCTGTCGGGCCTTCGTGATCTGGTGCTGAAAGGTGAGATCGAGCCGGGCGAACGGTTGTCGGAAGTGGCGCTGTCGGCGCGGCTCAAGGTCTCGCGCACGCCGCTTCGCGCGGCTCTGCAGAAGCTCGAACAGGAGGGGCTGGTTACGCTCATTCCTTCGGGTGGTTATTCCGTGCGCTCCTTCACCCGGCAGGATGTGATCGACGCCATCGAACTGCGCGGCGTGCTAGAGGGTACGGCTGCGCGACTGGCGGCCGAGCGCGGCGTTGTGCCGCTCAGGCTCCAGGCCATCACGGCGGTTGTCGAGTCGCTCGACGGTGTTGTGACCACCGATCCGCTGGCGATGGATTTCGATCGCTACGAGGCGCTGAACGGACAATTTCACTGGTTACTCGCTGATCTGTGCGGCAGCGAGGTTCTCCGGCGGGAGATCGAGCGGATGACGAGCCTGCCATTCGCCAGCCCGAACGCCTTCGTCAATACGGAGATGGACGTACCGACTTTTCATCGCAGCCTGCTCGTCGCGCAGGCGCAGCACAAGGCGATCGTGTCGGCGATCGCGCTGCGGGAAGGTGCACGGGCAGAGGCGCTTGCCCGCGAGCATGCACGACTGGCGCGGCAGAACCTGGACTTTGTTTTGGAGGAACAACCGGACCTGCGCGGCAAGGTGCTGGCGCTTGCCCTGATGTCGGGGTGACAGCTGGTCGGGAGGCGGCGAGTTCGGGAGATTTTGAGGAGGAGGATTTATGCGGTCGAAACTGGAATGGCGCCGGGCGGTGGTCACGGCAGTCGAAACGCCGGCGGAGGATGTGCGGGCGGTCACCTTTGCTGTCGACGGTTTGAGGGGCGGCTTCGATCCAGGCTCGCACACCAATATCAAGGTCACGATCAAGGGGGAGCCGGCGCTGCGCACCTATACGGTGATCCCCAGCGCGCCTGGCACGCTGAAAATCGCCGTCAAGCTGCATCCCAACAGTCGGGGCGGATCGGCCTTCGTCTGGCAGTTGCAGCCGGGCGACGAAACCGAGATGACGGAACCGGAAAACCGGTTCGAACTGTCCTGGCGGGCATCGCATTATCTGCTCGTTGCCGGTGGTATCGGAATCACGCCGATCTACGGCATGGCTAGGGCACTTGTCGCGCGGGGCCAGTCGGTGCGGTTGCTCTATGCCGCACGCAGCCGGGAATCCATGCCTTTCGTCAGTGAACTGGAGACCCTTCCAGGCGTCAGGCTCGAGACATACTCGCAGGTCGAGGGGCAAGCGCTTGATCTCAAGACCGAATTTGCTGCCCTTCCTGCGGACGGCGAGGTCTATATTTGCGGACCGCATGGCTTGCTGGAAACAGCGCGAACGCTCTGGGAAGAGAGTGGTCGGCCGATGAGCCGCTTGCGCTTCGAGGTCTTCGGCGACAGCGGTCGCTTTATCGAGCAGCCCTTCGAAGTCGAAGTCGCCGGGACGGCCCACCGTGTCTCGGTGCGCGCCGATCAGAGCATGCTCGACGCCTTGATCGAAGCCGGTGTCGACATGGTCTTTGACTGTCGGCGCGGCGAGTGCGGCCTCTGTGCTGTCGGCGTGGTGGAGGCAAGCGCTGCGATCGATCATCGCGACGTGTTTTTTTCGGCCGAGGAGCGGCATGTGGCGGCCAAAATGTGCGCCTGCGTTTCGCGCCTGTGCGGCGGTACGGTGGTGATCGACACCGGTTATCGGCGAGAAGCTGCCGCCTGAGCCGACCCTCCTCTGTGGCGGTTCCGCTGCGCCCATCGCGAGGCTTTTTCCCGAATTCAGGCAAGATGTTGCAATCGACGCGGGCCTGCGAATCTGCCCTCTATGGGGGCGGATCGCAGGGAGTGGATTGATGGAGGACACGCACGTCGCGAGGCCGGAGCGCCGCCCGATCCATCCCGGTGTCGAGGCGCATCTGCACAAGCCCGTCTGGCAACAGGCGATTGCCCTGATGCAGGACGATCGATTTGACGGGGCAATGCTCGCTTACTGTCGCAGCATGGCGGAACCCAATTCCTTCCGCTGGCCCGCGAACAAGATTTTCGCCCAGAAGATGCGCTATCTGACCTGCTATATGCTGATCGGGCTCGATACACGCTTCCGCCTGGGACTTGGACCGCCGCCCAGCATGACCGATCTGCAGGCGGTGGTGCCTGGCAGTTCGCGACAGGTGAGCGATCTCATCGCAGGATTGCGGGCTGGCGGCTATGTCGTCGCTGAGCGCAGCGGCGCGGATCGCCGTTCGTTGCAATTGCGCGCAACGCCGTCGCTGGTGTTTGAAGTGGCTCGTTCGCCCCTGGCCTTTCTCAGTGCTTTCGAGCGGCTTGGTCCGCCCGAGACGTCCGTGGCGGGGGAGCTTCGGGCCGATCCTGACAGGCTGGCGCAGATGGTCGGGTTCTCCGTCATGCGTTATCAGGAAGAGGACGTGCTTTTTGCGCCATTCGCCACGATCGTCGACTTTACCGGCCGGGATAGTGGCTACCTCATCCTGTGTGCGGTGATCGGGGCTCACCTTGCTGCGCTTGCCGGACAGTCCTGGGGCCTGCCGTTGAGTTATGATGCGCTCGCCCAACGTTTCCAGGTGTCGCGCCAGCATGTCGGGAATGTGCTGTCGGATGCGGCGGCCCGTGGTCTGTTCCTGACCAGGGGTGGCCAGCTACAATCGGTTTCGGACGCGCTTCTTGTCGAATTTGCCACATGGAGCGCGGGACAGTTGTCCCATTATCGCACGCTGGCGACGGAAAGCCTCGCTTCCCCCAACCCCTAGAATTTCTTCGGTCCGTGCAATATCTGCGGCGAAGTTTAGAAATTCATTAAGTGCTGGTGCGTAGAGTGGTTATAGTTGTGCACCATCAGGTACCACATCCGGCTGTGTCCAGTTGCCGGAGCCATCGATTGACAGGGAAAGCATCCCTAGCTTCCCGCGGGAGGACCCCAGATGAACCAGACGTCGAATGCCGCAGATGCCCTCGAAATCATCGCGTTCCGCCTTCACCAACAGGAATTCTGCGTGAAGACCACCTCCATTCGCGAAATCCGCGGCTGGGCTCCAGTCACGCCGATCCCTCATTCTCCGTACGAAGTGCTCGGCGTGATGAACCTGCGTGGCACTGTCATTCCGATCGTCGACCTGGCGGTAAAGCTTGGCATGCCGGCGGCCCAGGCGACCGAGCGCAGCGCTGTCGTCGTCACCGAGGTGAACGGCATGACGGTCGGGTTGCTGGTCGATGGCGTCTCCGACATCCTGACCGTCGCGGGCAATACGCTGCAGCCGCTGCCGGCCGCGACCGGCCCGAGCGCTGCCTTCTCCGACGGCATCATCGCGCATGACAAGAGCATGATCTGCTTCCTAAGCCTTGAGCGTATGTTCGGCGAAGACGACCCGTCGTCCTGGGGCATGGCTGCCTGATTTCTCAGGCTGGCGGGTCTTCCGCCAGCCGTCACCCCCTCTTCGAGGGTGGTCCGCGCATTTAGAGCGCTCTTCGTCATACTTCATTTGCCATGGTCGCGAAAAGAGACACCACCCAGAGGGTGCGCTCACGAAGAATTGCGACTTTTTAAAGATTTCGGGCGCAAATCTCCTCGTATGGCGCTTTCGCAATTTCCATCTTTGGCGCAGGATGAAATCGGAGGAATATCGTGGCTACGCAATCCCCGAATACCCAGACCGAAGAACTTCTCGGGCGCCTGAAAGATGCTCTGGCGGGCACCCATGGACGCGCCTTTTCCGCCGATGCGGTGCGCACGCTGGTGTCTCTCGAAGTCGCCGAGTGGAAGGGCGACTGTCAGCCGCAGGCGCCGACCGCGGAAACCGTTCGGGTCGAGACACCGGTCATCAATCATCGCATGCGGCTGACGTCGGACTAAAGGCTAACCCTCAGTTCTGCGCCGTTATGGTGCAACTGATCCGACGTCCATCGTACAGCGCCGTCTGATTGCCACCGAGTTTCGAATTGCTGAAAGGCCGAAGCGAGGCGAATTCCTTCTCCATTTTCAGATCGTTGCTGAGGGCCACATAAGGCTCTAGCCAGGCAAGCGATGAGACGTTCGCTTTCAGACCCGGCTTGACCGTCTGACTCTTGCCGTTGATCTTCTGGACGATCTTGGGGTCTTTGACCGCATTGACGGAAAAGCGTGCCATGGTGCTGAGTTTGCTGAAGTCCGCACCCCCTTTGCCGTAACCCGCATCGCAAAGCCTTGCAACGGACGCGACCAGCGGGGTCATGGCGTGCAATTGGTAGTGCAGCGCATAGCGCATGCGGTTCATTTCCAGCGGCAGGCTGCCATCGGGTGAGGCGCTTTCGATCATGGTCCGGTTGCTCATGATCGCCCAATCCACAAGCGCCCGATCCTCGGTCACGATGCCCACCTCGCCGACACCGAGGCTTGCCCAGGCGCGCAGATTGTTGCGGGAGGCCCCCTTGGTCGCTTCATTGTCGAAAAAGTAGACCGTCTCGCGTGCCCGGTTCAACAGCCAGGCCTCGATGATCCGTTGCTTGTCACCCAGACCCGGAACCTGGTTGCGAGCCTCGGCATACGCAATCGCAATTCCTCCGACACGGGAGGGGACTGACAACTTGGCATTGGGCGTCTGCATGTCGCTCAGGGCATCAGCCTTGGCCCAGGCGTAGACGTTATCGATGACGCAGCGCTGATACAGGCGACGGGTGACAATATCCTTCTCGATACCCGCCTTGGTAATCTGCTTGGCGAGGTCCTGGATGAATTCGTCGATCGGCTTCAGCGCCTTCGTCACCTGCGCGTCGGAGTCCGCATCGAGGTCAGAACGCGACTTCGATGAGGCCTCATAACGACTACCAAAACCCAGGCTCATGACCGGTTTCGGTGCGGTAAAGCACGTCTGCTGCGCAGCCTCGGCGGTGGCCGCACCGCCAATGACGGTGCCAAAAAGAGTGAGCGACGTCGCCGCTATGAGGGTAAGCCTGTTCCGGTTGAAATACGTCAAATGATCAACCCTCCGTTCCTGCTTTGTTGAGCTTCAGCACGTAGGCGGCCTGTGGGAAGCCTGCCTCTGCGGCCTTGGCCATCCAGTGTTGTGCGGCATCCAGTGCCGGCTTGGTTCCCGAACCGTAGGCATAGGCCTGCGACAGCAAGAACATGGCTTCACCATCCCCGGCTTCCGCGGCTTTTTTCAGCCAATCGAATGACGCAAACACGGCCTTGCTGTCTTTCGGGTCGTCACGCAAGAGCTTGGCCAGTTCGCGCATGGCAACCGGTTGACCCAGTTCCGCCGATTTCCGGTAGAGATCCTTGATGTCAATGCGTTGCGAAACGATGCGGCGGATCTCCGGCTTCATGTTCGACAGCATCAGCAGCTTGTCGGTGACATCAGCCGGCTCCGAGCGTGCGACGAGATCAACGAAGATGTCGCTGGCCTTGTTTGGATCATAGGCTGCGCTGGTGTTGTCGGCATAAAGCTTGACGAGACGGTAGAAAGCGGCCGGCTCGCCCTCGGCGCGGGCTTCCGTGTAGAGGGTCAGCGCCGTGTTCTTCATGTCGGGCGTGTTGAGCGCCATATACATGTCCCCGATCTTCACCTTGCGCCAGGAATCGTCGCCGGCAATGTGCGAGGCAATGGTCAGCCAATGCTGCGCGTCTTTAGGTTCGTGGCGCATGGCGAATTCGGCCAGTGCCATGCTGTCGTCGTAGTCGCAACGCTGGGTGCTGATGGCGCGATCATAGTAGAGCTTGCGCTCGTCATCCGACTTTGCATTTTCCGCTAGCAGCAACTGGGAGGCCATGTCGCCGCGCTCGCGCATCACCTCGCTGTGGACGTCGATCGGCGAGGAAAGCGGGTCAAGGTTGCCGCCATCCACTTCCTCCAGCAACTTGACCGCACGGCCCGCGCCGCTTGCAGCCAAGGGGGTGAGAATTTCGCGGGCAAGCGCCATGCTTTCCGCATCGCTCGCATAGTTCTTCACGAGGAAGCGCGCGAAGCTTAGGCCGGCATCGACGGTCATACCCTCGCTGGTCTGCTGGATCGTGCGGCGTGCCTCGTTGACCTTGCCTTTTTCGAGGTTCTGTTTGAACTCGAGCAAGGCTGCCTCGACGGTGGCGCCGCGGCGTATCTCGGCCCGTTCGGCCCAGAACTTGAGCACCTGATCGGAATAGCCGGCCCCCTTCAGATAGCGTTGATAAAGCGCCAATGCGCTGGCACGACCATAGAGCGCCTGTGTCTGGATCGCCGCAATGACGAGCGGATCCTTGAGCGCCGGAAGCTGATCGATCTGGTCGGGTTCAAGGTCGAGCGTCTTGTTGCCGGCGCCTGCTTCGATGTTCGTCCAGTAGTCGGCAGAGGCGAAATCCGGGCCGGACGGGTCGACGCACAGATAGACGCGCTGCAGCTTGGCGATGGCATTGATATCGCCGTTGATATGCGTGGCGTTGGTGAGAAGGTCGGCGGAGCGGGCAATGGTCTCCGGCTTCAGATCGGTGCGCAGCAATAGTTCCGCCAGATCGATACCGCCTTCGATGTCGCCGCGCTTGACCGCTTCCTCAAGAAGTGGGCGAACGGTCTCCGCCGATTTCCACAGTCCGTCACGGGCCTGGGTAACACGGGCAAGGCGGGTGAAGGCCCAGGCCGGCGGGTCGTCGCGTTCGATCAGCTTGTGCAGGATCGCTTCATAAGCCGCAGCATCCTGCGGCGAGGTTTCCCTGGTCTGTTCCAGCAACTGCGCCTGCTTGATCAAACCAGCCTGATTGCCCTGCTGTTCGGCAGCCTTGAAGTAGGCAAAGGCCTTTTCTCGATCCTGCGCTACCAGGGCACCTTCGGCATAGAGCCGGCCCATTTCGAGGATGGCCGACATGTTGCCCCCGTCTGCAGCCATCTTCAAGTATTTGACCAGGTCGTCATTGTTCTTGACCACCTTCTCGCTGAGAAGATTGTATTCGGCCACTTTCCAGGCGGCGGTGGTGTCACCGAGATCTGCGGCGAACCGGTACCAGGCGAGACTGAGGCTAGGGTCCTGTACCACGACCTGACCGCCGTCATACTCGCGCGCCACCCGCCCGATACGATCACAGATCCCCTCATCAAGCACGCCGACAAGCGTGCCGAAGGCCATGTTGACGGCCAGTTCCGGCTCGATCTGCCAGCCTTCGACCTGCTCGCCATCCTTGGTCATGCGGGCGAGGTCGAGAATGGCGTCGGAATTGCCGCCATAAGCCGCCTCGACCTTGAGTTTCAGCCCTGCCTTGCGGTCCGTTGCAATGCCCTTGCCGTCGATCAGGAAGTCGGCCAGCGTGTTCAGGGAACCCGCCGGATGGCCACCCATGTCGAGCAGCTTCCGCACCAGACCCTCGCGGCTGACCTGGTCGCTCTCGCCCATGGCCAGCATGAGCTTGACCTTGTCGAACAGAGCGTCCTTTTCCCCGTAATTGGCTTTGACCGTCGGCAGGAGTGCGTGGACGCGGGTGATGATCGGTTCAAAGCGCCGGGCGTCGACATCGCGCAGCCGGTTCATGTCACGCGTGATGGTGTAGACATCCCGTTTGGGAAGCGTCTTGCGGTCCCAGGCGGTCCAGTCGGCGATCATGTCCTCGTCCCGCACGGGCGCGCTGCAGATCGGTGCCTTCGGGAGTTCGACGTCCGGCGGCATGAACCGGACGTCAATGGGCGCACTTCTTCCAGGTGTCCCGGCGGCTATCGTCATTACGCCTGCCATCAGCAGCGATTTCGCCAGTCTTGCAATCGTCATGATAAACCTCCGGAACCTGTCTTTAAAAATTAGCGAGAAATGGTGCTGGGCACGGCGACGGCATCGACCTTGTCGCCGGTGCCGGTCACGACGACGGTGACGCCGGCGAGCCGCTTGAATTCGACCTTGTCGAGCTTGGCGATGTCCTTGTCCCCCTCGCGCACGACGAGGTCGACATTGAGAGGAGCCCGCAGGGCAACCGACTTGGAGGCGCCGCTGTTGACGTCCGACACGGCATCCGCGCCTGCCTGCGGCACGAAGAGGTCAATGTCGGCCTTTTCGGTCAGGTTATAAAGGCTGAGAGTCGCCTTGGACGGGTTCTTCGTCATGTCGTCTTCGATGGTGACCACACCGCCCTCCGTGAGGATAGCGGAGTAAAATTTGCCGGCTGCAGCCTTGACGCTGCCCTGGCCACCACTGGCGGTCACGGCGATGTCACCGGGTGCAACTGCGACATAGGGTGAGACGCCATCGGACAGCTGGCTGAAGGAACTGGAGCTGACCGTGGCGCTCGATGCGCCGGGCGCGATGACACGAACGAAGGCCGAGTTGGGGTCGAGCGGCTTGGCATAGAGGCCGCCGTCGTCGGCATGCGCCGTGGCACCAAAGACGAGCGTCGCTGCGACAGACGCGAGGGCGAGCATGGGGGTGTTGAGGGTCTTCATGACTGTTCTCCTGTTTTGGTCTTGCAGACCGATAGGGCGGTCGTTTCGCCAACCGGGGCGTCGAAGGAGACGGAAACCTTGCCGAAGGCATCAGCCGGGATCCCGCCAAGCGAGAGGAAGTAGCGACCGGTGGCGCGCAAGCGGTCGCCGCGTTCCATGGAGCGCGAGCGGACGGTGCCGTCAGCGCCGGTGAAGGTGAAGGTGACGTTACGGCTGACATCGCTGCCAATGTCAGCGAGCAGGACGTCGTCGCGACCGAGCTTCAGCGACGAGAGGTCTCCTGCGACGGTCTTTTCGTCTACCGGCTTCACGCCGACGGCCGTGCCGCAGTCGCCGAGCGCTGCCGCGACGATCTCAGCCCAGGGGGCTGCGCCATACTGTCCAAGGTTGTTGTAGATCGGGTTCTCCCAGATCATGAAGCGCGGACGCTGCTCCTGGAATTCCCGCGAGGTGATGTAGGAGAGGATCGAGCCGAACTGGTTGCCGCCCGAGATCGAATAGTTGTCGACCGGGATGCCGGTCCAGTGTTCGAGGTAGCCGGCGAAGTTGCTGATCGGCTTGTCCGAGTAACTGGTGCCGATCAGGGCGATGGTCGCCTCGTCACCGCCGCCGAAAATGTCCACTGAACCGGCATCTGCCGAGGCTTCCTCGCGCACGGCTTGATAGGAACGCGCCGTCACGGTCGGCAGGTGGGTGACGCAATGCTTCTGCAGCAGTTCGCGCATGCTGGAGTATTCCGGCTCGGGCTTGACCTCTTGCATGCTGAAGCCGACCGGCTTGACGTCCTCATAGGCAGGCAGGGTCTTGATCTCGTCGGCGATCGCCTTGGCCGCGAGCCCTGCACCATGGGCGGTCCAGTGAAAATCGGCCTGGAAGAAGGCATACTCGCCGAACTGATTGCGGTTGTTCACCCGCATCGGGGTTGCGATATCGACGGCTGCCACGCCCTTGGCTTCCAGACGGCGAACGACGTCGTCATAGATTTCGGCAGCGATGTTGGCATCGAAGCCATAAAGCGAGGCGCGGGCGGGAACTAGTTCCGGCAGGACCTGAGACTTGGTCGGAATCGGGACGTAGATCAGCGTGGTGCCGTTTTTCTCCAGCGCCTTGGCCATGGCCGCCAGATTGTCGACGGTCTGATCGGTGAAGGCGTGCTGCAGGCGCAGGTCGGCGAGGATACGGAAGAACATGCCGTCCTTGCCCTCGATCATCTGCAGTTCCGACACGTCCTCAAGACCGCTGCAGCCGAAGGAGGAACCTGTTTGATCCGGATCACCGGTCCCGGCAGCAAATGCACCCGTCGCGGCGGTAAAGCTGAGGACAGCCAGGGCTGTGCCGTACAGATAGGCGTGTTTGCGAGTTCTGGTCATTGTTGAACCTCCGCGTTCGTGCCGGTGCCCGGCTCTGTCAGTTGCGCAAGCAGGTTGCTCGCTGCGGCCTTCATCCCAACGCTGCCGGTGTCACGGGCAATGCCGAGATAACGCGTCGCCTGCTCGGTCTGTTCGGGCGTACGGGTCGGCTGCGAGAGCAGCATCACTGCCATCCGGAATGCCGTGTCGCCATTCTTCTTGCCCGCGCCTGATGCAAGCAGGGCTTCAAGCTCTTCACGTTTCTCGCCGAAGGGACGGCCCTGGCTGTAAAGCTTGATCAGCCCCTCGACGGCGACCTCGTTGCCCTTTTTCGCCTGGGCGCGAAGTGCGGCCTCTGCGCTTGCCAGATGCGATGGCGTCAACTCCAACCGGTCGTCAGCGAGGATGTTCAGCATATGGCGCACGGCGTAGCCGCGACCGTCAAAGGCGGCGAGCGCGTAGTAGTGCAGCGCGTCGCTCGCGAGCGTCGGATCGGCTTGTTTTTCGATGCGCTCGGCCAGCTTGAAGGCACCGACACCGTCGCCGGCATCCGCCAGCGCCTGAAGCTGCTTGTAGGTGACACGCTTGCCGGCAAGCAGGTTCTTGCGTGTCGCCTGCAGCGCAAGCGGGAGGTGCGAGGCTGGCCCCATCGTCTTCGGCTTCACCGGCTTGACCGGTTCGGCCTTTTTCAACGGGAACAATGGCGTCACGGCCTCGGCCGGGGCCGCTGCCAGGAACAGGCCGCCGATCAGGGCAACCATCACCGTGCTGCCGGATAGAAACTTGGGCGCTCGATCAAACATTGCTCTCTCCCACGCCGCCGTGATGGCCGCTGCCACCCTGGCTCTTGCGCTCCCAAAGGGTCGATGTGCCGAGGTAGCGGATGGGGAATTCCCAAACGACCACGCTCGGCTGGGTGTCCTCAAGCGCCGTGCCTTCGAGGAGATCCATCATCGGCACGCCAGGGCCCAAGCCCTCCTTCGCGACGTTGACCACATCTGTCGTCAGCGACTGGCGCAGGAAATCAACGAAGGACCAGTTCTCATTGGCGCTGTAGCTGGTGCCGACCAGCATGACCGGGACCCTGGTCTCGGTGCCGAAAATATCTGTGCCGGCAGCATCGGCGTTGACCGCCGTCCGGTAGATCGGGATGTTTTCCTGCTTGAGGCCGACGCGTGGCGCATAGGCCGGCGAGGTGATGTAGGTGGTGAGGTCACCCCAGATGTCGACCGGTGCTTCCCAGCTTTCCGTAACGGTTTGCGAGGGCAAAGCGATGCCGGATTTCTGAATCGTCGACTGAACCGCTTCGGCAGTGATCTTGGCGCCCGTGGGCGTCCAGTGGGTATCGGACTTCAGGAAGACTTCGCCAAAAGGCTTTGCTGCAATCAGGGCGTCGCGCGTGTCGACCACGGTCACACCCTTCGCCTTCAAGGCGGTGGAGAAGTCGGAATAGGCGACCTGCATCGCATCCGAGCGCATGACCTCCGGCAAGTGTTCGGCATAGACGTCCGACTTTGCCGGGAGTGGGACCATGACCAGCTGAATGCCGGATTCGGCCAGCCTTGCCCTTACGTCATTGATCTTCGCCACGGCGCTATCGATGTCGGCCTGCTTGACCCGCTTGAATTCCTCGCCGGTGAAGAACCAACCCTCATCACCGACGATGACGCCCTTGCGGCCGGAGTTGAGCAAAGCGTAGCGGGCATTGCCGATCACCCCGACGGCAGGATCGCGGTGTGGCAGTTCGCTCTTGTAGAGCGCATCGAGATCCCGGGTCGCCTCGCCGTCGATGACATAGGAGAGCGACAGATCATTGATCTTGCCTCCCTTGGCATCGGCCGGCGGGGCAAAGAGCATGGTCGAGTTGGCATAGATCGCATAACCGAAGAAGACGGTCGGTAGCAGCAGGGTTGCTGTATGCTGGCGAAGGTTGGCCATGTTCAATCTCCCGTCAGAACTGGAAGTAGAGGAAGGGCGAGACCGATTGCTCGGAGAGCCGGGCGACGGTGACCACGAGCAAGAGGCTCATGGCGATCGGGTAGGCGAGCGAGGGGCGGGCGACGGCGATGCCGTTGCCGGTCACTTCGAAGCCATGGGCTTCCGCCGAGATTTCGGCATCGGTCAGCTTCTTGAAGTAGGGCTCGCCGCAGACCGCGAGGATCGCCAGGACCAGGAAGAGAATGTTCTCGCGGGTGACATTGGCGAGGAATTCGATCCCCGGTGCGATGCCATTCAGGCCGAGCATGCCGCCATAGACCGTGAAGGCCCCTTCGACGCTTGCCGCCCGGAACATGACCCAGCCGATGAGCACGAGCAGCAGCGTGAAGGGCAGGGAAATCAGGCGCGGCGGTGCCTTCTTGGCCCAGCCGGTGTAGCGTTCGATTGCCAGCCAGCCACCGTGCCAGGCCCCCCAGATCACGTAGGTCCAGGCGGCGCCGTGCCACAGGCCACCCAGCAGCATGACCAGGAAGAGGTTGACGTAGGTGCGTGCGGAGCCTTTGCGGTTGCCGCCGAGCGGGATGTAGAGATAGTCGCGCAGCCAGGTGGACAGGCTGATGTGCCAGCGCTGCCAGAACTCGGTGATCGACAGGCTGAGATAGGGCGTGTTGAAATTCTGCTTGAAGCGGAAGCCCATCATCAGCGCCAGACCGATCGCCATGTCTGAATAGCCGGAGAAGTCGAAATAGAGCTGCAACATGTAAGCGATGGCGCCGAGCCAGGATTCGACGGCTGTCGGGTTGGCCATCGAGAAGGCCTGGTCTGCGATCGGGGCGACCGTGTCGGCGATCAGCACCTTCTTGGCGAGACCGATGGTGAAGATGTAGAGGCCGGAGGTGAAAATCGGCAGCGAATGCTCGCGCTTGACGAACTGGTCGGTCAGGTCGCGGAAACGCAGGACCGGGCCGGCGATCATGTGCGGGAAGAGGGCCATGAAGGCGGCGAAGTCGACGAAGCTGCGGGTCGCCGGCGTGTCCTTGCGGTAGACGTCGACGATGTAGCCTATGGCGTGGAAGACGTAGAAGGATACGCCGATCGGCAGAATGAGCTGCCAATGATAGCCGAGTTCTTCCGGCGTCGTGCCGATCAGGGCGGCGAAGCTGTCCATGAAGAAGTTCAGGTACTTGAAGATGCCGAGAACGATGAGGCAGCCGATCACGCCGACGACCAGCGTCGTCTTGGCACGGGCCTGTCCCTCCCATCGATCGATCAGCAGGCCGCAGCCATAGGCCCAGGCGGTAACGGCGATGAAGAGCAGCAGGAAGTCGGCGCGCCACCAGCAATAGAAGATGTAGGAGCCGATGAGGATCGTCCACGACCGCAGGCGTTCCGGCGTCAGGTAATAGGCTGACAGGAACAGGGGTAAGAAGAGGAAGAGGAAAGTCTCGGAGGAAAAGACCATGAACTAGCTCCCAGTCTTGCAGTCAGGCCGGGATGTTTGCCCGGTCGTCGACGTTGCGTTGGGGTGGATGGTGAAGGCTTGCTGCAGACCCTCGGGCGACGAGGAGGCACGGAGAAGCTCCGGCACGTAAGCGGCGAATTCGCCGTCGAGCAGGATCGGTGACTGGCCAGCGAAATCATTGGCGTTCAACGCCACCTCGCTGGCGGAACCGCCATAGAGGCCGGATTTGTTGGCCGAGAAGGCATTGTCGGCGACCGATATCAGCATGTCTTTTTGCTGGTCGAGGACCGAGATGCCGGCACCGGCATTGGCGATCAGGTCGTTGCCGGAGACGGTGAGCGCATCGCTTTCGCGGATCTTGATGCCAACCTGGGCATTGGAAACAATGACATTGTCGGAAATGTCGATGCAGGTGCTGCGCACGACCGAAACACCGCCGCGGCCATTGCCGGAAAGCAGGTTGGAAGCGATGACGACGTCACGCGTATCGTTGGCGAGAAAGATGCCGCTGCCGCGATTGTTGAGAATGACATTGCCTGCGATCTCGATACCGGAGGTACGGTTCTGGACGTCGATGGCCTGTGCCGTCTTGGTGCCCGTCAGGACATTGCCGAGAATGCGGCTGTGCATGACGCCACTGAGCGCAATCGCGGGGCCGACCATATCCTGGAAGCGATTGCCGACGATCGCGATGTCGCGGGCGTTTTGCAGGCTCACCGCGTTCAGGCCGACAAAGCTGCTGTCGGTGAAGCTTGAGCGCATCTTGGCGGGATAGAGTGCGGCACCGATGATCGACAATCCGCTCGTCACACCGGTCTCGCCGTAACCGAGATTGGCGAAAATCGCGTCACGTGCCTGCACCGCGCCGGTCATGGCCGTTGCCACAAAGGGACGGAATCCTGGCATGCCTGCATTGGTATCCGACGTCGAGCCAAGGCTTGCGCGGTCAACCGTGATCAGGCCGGAGTTGAGGACGAATGAGCCTTCGCGGGTGGAGAGCTCCAGGCTCTGACCTTCACTGAGCACCAGGCCTGCGTCGGACCAAATGACGATCGGCCAGTGGGCGATGTAGGTGTTTCCTCGGCGCTCGATTGCGCCGGGATGCTGTTCGCTGGCCAGTTTTGCCAGTTCGTCCAGCGCCATGGCGCCGCCGCGAATGAAGAGGGCGGGAGCCGACCTGTCGGAAATGGCCTTCTGGGTGTCCGGGGCAAAGGTGCCGCCGGTCTGCAGGCGCAATTGTGCCAGCATGAAGTCGACCGGAATCGTATGCAGGCTCGGCTTTCCCGTGATGGCATCGAAGGTCGGCGCCTGCCAGGCACCCTTGGCCCCGATGTCGGCGAGACGGCCGGTGAGCAGCGAGGCTGCGTCCGCCTTGCGGGCGTCGCTTGCTGCCAGTCGGCGTCCAATCTCGCCGACCGTGCCGGTCAGTTGCGCGAGATCGGCGTGACCGATGCGTTCGGCGCGGGCGCCGACCGTGGTCGACGCCATCAGCAGCGCCAGGAGAATGGGAAGGCCCTTTCGCATCGGTTTTCCTCAGCTATGGACGAGTTGCAGGGTGACCGGGGCTTCGATGTCTTCGACCACGACGTCGCAAACGACCTCGACGAGCTGCATCTCGGCTTCCGGGCCGCAATAGATGACGGCGTTATGGCCGGCTGCGACTTCGAAATTGTCGCCGACACGCAGCGGCCGGGTGACGGCGCCGGTCTTCAGCAGGCCGGAGCCGGCGGTGACCGTCACCATGCGATGAGCTGCGAGATTTTCCGTCATGGGCAGCATGGTGCCGGGACGCAGCGTCATCATGCGCAGTTCGTAGCCAGGGCCGCTCTGGACGCGGCGAACCTCGCCCCAGGCCATCTGGTTGCGCATGTGCTGGGCCAGTTCGCGACGCTTGATCGATTCGAGTTTCTTGACGATCTGCTTCACCTGTTGCGCCTGATCGCGCGTGGTGATGAGCAGGGCATCGTCGGTGTCGACGACGACCACGTCATCCATGCCGACGACTGCGACCAGTTTGCCGGAAGCGCGGACATAAGAGTTGCGGGTGTCGATGCTGATCACGTCGCCGCTCAGCACATTGCCGTCTTCGTCCTTCTCGGCGATGTGGTGCAGGGCGTTCCAGGCGCCGACGTCGCTCCAGGCGACGAGAAGCGGTGCGATCACCGTGCGCGGCGAATGTTCGAAGACGATGGATTCCGTCGGCAAGTTGGCGGCCGGCATCAGAGCTTCGGCGTTCAGATAGAGCGCATGTTCCGAGTGCCGGGCCAGTTCAAGTGAAGACTTGACCGCATCGTAGGTGGTCGGGTCGAGCCGCTGGAATTCGCCAATCAGCACATCGGCGCGGAAGAGGCTGATGCCGGAGGCCCAGTAGGCACCACCTGCATTGATGAGGGCCGTGGCGACCTCAACCGGCGGCTTTTCGATGAAGCTCGAGACCTTGCGGGCGCAGGTCAGCGTTTCCAGTTCACCGCCGTCGACGATATAGCCGTAGCCCGTTTCCGGATATTCCGGCGGCACGCCGAAGAGGACGATATGGCCCTGCTCGGCGGCTTTGCGGGCGGCAAGCACATTCGCCGGCAGGTCACCCTTGACGATATGGTCTGAGGGTATGACGCAGATCAGCGATGCCGGATCGGTCTTGGCGAGCGTGAGCGCGACTGCAAGCACTGCCGGGCCGGTGTTGCGGGAGATCGGTTCGGCAATGATCCGGGCCGGGCACTTCAGGTCGTTCAGCTGTTGCAGAACGGTCGCGACATGGGCGCTGCTGACGGCCACGATCGGATCTGCGAAGCCGGGCGCGCGGTGACGCTCGACGGTGGCGTGGAAGAATGTGGTTTCGGAATTGCCGTCGATGCGTTGGAACTGCTTGGGGTGTTCCGTGCGCGAGAGGGGCCATAATCGGGTGCCGATGCCGCCGCAAAGGATGAGAGGGTGAACGTCTTGCATGGCTGCTCCTGAAAACTCGTTGGAGTGATTGCGCGGATAGTCTGCCTCGACGGGCCGATCAGCTCGCCGACTTGCCGTCGAACCACTGAGCAACTTTCTGCCTGGCGGCGAAAATGTGCCGGTTGATGATGCGGACCGAGACCGGCGCACCGATTGCCGCTTCGCCGAGATCGGTCGACGGCGCGATGAGGGCGCGCACTTCACCCTGGTTGCCGACGGGCTTCAGCGCCTGGGCATCGCGGGCAAGCGTGCCGAAGGTGACCTGTCCGTCGGCAAGGCTGAGTTCAGCAATGTCGCCGGCGACCAGCTGCTTGGCTTGCTCTGCGGTGACCACTGCCTGGACAACGGGGGCGGTCGCCCGATCGATGACCTCAACGATCGTGTCGCCGGCCATGACGGTAGAGCCTTCGCCGGCATTCATCGGCAGGACCTTGCAGTCGCAGGGCATGTTGATGCTGAGTGTGGTGCCGGAGATGGATTGCAGGGTGTAGAGCACCTCGCCGCGCTTGGCGCCGAGGTTGAGATAGGAGACCTGGCCGCTTGCCACGGCCCGCAGCGCCTGGCCGCCGGTGGAGAGCACGGCCAATTGCTGCACTTCCTTGGAGAACACGCGTTCGTAGACGAGTTTCGTGGCGACGCCTGCCAAGGCGAGGCTGAGCGCGACGGTTGCCACGACCTTGACGGTGCGTCCGATGAAGTTGCCAAGCGTGGCGGGACCGGTCTGCTTCTTGCCGCCTGCAACCGCTGCCCGTTCGCGCAGGCTGATGATGCCGTCGATCGAGGTGATGTCACCGGCGATGTGACTGTTGAGCAGATAGCGCAGTGTCGGCAGATGTTCGCCGGTCGGCTCGAGGAAATCGAGACGCAGTTCGCCGGTCTCTGCATGGGTGCGGCTGATGCGGACATCGACCTGCAGGGAGATGGTGTAGCCGTCGAAATCGAAGCGCAGGACGGCGATACGTTCCTTGCCTTCAAGTTCCGGTCCGGCAAGGCCCGAGACGGTGGCGGAAACAAGCGAGATGCCTTGGCCGCTGAACTGCCGCCCGTCGATGATCGCGGCAAACGGAATGTTCGTCTTCGGATGTTCCGTTCCGTTGTCCAACAGGACCGGGCGATTGCCCGGCTGCTGCGCAAAGGGCTGAGAAGTGGTGTCGCGGGCGGCTTTCGTATCGATGTCCATGGTCTCGATCCTTCGCAGTTAGAGAATGTTGCCGACATACGCTACGCCGAGGATGAGCCATCCGAGAGCAAGGCAGTGCATGTAGGTGGAGCTGAGGGCGCGCCAGCGCTGGCCGACGGGAACCGGCTTGCCGGCGCCGGAGGTGGTCTGGCGGGTCCATTTCTGGCGGTCGAGGCGGAAGAGGATGAAGCTTTTCACCACCGCCCCGCCGACTTGGCTGAAATAGAGCAGGAAGGGGAAGGTGACGGGGAAGCTGCGACCGCGGAACGCCATGATGATGGTGCAGAAGCTGTAGCGGGTGAACATGACCCAGGCGAAATAGATCGGCAGGATCCAGGGGCTGACAAAGAAGGCAGCGAGCAGGATGCTGGCCGGACCGGCGAGCGTCGTCCAGATCGACAGCGCCTGGTCGAAGACCGACCACCAGGTGAAGTAACCGATCTGCGAGGCGGGCAAAGCAAGTGCGCGGCCATTGGTGCGCAGCATGTTGCCGAACCAGCGGGTCATCAGCACGATCGCCGAACCGAAAAAGCTGGGATAGGGCTGGGTCTCGATCGACAGCGTGCAGAGATCCGGCAGATAGAGCATCTTGTAGCCGCGCTGCAGCAGCCAGAACCAGGTGGACTTGTCGTCGCCGGTCAGGAAGTTCACGCGGCCCAGGCGCCAGTGATCGATGAAGTCGTGCCGAACGAGCTCGACGAAGCCGGGGTCGGTTGCGAGGCTGGCGCGGAAGATCGACATGCGGCCCGTCAGGGTGAGCACCCGCTCACTCAGTGCCATGGATGACATCATGACGTGACGTTGGGAAAAGCGCAGGTCGAACCAGTCGCGGAACAGGCGTCCGCCTTGCGTGTCGCTGAGTTCGTCTGTTGTCACGGCGCCGACGGCCGGATCTGTGAAGAAGGGCAGGCTGCGGTCGACGACGTCGATCGGCACGCAGCTGTCTCCATCCACAAAGATGACGATGTCGTTGCGACCCGGGTTGAGCTTGGCGATCGAGCGCAGCGAGGTGGCGAGCGCATCCCGCTTGCCGGTGCCGGCGATTTTGTCGATCTTCAGGCCGACCATGGCGCGGCTGTCGGGATGGTGTGCGGCCACCGATTCCATCACGCGGCGGATGAGGCGCGCATCGGCTTCGTCGACGATGGATGCGACGATGGTTGCTCCGCCGGCTGCGTTGTAGGCGGCCTCGAAGATTGAGCGGTAGACACGGGTCGAGATGTCAGGCGCGATCTTGTAGGTCGTCACAAGGAAATAGGCGTGATCCTTCAAGCCCCTGGTCGCATAGGCCTCGGCGGCAAGACGCCGCCGCCGAGGATAGGCGAAATTGAGGAAATAGGCGGCCCGCGCGAGGTTGATGCCGGCCCAGGCATAACGCCAGGCTCCGATCAGACCGACTGTGATCAGGGTGCCCGAGACCGCGTTGACGGTCGGGTGCGGCACGCTGAGCGCCAGGATCGTCATGGAGAGGAGATAGATGACGTGGGCCAACATCTGTGCGCTCCTTACCAGCAAATGCCCTGGTAGGTGCCCGAAGACCGGATACCGGGGCTGATGCGCAGAAGGTCGACCATCGGGATCGTGTCGCTCGACTTCTGCAGGGCCGGCATGGCTTCGGCATAGTGGTTGCCGACCAAGATGACGTCGGAGGTGTCGATCAGGTCGTCCAACTCGCCGACAAGACGGTTCTTCAGATCGATAGCGGTATCATTGCCGCGACCGGCACCGCTCATGCCCTCGGCATAGGCCTGCTGGACGAAGGGATCGTAAATCTTGAGATCATAACCCTTGGCAATGAGGCGCGAGGCGAGGCTGGCGAGCGGGCTTTCGCGCAGGTCGTCCGTGCCCGTCTTGAAGCTGATGCCGACCATTCCGACGGTCTGGCCGCCCATCTGGGAGACCATGGTCTCAGCGCGGTCGATCTGGGCTTCGTTGGCTTCGAGAACCGCGTCGAGTAGGGAGCTCTGAACGTGAGCTTCCTTGGCGAGGTGGCGAAGCGCACGCACGTCCTTGGGCAGGCAGGAGCCGCCGAAGGCAAAGCCGGGGCGCATGAAGTAGGGCGAGATATTGACCTTGAGATCCGAGCATAGGATCTTCATCACCTGCTGGCCGTCGACGCCGCAGGCCTTGGCAATGTTGCCGATCTCGTTGGCGAAAGTGACCTTCACCGCACGCCAGGAATTGCTGGTGTATTTGATCATTTCGGCGGTTGCGAGCGGCACCGAGTGGCAGACGCAGGGCAGGCCGGCATTGATCTCATGCAGGATCGCGTCGGTCTGGGTATCGATCGCGCCGAAGACGATGAGGCCTGGATCGTAGTAATCTTCGATCGCGGTGCTTTCACGCAGGAATTCCGGATAGTAGCCGACGCCGAAGTCCGTGCCGGCGATCATGCCGGTGGCCGCTTCGAGCGCCGGAATGCAGACCTTGTCCATCGTGCCCGGCACGATCGTCGAGCGGACGACGACGGAGTGGAAGCCGTCCTTGCGGGCGATCGCCGCGCCGATGGCCTCGCAGGCCTTGACCACATAAGTGAGGCCGACCGAGCCATCTGGTGCACTCGGAGTGCCGACGCAGACGAAGGAGAGGTCGGTCGCGGCAATCGCTTCGTCGATGTCGAGTGTGGCCCGCAGCTTGCCGCTTGCCACCGTCATTTCGATCAGCGGCTCAAGGCCCTTCTCGACGATCGGCGTCTTGCCGCGATTGATCGTGTCGACCTTTGCCGGATCGATGTCGACGGCCACCACTTCATGGCCGTCCTTTGCCAGGCAGGCGGCTGCCACCACGCCGACATACCCGATTCCGAAAACGCTGATCCTAGCCATTTGCTGCCTCTTGTCCTGAAGGCAGGCCCGATCAGGACCCGCCATTGGTTAACATCTGTTAATGTCGGCCATAGGATTGGCAGGTCTTGTTCCCGCATCAAAGTCAGGAAAAACGGAGATTTGTCAGGAATTTCCCTGACAAAAAATGTATAATTTCAGCATGCACAAATATTAGTTTTTCGCACAAAAAATAAGCCGCAGTCTTTCAACTGCGGCGTTACAAAAATAACATCAATTTATATTAGTGCTGAAGCCAGCCTACGCTCATTGCATAACTGACAATGTCTGACCGTGTCCTCAAATCAAGCTTCTTGATTGCTCGATATTTATAGGTTTCGACTGTTTTTGCGCTGAGCTGAATGTCCGCCGCGATCTCCTTCATCGCCTTGCCCAATGCGACGTGTCGGAGCACGAATTCCTCCTTCATCGAGAGCTTGCGTTGTCCAGGATCAAGGCCGACGGGTCGCCGGTCCGGCATTGCAAGGACGGATTCGTCAATGACAATATCCCCGGCGTGCACGCTCTTGATGGCCCTCAGCAGTCGGGGGCTCGCGACCGATTTGGTCACCACGCCGCTGTAGCCGAGGGTGACATAGCTTTCCCCGGGTTTGGAATCGCGAGTGTCGCAATAGGCGATCAACTTTGACTGGGAAAGCAGTTCCAGCAGCTGCATTTCGCAATCCTCTAATGTCCGATCCAGATGGACCGGATCGGCGACGATGACATCCGGCTCAAGGCGTTTCACAGCCTCTTGCAACTTTTGGTCGCGGATGTTGAGAGCCAGTGCCGATAGTTGACGCGTCGAGTTGACCAGGAAGTTCAGCCCATCGACCAGCACTGGATTTTCGTCCAACACCAGAACCCTAATTTTGCCAGCGCTTTCCATTGCAGCTCCAATCTCTCGGCAATGCCACAAATTTTCCGAACCACCTCTGACCTCGCCGTGAGGTCGGTTGCCCACTAGCTATGTGCCTGATGTTCAGAGAGAACGCCTGGAGTGTCAAGATGTTGCGGTGCCGCGAAAATTCTAGACAAATTGTTGTTGTGCAGCATCACGGCTTCGTGTCCTCGGTCACAATCGTTTGAAAACTGCAAATTGGAACAGTGCGTTGCTGATGAAGCACTGAATAACCCGATGATTGTGTTATCTATGTTGCGCAATCTCCGGTACATATAAACTGTTTCAAATGAATTCATTTTCATTTCTTGAGTGATGGATATTGAAGGACTTAGGGGTGAAAATTGACCCTGTGAATAGCGCTTGTCCAATGCGAAATACGGCGAGAATATGATCTCTTCGCTCTTGAGCCTGCGATGTTTCGTCATCCTGTGGTCCTTTTCGATCGGTTTTCGCAACACATTGGCGTGAGCCGAACGAACCGCTGCGGGGACCCTATGCGCCGTATCGGGCGAAAATGCAGCAGCGACACTTTTGTCGCTTTTCGAACAGTGTCGAGCGCCGGCCAGCAGGGCATGCACTGGACGGTGCTCAGGTGATTGATGCATTTCAGGGTTGTGGGGTCTTAAGCCGCTGTCTCGAGGGACGCGAAGTTCCTCTTGCTTAGCGGTGTCGCTCTCGCTGTGGGACCCGCCGATACCAAGGCCAACACGTCGCTGGCGTAATTGGCAGCGTTTTCTATGGCCTTATCAAGATTCCGGCCGTTGTTTCCTTCGAGGTGGCGCAGGGGACGGCTGAGGTCGAACATCTCGCGGAATGCGGCGCGTTCTGCGACCGGCGTGGTGAGCACGTGGATCTTCTGCTCTGAGAGAAGCCGCTTAACCGCCTGCATCGATCGGGTCGTGATCATCGGATTGACGCGCGACAGCACCACCGAATGGGGGATCTGGATGCCGGCCTTGCGGTCGAGATACCGCAGCATGTCGAGAACCTGAGCGCCGCCCTGCGCGTCCATGCTGGAGCCCTGGATCGGAACTAGGACATGGTCTGACAAGCCGACGGCAGCGGCGAGCAGGGGCGACTGGATGCCGGGCAGGTCAACGATGACGAAATCCCACTGGCTGCGACGCTCATGAACGGTCTTCTGGATCGTCGCTGTCGATATATAGGTCTCGATCATAAAATTGGGCAGCAGCGAAGCGCCTTCATACCAGCGGGAAAACCAGCGTTGCGGATCCGCGTCGATGACGCAGACACGGTATTTTTGATGAAGGAGTTCGGTTACGAGGAGAAGGGCTGCGGTTGTCTTGCCGGCGCCGCCCTTGGTATTGGCGAAAGTAATAACTGCCATAGACCTGTCCTGCTGCATGAAGATTGAGCTCGAATCGCTCCCCCAAGGCACAGGCATCGTGCGACTTTAAATTTAACCATTTATGGTTAACGAGGCATTACTACTTTTTGGTCGTCGGTGCCGAAGTCTTGCATACTTGTTGGGAGGCTATTTCTGGCGGAGGAAGCCGGCACTCCAGCAGGCAAATGTGGGTGGGGTCATCCAAGGCTTGTCCACCATGACTATGCTGCAGCGCACAACATATAATAGTACTTTTGATCTTTACAGGTTGCAGACTCTTGCCTATGCATAATGACAGACACCGTGGAGGCGGTGTCTTTCTTAGGGAGGACATCATGAATATTGTACGCAAGCTCGTGCTCAGCGCGAGCGTGATTGCTCTTAGCTGCACTGCCGCTATGGCTGCAGATCTGACCGTCGGCTTTTCGCAGATCGGTTCTGAATCCGGTTGGCGCGCGGCTGAAACGTCCGTCACCAAGCTTGAAGCCGAAAAGCGTGGCATCACCCTGAAATTTGCTGATGCACAGCAGAAGCAGGAAAACCAGATCAAGGCGATCCGCGGCTTCATCGCGCAGGGCGTTGACGCCATCCTCGTTGCGCCCGTTGTCGCAACCGGCTGGGAAGACGTGCTGACCGAAGCCAAGGAAGCCAAGATCCCGGTCATCCTGCTCGACCGTGGCGTTGACGCGCCGCAGGATCTATACCTGACATCGGTTGCATCCGACCAGGTCAAGGAAGGTCGCGTGGCCGGCGAGTGGCTGGTCAAGACCGTTGGCGACAAGCCGTGCAAGGTCGTTGAACTGCAGGGCACCGTCGGTTCGACGCCTGCGATCAACCGCAAGAAGGGCTTTGAAGAAGCGATTGCCGGCAAGTCGAACATCACGATTGCCCGCAGCCAGACCGGCGACTTCACCCGCGCCAAGGGCAAGGAAGTCATGGAAGGCTTCCTGAAGGCTGAAAACGGCGGCAAGGACATCTGCGCGATGTATGCCCATAACGACGACATGGCCGTCGGTGGCATCCAGGCGATCAAGGATGCTGGCCTGAAGCCGGGCAAGGACATTCTCGTCCTCTCGATCGACGCCGTGCCGGATATCTTCGCCGCCATGGTTGCCGGCGAAGCCAATGCGACCGTGGAACTGACGCCGAACATGGCAGGTCCTGCCTTCGACGCCCTCGACGCCTTCCTCAAGGACGGCAAGGAACCCGAGAAGTTCATCATCACGGAATCCAAGCTGTATACGCCTGCCGACAATCCGCAGGGCGAATACGACAACCGCAAGGGCCTCGGTTACTAAGGTAACCCTCCCGGCGCGACCCCGTCATTTCCTGGTGGCGGGGTCGTTGCCGCTTTCTCCCGACCGCGTTCGGGGATAGCTTTGCGGGAGAGGGGAAAGAGGCACATGACCGACAATCCATCCATCGTGCTCGCGGCTGCGGGCATCATCAAGACATTCGGCAATCATACGGCGCTGGACAAGGTCGACATCGCGTTTCATCGCGGCGAGATCCATGCGCTGCTCGGCGAAAACGGTGCCGGGAAATCCACTCTGATCAAGATCCTGACCGGGGCCTATATTCCCGATAGCGGGACGATCACCGTCGAGGGTGAAGCCGTCAGTTTCACGACGCCCCAGCAGGCGCAATCCATCGGCATCGGCACTGTCTATCAGGAGGTGAACCTCCTGCCGAACATGACCGTGGTCGACAATCTCTTCATCGGTCGCCAGCCGACCAATCGTTTCGGTCTCGTCGACAAGCGCCGAATGGAGCGAGAGTCGCGCGAGATCCTGTCGACCTATGGCCTCGACATCGACGTCAAGGCGGAGCTTTCGACCTTTTCCGTCGCCGTGCAGCAGATCATCGCGATCGCGCGGGCGGTGGAACTGTCCGGCAAGGTGCTGATCCTCGATGAACCCACCGCCAGCCTCGACCGCTCCGAAGTCGAAAAGCTCTTCGGCATCGTTCGCCAGTTGCGCGACCGGGGTCTCGCCATTGTTTTCATTACCCATTTTCTCGACCAGGTGTTCGAACTTTCGGATCGGGTCACCGTGCTGCGCAACGGCCGTCTCGTCGGCACCGAGGCGATTGCCTCGCTCGACCGCACCAGCCTGGTGCGCATGATGCTCGGCAAGGATCTCGCCTTCCATCATCCCGACGTGCTCGGCGAGGAAGGTGAGGTTGGCGAAACGCTGATGACGTTCGAGAATTTCGGACTGACGAATACTGTGCGTCCCTTCGACCTCAAGATCCATCGAGGCGAAGTCGTCGGTGTGGCCGGATTGCTGGGGTCCGGCCGCACCGAGATGGCGCGGCTGATGTTCGGCATCGATCAGGCCGATACCGGCAAGGTGGCGATTGATGGGCAATCCCGGCAGGTGCGCAATCCGCGCGAGGCCGTGGAACTCGGCTTCGGTTTCTGCCCCGAAGACCGCAAGATCGACGGGATCTTCGGTGATCTCTCTGTGCGCGAGAATATCGTCATCGCCATGCAGGCGCGGCTCGGCTGGTTCAAGGCGCTGAATCGTGATGAACAACTGGAGATCGCCGGCAATTTCATCGAGGCGCTCGATATCCGCACGGCGTCCGCCGAACTGCCGGTCAAGCTTCTCTCCGGTGGCAACCAGCAGAAGGTCATCCTCGCCCGCTGGCTCGCCACCGATCCGCGGTTCCTGATCCTCGACGAGCCCACGCGCGGCATTGATGTCGGCGCCCATGCCGAAATCGTGCGCATGATCAGCCGCCTGCGCGAAGACGGGCTGGCGCTGGTCGTCATCTCGTCCGAACTCGACGAGATCGTCAGCTATTCCTCGCGCGTCGTCGTCATGCGCGATCGCCAGATGGTTGCCGAGCTGCACGGCGCCGACATCACACCCGGCGTCATCGTCCAGACCATTGCCGCCCAACCGGCGGAGGCCGAGGCATGAAAAGACTGCATCTATCCCGCATCATTTCCCCGCAACTGCTGGCGCTGGCCGGCGTGCTGTTCTTCAACTGGCTCGTCTTTCCGGGCTTCTTCGACATCACCTGGCAGGACGGGCGCCTGTTCGGCAGCCTGATCGACGTGATCAATCGCGGCGCTCCGGTGGCGATCCTCGCAATCGGCATGACGGCAATCATCGCGACCAAGGGTGTCGATCTTTCCGTTGGCGCCGTGATGGCGGTGGCGGGTGCGGTCGCCGCGACCTGCGCGGTTGCCGGCCAGCCGCTGATCGTGACGCTCGTTGCGGCCCTCTCCTTCGGCCTGATCTGCGGCTTGTGGAACGGCTTGCTCGTTGCCTATCTCGGCATCCAGCCTTTCGTCGCCACACTCGTGCTGATGGTGGCCGGACGTGGGGTTGCGCAGCTGATCACCGAGGGGTCGATCGTCACTTTCTCCGATCCGGCGCTGATTTTTGTCGGCACCGGCAACCTGTTCGGCCTGCCCATGCCAGCCGTCATCGCCATCGTGCTGATGCTCGTCGCCCATCTCGTGATGCGCCGCACGGCCATCGGTCTGTTCATTGAAGCGATCGGCATCAACCTGTCGGCGGCCAATTATACCGGGTTGCGCAGCAAGCTCGTCATCCTGTGCATCTACGCCTTCGGTGGCTTCTGCGCTGCGACCGCCGGTATCATCGCGGCGGCCGACATTCGCGGGGCCGACGCCAACAATGCCGGTCTCTGGCTCGAACTCGACGCGATCCTGGCAGTCGTCATCGGCGGGACGTCGCTGCTAGGCGGTCGCTTCTCGATCCCGATGTCGGTGCTCGGCGCGATCATCATCCAGGCGATGAATACCGGCGTTCTGGTTTCGGGCTTCCCGCCCGAATTCAACCTGATCGTCAAGGCCGGCATGATCATCATCATCCTGGTGCTGCAATCCGCGCGCATCGCCCAGGTGCTCGGCCGCAAATTCGGGCCGAGACAGGTGACAAACCAGACTTCAGTGCAGACTTCGGGGCAGACACGATGAATCCGAGATACAGGCCACTTGCCGCCACCACCGTCATCTTCATCATCGCCTATGCCATCTGCATCTTCCAGTATCCCGGCATGTGGTCGACCCGCGTTTTCGGCAATTTTCTGACCGATAACGCCTTCCTCGGGATTGCAGCTGTCGGGGCGACCTTCGTCATTCTCTCCGGTGGTATCGATCTTTCGGTCGGTGCCGTCATCGGGCTGATGGGCGTCATCACGGCGATCCTGATCTCCTGGTTCGGCATGCATCCGCTGGCGGTCTTTGCCATCGTGCTGGTGCTGGCGGCATTGTTCGGCGCCAGCATGGGGGCGGTCATCCACTTCCTGCAGGTGCCGCCCTTTATCGTGACGCTGGCGGGCATGTTCCTCGCGCGCGGCCTGGCCTCCGTCCTGACCCAGGATTCGATCCCGATCGATCATGAGTTCTACCGGACGATTTCCAGCCTCTACTACAAGCTGCCGGGCGGGGGGCGGCTTAGCGCCATCGGCCTTTTGATGCTCGGCACCTTCCTCGTCTTCGGCCTCATCGCCCACAAGACGCGCTTCGGATCCTATGTCTATGCGCTCGGCGGCAATGCCACGTCTGCCTCCCTGATGGGGGTTCCAACGGGGCGTGTGACCATCGCGATCTATGCGCTTTCGTCCTTCCTCGGAGGCCTCTCGGGCATCGTCTATTCGCTCTATACCTCGGCCGGTTACCCCTTGGCGGCTGTCGGTATCGAACTTGACTCGATTGCAGCCGTGGTGATAGGCGGAACCCTGTTGACAGGCGGTTACGGGTTCATCTTCGGGACCCTGATCGGGGTCATGCTGCAGGGCCTCGTCCAGACTTACATCGTCTTCGACGGGACGCTCTCCAGCTGGTGGACCAAAATCGCCATCGGGTTCCTGCTGTTCATGTTCATCCTTCTCCAGAAGCTGGTCTTCAACGCACAGACCGGGCGGCCCCGCCTGAAGAAGGGCCCTGCATGAGCGAGCCGGGGAGCCTTCTTCGCTCCCTGTCCGGGCGGTCGACGGCGCGTAACTTCCATTCGCATGTGATCAATGAAATCGGGGCCGGAGTTATCTCCGGCCGTTATCCGATCGGCACCACGCTGCCCAACGACGCCGAACTGATGGCCGATTTCGAGGTGTCGCGCACTGTGCTGCGGGAAGCCTTGAAGACGTTGGAGGCCAAGGGTCTGCTCGAAGCGCGACCGAAGGTCGGCACCAAGGTTGCCAAGAAAAGCCGCTGGAACCTCTATGATCCGCAGGTGCTTGCCTGGCATCTCGACGCGCCGCCGGACGCCGAATTTCTCTCCGGCCTGCACGAGGTGCGCCGTTCGCTCGAGCCGATTGCGGCTGCCGAAGTGGCACGGCGGCGAACGGCTGACCAGATCCGCCTGATGCTCTACTGGATCCGGCAGATGGAGACGTCGCTGACCTCGCCGCAGAACTTTGCACTCGCCGATTTCGAACTGCATCGCATCATTGCGGATGCCGCCCACAATCCCTTCATCCGGGCGCTTTATGGCGTCATCGAGCTGGCGCATGCCTTCGCCTATCAGCGGCTGGTCGATCACCCGGTGGAAGAGGTGCTTCTCGCCATCCTGGACAAACACAAGATGCTGGTCGACCGGATCGAGTATGCGGATGAGGCCGGCGCGCGCGCGGCGATGCTGGAAACGATCGAGCATGACCGGCAGGTCGCATTGCGTACCTGACCACACACTCCTGGCTGCCGGAGCCCGCTGGTCGATTAAAGTTCCAGGGCGTCCTTGAGGGTGCGCACCTCTGGTACCGACAGATCGAGGTCTGCCTCGATATGGTCGATGTGGTGCAGCATCAGCCGGGTCGCTTGCGCCACGTCGCTGCGCTCCAGCGCATTGAGGATCTCGTCGTGTTCGTCATGGCCACAGCTGGAAATGCCGGTTCGGCCATAAAGCGCGATGACGAGTGATGAGCGGGCCACCAGTTCGTCCATGAACTTTTCCAGCACTTGGTTGCCGGCAACCTTTGCCAGCATCAGGTGGAAATCGCCGGATGCCTTGATCTCCGCGCGACGGGCGGATGCGCCGCGCTCGGCGCGGTAGCGCGCTTCTTCCTTCAGGTGTTCGCGAAATGCCGAGATCTCTTCTGCCGTGATCCGCTCGGCGGCAGCGGCAATGATGCCGGCCTCGATCAGGCGGCGGGAGGCAAAGACCTGGCGGGCCTCTTCCGTGCTCGGGTTGGAGACGAAGGCGCCGCGGTTGCGCTCGGTGCGGACCAGCCCTTCGAAGGCGAGCATCTGCAGCGCATCGCGCACCACCGTGCGGCTGACATCGAACAGCGTGCCGACCTCGGCTTCCGACAGTTTCGTACCCGGCGACAGACGACGGTCTACGATCGCGTCGCGCAGCGCGTCCCTTATCGCGCGGGCGCGGTCTTCCTGGTTGGGGTCGAGATGTCGGCGGAGCGAGTTCTTCGCGGTCATGGGTCCATTCCGTGTCGTTCTTCCTTTTAGCCAGCATGACGGGCGAGGGGAAGACCGGTGGAAAATATTGCGTCACAACATTGCATACAATCTGGCTCCACGATTGATCTCAATCGATTAATTCGTGTGCATGCATTCGTGCAGGATGCACATTCTGGAAGCGCGGCAACATTCCACCTCTGACAATTCAAGGGTTTGGCGAGCGGGCGCGTAATTGGCACGGCTTATGCATCGTCTACGGCAGCAGAAGGAGCCGTCATGACGAAAGCCGCCGAGATCGAACTTGCAGCCGTCTCCAAGGTCTATGGAAACGCCACGGCCGTGCATGCCATCAGTCTCAAGGTCCCAGCCGGCACCTATTGCTGCCTGCTCGGTCCGTCCGGTTGTGGTAAGACATCGACGCTCCGCATGATCGCGGGCCATGAGAGCGTGTCGTCCGGCGACGTGATTTTCGGCAATGCCAATGTCACCGACCTGCCGCCGGCCAGCCGCGGCACGGCGATGATGTTCCAGTCCTATGCGCTCTTTCCGCATCTCGATCTTGTCGACAATGTCGCGTTCAGTCTGAAGATGAAGGGTGTCGACAAGGAAACCCGTCGCCGCGAGGCGCTGGAGATGCTGAAGCTCATGCAGCTCGAGCCCTATGCAAGCCGCCGCCCGGCGCAGCTTTCGGGTGGCCAGCAGCAACGCGTGGCGCTTGCCCGCGCTCTGATCACAAAGCCGGAGGCTCTCCTGCTGGACGAGCCGCTATCAGCGCTCGATCCCTTTCTCAAGATCCGTATGCGGGCAGAACTGAAAAAGCTGCAGACCACGCTCGGCATCACCTTCGTCCATGTCACGCATAGCCAGGAAGAGGCCATGGCGCTGGCTGACCTGATCGTGGTGATGAACGAGGGCCGCATCGAGCAGGCGGCGACCCCGCGCACGGTGTTCGAAAAGCCGGCGACTGGTTTCGTTGCCCGCTTCATGGGGGACCATAATGTGCTTTCCGGTCGGATTGTCGAACGCGGCGCGGATGGCTTGTTCATCGAGGTGGTCGGCGGCGGGCGCTTCTATGCCGGTGGCACCGCCCCGATCGAGCAGGAGACCGCCGAGATCGCCATCCGCACCGACCATGTCCGGATCGGCCCGGCTTCGGTCGCAGGCCTCAGCTTCGATGGCATTGTCTCCAATGTCGAATATCTCGGCGCCAAGGTGAAACTGACCGTCACCACCGCCTTTACCGACGAGTTCACCGCCGTCCTCAGCGACGCGGCCTTTTTCGCGTCGCCGGTCAAGGTCGGCGAGGGCGTGACCCTGTCATGGGACCAGCAGGATTCGATCGTCCTCGGACGCGTCGAGAAGTGAAACCAAACCAAGAAAACCAGGAGAACAGCATGACTGCCAAGAAAACTCCCAAAGGCGTATCCCGCCGCACATTCCTGAAGACGGCCTCGGCCGCCGCCGGCCTTGCCGCAGGTTCTGGCGCCATCACCGGCTTCCCGACCATCTGGGCCCAGTCGAACATCACGCTGCGCCAGTTCGGCACCGGCGTGTCGAACATCAATGCCATTGCCGAACAGTGCAAGAAGGATCTCGGCATTACGCTTGAGATGACCGCGACCGATTCCGACGCCGCAGCCCAGCGCGCTGTCACCCAGCCGAATTCCTATGACATCGCCGACATCGAATACTGGATCCTCAAGAAGGTCTATCCGACCGGCGTGATCCAGCCGATGGAGACGAAGAAGCTCAAATATTACGACAAGGTCGTGCCGCTTTTCAAAACCGGCAAGCTTCTTCCCGACAGTGTCATTGCGCAGGGCACTGCCCCGCACACCGTTGGTTATGTTGAGAGCAAGGATGCCAAGACCTTTGCGTCGGGCGAAACCGAGCTCTTCACGATGATGCCGACGATCTACAATGCGGACACGCTCGGCATCCGTCCTGATCTCGTCGGTCGCGAGATCACCACCTGGGCCGACATCATGGACCCGGCCTTCAAGGGCAAGACCTCGATTCTCAACATCCCCTCGATCGGCATCATGGATGCCGCGATGATCTGCGAAGCCATGGGCATCATCAAATATGCCGACAAGGGCAATATGACGAAGGCCGAGATCGACACGACGATCGACTTCCTCATCAAGGCCAAGCAGGACGGCCAGTTCCGCGCCTTCTGGAAGTCGTTCGATGAGTCCGTCAACCTCATGGCTTCGGGTGAAGTTGTCATCCAGTCGATGTGGTCGCCGGCCGTTGCCGCCGTTCGCTCTAAGGGCATCGCCTGCAAGTATCAGCCGCTCAAGGAAGGCTATCGCTCGTGGGGCGGTGGTCTCGGTCTTGCCGCACACCTCTCCGGTGCGCAGCTCGATGCGGCCTATGAGTACATTAATTGGTACACATCGGGCTGGGTCGGTGGCTATCTCAACCGCCAGGGCTACTACTCGGCTTGCATGGAAACCGCCAAGGGCTTCATGACACCGGACGAATGGGGCTACTGGATCGAAGGCAAGGCCGCGACCGGCGACATCATGTCTCCGGAAGGCAAGGTCATGGAGAAGGCCGGTGCGGTTCGCGACGGCGGCTCCTTCGAAGAGCGCATGGGCAAGGTCGCGTGCTGGAACTCGGTCATGGACGAAGACCGCTACATGGTCCGTCGCTGGAACGAGTTCATCGCGGCTTGATCTTACTGCGGCGCTCGCCCCTGCATCCCCCTGCCGGGACCTTCTCCCCGCGAGCGGGGAGAAGGGGTGAGCGCCAACCTTGCCACACGTGTCTTCTCCCCGCTTGCGGGGAGAAGATGGCGGCAGCCGGATGAGGGGCAACTCTCTCGGTCCGCACTTTTTCGCAGCGAATGGAGACCTAACGACATGGTGGAAGTCCGATTTCTGGGCGTCGGCGAGCCGAAGCCGAAACGCGTGATCCGTGTGCCGCTCGGGCTGGTCTCCTATCTGCAGGCGACGCCGCTGGCGCTGATCCTCGGCTGCTTCCTGCTCCTGCCGATCCTGATGATCGGCACCGTGTCCTTCTGGGATTACGATTTTGCCCAGATGTATCCGGATTTCGTCACCTTCAACTACACCGAGACTCTGGGCTCCTGGGTCACCTGGAAGACCTATCTCAACACCTTGAAATTCGCCTTCATCGTCTGGACGATCACGCTCTTCGTTGGCTTCTGGGTCGCGTATTTTCTGGCCTTTCATGTGCGGACCTCCGGCATGCAGAGCGTGCTCTTTCTCGTCTGCACCGTGCCGTTCCTGACGTCGAACATCATCCGCATGATCTCCTGGATCCCGGTGCTCGGGCGCAATGGATTGATCAATTCGGCGCTCGTCAGTGCCGGCATCGTGCCGCAGCCGATTGAATGGCTGCTTTATTCCGATTTCGCCGTCGTGCTTGCCATGGTGCATCTCTACACGCTGTTCATGGTGACGCCGATCTTCAACACGATGATGCGTATCGACCGTTCGCTGCTGGAAGCGGCGCGCGATGCCGGGGCCAGCGGCTGGCAGATCCTGACCAATGTCATTCTGCCGCTCTCCAAGCCCGGCATGGCGATCGGCACCATTTTTGTCGTTACCCTGGTCATGGCGGACTTCTCCACGGTGCAGGTCATGTCTGGCGGCCAGAGCGCGTCGGTCGCGCTGATGATGAAGAACCAGATGTCGCTGCTGCAATATCCGGCGGCTGCCGCCAATGCCGTGGTGCTGCTGATCCTCGTCCTGCTGATGGTTGCGGCGATCCTGCGCGTCGTCGATATCCGGAAGGAACTCTAAGATGCATTCCGACAAGCGTCCCCGCGAATTCTACATTCTCGCCACCTTCTTCGCGCTCTTCGTGCTCTTCCTCTACGGACCGCTCTCGGCCATCGTCATTCTCTCCTTCCAGGGGCCGAATGGCGGGTTGACCTTCCCGCTGAACGGGGTGTCGCTGCACTGGTTCGCCAATCTCTTCGAGACCCAGGCGGTGGGTGATTTCGGCGGTTCGTTCCGCCGTTCCTTCGCGCTCGGCCTGATGGTCATGGTGGTGACGGTCGTCGTCTCACTGCTGGCGGGACTTGCCTTCCGCCGCAAGTTTGTCGGGGCGACGCCGCTCTTCTATCTCTCGGTCGCAAGCCTCGTAGTGCCGTCGATCATCATCTCGCTCGGCATCGGTGTGCTGTTTAGCCAGCTCGGCTTCCAGCCCGCCTGGTACACCTCTGGCTTCGGCGCGCATCTCACCTGGACGTTGCCCTTTGGCGTGTTGATCATGTTCGCCATCTTCAACCGCTTCTCGCCCTCTTATGAAGAAGCGGCGCGCGACCTTGGCGCCACGTCCTGGCAGACCTTCGGCCATGTCGTGCTGCCGATGATCGCGCCGCCGTTGATCGGGGTCGGGCTGTTCGGTTTCACGTTATCCTATGACGAGTTCGCCCGGACGCTGATGACGTCAGGCACCTACAACACGCTCCCGCTCGAGATTTACGGCATGACAACCAATGTCACGACGCCCGTCCTCTATGCGCTCGGCACGGTCACCACGCTCTTTTCGTTGCTTGTGATCGGCGGCACGCTCGGCTTGATCGTCGCGTTGAACCGCCGCAGAAGCCAGGGCTGAGTTGCATGAAAATTGCCGTCATCAATCCGAATACCACTGCGAGCATGACCGCGACGATTGCGGATGCAGCACGGCGGGTCACCCATGCGGATACCGAAATTCAGGCAATCACCTCGTCGATGGGTCCGGTCTCGATCGAAGGCTATTATGACGAGGTCTTCGCCATTCCGGGGCTTCTGGTGGAGATCGCCAAGGCCGAGCGTGAGGGAGCAGATGCAATCGTGATTGCCTGCTTCGATGACACCGGTTTGGACGCCGCCCGTGCGCTCGCCTCAATCCCGGTCATCGGCATCTGCGAGGCGGCTGTTTCTGCCACCGCCTTCATCGCCCAGCGCTTCTCGATCGTGACGACCATGGAGCGCTCGCGGCTGCCAGTCGAACATCTGGTGCATCGCTATGGTATGAGTAGCCGCTGCAAGGTGCGGGCGGCGGATGTGCCGGTGCTGTCGCTGGAAGATCCGAACTCGAATGCCCGCGACCGGCTGCGCAGCGAAATCTCGTCGGCGCTGGAGGACGACAAGGCGGAGGCGATCGTGCTCGGCTGTGCCGGCATGGCAGACCTGACGGCCGCGCTCCGGCTGGAATTCGGCGTTCCCGTTGTCGATGGTGTTGCGGCGGCCGTCAAGCAGGCCGAGGCGCTGGTGGCACTGGGATTGTCGACCGCCAAACGCGGGGCCTATGCGACGCCGGTGCACAAACCCTATCACGGCGACCTCGCGCGCTTTTCCCCCGCCGCCATGGGAGTCTGAGCGTGGCACATGGTGCGGCGATCCGCATGCTGACGTTGCCCGAGGTCGAGGAACTTATCGGCTGGGCAGCGCTGGAAGGCTGGAACCCGGGACAGGGCGATGCGGCCGCTTTCCGCGCGGCAGACCCCGATGGTTTTATCGGCTGTTTCGTCGACGGGCGGTTTGCGGCGGGAATTTCCGCCGTGCGCTATGGTGCCGGTTTCGGCTTTATCGGCCTCTATATCTGCCATCCGGAATTTCGAGGGCGTGGTCTTGGGCGCCTCGTCTGGGATGCCGGCATGGCGCATCTCGTCGACCGGGTGATCGGTCTCGATGGCGTGGTCGAGCAGCAGGCGAATTACGGTCGAATGGGTTTCGAGCCGGCCTATGACACGGTCCGCTGGAGCATCGAGCGCATGCCGGCTTTGACGCGGGCCGATGCCGCTTGCCACGCAGTCGGCGAAGCAGATGTTGCCGACATCCTTGCCTTCGATCGAGGCTTCTTTCCGGAGGCGCGGGACATGTTTCTCACTGGCTGGCTTAAACCGCCGCGTCGCGCTTTTGTCTGTCGCCGACAGGGCGTGGTGGCCGGCTATGCGGTGGTGCGGCCCTGCCTCAGCGGCTACAAGATCGGGCCGCTCTTTGCCATGGATGGGCGCACAGCCGAGGATCTCCTGAAGGTCTGCCTGGCAAACCTCGGCGGCGCGGAGATCCATCTGGATGTGCCCGGCTATCAGGAGGGGTTCGGCTATCTGCTTGGACGTCTGGGCTTCAAACCGGGATTTCAGACCGCGCGCATGTATCGTGGAGAGCCACCTTCGCTGCAAAAGACCGGCGTTTATGCAATCACCACGCTTGAGCTTGGCTGACCGTCATTCCGACATGCCAGAGGGGGAGGCCGTAAGCAGCATGCCGCGATAGATGCCGGGCGAGGAGCCTTCGATCGGGATCGCGCCGACACTCCTCTGATAGAATTCCGTGGGGCCGGCGCCGCCGATCACGGCATAGCCATACCCCTGGTCCTGCATGTCGAGCAACGTGCGCAGCAGAAGTGCGTGACCGATGCCCTTGCCACGGGCTGACACATCGACCCCGGTCGGACCGAAGAAACCCCTCATCGTGGCGTCATGGCAGGCGAAGCCGAGAAGCGTTTCGCCCTGATGGGCAATCCAGCAGGTGACCGGCTGGCGCATGATGGCAGCCGTCGCCTCGTCCACCCAGCCTGCGCCGAAACGGGGGCGGATCCAGTCGCAGATGGCCGTGCGCTCCGGCACCAAAGCGCGACGCAGGGTGATGCCCTGATCTGCCATGCGCTTGTCGAGCGCCGCGTCCGGCACCAGATCGTAAAGCTTCACCAGCATGTCTGTGGCCATGTCACACCTCCCGTCGCTCAGCGGCAAAGCCGAGGCCGAGAATGGCGGCGCCAATCAGGCCCGGTTCGACCCGGCAGGTGGCGGGCACGACAATCGGATGGGCAAACTTGCGCAGGATGCGGCGCCTGAGCGCCGCGTCGATGGCCGAGATCAGGGCCGGCACATTGGAAAGCCCGCCGCCGACCGGCAGAATGGTCGTTCCCGTGACATTGACGACGAGAGAGAGGGCGTCGGTGAGGATGTCGATATAGACGTCGAGGGTGCGGGCCGCCGTCGCGTCGCCGGTCTGCCAGCCGGCGAGGATGTCCTCGCTCGTGCGTGTTTCGCCATGCAGTTCGCGATGCAGCTTTTCCAGGCCGCGCGCGCTGCAGACCGCGTCGATGCAGCCGATCTGGCCGCAGCCGCATTGGAAACGGGGGACGCGAACAGGCGGGGTGCCGGCCTCGTTGGCCTGCACGGGACCATGGCCCCATTCGCCGGCAAAGCCGCCGGTGCTGTTGATCAGCTTGCCGTCGATGACGAGACCGCCGCCAACCCCGGTGCCGAGAATGATGCCGAAGACAACGCGGTGGCCACGGGCCGCCCCGATACCGGCTTCGGCCAGGACGAAGCAGTCGGCATCATTGGCGACGACAACAGGGAGATTGAGTGCCCGTTCGAGGTCTGCCTGCAGCGGGCGGCCATGGATGCAGGGAATATTGGCGACCGTGGCGTTGGACGTATCGGGATCGATCACGCCTGCAATGGAGAGCGCGATGCAGTCCGGGCGCTTGCCGGCCTGCGCTTCCGCCTCTGAGATCACCGATGCGAGCGTCGCGACGAAGGCGTCGAAGTCATTGAGTGGCGTCGGCTGGCGCGGGAAGGGGCGGATGTCGTCGGCGCTGTAGGCGACCGCGCCCTTGATCGCGGTGCCGCCGATGTCGAAGCAGACGATCATGCGGTGGCCCTGTCCTGACGGGTCTCGGTTTCATAGACACAGCTCCCGCCGATCCAGGTGGAGGAGAGGTCGAGATCCTCATCAAGCAAGACGAAATCGGCGCGCTTGCCGGGTTCCAGCGTGCCCCTGTCATGGGCACCGATCGCTTCGGCGGGATAGACTGTCGCCATGCGCAGCGCTTCGTCGATAGAGAAGCCCAGCTGTTCATGGATGAAGCGGATGCAGGAAAGCATGTCGATATCGGCGCCGGCGAGCGTGCCGTCGGCCAGGGTCAGTCGGCCGTCGCGGCGGTAGACGGTCCGGCCGTTCAGGTCGAAGCTGGTCTCGTCCGAACCGATGGTCGACATGGCGTCGGTCACCAGGAAGATGTGGGCCGGCCCCTGCTTGGCAGCCAGGGCCACGCGCATGCTGACTGGATCGACATGGAAGCCGTCGGCGATCAGGCCGCAATGCAGGGCAGGGGATGCCAGGGCCGCACCGACGAGACCCGGCTCACGATTGCCAAGCTGGCTCATGGCGTTGAACAGATGGGTGACCATGCTGGCGCCTGCCTCAACATAGGGCGTGACACCGGCGCAAGGGGTGTCGGTGTGGCCAAGGCTGACGCGGTAACCGGCAGCAACGAGGCGCTTCACCTGCTCGGGCGTCACGCTTTCGGGAGCGATCGTGATCATGGCAAGGCCAAAGCAGCCGGCAACGCCTTCGAGATAGGTAAGGTCAACCTCCGTCATTGGGCGGATGAGGGCCGGGTCGTGGGTGCCCTTGCGGGCGACCGAGAGATGCGGGCCTTCGAGGTGCAGGCCGAGATAGCCGGCACTGCTGTGGGCGTGAGCTTGCTCGCCAGCCGCAATGGCGACGCGCTTCAGCTCCGGCCGGTCGGTGATGAAAGTCACCATTAGGGCTGTGGTGCCGAAGCGGGCATGGGCCTCGCATATCGTGCGGATGCCGGCTTCGGTCGGATCGTTGTTGAACAGGGTTCCGCCGCCGCCATTGACCTGCAGGTCGATGAAACCGGGGGCGATCAGGGCGACGGGTGCACCGGATCGCGGCATGCCTGCCGGAAGGTCTGTCTGTGAGACGATTGCACGGACGTGCTCCCCATCGATGATGAGGGCTGCGTCCGCATGCATGCGGATGCCGTCAAAGATGCGGCGTGCGGTGACGGCAAAGGCGGCAGTCATTGTGTCTCGGTTACCTTCTTGAGCGCGACGGGCTTGTCCGGGTTGAAACCCCGGGCGCGCGACAGGGATTCGATGAAGCCATAATAGGGCACGATCAGCGCGAGTGCATCCGTGATCGGATGACCGGTTGCGACGAAGGGCAGGCGGTGGCCGCCCTCACCAAGGCCTGATGTGATGAAGCAGGCGGCGTTACCGGCTGAAAGTTTTGACACCGTCTGGACGATCGAGACTTCCGCCTTGTCGCGGGCGGCAAAGGCGACGACCGGAAAGTCACGCCCGACGATGGACACCGGGCCATGCAACACTTCCGCCGAGGAATAGGCCTCGGCATGCAGTTCGCAGGTTTCCTTGCATTTCAGCGCTGCTTCGGCGGCAATGGCAAGGGCGGGGCCACGGCCCAGCATATAGAGCGAGTCTGCGGTCGAAAGCGGCCCAAGCAGGGGGCTCCAGTCGAGCGCGAGTGCCTTGTCGAGATGGCCGGGCAAAGCGGCTACCGCACGCTCAAGCTCTTTGTCCTGTGTCCAGGCGGCGATGATCGCAAGGCCTGCGACGATCGAATTGACGAAGGATTTCGTCGCGGCGACTGCAATTTCCGGGCCTGCCATGATGTCGACGGCATGGGTCGCGACATCCGCCAGCGGCGAGGGCAGGGTGTTGACGAGGCTGATGGTCGTCGCGCCGCCATCGCGCGCACCTTTGGCCATGGCGACGATGTCGGGGCTCGCCCCCGACTGCGAGACGGCGAAGGCGGCGGCATTGCCGAGCTTCATCGGCCGCTCGTAGATCGAGGCGAGCGATGGGCCAAGCGAGGCGACGGGCAAGCCCATCTGCAGCTCTATCGCGTATTTGAGGAAATAGGCCGCGTGGTCCGACGAGCCGCGCGCGACGGTGACGACCACGGATGGGTCCTTGTCGCGCAGGGCCTTGGCGCACTGCGCGATGACAGAAGAGGAGGTATCGAGGAGGCGAGCGGCGGCTGCCGGGATCTCGTCGATTTCCTCACGCATTTTCGTCGTCATGTCTTTGCTTTCAGGTCTAGAAATCAGGTCTGAGGTTTCATTGGTGCCCCGACGCTGAGTTCGGCGACGAGGTCATAGGCGTCGCTGCGATACAGCGCCGTGGACATTTCCATGACGCGCCCCGTTTCAAGATAGGCGATGCGCTGTACCGACAGGGCGGCCGAACCGGGCGGCACGCCGAGCAGCCGGCTTTCTTCGTCCTTGAGGAGAACGGCTGAAATCCGCTGGTTGGCGCGTACCGGCCGGATGTTGCTGTCCAGCAGGCAGAGATAGAGCGAGTTGTCCACGGCATCCGGATCCGGTAGCAGATCATCCGGCAGGCTGGTGCGTTCGAGTGCGATCGGCATGTCGTTGGCCGTACGCAGGCGGTCGAGACGGGCCACGCGAGCGCCGCCGGCCAAGCCCAGCATCATGGTTTCCTCGGCAGTCGGGTAAAACAGCCCGCGACCGAGCCAGCGGGAGCCTGCCACCATGCCACGTCGACGCATGTCTTCGGTGAAGGATGTCAGTTGGCTCAGCGGCTGTTGCATGCGTTGAACGGGCTTGACGACAAACGTGCCCGAGCCGCGGCGGCGGACGAGCAGGCCTTCGCCGACCAGTTCGTCGATCGCCTTGCGCACCGTCACCCGGCTGATGTCGGCTGCCTCGGCGATGTCACGCTCGGCCGGAAGCGCATCGCCGTGCTTCAGGCGACCGGAGGCGACCGCATCCTCGATCATCACGCGCAGCTTCACATAAAGAGGTCCACCGCGCATGGACTGGAGTTCGTTCAGGGGAAGGGCTGCGTTCATTCCGTGCATCCATCCTGGCGGCTGCCGGTGGGCAGGTGGCCTGTTGTGCCGGATGCGCGGATATCGTTTGGCATGATGGCGTCCCATGATGTGGTTGGCGAAAACAATACCAACCCAAAACCTATTTCGCAAATGGTTTTGAAGTGGATATTGAAATCGTGCCAGAATTAAGAAATTTGACTGAAATCCCAATGATTTGCAGGGCTAAGGATCGAAAAGTGCGAAATTGGCTTTACGATTGGACTTTGTTTGGTATTGTAAATTAACAAATGGATTGGCGGGCGGTTTTCGTTTGCTCCTTACACTTCGCCGCATCCGAGCGGGTGCTGCGACAGGAGTTTGTGAATGGTGTCTGTCCATCGCTTCGTAGGGTCAATGAAAATCATTTTCACAGTGAGGCGGAATTTTGCTTGATCTGTTGACGATGGTCGTTTTTTGACGCAGTCTGCGAAAAATAATTACGAAAGCAGGGGAATTGCCATGAAAGTCGCCATAATCGGACTCGGATTCCGTCTCGGATATCTGGGTCGGGTGTTCCGGGAGCTCGATCCGAGCTTCGAGATCGTCGGTTATGTCGATCCCGCGCCGGCAGGCATGGCGACGCTGACGGACAATGGCATTTCTGCCGGCAAGGCTTACGATACGCCTGAAGCCCTGGTTGCGGCCGGGGGCTTCGATCTGCTGATGATCGGCTCGCCGAACCACATGCATCTCGATCATATCCGTCTCGGGCTGGAAGCCGGCCTCACCGTTTTCACCGAAAAGCCGATCGTGACCAGTGTCGAGGAGAGCTATGCGCTTGCCTCGCTGCTCCATACCTATGGCCATGATCGACTGCTGGTCGGCCTCGTGCTGCGCTATTCGCCGCTCTACCGCGACCTGCGCAAGGCGCAGGCGGAAGGTCGTCTCGGCGATGTCGTTTCGATCGAGGCGTCCGAGCATATCCAGCCCTATCACGGTGCTTTCTTCATGCGCGACTGGCGCCGATACGGTCGTTATGCCGGCGGTTTCATGCTGGAAAAATGCTGCCACGATCTCGACCTCTACAATGGCGTGGTCGGTGCGCGTCCGCGTTTTGTGGCAAGCTTCGGCGGCCGCAAGAGCTTCATTCCGGCCAATGCCCCGCAGAATTCCGGCATCAACGACATGGAAGTCTATCACCGCAAGCCGAGCGGCTGGGAAGGCTCCGACAAGGTGTTCGACAGCGACGGCGACATCATCGACTACCAGACGGCGATCGTCGAATATGAGAACGGCGTGTCGATGACCTTCCACACCAATCTCAATGTGCCCGACGAATTCCGCCGCTTCTGCGTGATCGGCTCGAAGGGCATGGCGGAAGGCGATTTCGTGCGCGGCTTCATGGATGTGCATGACGCCCGGACCAACGAGAAGGTCGTCGCCAACACCTATTCAGCGCCGTCTGCGCTCTCGCAGCATTACGGGGCGGATGAGCAGATGGCCGAAGACGTGATCGCCTTCGTGCAGACCGGTGCCAAGCAGCCCGTGTCGGCGATCGATGCGCTCGAAGCCGGCATCCTGGCGCTGGCCATGGACGAGGCGCGGTTCGGCCGCAAAGTGGTTGATCTCACGCCCGTCTGGGAAAAGTTCGACGCCTGCCTGCATGGCGCACCGAGCGCCGTTCACGCGCGGTCGGCTTAAGGGGGAGTGGTCGGATGCAAGCTCGCCGTAGCGCTATCCTCTTTGCCTGGCTGCTGATTGCGCCGGCCCTTCTCTATATTGCCGTTATCGTCGCCTATCCGCTGGTCGATACCTTCATCCTGTCCTTCACCGATGCGTCGCTGAAGAAGACGACCAACTGGGTTGGCTGGGTGAATTACGAGAAGATCTTCAACGATACATTCTCCGCCGTCATTATCCGGACCTTCATCTGGACCTTCTTCTCTGTCTCGATCAAGATGATCATCGGCACCTTCGGGGCCGCCATGCTCAACTCGGCGGTGCCGGGGCGCACCTTGTTTCGCGTGCTGACCATGCCGCCCTGGATCGTGCCGATGGCGATTGGCATCTTCATGTGGGGCTGGATGTATAACGGCCAGTTCGGCATGATTTCCGGCGTGCTGCAGCGCATGGGCCTGGTCGACGGCCCGGTGGCCTTCCTCGCTTATGGCTCGACCGCCTTCTGGGCGACCGTGTTTACCGACGTTTGGATCGGTGTGCCGATGGTCACGCTCTACATGCTTGCCGCCATGCAGGCGATCCCGCAGGATCTTTATGAGGCTGCCTGGACCGATGGCGCCGGACGCGGCTACCGCTTCCGCCGCATCACCTTGCCGATGATCCTGCCTGCCATGATCACCATGTCGATGATTTCGCTGATCTCGACCTTCAACTCCTTCGACATCATCTGGATCCTGACGCGCGGTGGGCCAAGCGGTGAAACGACGACGATGATCATCGACACCTATCACACCGCGATCGGGTCGAAGAAATACGGCGAGGGTGCTGCGCGCGCCGTGCTGATCTGCATCTTCCTGTCGATCTTCTGCTTTGCCTATTTCCGTGTGACGAGCCGGCTTTCCCAGGAGCACGCCCGATGAGCTACGACAAGACAGCCCTGATTAACCGCTACAAGTGGTATGAACTGGTCGGCATCTATGCGGGCATCGCGGTTTTCCTGACCTTCGTGCTGGCACCCTTCGTCGAAGGTTTCCTGGTCTCGCTGAAACCGCTCAGCCAGTTGTTTTCCTCGCCCTATCGTTTCTGGCCGGAAAACGGCTCGTTCGAGGCCTATCGCACGATGTGGGTGAGCGTTCCCGGCTTTGCCCGCTACATCTTCAACTCGTTCTTCATCTCGACCGTGGCCACCGTCATCGTGCTCATACTGGTGGTGCCGGCGGCCTATGCCTTTGCCCGGTTCGAGTTCAAGGGCAGCGGCCAGCTGCTCGGCGCCTTCCTCGCCGTCAACATGTTTTCCGGCGCCGTGCTGCTTATCCCGCTCTTCCGACTGATGCGGTCGTTCGGTGTGCTCAACACCTATTTCGCCATGATCGTGCCGGGTGTCGCCTTCCTCATCCCGACGGCCATCTGGCTGCTCCGCACCTATATGCTGCGCATTCCGCGAGAGCTTGAAGAGGCGGCCTATGTCGATGGCGCCGGCTATTTCTACACCTTCCGGCGCGTGGTTCTGCCACTTGCCACGCCAGGCATTGCCGTGGTCGCCATCACGACCTTCATCGGCGCTTATGCCCAGCAGTTCATCTTCGCGCTGACCTTCAACTCCAAGACCGAATACATGCCGTTGCCGATCGGGCTGTTCGCCTATTTCGGCCGGCAGGAAGTGGTGTGGAACGAGTTGATGGCCGCAAGCTTCGTCGGCATTGCGCCGGCGATGATCGTGATCTTCTTCCTGCAGCGATATCTCGTCAGCGGCCTGACCGCCGGGGCGATCAAATGAGGGCTGCCAATAAAATTCGGGCCAACCGGACGCTTCAACCTGTCAACAAAGGGGAACTACCGATGACGAAAAAACTGACCATGCTCGCAGGCTCGTTTGTCCTGCTGGCCAGCTCGGCGCTCACCACGCTGGCTGCCGACCAGGAAATTTCCTGGATCTATTGCGGCGACAAGATCGACCCGATCCATGAGAAATACATCAAGGAATGGGAAGGCAAGAACGAAGGCTGGAAGGTCACGCCGGAAGTTGTCGGCTGGGAACAGTGCCAGGACAAGGCAACGACTCTGGCCGTCGCCGGCACGCCGGTTGCCATGGCCTATGTCGGCTCTCGTACGCTGAAAGAATTCGCCCAGAACGATCTGATCGTTCCGGTTCCGATGACGGATGAGGAAAAGGCGTCCTACTATCCGAACATCGTCGATACCGTGACCTTCGAGGACACGCAGTGGGGCGTGCCGGTCGCCTTCTCGACCAAGGCCCTCTACTGGAACAAGGACCTGTTCAAGGCCGCCGGCCTCGACCCGGAAACCCCGCCGAAGACCTGGGCTGAAGAAATCGCCTTCGCCAAGCAGATCAAGGAAAAGACGGGTACCGCCGGTTACGGCCTGCCGGCCAAGACCTTCGACAACACCATGCACCAGTTCATGCACTGGGTTTACACCAACAACGGCAAGGTCATCGACGGCGACAAGATCGTCATCGACAGCCCGGAAGTTCTGGCCGCCCTGCAGGCCTACAAGGACATCACGCCTTACTCCGTCGAAGGTGCGACCGCTTACGAGCAGAACGAAATCCGCGCCATCTTCCTCGACGGCAAGGTCGGCATGATCCAGGCCGGATCTGGCGCGGCTGCCCGCCTGAAGGAAACCAAGATCAACTGGGGTGTCGCTGCTCTGCCGCTCGGTCCGTCCGCCAAGGGTGAAGGCACGCTGCTGATCACCGACAGCCTGGCTGTGTTCAAGGGTTCAGGCGTGGAAGAAAAGGCAACGGAGTTTGCCAAGTACATCACCTCGACCGACATCCAGCACGAATACGAACTGCAGGGCGGCGCTGGTCTCACGCCTCTGCGCCCCGGTCCGGTTGTTGACGATTTCGTCAAGGCAGATCCGTCGTGGAAGCCGTTCATCGACGGTATTGCCTTCGGTGGTCCCGAGCCGCTCTTCACCGACTACAAGGGCTTCCAGAACGTCATGATCGAGATGGTTCAGTCGGTTGTCACCGGCAAGGCCGAGCCGGAAGCTGCCCTCAAGAAGGCTGCCGGCGAACTCGAGCAGTACAAATAATCTCGGATTTCCGAGGCTCCGCGGGCCGGATGCGGCCCGCGGTTTTCGTTTGATGGTGAATTGGCCGATCCAGTCATTTGGTCGGCACGCGGGGACAGAAGTCGTGGGACAGCTATTTCTCAACAAAGTGCGAAAGTCGTTCGGACATTTCGAGGTGATCAAGGGTGTCAGCCTCGAGGTGAATGACGGCGAGTTCGTCGTCTTCGTCGGCCCGTCAGGCTGTGGTAAGTCCACCCTCCTGCGCATGATTGCGGGTCTCGATGATACCACCGACGGCGACATCGTCATTGCCGGTGAGCGGGTCAACGAGAAGCCGCCGGTCGAGCGTGGCATCGCCATGGTCTTCCAGTCCTATGCGCTTTATCCGCATATGTCGGTCTTCGAGAACATCGCCTTTCCGCTGCGGGTCGAAGGCCTGCCCGAGGAGACGATCCGCGAGAAGGTCGGCGCGGTGTCGAAAATCCTGCAGCTCGACCAGCGCCTGCAGCAGCGCCCCGGGCAACTTTCCGGTGGCCAGCGCCAGCGCGTGGCGATCGGCCGTGCCATTGTGCGCGAACCGAAAATCTTCCTGTTCGACGAGCCGCTGTCCAACCTTGATGCCGCGCTGCGCGCCGATATGCGCATCGAACTCACCAAGCTGCACCGCGATCTGCAGGCGACGATGATCTACGTGACCCATGACCAGATCGAAGCCATGACCATGGCCGACCGGATCGTGGTGCTGAATGCCGGCAATATCGCCCAGGTCGGTGCGCCGCTGGAACTTTACCACAAGCCGCAGAACACGTTTGTTGCCAGCTTCATCGGCAATCCCAAGATGAATTTCGTGCCCGTCACCTGTGTCGGCGTCGATGCGATCGGTGTCACCATCGCTTATGAAGGCCAGACGGCGCTGATCCCGGTCGAGCCGCGCGCCGATCTCGTCGGCAAGACGCTGACGCTCGGCATCCGCCCGGAACATACGCGCCTTTCCGATGGTGACATCAACATCATGGTGACGCCTGCCGTCATCGAGCGGCTGGGGATCAACACCATCGCCTACGCTGCACTCCCGAATGGCGAGCCCTATTGCGCGCTCCTGCCAGGCTCGGCGCCGGTCCGCGCCGAACAGCCGATGACAACTGGCATCATGGCCGCCGACTGCCATCTGTTCGATGCGGAAGGCCAGGCGCTGGAGCGCCGGATTGACTGGCGCACCCTCGACCTCCCGGCATCTGTCACCGCTGCCGAATAATCTCCTCCCGGCCAAGGCCAAGCCTGGTCCGCCCTCGGGCGGGCCTTTTTTCATTCGTGTGCAGCCTTAGAGCCGTTCATTTTTAAATGGAAGCAGTTCTGCCGGAGCAGGTTTTCGTCGGGGCAGTGGCGATCGGCGACGTGCATACCCGGATGTATGTGCGAGCCGATCGCCGCTGATCCCGGCGGAAAGATGCCCGGCCCTTCGGGTTGGCTGAAACGGAGTCGGATGGTCGACCGGCCGGCTTGGCCGTAGGCTGTGGCTACGACACGCGCCGGCC
>NNBU01000132.1_pt1 | contig 60334 bp, 58 predicted proteins | sample 1173781 | NCBI WGS metagenome assembly NNBU01 (sample SAMN07173937, study PRJNA388173) | plant metagenome | biome: Plant school; feature: Soil; material: Symbiotic tissue of Blasia pusilla L.; isolation source: symbiotic tissue sample KVJ2 | host: Blasia pusilla | place: Norway: Troms, Kvaloya...
ATAACCTGGGCTATGGATGTTGGGATGAGAATAAGAATCCGGCAGACAAGCTGTTTTTGGGATAGGTGGGRAGTGGGRAGATGGGGAGATGGGRRGTGTGGGGAGTGTGGGGAGATTATAAAAGAGCTTCCCACCCTTCCCACCCCTCCCACACTCTCAATCACCAATGCCAATGCCCTATGCCCAATGCCCCATACCCATTTAACGAGAACTACTCTTCAATATCAGATTAGAGTCCCAAGTATAGAAGCCGATTTGATTAGGAACCCTAGAGAATCTACCTGTCCGATAGCCTCTAGATAGTTCATTCAGCACCTTATTTTTGATCTCTCTAGTTTGCTGAGAATCTAGTTCTCCATAAATTCCGGCAATGACTTCAGCAACGCTGAAAACTTTACCTGAATTTTCTTCAAAGAGAGAGGTGAGAGCATCAATTAAGAATTGACCCTCAAAGGCTTTGAGCATCGGTACTGTTTTTGTCGGGGGCACGAAAGGCTTCTTATTTTTGTTTTTGATACTCCGAGAAGCACCATTGCCATTATTTGGGGCTACCAAACTTAAATCCAGAGTATAACAACCTGGCTCATCGGGAATAGTTACCCAGTAATTCCTTTCTCTGCCTTGGGTCAGGGAAGATTGAACCCTACCTTTAACTACTCTGAATACATTGGAATCTAACTCTCCATAAAGCGATCGCACGATAAAATCAATATGACAAACAGTGCCCCTCTGCTCTTGCAATAGCTGTTTGATCGCTTCCATTCGCGAAATAGCGTGTTGATATTGGGGTAGCATAGGGATTTCTGCTACCTTCGTTACACTATCGTTGTTCTCTGGGGCGATCTTTGAATCTGTCGATGTAGTTACAGGTTGATGCTCTTTTGTATCAACAGCAGCAGAAAAAGAATTATCTATCTCAACCCGATCTGAGTCATTTCGTAATGACCTTACAGACTCCACCAAATTGATTTCGTCCATGTCATCAAGGGGTGATAAAAACCGCAGAGAGCCTTCTTGGGAAAGATTTGAGGTTTCATCTGCCGCCGCCAGTCTTGATATCTCCTTGTTAGCATCAGAAAAAGACCAGTTAGACAACAACGCTTCTACATGATCGAGCTGCGATCGCGCCTGCACAAAAAGGCGTTCATACTCTTCTGTGAGGCGAGCATAATAGTCTCGTAATTCCAGCAGTGGTGTGAGAAAAGTGCCCGGAGGTGGTTCTAATTGTCCGTTTTGAGTCATAAGGCGTTAATCAATTTAAATCGATGTCACTTTTGTAAGACATTGCTCTGGGTTTCGCTTTGTGAGATGTTGGCTGGGATTTCTTAGGCGGTTGGGGAGGCCGACATCTCTCACAATATAAAGGTCGAGGGCCAAAAGTCTCACGCTTTGTCAGATCGTTACACTCTTTACAGACAAACTGGAAAACACGAGTATGAATCTGTCTTTTGTGCGCCCTGACAGTATATTCCCTAACATCAATGAATTTACTTGCCATAATCAGGAATTGTGAATTGCCGTCGTATCAATGTCCTATCAATATAGCTATTCAAGCAAATCAAACTGCATCAGTGTGTGTTTATGTAGAAGTTTTATTCAAATCAGTGAATTTGACGCTTAACATAAAATGCAGATGAGAAAATTGATTAGCTATTGACTATCCTTTCAGCATATAATTGGTGATGAGCAAACACTACTACTATTTAGGCGCAGAGAATTTTCATCGCCCTCATCAGAGAAATTGGGGATGAGGAAGTGCAGGATTATTCACTTCCACTTCTATTGATTGATAAATCAAGTTATCACCAGTGTGTCTAATTGCCCATCATAAAATTACCGCACTTTTAACCCCTCTTCCTCCTGGTAGAGGAGTGATGCTTAAGGAAGTCATTCCTGTCTAAATAACAACCGCCTCCTAAAAACAGGAGGCGGCGATCATTGCTAATCAAAGGATGATTACAATAAGTTTTATCCCTCTACTAGTAGTCTGTCAAGACAACTATGCAAAGTAAACCTGACACTCTGCGGTCTGAAGACGTGCAGATTCTCTAATACTCGCTTAAAAGGGATAGTCAAGTATCCCCCTAGACGCTCAAAACAACTACCAGTAGGAGAGGTATTGCAATTTATCATTTTTCACGGTGGTTAAAACCAAATACAGTTCAGATAAGACCAAAACATTTGTAGAGACGGCGATTTATCGCGTCTCAAAAACCCACGATTTTGTACAAGCAGCGCTTAACCCAACCGTATTGGGTTAAAACCACTCGTGGCGTGTTTCCTCCACAGCAGTCAAGTCAAGTGGAGGAAACACGCGACCCACTATTTTCTTGTGATATCATGTCCGGGTAATTAGTTGTCATTGCGAACGAAGTGAAGCAATCGCAGAGACCTTGGGATTCCTTCTCTACGAGACGCTCCGCGAACGTTCCACTCGCAATGACGTTTTATAAGTGTTTAACCGGACTTGATATGAGTTGAATAAACCTCTCCCTGGTTTTACTACGCAAAACCTGTCCCTCTCCGACTCGGAGAGGGACAGACTTGAACTTTAGTTTCAGGCAGGGAGAGGTCTGTCGAAATCACAGACTACTAAGGACTGGGAGCAGCAGGTTGCGATTGAGGTTGTTGGCGTAAACGACGCAAAGAGTCTCGCAACTTGTTCTGGCTGGCGTTATCTCTTCGCCGCCGGCGATTTGTGGTTGGTTGTGGCTGTTGTGATGAATTAGTAGTGGCTCTTTCACGCCGGATACGGCGTAAGGAATCTCTTGCACTTCCTTGAGTGCGAGTTGTCCTAGCACCAGATGATGAGTTTGTAGCAGGATTCTCGACTCTTTGGGGTTCTAACCGTCTACTAAATCCAGATATTGCTGGTCTTGATGAGGGTGCCAACTCTCTGCGCCTCCGTCTTGGATTTTCCTCTGTGGAGTTGGCTGCCCTTGTTTGCTGGGTTCTTTCTTCTGCCTGTCTTTGTGCTTGCCGTTCTTGAACTTGGCGCGATCGCCGTGAACCTTTGATGGCAAATTCAGTGGCGATCGATACCCCTTGTCTACCTCCTTCTGCGGGTTTTAGTTTCCACTCACGCGCTTGTCTGGCGGTTTCTTCATCTAAGTCGCGGTTTCCACTAGAGCGAGCAATTCGCACATTGGTAACATTACCTTGGGCATCAGTATCCACAGCTACTTCTACTCTGCCTTCAACTCCTCGCCGTCTTGCTGCCTCTGGATACTTGGCGTTGCATTCGCGGCAAGCTGCACGACCATTACCATTACCTGAATTGTTAATTTTTGGAGGTGTTGGTGCTGTTGGTTCTATTGGCGCTGTTGCTACTGGCGCACGGTTTCCTACTTCATTGCCAGTTCCACTGCCAGTGCCGCTACCAATACCACTGCCAGTGCCGCTACCAGTACCACTGCCAGTACCAGTACCAGTTCCACTACCAATGCCACCGCCAGTACCAGTGCCAGTACCTCCGCCAGTGCCAGTTCCACTGTTTGTACCTACAGCAATACCACTACCTGATCCTAAACCAACACCAGAGCCGCCACCACCACCACCGCCACCCGCCGAACTTGCTTTGGAATCTTCAGATAAGGCTGATCGTGGAATAGGTGCAGATTTCACAGGAACTTCTGGCTTGGTAACAATTGCTTTTGGTGGCGTATTTGTTGGCTGTGGCTTCTGAGCAACTGCTGTAATCTGTTCTTGCTGCTGAATTTTTTCTACTGGTGGAGTTTCTATAGACTGTTTTTGAACAACTTCTGGTTCTTTTTTGATTTCTTCTGGAATCTCTGCAATTGGTTTTTCTGGTTCCGCAGTCGGAGAATCCACGATCGCTACCTCGATTGGTTCTTCTTCTCCTGTGGGTACTCTGGTCAAATAATTACTTACGCCTGAGGACAGTACGCCGATATGCAGCGCCAGTGAACCTATCAGACTGTAAGTCAGAAAAGACTTGAGAGCCTCAACTTCTTTGGAACGTTGCTCGACAGTAATGCCAGAAAAGCTCATAGCTATTGCTACCTATTCTCACTAACTTAGCTATCTTAGAATGCAAGGTTACAAATATCAAGTAAACAATTAAAATTATTTGGGATAGCATTCCGCAACCCCTCACTAGCCAAAACATGGTTTTAAACCACCATCATCATCGTTTTTGGACAAAATTAATTTTTGTATCAAATAAATTAAATTAATTTATTTTATGTAAAAGAAACTAATAAGTAAATAAAAATCATGATAATTACATTTGAAAAAATTATCATTATACTTTATATTTTATTGAGAAAATGTTTCAGCTTTTCTCTAGATTCTGGTAGTCTAATTTTGTATTGTGGATGACGTTATAGAGGCACTACATGGGAATTCAGAATTTGTTTGCAGCAGGCGGTATCGTTATGTGGCCCCTGTTGGCGTTTTCGGTATTAGGTGTGGCACTGATCATCGAGCGGATCAGGTTTTGGGTAAGGATCAATCAGCGTCAAAGCCGCGTAGTGCGAGATGTTTTGAATCTCTACCGTCTTGATAATGTTGTCGGTGCAATGGATAAACTTCAGAAAAATGCAGATTTGCCACTCGCCCGAATTTTTCTAGCGGCTTTAGAATTAGAGGAGCCAAATCCAGAGGAATTTCGTTTGGCGTTAGAAAGCGAATCGCAAGCTGAGATCCCTGTATTAAAACGTTTCCAAAACCTTTTTGAGACAATTATTAGTCTGGCACCACTGTTGGGTCTTCTCGGCACTGTGTTAGGTTTAATAACCTCCTTTGCCTCCCTAAACCTTGGCGATGTGGGAGGTACTAAAACAACTGGTGTTACATCTGGGATTAGTGAGGCTCTAGTATCAACAGCATCAGGATTGATAGTTGCTATCTTCATACTCATGTTTGCCAATACCTTTCGGGGACTATACCAACGGCAAATTGCACTAATTCAGGAGTATGGGGGACAGCTAGAATTACTTTACCGCCGTCGTTATGAACGAGGAGAAAAAACCTATGCGTCTACCAGATGAACCAGAACTTCCACTACAAATCAACATTTTGCCGATGATTGACGTGATTTTTGCAATTTTGACATTTTTCATCATGTCAACTTTGTTTTTAACGCGTTCAGAAGGTTTGCCAGTAAATTTACCGAAGGCTACGACAGCTAAACAACAGCAAGTTCCCACTAAAATTACCATTACGGTAGATGAAAAAGAACAGGTCAGCCTGAACCGTAAACCAATTGCAGTTGATGATTTGACAGATCAAGTGCGTGCTCTAGTTGGTTCTAATCCAGAAGTGTTAGTAATTATTAATGCTGATGAAAAAGTTGATTATGGTCGGGTAGTGGCTGTGATGGATCGGGTACGTCAGGTTGAAGGGGCAAAATTAGCGATCGCTACCCAAAGATAAACGGTAAGAATATCGTGGATCAGAAGTTCAGAGAGTCAGAAGAATTCTTGATTCTGACTCCTAACTCCTTCTTGTCTAATGACTACAGTGGCGGTATCTACTACGAGCTACGCTGACGCATCTGCAATTCTTGAGATATAAGTTTAAATAATGATTCTTGATGTGAATGGATAAAAAAGTGGTCACTGTTGAACTCGTGTAATGAGAAAGCAGCGCTCGTCTGCTCTCGCCATGCTTGCAGTTCCTGATGACTAACTTCTTGGTCTTGCAAACCACCAAAAACAGTGATAGGACAATCCAGTGGCTGTTTTTGAGTGTAAATATAAGTTTCCAGAACGGCAAAATCTGCCCGCAAAATGGGGAGGAATATCTGCATCAGTTCCGCGCTTTCTAGTACTGCTTTGGGTGTACCGTTAAGACTGTGTAGCTCACTCTGCAAATCAGGATCTGATAAGACATGGAGGGGTGGTTTTGTGGAGGGGATTTGCGGAGCGCGACGAGCAGAGATGAAGAGGTGAAAGGGAGCAAGACTATACTGAGAGCGGAGTAGACGGGTTAACTCGAAGCTCACTAATCCGCCCATGCTGTGCCCGAAAAAGGCAAATGGTTTGTCTAAATATGGAACCAGAACTGGAGCGATCGCTTGAACAAGAGGTTCTAATCGCGCCAAAGGTGCTGACTTAATCTGTCTTCCTCGTCCCGGATATTCTACAGCACAGACTTCGACATTACTAGGTAGATTATTAGGCCAGGTGCGAAAAATTGCCGAGCTACCACCAGCGTAGGGGAAGCAAAATAAACGCAAATTGGCTTGAGGATTTGGTTGGGGATAAATAACCCAGGAATTAGCGGTCATTTTTTTTACTCTAAATTTATTATTTCTCTACTATATAAATCTGGTTTGATTATTGAAAATGTTTTACAGCAATTTTCATTAGACCTCTTGCAAAAATCCTTGAATTACCCCTCCCCAACCCTCCCCTTGTGAAGGGGAGGGGGCAAGATTTCAAGTTTCCCCCCTTTATAAGGGGGGATAAAGGGGGGTCTATTCGACTTATGCAAGAGGTCTATTGATTTAGACGATGTATTTGGCAGTCTCTAATTAGAAAACTGGGTGGTAACTGATATCATGTCCGGGTAATTAGTTGTCATTGCGTTCGTCCTTGGCGTTCCCGCAGGGTACGAAGTGAAGCAATCGCAGAGACATTGGGATTGCTTCACTTCGTTCGTAATGACGTTTTATAAGTGTTTAACTGGACTTGATATGAGTAGTTATTCAGTAGGCAGATACTTTCAATCTTCATAATTTCAGTATTTTTTACTAGGGTAGAAAAAAGCAACTTTTGATAGACTAAGAGCGCATTTTGTATCAAATGTGTTCTTACTCACTTGCGGCTGGATTTCTTGTTTTTGATGAAAAAACACCGACTAAAAAAATTCAACAGTGAGTTGTATCATGATTGCGACACCTGAATTAAAATACTTTAACTGGGTTAAACAAGGATTCCACCAGCTTAGTATTCGGCAAAAAATTTTTTGTGGATACGGTGTGGCTTTGGGAATTGCAGTTTTGGGAATAACGGCGGGGTTGGTAATAGGCGATCGCTATTTCCAACAAGCTAGACAACAGATGGTCTTGGTAGATGAAGAAGGAAGCTTGTTAAGTAGTTTGCAAGGCGAATTGTTAGAAATACAGATCCGCCAGAAAGAAATAGTGCCTTTTTTGCAGCAGCCGCAAGCGCTGCTAAGGGGAATTTCTGATTTCAAAACCGATCTGGCGGATGCCGAAACCTTCCTTGCTCAGGTGCAGGAATTTAGTCAAACTAGTTCGCAAGAAGATTTACAAGCTCTGTTCACAAAGCATAACAGCACGATAGCCGAATATTTTGAACAATTCAGGGCGCTGATTCGGCAAATTTTACCATTAAGTTCACAACCAGAAGGAGCACTAAAAGCGCAGCAATTAATCTCGAAATTCAGTCAAAGTCAGGATGCTCTCAAGTTTTATCAATTTTCCCATGAGTTAAGCGACCTTGCCAAAACGCTTCAAAAACGGCAAGAGGAGGCTCATTTAGCTCAAGAAAAGGCGGCGTTAATCCAAGCTCAGATTATTATTGTTAGTATGGTGCTGTCAGTGGCGATCGCAGCCATCCTCGCTTTCTACACCAGTAAAATCATCGCCTATCCCATTAACGCGGTGACAAATATTGCCCAAAGAGTTACCCAAGAAGCTAATTTTGACTTACAAGCACCTGTAATCACACAAGATGAAGTAGGGGCGTTAACTAGCTCCCTGAATCAACTTATCCAACAGGTGAAACACCTTTTAGAAGAACAACAAGCCGAGGCCCAAGTTAGACTCATTCAAAGTGAGAAAATGTCTAGTTTAGGACGGATGGTGGCTGGTGTCGCCCACGAAATAAATAATCCGATAAATTTCATTTCTGGCAACCTGATACACGCAAAAACCTATACTGAAGACCTATTAGCGCTACTGCAAATATATAAATCAGAAGTTCCTCACCCTTCCGAGGCCTTGCAAACATTAGCAGAAGAAATTGATTTGGAGTTTCTGGAAAGAGATTTGCCAAAACTCTTCAACTCAATGACACTTGGCGCTGACCGCACGCGAGAAATTGTGCGGAGTTTAAAAGATTTTTCTCGTTTAGATGACGGAGAAGTGCAGTTAGTAGAGCTACATGCTTGTATAGATAGTACACTTTTGATTCTGAACAATCGCCTGAAAAATGGGATTAGCCTCGTTCGTAACTATGGAGAAATTCCACCGATTCCAGGCTATACGGGTTTACTTTATCAGGTATTTATGAATCTTCTCAGCAATGCCATCGATGCATTAGAGGAAAAATTGGCTGAGAATCCAGAATTTTTAGCTGAAGTTACTATTATCACAGAACACTGGCAGAATGATTTAGTGATAGTGCGAATTGCAGACAACGGCTCTGGTATTTCACCAGAAAATCAGAAAAAGATATTTGATACATTTTTTACAACCAAACCACGAGGTATTGGTACAGGTTTGGGGCTAGCGATCGCACATCAGATTGTGGTAGAAAAACATCAGGGTAAAATTACTTGCGAATCTGAGTTAAATCGAGGAACAGAGTTTGTGTTGGCTTTGCCTACCGCAGGTATCGCTCTACCGATTTCTCACCCTTAAGCTAGTAGCTTTTTAAATTTTATTCGTTCATTATGAAGCTTGCGTGTTCTAATCTGTTAGTAGACTTACAAAAGTCAGTGTACATAAAAAGCGAGAAACCAGTTTTGGCAAGCTTTTTGAGAACAAAGAGAGAAACAAACTTATGGGACTTTTCGATCAAATTCTTGGTGCCGTCGCTAATCCCAATCAACAGGGTAGCTTAGGTCAAATAGGAAGTATTATCAACACTGTACAGCAGTTGAGCGATCGCACAGGCGCAGACCCTTCAACCATCCAATCAGTTTTGTCAATTGTCGGTGGTCAAGTGCGTTCTGCTTTACAAGACAAGCAAGCCACAGATGGTAATGAAGCCGCACAAACTCTAGTAAATCAATATGCTGGTACTTCTCCCAACCCCCAAGCCGTCAATTCGCTATTTTCTCCTCAGATACAACAGCAGGTAGCTGAAGTTGCTGCCCAGCGTACTGGTTTGGATGCTGGTATAGTTCAACAATTGCTGCCTTTAGCAGTACCTTTGGTGTTAAACTTTTTGCAATCAGGTGCCAATGCTCAAAATCCCCAAGCTGGCGGAAATCCTGTACTAAATTCCTTCTTGGATGCTGATGGCGATGGTGATGTCGATATCGCTGATGCCATCCAAATGGCTAGTCGGTATATGAGACAGTAACAGTTTCCCCCTACTCCCTACTCCCACTCTCCACTCCCTTCCGAGAACCGCTTATCATGAAACATCGGCAATTAGGCCTTGCTAGATTCTTAGCTAAGACATAGGCTGAGAACATCTGAAATTTGCAAATATTAAATCAGACAGTCTATGTCTAAATTTTTTGACTGTATAACTCAGGAACTGCAAGACTTTATTGCTGCCCAACACCTCTTCTTTGTTGGCTCTGCACCTTTAAGTCCTACGGGTCATGTTAACCTATCTCCTAAAGGTCAGGACTGCTTTCGCATCCTTTCTCCTAACCGAGTAGGTTACATAGACCTAACAGGTAGTGGTAACGAAACATCAGCCCATTTGCAAGAAAACGGGCGGATAACCTTTATGTTTTGTGCTTTTGAAGAACCAGCGTGTATCCTACGTCTTTACGGGCAAGGAAGAACGATTTTACCGAGTTCTCCAGACTGGAACTCTCTATACTCTCTATTTTTGCCGATACCTGGAACTCGTCAAATTATAGTCGCTGACATAGAAAAAGTACAGACCTCTTGTGGTTTTGGCGTACCACTCTATGAATATCGAGGTCAGCGCCAGACTCTAGTAAACTGGGCTAGTAAAAGAGGCGAAGAGGGAGTTCGAGAATATCAACAGCAGAAAAATCTCGTTAGTATTGACGGTTTAGCAACACCACTGAGTAAATTACCTTTATAACGATTGGGCTTTGAAGTAAAAAACTCAGTACATCTTTATTTCTTCTTTTGTGTTCCCTGTTTTCTCCCTATCGCGCTTTCTCTACGAGAAGCTTCTCTTTCAGAGACGCTAACGCTAACGCTAACGCGCACCACGCAAGTAAGTTCAGTAATCAAATCATATTCCTCTATAATGCCTGACTATCTAAGCGACATAACTTTATTTTATTGTTGATCTTTGCACCTATTCTTTCATAAAACTTGATTCCACGCTTGTTAGTCACAGCTACAGTCCAATCGATTCTGCCACAACCTTTTTCTTTGCCAATCTGGCACAAGGATAGCATTAGCGCCTGACCAACTTGGTGGTTTCGATATTCAGCTTTGACATATAAATCATCAAGCCAAATACCAGGTTTTGCTAAAAAAGTTGAATAGATAAAGTGATAGGTTGCTAACCCAATAATATCCCCATCAACCTCAGCTAAAATAATAAAAGCAAGCGGCTTTTCTCCAAATAAATCAATTTCTAGCTTTTGAGGAGTTGCTTCTACAGATTCAGGACAGCCATCAAATTCGGCTTTCAAATAAATCAATTCCATAATGGCAGCAATATCTCTCTGGTTTCCCTCTCTAATTGAAATGTTTTTACTGCTCATCTTCTCCCTATTTACTATTTCATTAAAACTCATATTTTGAGATAACTTCTGTCTCGCTTTTTGCTAAATTTATCCATTCTTGCATTGCTGGAAGTGCTAAAACTGCTTCAACATAATCTCTAGAAACAGTATCTAGCTGCACATCATAGGTTAGAAACCGCAGAACAACTGGAGCGAAGAATGCATCAGCAATCGTGAAATTTCCAAATAAAAAATTACTACCAGCCCCAAATTTTTGACGTGATTCTTGCCAGATACTAGTAATACGGTCAATGTCTTGTTGTACACCGGGTGCTAAACCTTTACCAGGATATTTAGTACGGCAGTTCATCGGCATATTTTGACGCAGATTTTGAAACCCTGAGTGCATTTCTGCACTTATGGAACGAGCTAATGCCCTTGCAGCCTTATTTTCTGGCCACAATTTCAGAGTTGGAAACGTTTCAGCGAGATATTCACAAATAGCGAGAGAATCCCACACTGTTTGCTTCTCGTGTAATAATACAGGCACTTTTCCTGATGATGAATATTGCTGAATTTTCGATGAAAAATCTGGGCTGTTGTAGAGAGGAATCCGAATCTCATTGAATTCCAAACCAAATTGCTTCATCGCTAACCAAGGACGGAGAGACCAAGATGAATAATTTTTGTTTCCAATTACCAAAGTAAGTTTCGTCATATTTTTAGTACCTATAAAGCTGTTCAATCCACATACATACATCAGCTTGAGAACCTGAAGAGAAAGATTTTCTGCTTCTAGGATCGTAAGCTTGCCAATAAATATTACCGTGGCGGTCAACCTTTTGCCAAACTTGTAATTCGTTAGGATTTGCTAGGAATTCTTTGACAAAACCTTTCCAATGACTATGCAGAGATTCCCAGAAGTTTGATTTGACTTTTTTCTTGAATAACAGATTACAATTTATTTCTATATCTTCTGTTGGTAAACACCTAATGTCATTGCTCATATAATTATTCATGAAAGTTGCTCAGTAGATAAAACAGTAGCAACATCTCAGTTAGGAATCAAATCATGGCTTGTATAGGTTCTATAAATGAGATTTATAGATATAAAAAATCACTAATACAACCTTTTTGCCACAATAAAGTCAGGATATGTATGCCCTTGTTCTCATCAATTGCCCATGAAACTCTCCCAACTTCGAGCCATAGTTGCAGTAGCAGATCGTGGTAACTTTAGTGAGGCAGCCTTAGAATTGCAGCTTTCTCAGCCTGCTATTAGTCATGCCATTGCCACCCTAGAAGAAGAATTGGGTGTGCCTTTATTTGCGAGAGGTCGTCACGGTGCTGTGCTGACACCGGCTGGAGAGCGAATTTTGTATCATGCGCGTCAAGCAATGCAGCATCTAGAGATGATGCAGCACGAAGCAAACCTACATAAAGGTTTACATGGTGGTCATGTGCGAATTGCGGCTTTTCGGAGCGTCGCCACCCATCTATTACCAAAAGCGATCGCCCAATTTCATAATCAATTCCCAGAAATTGCTGTCACAATCATAGAGTGCGCTGCTTTCACGGATGTAGAACAGTGTTTGCGTGATGGACGTACCGATATTGGTATTACCTGTCTGCCAACCAGTGATGAATTTGAAACCTGGGAAATTTTTCGGGATGAGTATCTAGCTTTACTACCACCAGATACCAAAATTAGCAGTCCGAAAATTACTTGGGAAGACATAGCAGCCTATCCGCCAGTTTTGCTTCCTTGTACACCCTGTGGACGCATTCTTCACAACCACCTGAAGACTTTGGCAATTCCAATTCATACTGCTAGTGATATTCAAGAAGATTCCACAGTCGTTAGCATGGTGAATCAAGGGCTGAGAGCAGCTATTATGCCACGTTTAGCAGCTGTACCCATTCCCCCAAAGGTGCAGGTATACAGTTTACCTGCACCACTGGAAAGAGTAATTGCAACTGCAATTTTATCTAATGCCCTGCAAGTGCCTGCGGTGTTCACATTTCTGGAGATGTTGAGAAAATTTGATTTTTATAGTTTAGCTAAATTCACTTATTGAACACATAGGAATTACGAATTAGTTAAACCAATGCCTCCTTTAGCGAATTCTTCAACAGTTTTTTGTGAGAATTCATGAGTTGCGATCGCTTGCAACATTGTCAGTGGTAAAGTCAAATGGTGCGCCCCAGCTTGCAATGAGGCGGCTGCTTCTTCAGGAGATTTGATGCTAGCTGCCAAGATTTCAGTATCACTACCTTTGAGGACGCTAGCCATATCCCGCACTAAGGCAATACCATCACCCAATAATCGAGTAGCTCGATTTACATAAGCTATAGCAATTTTAGCTCCTGCCTCCCGTGCTACTGCTGCCTGTGCTGCACTGTAAATCGCTGTCACTGAACAGGTAATCTCTGGTGATAAACTCGCCACCACTTCAAAACCTAAGGGTGTTGCAGGAATCTTCAAAATTGTTTGTGAACCAATAATCTCGAAAGCTTTTCTACCTTCAGCTAGCATCCCAGCTTTATCAGATGCCATAAGTTGATAGTATAGCGGGCCAGAAGTCAAGCGAACCAATTTTTTGAGCGTGGTTTCTGGTGGGGTATCGCTTTGAGACAACAGTGTGGGATTTGTGGTAATGCCTTTCACCCATCCCCAAAGCTTAACAACTTCAGCTTCCGATGCGATCGCTGAGTCTAGATATAGTGCCATAATTTTTCCTGAATCGATTGTTAAAATTAATTTACCAGATGTGCAACTTAGACTTTCTTACCTATCAAAATATTCTGTACTATTTCCTAACCCTTGGCATACTATTGATTCAGGACTGCCAGCCGGAGGTAGTTCAGGAGCAGAATATTTTCCGAATCTATATCCCGAAGATATTCCTAGTTATATTCGACGTAATGAACTTTTCTTTGATGGCAAGAAGTGGAGATATAAAACACCTCACAAAAAAGTGTTTACACCTAATGGTGAGTATAACTTTGTAGTGCAGGGAGACCAGATATATATAGCAAGGCAAAAATTTGGTTTGGGAAGCCATATTGATATTGCAAGAGGTAACAACGTTGACTTTGCAGGTCAAATTCGCTTTGGACATAAAAAAACAATAAAGGTCAAATTAAATACTGGAATAATGCTTCTGGTCACTACAAACCATCAGCTAATTCAGCAGGTAACGCTGGTTTGCCATTAAACCTTTTCATCCCTTATGGATTTTGACAATAACTTATGAATGATCGTGTTCAACAATTAATACAGATTAGTACTTATAGATCCTTAACTTCTCAGGAGGAAAAGGTAATTTTGGATTATCTGAAATCAATACCTGAAGTTGCAGTATATGAAATTATCAAGAGTATGGTTGAGCAAAAAAGTCTGATTACTATTGTAATTGCAAAGAAGGTGTTGCATACAAGAGATTATGTCACAAAAATGTTTAGCTATGGAGTTTTAGAATCCAATGCTCAATCTATTAAATTATGGTTAGAGTTTGCAATTCCTAAATTGGGATTTAAGTCAGTAGTAAAATTAATTGAAGATTTAAATAATGATAGTAATAGGTTGATCGAGAAAGCTGTCTATTGGCTTCCTCTGTTTATCTCGGAGAATGAAAAAAGGTCTTGGAACTTACTGGAGAAGTTAAGGGAAAAGGTAAAGTGTAGTCCAATCTGAACTTCGTTCTAAATTATGAATTCTTGAAGCAGCTTTCAAGGGATAATCCTTGTTATACATAACAGCCTACACGGAGAATTTAAGATGACATCTCCAGAAACGGTTATATGGCTACAAGAGCGCACGACTTTAGGAATTCTCTCACCTGAAGTGTTAAATGCGATCGCACAAGAAATTGAAGAACAAGTTGTACCAGCCGAAACTGACTTAGTTAGCGAAGGCACTCCGCCAGAAGCCCTTTATATTCTCCAAGAAGGTCAACTCGAAAGCAATACCACCAACCAAACTAACCCAGCCTTAGCTTGTGGCTTCCTTCCCGGTGCAGTGATTCACCTCCAAGAATTGCTTTTGGAAGAATTAACTCCATTCACAATTACTACAGTGACAGAATGTCATTTGTGGGTTATACCTGCTGCGAAATTTCGTGATTTAGTCGCCCAACATCCCGAAATTGCTCAAGCTTTTTCCCGCCAATTGGTTCAAGAATTAGCTCAGGTGACATCTGCACTTGGCTATGAACAAGAACGTTCCGTAGCTTTGCGACCATATTTAGTTACCAAAGCGCAACGGGGAATTGTCGGTACAAGTCGTTATGCTGTGAGGTTGCGGGAGCAAATTCGTTTATCGGCTGCTGACCGCAAATCAGTGGATATTTTCGGAGAACCAGGGTTAGAAAAAGACAACATAGCAGCCCTCATCCACTTTGGTTCTCCAAAACGGCGAGAACCAATTATTAAAGTTAATTGTGGTATTCTCCAAACGAGCGGTGCAGATTTATTCGGTCGTGCTGGCGGTAAACCAGGACTGCTGGAATGGTTGGGAGAAGGGACTCTAGTTCTCAACAACATCCAAGAATTACCAGAAGAATTATTACCTCCCGTGACGCAGTTGCTCAAAACTGGCACATATACCCCCGTCAGTCGTTCAGGAGAGCCAACCGCCCAATCTCGCCCCAGTAAAGCACGCATTCTCATTGTTTCAGAAAAAACTCAGCCGACAATTGAACGTTCTGTTGGTCACATTATTAAAGTACCGCCGCTACGGGTGCGGAAAGCTGATATTCAGACACAGGTTGAATATTATACAAGTCTCTACATTCGCTCTAGAGGGGTTCCGAAACCGCACGTCACCCCAGAAGCTTTGCGTCGCCTCCAGTCTTACGATTTTCCTGGCAACCTCAAAGAATTGAAAAATCTGGTAGAAAGGGCGATCGTGCAAGCGGAAGGTGCCAATGAATTAACAGAAGAAATTTTCTGGCCAGCCGAAACTAAGAAAAAACGCTTTCGGGTAAATCTGTTAAATGCCTATCCTAGTTTGCGGCGGTTTTTACGTAGTCCTTGGTGGCCCGATCGCATTAATTATGGTTTTACTGCAACGGCTTTTGCGATCGTTGTTGCAATATTATTTATTGGGCCACAAACCCGCGATCGCAATTTCGTCTTAAATCTATTTTGGGCTTGGTGGTGGCCTTTCTTCTTATTTCTCTTTCCCTTTTTGGGACGTGTCTGGTGTTCTGTTTGTCCCTTCATGATTTACGGGGAAATTACCCAAAAGTTATCTCTCTGGCTGTGGCCTCGAAAACTCAAACGCTGGCCTAGAGAGCAAGCTGAGAAATGGGGTGGATGGTTTATGTTTGGGCTGTTCTCCCTAATTTTCTTATGGGAAGAACTCTGGCATTTAGAAAATACTGCCTACCTTAGCGCTTGTTTGCTGCTGTTAATTACCGCCGGGGCGATGATTTTCTCGGCTCTTTTTGAGCGGCGATTTTGGTGTCGGTATCTCTGTCCCATCGGCGGGATGAATGGTTTATTTGCCAAACTCTCAATGACGGAACTCCGGGCACAGCAAGGGATATGTTCTGCCAGTTGTACCACTTACCAGTGCTATAAAGGTGGCCCACAAAAGGGCGAAGGGCTGGAAACTAATGGATGTCCTTTATACTCCCACCCAGCGCAGTTAGAAGATAACCGAGATTGCGTTTTGTGTATGACTTGCCTCAAAGCCTGTCCTCATCGTTCCGTCGAATTCAACTTGCGTCCCCCTGGTATTGAACTGTGGACAACTCATGTACCCCGCAGCTATGAAGTAGCATTATTGTTTTTGCTATTGGGTGGGATATATCTGCATCGCTTGCCAGAATTGCAATCTTGGTTGGGGTTACAACTGGATTTAACTCAGTTTTGGCAGCATTTAGGATTATCGCTGCTAGTGTTAATTATCCCAGCAGCTTTTACCTTCGGGGCTTATAGCTTGCTCCAACTGTTCAACGTTAGCCGTAAGCCTCGAAAATTTGTCGAGCTTGCGTATAGCTACCTACCATTGGTGTTGGGGGGAAACTTGGCGCACTATCTGCGTTTGGGCTTGGGTGAAGGCGGGCGAATTTTACCTGTCACCTTTGCTACTCTTGGTTTGAGTGGTGAACAATTGCCAATATTGGTTGCTCACCCGGCTGTGATTGCCTTTTTGCAAGGTGCAACCATAATTTTCTCAGTGTTGCTGACTATGTTGTTAACGCAAAAGATTGCCAAGCAACCAGTGCGATCGCTCCTTTGGCAACACCTAGCAGCCATTGGGTTGGGAGTTAGTATGTGGGCGATTATCGTGTTTTAAGCTTCATATCTTCTACCAGGCGGTTTCTAATCGCCTGGGCTAGGTGCAAAATGTGATTTAAGAACATTCTTCCCTACGAACGTGATAGAAAATACTTATATCATTTATGATTTTTGACTCATAGTATAAGGATTACAGATAATGCACGTTCTAAAAAGATCCATCAAACCAGCAACCTATATATCGTTTCTCCATATTTACCAAACTACTTGGGGGACTGCTGGTGATATTTGTTTAATCCGTGAATCTGTTGCTGAGGAGAGTACAGCGAAGTTTGTCGGTCACAAAATCCAACTAGCAATTCCAAGAGGGCTGGAGCGCGATCGCATCGCCAACTGTCCAATAATTAAAGTTGCAGGTAATGTCGGCGACGGACATCCTAAAGAGCATCCGTTGGAATGGGAGGCTTATGAGGGTGTAAATGAAGAAGTAGCTTTAGCAGCTTTGAAACCTTGGGGCTTCAAGTTAATTGAACTCTAATGTGGCAATCTGACAAGCTCAACTCACTTTCGTTCTTCTGAAACTATTTTTTCTCCTAGCGCCATCAGACATTGGCTCAAATGGAAAAATTCATCTTATAGACATAGGAGTGAAATTAATTATGCTTTGCCCGAAATCCTTGGTAGGCATAATTCATCAATGGTACTTACGTTATTTTCACTTCTATGTCTAATGTCCCAAACCAGGTTTCTAAATCCGCGTAGTTTACCGCCGTAGGCATCGCCTGAAAATCCAACAATGCTTCACCAAGATTTTCTAATTGTTCTAAGGAGAGAGTTTCAATACGGTCTAGCACCTCTTGGGGTAATTCTCCCACCCTTCGAGTCAGTTGACGGAGAATCAGCAATTGCCCTTCTGCTTTTCGTCCTTCTTCCCGTCCTCGTTGTTCTCCTTCTCTTAGAATTTCTTGATAAATCACTGACTCGCGCATCATACCCTCCCGAAATAATTGTCGAATCAAGTCTTGATTGTATTTTAACCCCGCTAAGATTTGGGTGTAAGCAGAAATTTCTGGTCGTTGTCTTGGCTCAAGTTGATTAACTTTGAACACAACTTGTTGCAACAATACTTGGGGTTGCGTGGTTGCTGTTAGTGGTGCTAATGGTAACAAAGCTGGCTCATTGAGGAATAGTTCAGGATTTTCTTCCCATAAGCGAATCACGCGATATTCGTGACGAGTATTTTCGACACAGAAAACAGTTTCAATTACTGTTTCTGCTGCGGGGGGAAGTAATAATACGACAACTTGCGTTATTGGTAGACGATACAAACGATACAAGCGTACCCAAATTCATTCTGTTAGCGGATAGCTAAGGTTTAGCCCATTCTGGCTCCTGACTCCTGAATTCTGTTTCGATAAAAATCTGACTTTTCACATCATGTAGAAAAGCTAACGCTAAACCCTGAGCAAACTTAATTACTAGGGAATGGAAGCGAGGTTTTCTAGACAAGAGTGAAAAGTCAGATATTGCAATGAGTGGAAAAAGAGATTGTGTCTGTCCTACCGCCAAGTAGAATCAATGCTCAGTTCACTTGGAACTAAGCTTAATAAATAGGCGGAAGGATTAACCACGGTACCAGCCGCGATCGCGTTCATAGCGACGGTAATTATCACGAATGTTGCGAAGGTTGTTATCGCGGTCATCGCGGCGATTGTTATCGCGGTCATAACGACGATTGTTATCGCGGTCATAGCGGCGGTTGTTATCGCGGTCATAGCGGCGGTTGTTATCGCGGTCATAGCGGCGATTGTTATCGCGGTCATAGCGACGGTTATTATCGCGGTCATAACGGCGATAATTTTCAATGTCATAACGGCGATAATTGTCACGAATATTGCGAACGTCGTTCTGGCGGTCATAATCGCCATTTCTGTAGTGGCGACTCTGAAGTTCGTAGTTACCATCATCATTGCGTTGATAGCTATGGCTATCGAACTCAGCAAGATAAGATGCTGGTGTATTAGCCTCAGCTTTTGGAGAAATAGCCAAAGCTGATGCAGATGCTATCAAGCCAGCCAGCAAAATAGAGGTAAAGCGGTTCATAATGTTAGTCAAAAATTATTGACATTAAGTTATGCAAGTCCAGTCTGTTTAGGAAGAGCAGATTCCACAAGTCTTTAAATCTATGTTATCAGTCTTGAATAAATCAGAAAGTTTTCTTGGGTGCGGTGATTGAGAAAACTTTTGTTGTATGTGATACTTTTTAACCTTTCAAATCCCATGAAAAGTTAAAATTAAAATGAGTATTTGAACTGGATGAATCCGTCTCTGAACTCCGTCAACGAGTATTTGAACTGGATGAATCCACCTTTTAACTTTGCTTTCCTGGCTCCCTTGCTCCCCCAGCTTTCTTTGAAAAATTCTACTTTTCCTCAACTTGTTGGAAATTGAACATACTTCGAGGCAATGGCAAGTCAATAAATTTAAATCAATTTATGCAGAAAGCTTAAAGTTTACTGCAAAATTCGGGTTTTCCAATTGGCAACGAAAAATTTAGGGTTTCAGCCTACAAGTAGAACGCGATCGCACCCTTACCAAAACCCAATACAGTTCAGATAAGACCAAAATACTTGTAGAGACGGCGATTTATCGCGTCTCAAAACCCACGATTGTGTACAAGTTAAAGGTTATTGGTGTAGATAATTGGTCTTTCAAGACGCGATTTATCGCGTCTCTACATAAGGGTTTTGGTACAATCCCCGAAAAAAAACGCACACCAATTATAATTAGTGTGCGTCTGCGGTTAGATTTTAGAAATTCTCGAACTTAGCGATCGCATCCTTCATCTTATCTACCACCTCATCGACAGGGATAACTCCCAATTCTCCAGAGGCGCGGGTACGGATGCTCAAGGTGTTGGTTTCCACTTCCTTCGCTCCCACCACAGCCATCACGGGTATCTTTTCTTTCTCTGCATTGCGAATCTGTTTACCCAAGCGATCGCCACTGGTATCAACTTCTGCACGGATGCCCAACGCTCTCATCTTCGCCACCACATCTTTAGCAAAATCTAGCTGTGTATCACCCACGGGTAGTAATCTAGCTTGCACTGGCGCTAACCACAAAGGGAAATCACCTGCATATTCTTCAATTAATATCCCAATCAGCCTTTCCAATGAACCAAAAGGCGCACGGTGAATCATCACTGGACGTTTGCGAACACCATCTTCAGCAACGTATTCCAACTCAAAGCGTTCTGGCAAGTTGTAATCTACCTGCACTGTTCCTAATTGCCACTCCCGATCCAGGGCATCACTAAAGATAAAGTCAAGTTTTGGCCCATAAAAAGCCGCTTCTCCAATCCCTTCAAAGTGTTCCATCCCCAAAGTTTCAACTGCCCGGCGAATTGCACCTTCAGCTTTGTCCCAAACTTCATCTGAACCGATGTACTTATCACTAGCAGGATCGCGGAAACTGAGTCTCGCTTTAAAGTTCTTCAGTTGCAGCTTATTGAACACCGACAAAATCAAATCCACCACACTGAGGAATTCGCTATCTAGCTGTTCTGGGGTGACAAACAGGTGAGAATCATCCACAGTAAAACCGCGCACCCTTGTTAAACCGCCCAATTCCCCTGATTGTTCGTAGCGGTAAACAGTACCAAATTCCGCCAGTCGCATCGGTAGTTCCCGATAAGAGCGTAACTCACTCTTATATATTTGGATGTGAAAAGGGCAATTCATTGGCTTCATAACGAAGCCCTGTTCCAGTGCAGCAGCTTCCTCATCATCTGCCATTAAAGGGAACATATCTTCTTTATATTTCTGCCAATGTCCAGAGGTTTTAAATAAATCTACTCTGGCAATGTGAGGCGTTACTACAGATAAATAACCCCGTTTTAACTGTTCTTGCTTCAGGAAGTCTTCTAAAGTACTCCGCAACAGAGTACCCTTTGGTGTCCACAAAGGTAAACCCGGCCCTACTAGATCGGAAAATATAAATAATCCCAGTTCCTTACCAAGTTTCCGGTGATCTCGTCGTAGCGCTTCTTCTTTGCGCCGCTTATATTCAGCCAGTTGTTCTGGACTTTCCCAGGCGGTGGCGTAGATGCGCTGTAGTTGGGCCTTAGTTTCATCCCCACGCCAATAAGCACCCGCAACACTTTCTAGTTCAATTGCTTTCGGGTTTAATTCACTTATATTTTCCAGATGAGGCCCCGCACACAAATCCCACCATTCATTTCCCAGGTGGTAAATCGTGATTGGTTCGTTTTTGATATCTGCCAGAATTTCTAGCTTGTAAGGTTCCTTAATTTCCTGAATCCGGCGTGCGGCTTCTTCGCGGCTGACTTCTTCCCGAATTACTGGCAATTTGCGATTGATAATCTTCGCCATCTCTTTTTTGATGGCTTTGAGATCGTTTTCGCTAAATGGTTCTGGATTGTCGAAGTCGTAGTAAAAACCGTTTTCAATCCAAGGGCCGATTGTAACTTGTGCCTTGGGAAACAGCTTTTGTACTGCCATTGCCATTACATGGGAAGCAGTGTGGCGAATCTTTTTTAAGTTCTCCGATTCGCTGGTACGTGGTAAATAAATTTTTTCAACTTGTTCTGACTGTTGTGACTGATTTGATGAATTTGGCGACATTGGCTGCTGAACCGTTGGCGAAGTGATTACAAAAGGTGATTTATCTGAATCTGTAGGCTTATTCAACTATAACGACTTTGGTTTTTGCCAGTTCAGCTTTATGTTCCAACTATTGAATTAATTTTTAATCGGGGATAAAGATAAATTTTTGCTCGGTTGGCTGAGTGGCAAATTCAGGATTCCACGCGAGCGCTAAATTATCTTATGAATTGCAACTCGGTGTCATATATACCTATAGTTACCTCTCCAAAGGCACTGTACAAACCAGATATCAAGACTATATAATAAATTTTGTGCCCTTTGTTACAAAATTTTACATCACAAAATTATGAGAGAAACCCAAAAAGTATTAAGAAACGTAAATAACGTTAATATTAGTAAGCAAGTTTGAAATATCTCTCTCATTTATGTCAGACTCAAATTTACCAGGGACAGAGTTGCTGAAAACGGTTTTAGATCCGTTGCTGGAAGATTTTCAGCATTGGTTTACGCGATCGCGCCATTTACTCGAAACTGAGGAACTATCATTTATGAGTCACCAAGAGCAATCTGACTTGCTCTTGCGGGTTAAGCAAGCGCAAGATGAACTAAATACGGCGAAGATGCTATTTAATGCAACTGATAAACAAGTCGGGATTGATATGGCAACGTTAATGCCTTGGCATGAATTAGTAACAGAATGCTGGAATGTCGCAATGCGCTTTCGTCAAGGACGTTAAGTCTAAGCGCTAAATATTCAGGCAGATTACTTAGCGATGTCTCAAGACTAGCCAAGGAAGCGTCTACGCAAGATGGCAAATCAATCGTTAAAGAGATAGTAGAAAATTCTTAAGAATTTCTTAACATTATCTGGATTAACAAAATAATGTATCCTATGCTACCGTAAGTGAAATAACGGTTGACAAATAGCTCCATATAAATGTAAGCGCATGAAGAGTGCGTAGAATACTCGTCTTAACTGTGAGTCACAGTATCGGCGAAACAAAGCGTTACAAAATAAAGTTTAAAAAATTCCTGTCCTGGAGGAAAATCAAATGTTACATCTGCTTTACATTCTTGCTTTTACAATCCTTGCATTTATAGCTGTTGGCAACTTGATTCGTAACCTGATCATGTTCAGTTTTGATCGGGAGCGAACTTACCCGACGAATTCCTCGCCAATGAATAATCAAGGCAACTATGGTTATTATTCATCAAAGAAACAGTTTGTACCCCATCCAGAGTTATTAGATAGCGCTGGAAACTTAATTAAAGAGCCACTTTTGGTAATGCGTTCGATTAACGTTGAAGATGCGCGTCAACATCTCGATGCACTTTACGAAGCATCCCCAGGACATAAAAGAGAAAATTCCGAAGAAGCATAACGTAGAGACGCGATTAATCGCGTCTGTTAGGAGTTTGGATGTAAATGATTGTTGTTTTTACATCCTTAATTTTTTTTAGTATAAATTTATTACCATCTTTTATTTGAAGCGATCGCATCGCTAGGCTGAAAAGTTAATATTGTGTCGTCCTTGGCTTGTAAAGCGATGTGCAAGGGACATGAATACTATGAAAGCTGAATTCTTAAAAAAGCGACTTGATAAAAATCGTCCAATGACGACAGTGACAATTCGCATTCCCGAAGATGTGATTGAGAATTTGAAGTGAGTAGCACCATTATTAGGGTTTTCTGGTTATCAGCCATTAGTTCGTGCTTACATCGGACAAAGACTTCGAGATAATCTTGAGCGACTTGAGGGTGATACTGGTTACTAGCATAGAATAACCTGCGATCTATTATTTAGAAGTGCATTGACCAGATTTGAGTTCATAGTAAATGGGCGACCAGTATCACAACAGGCTCGTAAGCGTGGTAAGGGCAATAGGCTTCAAGATTGGAAAAAGACAGTGCGACAAGAAGCTGAAAAATACTGGTCTTCGGAACAAAAAACAGCTACTGGGTTGGTTATGCTCCTGATAACCTATTTCTATGATTCTGTTCAAATAGATATAGACAATATAGTGAAGCCTATTCAAGATGCAATTAAAGGATTAGCCTACGTTGATGATAATCAAGTAAGCGATCTCCTAGTTAGAAAGAGGAATTTGTCAGGTAACTTTAGAATAGAAAACATGACCTCTACATTGGCGGAAGGCTTTGCTAGTGGCAATGAGTTCTTACATATTGTCGTAATTGATGCTCCTAACCAGGAGGTAATTATTTGATGGAAACTCCAACTGCAAACTTAGAAAGAGAGCGATTGCTGAAACTAGCAGAGGAGTATCGTGAAAAGGGTTACGAAGTTTTTTTTCATCCAAATCCAGAAGAATTGCCAGACTTCCTTAATCACTATCGCCCTGACATGATAGTACGTCGGGGAAAAGAAAATGTAGTAATTGAAGTCAAGTCACGCTCCTCACTTAACTCTTCTTCTAATCAATATTTAGGTAATTTAGCTCAAGCAGTAGAAAAACATCCTGGTTGGAGATTTGAATTAGTAATGACCAACCCGGAGGATACAACGTATTCTCCCAAAGCAGAGGCTTCTCTTCAAGAACATGAAATAGAATCACAGTTGCAAGTAGCAAGGCAACTTACAACGCAACATCCAGAATCAGCTATCCTATATTCTTGGTCTTTGGTAGAAGCAACTTTGAGACTTATTGCCCAAAAGGAAGAGCTAAGTTTAGAAAGATTTGATCCACACTACTTAGTAAAGCAATTAGCAACTGAAGGTGTAATTTCAAAATCTGAGTATCAGTTACTAATGAATGCACTCCCATTACGTAATTCTATTGCTCATGGCTTCAAAACTACACAACTTACGCAAAACTCTGTATCTGAATTGATCGAACTGACAGAGCAGCTTTTGAGAACTCTACACACTGGCGATGAAGCAGGCTAACACTTGGTTGTTGGAGTGGATGGCACTGTGTGATGATGTCTACGACGGGCTACGCCTACGCACCAAGCATAAAATAGGGAGTGGGTAATTTATCACTCCCTACTTCCTTTCTAAGCTTCAATAACTACTCGTAAATTGCCCCGTTTTTTCGCAACGCGACAAGCAGTCGTAGTCCCAGAACGCTCGAATTCTAAATCGAGGATGGTGGGGCCGACTCGCAAATTATGAAATGACAGACGATTAATCGATTCTGGCAAAGCGGGGTCGATTATTCGCAAGCAGTTATTTTGAGCATCAGGCACCAAGTTGACCATCATTTGCAGTAGTTGGAAGATACTACCAGTCGCCCAAGCTTGGGGAGTGCAAGCAACTGGATACTGCACAGGGGCATTATCACCGTTCCGTTCGTAGCCGCAGAAAAGTTCTGGAGGACGTTGGTAGGGCTGCTGACTAGTCATATCAAATAAACCTTGGAAAAGTTCCAGGGCTTGATCGATGAGACCGAGCGATCGCAATCCCATTGCAATCAGAGCGTTATCATGGGGCCAAACCGAACCGATGTGATAACCCATCGGATTATAAGCGGGTGACAAACTACTCAGGGTACGAATGCCCCAACCATTAAACATATCTGGCGCCCGCAAACGTTCTGCTACACTATGTGCTCTTTCATGTGTGAAGAGGCCCAAATTCAGACAATGTCCAGGATTTGAGGTAATACTGTCTACTGGCTTGCCATCTCCATCCAAAGCCAAAGCGCAGAAATCGTGGTTTTCCACCCAAAAATCTCGATTAAAACGAACCTTAAGATTTCTCGCCTCTTCTTGCCAACGATCTGCTAAATCAAGCCGCTTTTTCATCCTAGCTATTTCTGCTAGGCGCATTTTGGCAGCATAGACGTAAGCTTGCACTTCACATAGGGCAATTGGGCCGTTGGCTAATTCTCCCTTGTGGTCTACGATACAATCACCAGAATCTTTCCAACCTTGGTTAACAAGACCGCGTTTAGATTTACGGAAGTAGCTGAGGTAGCTGGTTTCTTTCATATTGCGATCAATCCACTCCATTGCTGCTAGAGCATTGGGCCAAAGTAGCTCTAGGAGTTCTTGATCGTGAGTCCAAGCATAATGTTCGGCATAGAGCATCAGCCACAAGGGAGTAGCATCAACTGTACCGTAGTAGGGTGTATGGGGAATTTCTTGACAACGAGCCATTTCTCCCAAACGTAACTCGTGCAAAATCTTACCCGGTTCTTCTTCCCGCCATTCGTCGTCGATTTTACCCTGGTATGTCGCAAGTAATATCAGGGTTTCTTTGGCGATTTGCGAGTTTAACATCAGGGTTTGAGAAGCTGTAATCAGCGAATCTCGACCAAATAGTGTCGAAAACCAAGGCACTCCGGCAGAAACAGTCTTATGTTTTCCAAAAGATTGGCGCAACAAATACATATCTTGTTCAGCCCGCTCAATCACTCGATTGAAGGTACTTTTATCTGAGCTAATGCGGGTAATTTGTTGTACCCAGTTTTGTTCCTCCATCAACTCAGCAGCTTTCGCCTGTCCTAAGGTAGTGGCAGCACTTACAGTTGAACTGGACTGGTTGTTTTTCAACATATTCACTCGGTAGCCCAGCTTTTGAGTTTCGTGAGAAGCCAACTCTAGCTGCCAAACCGCAGTGTAACCCTTGAAAGAGTCTGGTTGTCGATGCTGGAATAAAATCCGGGATTCCATCACCGAGCCATCCAAACCTTGATAGGCGAGTGTTAAGGATTCTTCCCTGGAAGCGTGCGGTTCTTTGAGTATGGGCAAAACGCCATCGACTAGAGAAAATGTTACTTCCTCAGGCGTCGCTTCCACTAAGCGTAAAAGCCGACCTCGTTTTTCTCTGTCATAACCCCGGACTTCAAATAAATCAACAAAATCTGCATCAAAGCTGATGCTTATTTCAAAATTGACGGTTGTTGTGCTGTAGTTAGATACTTCTATTTCTTCAAATAGTGCCCCATTCAGCACCATTTCTCGGCGAATTCCTACAGTTTCGGCTTTCAGGCGTTCGTCGATTCTGGGATTAGTACACAAAGCTGAGAGTGAAAACCCTTTTTCAGCAGTACTACTCAGGAGTACAGGCGATCGCCCTTCAATTTGCAATTCCAAGCGATTGAGAAATCTCGTATCACAACAAAACAATCCCATGCTGGGATTGCCATCGTTGAGGGAACAGCCAGAAATATTCCCGATAGTATCTGTCACAAAAAATAAATCATCATCTTTAACCGTCAGTGTCGGTTGTGGTCTTTCACTCACAACACAAGGCCACTCCGGGATAGGTAACTGTTCAGCAGGAATAAAAGTTTTTCCATCCAGAAAAATTTTTTCCGGGGTCATTAGCGTATCCGGTGTCATTAGCCTAAGTTCCGTGTACAGGTATATATTTTTGTGTTTTTTTGAGTAGAGGTCTTTTACCTTCGCAAGTTTCAAAAGAAAAACTCTCTGTAAAACTCGTTTGAGCCATTCGAGCCAAAATAATCCTCACATACTGCTGACAAAATAGCAGCGCTTAAATTCATATAAACAAATCTTGATGAATTTATATTTCATCTCTCTCAAATCAAGACTGAAAACTGAGAATTTTGAGATAATTCATTAGTCATTGAACTTTCAGAGAGAAAAAGGAGATGGAATACTCAGCAAAAATGCGAAAGTTACATTTTTTGTTGGGTAGAGAGAGCATTTGTTCCTTACAACTTATTACAACTTATTATACGAATTTATTTTAAATACCTTTGGTGTATGATTAGACAAACTTATATTAATAATTTGATTATATAGAATAAAGTAATTAATTCTGGATGTTATGAATATATAATTTTGGATTTTACTGATTGACCGTGAGTCTAATTCCTTAGGCAATCCGCATTTTTATCAAGAAAGGCAGAGGGCAGAAGGCAGGAGGAATACTGCTTCCTGCAATGAAGCCCGTGACCGTAGGGAACAAGGGTTTAAGACCCCCACCAAATTAAAAATTTGCTGGCTTTTATTCAGGAGGGGTCTGAATCCCCTTCTGCCGACGCTCGCAGACTCGCTAACGCTTCGCTATCCTGCCTCCTTCAACAGCTAATTCATTTGGTGGTTTCCATCTGGCAAAAATTTCGAGAGGCGATCGCTACTTTAAGGCGATAATTTAGGATTGTGGATTTAATCAAGAAAAATTTTGTCAGACATCACTTTTCTCAAATTCGAGCCAGTGAAAAAAATGAACGAACGAACAGTGATGGCAAAGGTAGTCGAGAATGTATATTGGGCGTAGTAGCCTATTAGTTGAAACATCACAATATCATCCAATGGATAAAAAGACTTGAGCTAAGAACAAAGCGATCGTGGCGAATGACCACGCCACACCAAGGTGCGAAAGACGAATGCATTGCCCCTGTTGCTCCATTTGCTACTCAAGGCTTTTAAATTTTGTAAATGAAGCTGCACGCACTCCTCCTAGTTAGTAACAAAGTGTTGCAATTGCTTTGGCAGAAAATGCTTTTTAGCGTTCTTTACATATTGCAACTGTCTATTTAACTTGAGAGTCCCTTGGAATTTGTACAATGCAGCTGTGACGTGGATCTTATCGAGGTTGAGCGTTTAACAATAATTCATGAGCATTTCGACTTCTGTGCTGAGTGATCTGCTAAAGTCCCTACCCTACTTGCGGCCCCAACTATATTTTAAGGCTTCATTAACGGCGCTCTCCCACGCGATGGAAGATCAAGTTTTGGCTGAGACTTTAGCGCAACCCCTTGTAATTGCTAGTTTCCAGCGAGAGCGATTCTACCGCCAAGAAGCTCATCGCTACCAGCGACTTGCCTTGCGAAGTAATCAAATATACGTATTGTCTGCTCCAGAAACTGATTTCGCCAACAGTTCGGAACACTACGAAAAAGTGGCTTTTGAGCCAAAGGATGGCTTAAGTCAAGAGTGGCATTTGGTAGTGATTGCTGACAATTATGCTACTTGTCTGGTTTGCCGGGAAAACCTTGGTTCTATTACCAAAAAAAAGCAACTACCGGAACTAAGCCCAAATCTGGATATTGACACAGCGCGAAGATTTGAGGGAATTTGGACATCAGAAAGGGGAGTTAGTCTTAAAGCAGCCGAATTGCTGTTAAACAGGATTTTGGTTTACAGACCAGAATTGGCAAGTAAAATTGAGGAGGCACGTCAGAGGTTTGGCATCGGGCAGCCACGTAACAACTCTGGAACAGAACAAGTCAACGAATATGCTTGTGACATTGATACAGATCCCTTTGTGCAGCGCTTAGTAACTTATTTACAAGCTAGTCAGTACAAATTGCACAAAGCCTACCGTTCTATTGCTGCTCAGGCACGAAAAGAACGATTAGTCAACTCTATTAGCACTGCTATTCGGCGATCGCTCGATCCCCACGAAGTTCTCCAGGTGGCGGCACAAGAATTAGGACAACACCTAGAAGCTTGTCGCTGTTTAATTTACCGCGCTCAAGCCACAGATAGCCAAGCCATAATTGAACACGAATTTTTGACTCCTGGTATTTTATCTGTTTGTGGACAAACCTGGGAGTTAGAGAAAAATTCCCTGTTTCGGAACATAGTAGAACTTGGTGAAGGTGTTTGTGTGAGCGATACGCTGAGTGACCCTCGCGTTACCAATTCGCCAGGACTCTCCACGATCGCCAAAAAGTTCGCCATTCGTTCTTGGCTAATGGAACCGGTATTCTATCAAGGGCGATTATTGGGTATTGTGGAGTTACACTACTGTCGGATGCCACCGCACGAGTGCCAACCAGGGGAATTGGATCTGGTAAAAGCGATCGCTACTCAAGTAGGTGCCGCTCTCATCCAAGCAGAAGCTTACGCTAACCTAGAAGAACTTAACCAGCAACTAGAAGCCCTAGACCGCACCCGCAGTAACCTCATAGCGATTACCGGACACGAACTGCGTACTCCCCTATCCACAATTCAAGTGTGCTTAGAAAGTCTTGCTACCGAGCCTGATATGCCTTTAGAATTGCAGCAGGTCATGCTTAGTACTGCTCTTTCCGACTCAGAGCGGATGCGAAAACTGGTACAAGATTTCCTCACACTGTCTAACTTAGAAAGCGGTCGAGTGGAATGGCATCCAGAATCCCTCAGCTTACAAGAATGTGTGGATTTAGCACTCAGTCGAAATCGCACGCGTTCTTCAACGGAAAAGCCGCCCCAAGTCAAGGCTCAAATTGCCGAAAACCTACCTCTAGTAAGGGCTGATGGTGATTGGCTAGTAGAGGTACTGGCAAAACTCATGGACAATGCTTGTAAATTTACGCCACCCCAAGGAGAAATCACTATTAAAGCGATTCATAACAGCCGACAAATGGTCGAGGTGACAGTGGCTGACACCGGACGCGGCATTGAACCGAATCGTTTAGAAGTAGTTTTTGACCGCTTCTATCAAGAAGAAGGAGCGCTACGCCGCACCACTGGCGGGACTGGGCTTGGTTTGGCAATTTGCCGTCAAATTGTCAATGGCTGGGGTGGGGAAATTTGGGCAGAGTCAACTGGTAAAGACCAGGGTAGTCAGTTTCACTTCACTATTCCGATTGTTCACAGTAGCCAAGAGGAAAAGCGGACAAAAGTCAAGAGTAAATAGGTATTAGTCCTTTGTCATTAGTCCTTTGTCATTAGTCATTGGGCACTTGTACTGAGCGTATCGCTAAAGCGAAAGCTTCGCTAACGCGTAGCGTCTCGTAGAGAAGCTGTAAAGCCTGCGGCATAGCTACGCTTAGGGCGGAGCCTCTCGTAGAGAAGTATGGGGCATTGGTTTTTAACAAATGACAAAGAACAAAGGACAAATGACTAAAAACTGTTACAGTCTATGACGCGATCGCAATATGATCCTGGTTGCGATGTTAGGATTCCCTAAAAACGTTGAGAGAACAGACTTTATGGCAGAAACACTCTCTGGACAAACCCCGCTATTTGCTGGCAGCACTGGTGGCTTGCTAAACAAAGCACAAGTTGAAGAAAAGTACGCTATCACTTGGACTAGCCCGAAAGAGCAAGTATTTGAATTGCCTACAGGTGGTGCTGCTGTTATGCGGAAAGGTGAAAACCTGCTGTATATAGCTCGGAAAGAATATGGCATCTTTTTGGGCGGTCAGCAACTTCGCAAACTCAAAATCACAGACTACAAAGTTTACCGGATTTTACCCAACGGAGAAACTACTTTAATTCACCCAGCCGATGGTGTCTTCCCCGAAAAAGTAAATGAAGGTCGTGAAAAAGTGCGTTATGTCCCACGCAGCATTGGGCAAAACCCCAATCCATCACAACTCAAGTTCAGTGGTAAAGCTACCCACGACGTATAGGGACTAGGTATTGGGGACTGGGGAAGAAGCAAGGGAGCAGGGAGCAGGGAGCAAGGGAGAAAAGTTTTCCCCTCTGCCCCCTGCACCCCGCCCCTCTGCCTCTTTTCAATGCCCCATGCCCAATGCCCCATGCCCCATCCCTAAGCAATTTATGGTATTCCCCGATTTCTCCGAATTTTCTCAGCTAGCTCTACAAGGCAACTTCGTCCCGGTATATCAAGAATGGGTAGCGGACTTAGATACGCCCGTATCTGCTTGGTATAAAGTCTGTGCAGGTCAGCCCTATAGCTTTTTGTTGGAATCCATAGAAGGGGGGGAAAAGCTGGGACGCTATAGTTTAGTGGGCTGCGATCCAGTGTGGGTTTTAGAAGCAAGGGGCGATCGCACGACCCAGAAAAACCGCGACGGTTCGCAGGTCGTTTTTGCTGGCGACCCTTTTACAGCTTTAGCCGAATGTTTAGCACCTTATCACCCAGTGAAATTACCACAACTACCACCAGGAATTGGCGGTTTGTTCGGGTTTTGGGGCTATGAATTGATTCACTGGATTGAGCCGCGCGTGCCAATTTATCCACCAGATGAGCGCAATATCCCTGATGGATTGTGGATGCAGGTAGACCACCTGTTGATTTTTGACCAGGTGAAGCGGAAAATTTGGGCGATCGCTTATGCTGATTTACGCGATCCCAATGTAGATTTACAGGCAGCCTATCAACAAGCTGGCGATCGCGTCACCCAAATGCTCGAAAAGCTATCTCTACCCCTATCGCCGGAAAAAACCAGATTGGAATGGAATCCACCTGGAAGCAGGGTATCTGGAGGAGCAGAGGAATACACCAGCAACTTTACCCGCCCTGATTTTTGTGCCAGTGTTCAAAAGGCCAAAGACCACATCAAAGCAGGTGATATTTTTCAAGTAGTAATTTCCCAGCGACTATCAACAACATACACAGGCGACCCTTTTGCCCTTTACCGCTCCCTCCGTCAGATAAATCCTTCGCCTTACATGGCTTACTTTAACTTCCAAGATTGGCAGATCATCGGTTCCAGTCCCGAAGTAATGGTGAAAGCCGAAACAGATCCAGATGGTGGAGTCATAGCAACGGTACGGCCAATTGCTGGGACACGTCCACGGGGTAAAACGACCCAGGAAGATACAGCTTATGCTCAAGATTTACTCCAAGACCCCAAAGAAATTGCCGAACATGTGATGCTTGTGGATTTGGGGCGGAATGATTTAGGGCGTGTTTGTCAAAGTGGTAGCGTCAAAGTTGATGAATTAATGGTAGTTGAGCGTTATTCCCATGTAATGCACATTGTCAGCAATGTTGTAGGTAAATTAGGAATTGGTAAAACAGCATGGGATTTACTCAAAGCTTCCTTCCCAGCCGGTACGGTAAGCGGCGCACCCAAAATTAGGGCGATGGAGATTATCCACGAATTAGAGTCTAGTCGTCGGGGTGTTTATTCTGGCGTGTATGGATATTACGATTTTGAAGGGCAATTAAATACTGCGATCGCAATCCGCACAATGGTAGTGCATGATAATACAGTGAGCGTACAAGCTGGTGCAGGGTTGGTGGCTGATTCTGAGCCAGAGAAAGAATACGAAGAGACGCTGAATAAAGCTAGAGGTCTATTAGAGGCGATTCGTTGTTTGCGTTGATCTTGAGAATAGTGCACTGTGGCAGAAGTTTGCCTAGCTTTAACATTTAACGCCGTAGGGGCAATTCATGAATTGCCCCTACGGCGCGAATCTGTTGGTCATCAAAGACCTATTCGCTCGGTATTTGCTCTACGCTAATGCCGCTACCTTCTCTAACAATCCCTGAAACAATCTCAAGCCATCACTAGCCCCTAGCATTGCATCTGACGCTCTTTCTGGGTGCGGCATCATCCCCAACACATTGGCGCGACGATTGCAAATTCCGGCAATATTGTTCAGTGAACCGTTGGGATTTTCTCCTTCATAACGAAACAAGACTTGCCCGTTATCTTCAATTTCTGCGAGAGTGGCTTCGTCAGCGTAGAATCGTCCCTCTCCGTGAGCAATGGGCAAAGTGATAACTTCACCAGTGCTATAAGCTTGCGTCCACGAGAGATTAGTCCGCTCAACCTTTAAGGGGACGCGATCACAGATAAAATGCAAATCCCGGTTTCTGGTTAACACCCCTGGCAAAAGTCCAGCTTCAGTTAATACTTGAAATCCATTGCAAATACCGAGGACAAACTTCCCCTTTTGGGAGTGTTCCACAACCTGCTGCATCACAGGTGAAAAACGCGCGATTGCACCACAACGCAAATAATCCCCGTAACTAAAGCCACCAGGGATGATAACGACATCCAAATCAGCAATATCTGTTTCTTGATGCCAAACCATGCGAGTTGGTTGTAAGAGCAAATCTCTGGTTACATAAGCAACATCGCGATCGCAATTAGAACCTGGAAAAACAACAACACCAAATTTCATGATTGGGGAATGGGGAATGGGGAATGGGGAATGGGGAATGGGGAATGGGGAATGGGGAATGGGGAATGGGGAATGGGGAATGGGGAATGGGGAAAGAGGTAATTTTTATCTCCCTTTGCCCCTTGACCCTTGCCCTTTACCCCTTACCCCCTGCCCTATCCCCTAAAAGACTCCAGTTTGTGTTTCCACTTCAATCAAATCAAAGCGGTAATTTTCAATTACGGGATTTGATAGCATTTGGTCACAAATGTTATCAAGGTCTTGACGCGCTTTTTTCTCGTCACTTGAGGTAATTGTGAGTTCAATGTACTTGCCAATCCGCACCTGGTCAACGTTCTCGTATCCCAGTTGCTTAAGACCGGATTGTACAGCCACACCACCTGGATCTAAAACTGAAGGACGAAGCGTCACGAAAATTTTGGCTAGATACTTGGTTTGCACGGGCTTTTTCTGAATGCTGCGATCGCTATACTATAACTTTCTGTTCCAACTGAGTGAAAATAAGATTACGAAGCGGTTAAAGTTAATTGATCAATTAGCCCATATACAGCTTCAACTACAGTGGCATATTTAAATTATTGTCTATGAGAGCCATACGCACCCGCAGTCAAGAGCGTATTTTCAACCTACTGAAAACCATCAAAAAAGGCATTTCCGCCCAGGATATTTACGTAGAACTACGTAACACAAATCAGAGCATGGGTTTAGCAACAGTTTACCGTTCTCTAGAAGCCTTAAAACTCGAAGGCATGGTACAAGTGCGGAATTTGGCTAACGGTGAAGCCCTCTACAGCCTAGCGCAGCAAGACAAACACCACCTTACTTGTTTGCAATGCGGTGTCTCAATTCCAATTAATCAATGCCCCGTTCATGACTTAGAAGACCAGTTAGAATCCAGCCATAAGTTTAAAGTTTTTTACCACACCCTGGAGTTTTTTGGGTTGTGCAGCCAATGTCAGGTAAATCAAACTACTGAAATTGGTCAATAATCATACAAATTCTATGAGAGGAATAAAGCGTGTTTTACTTCTGTTAGCGTAGCCTATTCTGAATTCTGACTCCTGAATTCTGCTGTAATAAATGCTTTATTCAAACAAAACTCAACCAACTAAATACATCTGCAACTGTTAATTGCCAATTTTCCAAAACACTCAAAACGGGTAAAATATCTTGCTGTTCTTTTAATTCTGGTAATTTATTGGGTTCAAAAATCATGATTGACTCATCAACAGAATCGATCAACCAACCTAGCTTTGCTCCATTTTGAATAGAAAAAGTAATTTTGCTGATAACTCGGTTAGGTGATTGTACCCTTCGGGAACGCGAAGCGCGAACCGGTGAAAGAATTTCAATTATCCAATCTGGAGGAATCTCAAATTTATTTGTAATTTTTCCATTAGGAAGCAATGGAATTCTTTGCCATTCAAACACAGCAATATCTGGTACTATTGAACGACCTTCAAATGTACAGCGTAATTCAGGAAAGGCATAAGCTAATTTTTGTAGTTTTGCAACTTGATTTATGGCAGAAGCTAATTCAATTTGTAAAGTACTGTGTTCTCCTTGTGGCATAGGTTTTTGGTATATTTTACCGTTAAAATACTCGCTTGCTGGTTTTGTCTCTGGTAGTTGTAAGAACTTTTCTATACTTAGTACTGTGGTTGGCTCAATAGATAACGTCATAATTTACAACTTATCAAAACTTGATTATTTGATCGCGAAAATAATTAGACAAGTAGTGGGTAGGCGTAGGCCGTTGTAGGCATCCGCCTAAAATTTATTCTCTATCTTCTACCGTACTTATTTTTTAGATATCATAGAAGCTAGACCTTATCCATTTTCTAGCAACGCGATCGCTAATCCTAAAACCTAAAAGAGACAAGGAAGAAATTTGTCCCCTTGTCCCGTTCCCACTATTTACTGCTAACTAGGGCGATTGTTTTCTAATCCTGGTATTTGCTTAGAAAACAACTCGTTAGAGTCAACTTGACCATTTGAGATAACTGAGCGCATACCTTCAAAAGCAGCAGGAATAGTACGCGGATCTATAAATAAAACTTTGCTGCTATCGCTTCTACCAATTGTTGCACCCATATCTAGATAGCCCAAAGCAAACAGAACTTCTACTGCTTTATTGGCATTGGGATTTGTCTGGAGCTTTTGGGCAATAATTTCTGCCGATTCTGCGATCGCCTGGGCTTTCAAAACCTGCTGCTGACGTTCCGCTTGAGCTTTCAGAACGAGCGCCTTTTGTTCAGCTTCCGCTTGCAGAATTGTCGATTTTTGACGAGCTTCCGCATCCAATATTTGCGCCTCCGCTTTACCTCTAGCACTATTAACAGCAGATTCGCGTTCGCCCTCAGAAGTTAAAATTGCTGCCCGTTTGCGTCGTTCTGCTGACATTTGCAATTCCATCGATTCTCGCACTGCCTGAGACGGAATAATATCTCGCAGTTCTACCCGTGTTACTTTCACACCCCAAGGATCGGTAGCAACGTCCAAATCCTGTAATAAAAGTTCACTAATATGGGAACGAGCAGTAAAAGTTTGATCCAACTCCAGTTGTCCCATTTCGGCGCGAATTTGAGTCAGCACCATATTTACCATTGCCGACTGAAGATTTTCTACCTTGTACCAGGCTTTTTCCATATCCACGATGCGCCAATAAAACACAGCATCTACCTCAATGCCAACGTTGTCACGGGTGATGCACTGTTGGGGAGGAATATCTAAGACTTTTTCGCGGATAGTTTCTCGGTAAACAACTCTATCTAAGAAAGGAATAACAAAGTTTAGTCCTGGTTCCAGTTTTTTGTTATAACTACCCAATCTTTCCACCAAAGCTTGATTGCCCTGATTAACGACTTTCACAGACCCCGCTACCGCAGAACCACCAAGGGCTAAAAATACTAGTAAAAAGAACTGTTCCATAATGAATCTCCTGATTTTTAAGTATTAAATGTCACTCAAAAGAAGAGGAGAGTGAAGGACAGGGGAGCAGAAGAAGATGAGGAATTACTGCCTCCTGCCTCCTGCCTCCTGCCTCCTGCCTCCTTCCTAAGAATTCAACAGATTTTCTGGTATCACAATCAAAGTCGTACCTTCTCTCCTAACCACATAAACTCTTTGATGGGCTGGTACGGTAAATTTGTCATCGTCACATCTTGCTTGCCAAGAATTTCCCTCATACCGTACCCGCCCTGTTTTCCCAGGGAGAATTTCTGTTAAGGTTTCAGCTATGACTGCATCCCGAATTTTTGATTTGCGTTGTCTTGGTTGCAAAAACCGACGAGAAAGCACAATTAGTGCTGTGGAAAGCAACAGCCAAATCACAATTTGCAACCATACACTTCCCAAACCCACTCCAGACAGCAGCGCCACCACAAAAGCGCTAATTCCCATCATGAAGGCGACAAACGCCGATGGTAAGAACAGTTCCATTAAACACAGAACTGCTCCTGCCAGAAGCCAGATTAAGGTAAAACTTGGCATAGCGCCATCCTAGTCTCTACATTGACGTAAATGCATTTCTACGATTAGATACAGCCAGACGTAAGTTATTTACAGAAAACAAAACTTGGTATTTCTACCATTAATTTTGATTAATTTCAGTAACAAGGTGTAGCTAGCGGTACACAAGTCCAGTTTATTCTAGCCTTCAATTCATTGCCAGCTAAAGTTAATCGAAGTTCATAAGTTGATTTGTTTTTTAAATTTATACCTTTATGATTTCTACTCAACTGATAATTTTTTGTATAAATCCACGCTGTAATAGCCCCATAAATCCTATGGGAGATAGTGTTTGTGCCAGTTGTCAAACTCCTTTGGTTCACCGCTATCTTTGGGCTACTGACTCATTGTCTGCTCAAATTTTACCAGGCACAAAGGTAGCAAATAGGTATGAGGTAATTAGTCGCCAGATTTGGCTGGATACTCAACCGGGACTACCGCCAGATGTACCTGAAGAATTACCAAAAGAAGTAATTCCTTATTTACGGTTATATCAAGAGCGGTTGCATTTGCCCCAAGCTTATGGGTTTGCTTGTTATGAGGAAGATACAACTGATATTCTGTTATTGGAAAATGTGCCGATAGATAAGACAGGAAATATCTATCCAACTATTGTTGAGGCATGGGAGCAAGCAACGGCAGTACGACAAGTTTATTGGCTGTGGCAAATTCTCCAGCTTTGGGCACCTTTATCAGAATTGGGACTTACCCGCAGTTTATTGGTAGTAGACAACTTGAGAGTTCAAGGTTGGTGTGTGCGATTGTTGGAACTTTACCAAACACCAGCAGATGAGAAACTGAGTTTACAAAATTTAGGGGAGTGTTGGCAATTTTGGGTAGCATCTGCAAAAACGTCAGTAGCTAAAGGGTTACAAAATATAGTCCAGCAAATGTGTGAAACTGAGATTGAGTTAGAGGCTATTAATATTCAACTCAATAATTTACTACTAGCATCTGCGGCAGAATTGCCATTAGTTTTGAAAGTGGCAGGCTCTACAGATATTGGCCCAATTATGGCGCAAAATGAAGACGCTTGCTACCCCAATGCTTTAACTGAATTAGATGAACTTTTATTGCCTTATTTGTCGATTGTTTGTGATGGCATTGGCGGCCATGAAGGCGGCGAGGTTGCTAGTAAATTGGCAGTGCAGTCTGTCAAATTGCAAATTCGTGCTTTACTTGCGGAAGTGACAGAACAAACTGTACTTGTACCACCAGAGCTGTTGCAAGAACAATTAGAAGCAAGCTTACGAGTGGTAAATAATCTGATTTGTGCCCGCAATAATGAACAAAAACGCCAAGGCAGAGAACGCATGGCGACAACTATTGTCATGGCGTTGCAAGTTCCACAACGGGTGCAGACAAGTACTGGGTGGCAATCAAATAATACCCATGAGCTTTATTTAGCTAGTGTTGGCGATAGCCGTGCTTATTGGATTACTCGTAATTATTGTCAGCTACTCACAGTAGATGATGATGTAGCAACGAGGGAAGTACGCTTTGCTAAAAGCTTGTATCGAAAGGCGCTCTTTAGACCAGATGCTAGTGCTTTAACTCAAGCATTGGGGACAAGAGATTCAGAATCTTTGCGTCTTAAAGTTCAGCGATTCATTGTGGAAGAAGATGGCATATTGCTACTTTGTTCTGATGGTTTAAGTGATAATAACTGGGTGGAACAATCTTGGCAAGATTATGCAATACCCGTGTTGGCAGGGGAACTGACAGTTGAAGATGCTGTTCACAATTGGATTGACTTAGCAAACGAAAAAAATGGGCATGATAATACGTCGGTTGTTCTGACTTATTGCCGTGTCTCCCCAGAATACTTAGTACCTGTGGCTCCGGCGTTGCCAGAAGAGATTATAGAAGCAGAAATACAAGAAGAACTAGAGGAACTAGAGGAACTAGAAGAACTAGAAGAACCAATTTCTTTTACAGAAAGTTCGCAAACTTTGCCAGATTTGGATCTAGATTTGGATCTAGATTTGGATATGTCAGAGGAACCAATTCTAAGCCCTGAAATTCCACCAACCTTAATTACAAAACCTAATCGGGGTAAACGTTTGGTAATGCTGGGGGGAGTGTTGGCGTTGCTTGTTGGGGGCACAAGTCTGGGATTATTTGCTTGGTGGCAAATTAATCCTCAAGGATTCCAGCAGATGTGTGGGCAACTTCCCCAAAGATTGCAGCAAGCGTGTCCGCCTAAAAAGTAGCTGACAGTAACAACTATCGTAAAGTTACATAATTTAGCTAGCTCTCCAAATATACCAGCGATCGCCTCTGCAATATCTTTAGGTGTAGCGCCTGTTGCTAAGACCGTTATTTTTTGGTCAGGTCGGGGAACTCTATAAATACGCTTCAGCAATTCGCCCAGCACCGGCTTCCTGTAGGGTATGGGCTGATCTGAACCGTGTTGTCACGATATTTAGAGTTTTGAGGATCGGCTGATGGATAAATCAATTATTCAGTTGGTTGACGAGTTACCGACTGACAATATCACTGTCAAAGTTTTAAATGCTCTTGATTATGTAGCACCAGGCGAGTGGAGCAATTTGACGGGGTTTGACAATAATATTCGCAGCATCACTGGAGAAACCGATGCTAAGGTAATTCAGAGAATCCGCGATCGCGCCGCCAATTTATACCAAGATCCTCAACAAGGCTACCAGTTCGCAATCAAACTTTATCAAACAATTGATAAGGCAGACACAGCTATGGCGACGGCGGCTTTAGCAAATAAAGTTAGTGAGAAAATCGGCTTTCTGTCTTTTTTAGGCAAAATTACTCCCAAAGCTGATGTCACTCAATCTATTGACTTGGCACTAAAAATAGCTGTTGAAATCATTGCCTTTTGTAAACTAAATGGCATTCCTCAACCTAATCCCCAAGAGTTTGCTAATTCTCTCGCTAATAACTATCAAAATGCATCCCTAATGCGGATGGTAGCTCTAGTTTGTATAGATGGAATTCTCCCCTTAGGCCCAGATTTCCTCAGCAAAATTCAGGAAGTTATTAGTGGTACTGATACTGGCGCAATAACTCAAAATCCGGTTTTCTTAACCGTCAATAACTTTTTACCAGGCAATAATCCCTCTGATAAAGTTGGTTTTATCAGTCAGAGTTTCAACTCTGTGCAAGGCTGGATGAATAATTTAGTATCCAAGACAGGCATAACTCCGCAATCAATTTCTAGCCATTTGGGTAATTTTATTCAGATTGCTGATGATAATTTAGATTTTGTTGCAGCATTCCTAGATCAAACTACCAATTACTATGAGCATACGGGAATTCAAACTGTCGCTCGCGGTTTGATTTTGCAAGCATACACTTTAGTAAAAGAAGAAATTAAACAAGAGCCGCAAAAGCCGATCCAAGATGTCTCATCTGCTGTCAAGTCAGATAATATTCAGTATGAAGTAAGTAAAACAGTGGAAGTCTGGGATAGTGAGGACGAGGATTGGTATCAGGGAACAATTGAGAAAATCCAAGATGACCAATTCTTTATTCATTATCTTGGTTACGGTTCATCTTATGACGAATGGGTAGGCGAAGATGACATTCGGACTCGCGATCTTCGCGCTGCTGATGAGAATGGATATGCAGTAGGTCAAAAGGTAAAATGTTGGGATGAAGACCAAGAAGCTTGGTATTCTGCTACTATTCAACAAATCCAAGGTCAGCAATACTTTGTTCACTACGCAGGTTATGACACATCCTATGACGAGTGGGTTGATAACGATGAAATTTCCTAACTATTGAATTAGCACGGGGTCGCTGAGAGCGATATCTTTTACGAGCTAGGCTTACAAGAATTGCAACCCGCAGATCCCCAAATTATCAAAGAATTTGGGGATCTTGTTTTTCACAAATGACTCAGAATTGCTATAGTAACACCGTGTGCAATTTTCTCTCAAACCTAACCCCGACCCTTTCCCTACAAGGAAAGAGGAACAATAATCAAAACCTATGCCTGATAGAGAGAGAAGTTCTAAGGATAAGCTGCACATCGCGTTATAGTACTTTTAAAAATTCATATTTGACATCTGGGGAATCAATTACAAATTACAAATTACGAATTCCCCTGACACTTGCGCTACGATATCCCCTATTGCCTTCGTGCAATGTAGGTGAGGAGTAGTATAGGTCAAACAGATGATAGAAGAATTCAATATACAAGCCGCCCAGAATTTAGTAGCGATCGCAGACCAATTTGCCCAACTGGAAAAGGTTATAAGTGTTAAAGCATTTGGAAGTGGCAATATCAATGACACCTTTTTGGTAACTCTAGATTCTTCAGAAGAACAGCATTTTGTCCTGCAACGCATCAACACGCAGGTATTTCGTCAGCCACAACTGATTATGCAGAATATGCGTACCTTCACTGAGCATGTTCGCAAACGGTTGCAGCATACACCCCTGAATCGTCGCTGGGAAGTGCCACGGGTACTTTTGACCAAAAACGCTCAAGACCATTGGAAGGATGCAGATGGCTCCTTTTGGCGGGCAATTAGCTTTATTGAAGGCTCCCAGTCCTTTGATACTATGTGCGATCGCTCCCACGCGAAAGAAATCGGTTATGCCTTGGGGATGTTCCACAATCTAATCAGCGATTTACCACCAGAAAAACTTGCTGATACCCTTGAAGGGTTCCATATTACACCGCTTTATCTCCAGCATTATGAGGAAGTTTTGGCGAAAACTAGTGCCCGTCAATCTGCTGAAGTTAATTATTGCTTACAGTTTGTTAGCGATCGCCAAACCTTTGCACATATCCTAGAAAATGCCAAAGTTGAAGGCAAACTACCTCTGCGTTTGATGCATGGCGATCCAAAAATCAATAACGTTATGTTTGACACTGCTACCCAGCAAGCCGTCAGCGTCATAGACCTCGACACCGTTAAACCCGGTCTGGTACATTACGATATTGGCGATTGCCTGCGATCGGGTTGCAACCCAGTTGGAGAAGAAACTGAAAATTGGGAAAGTGTTTATTTCGATACTGACCTGTGTCAGGAAATCCTACAGGGTTATCTCGCTGTAGCTAAGGCATTTCTTACCGAGAATGATTATGCATATATATATGATGCCATCCGTCTCATCGCCTTTGAATTAGGATTGAGATTCTTTGCTGATTATTTAGCAGGGAATGTCTACTTCAAAGTTAAGCACCCAGAACATAACTTAGCAAGAGCGATCGTTCAGTTTAAGCTGACCGCAAGTATCGAATCTCAAGAAACGCAGATTTGCAACATTATTAAAGACATGAAATGAACCAACAGACATTTTCTCTGCAACCTTTCCCCTCTATCGAATCCTTTCCTAATTTAAAAATTGCAGTCAATATTTCCCGAAATACTAATCAACTTGCCATCAGCTATACCCTTGAAGGCGACTTAAAAGAAGTTGCAATTACTCCACCATCAAATGCACCATCACGCCAACATGAACTGTGGGAAGACACTTGCTTTGAGTTATTTCTTGGCATCAAAGATTCTCAACGGTATTGGGAATTCAACCTCTCCCCCGCCGAACACTGGAATGTCTATCGTTTTGATGGGTATCGTCAAGGAATGGAAGAGGAAACAGCTTTTGAAAATCTACCGTTTAATGTTCAGAATCAAGCTGATAATTTAATACTGGCTTTAAATCTTGATTTGGATAAAATTATCTCGGCAGAACAAGCTATTGAAATTGGTATTACTACCGTTATTAAATATAAAAATGATGAAGTGAATTACTGGGCATTAACTCATAAAGGCGTGGAGGCTGACTTTCATCTGCGATCCAGTTTCATCGTTGAATTATGAGTTATTATATTTCACTTGAATTGGGAATATTAAGACGAACTAAAAAATTAAAAATTCGCACTAAAATCAAGAAAAAGACCCCCAACTATGGAGCCAAATTACTACTAATACCTATGAATAAGCCAATTCCTGAGAAATTATCTAGCCAAATCGACGCAGGTGTTAAACTCGCTATGAAGAAAGCTATTGAAAGACACCGCCGTTTAGGGGAATCTATTAGCATTTGGCAAGATGGCCAAGTTGTTACATTAACTGCCGAACAAATTCCTCCTCTCAACTCAGATGAGTAAACTATTTTCCCTCATTCCAGAGCAAATCCGAGATAAATCACCACTGATATCAAGTTCGGTTAAACACTTATAACATCTGTAGGTTGGGTTGAGGAACGAAACCCAACGCTTGATCCTTGTTCATGTTGGGTTTCACTACCGTACCCCTACGGGGATCTTGCTACAACCCAACCTACATTGATAGATTTTATTACAAGTAATTACCCGAACTTGATATGAAAGTGTTTTAATTTTGATAACTTTTGTGTCGAAATCGTGGATACTGCACAAGTCGTTGAGAATTGCGATCGCAATTCTATCTGAGTTATGAAAATTGAAATACTCAAATTCCCAGTGCTTCAAATAGATACAAAACTCTACCTAAAAGGGGACGGAGTTTTTGCATAATTATTGGGCGTGTAAAATTAAGAGATGGCGAAAAATTCGTCCCCATTTGATGATTGGATTATTATAGTAGTTCTTGAACACTAGGATTTGTGCCTGCCATTTTAGAAATAAAGCAACATAATCCAAAACACCACCATTTTGTCAAGTGTTTGCAATGAAGTATCAAGTTGGGGACGAATTTTTACAAGAACTGCCACTGATTTTAGCGGGGCCAATCCTCCAACATACTGAACCAGAGTCAGTGACGGTATGGGTAGCTCTGAAACAGTCTTGTCAGGTAGAACTCAAAGTTTATGACACAACAAATGATGGTGAAGCACTAGAAAATTGCTTGTTGGAGGGAGAACGTTCTACTTTTGCGTTGGGTAAATATCTTCACGTAGTCGCCATCACGGCTCAGTCTAAAAGTGGACATCGCCTAACTGGAGATAACATCTATGCATACGACCTCCAGTTTACAGTTGCTAACCAAACCTCGCAAACTCTGCAACAAGCATTATGCTCAAACTCCTCTTTTACAGTCAGCATCAGCTACTTTGAGCATCAAAAACCAACCTTTGTTTTGCCGCCAAGCCGTCTGCAAGATTTGAAAATTATCCATTCTTCTTGCCGTAAACCTCATGGTCATGGCTTTGATGCACTGCCAATTCTTGATAGTTTGATTGAGTCTTCAGCGAATCAACCACAACACCGCCCTCATCAACTATTCCTCACGGGAGATCAAATTTACGGCGACGATGTAGCAGAACCGTCGTTGTGGGTTACTAGTACTCTTGGTGATGCCCTTTTGGGTTGGGAAGAACAACTTCCTGTGAACGGGGCATACTACACTCCCCAGCAACTAACGCCTGGAGAACGGGCTAAAGTTGCGACAAATCAAGCTGGCTTGACCGCAGGATTACATAATAAAGCTGAGAAAGTTAACAGTCATCTTTTCAGCCTTGGCGAGTATTATGCTGCTTATTTACTAGCTTGGTCGCCAGTTTGCTGGCCGACCGTATTTCCTAAAGGACACCAAGTAACGCGCGATCGCAAAGCTATCAAAGACTGGAATCGGGCTGTCTGGCATTTGCGCCAATTCATTTATACCCTTTGGAAAGTACGCCGCGCCCTTGCCAATATTCCCATGTACACCATCTTTGATGACCATGATGTTAGTGATGACTGGAACCTAAATCAAGCTTGGTGTTTGCGAGTACTGGGGCGTCCTTTAGGGCGAAAAATAGTCCAAAATGCCTTGTTAGCTTACACGGTGTTTCAAGCATGGGGCAATACACCAGGGCAATTTGTAAAAGGTCAATCGGGTGAAAAGCTTCTGGTGGCTGCACAAGCTTGGTCAGCTTCCCAAGGGAGGGATGCAAAGGCTGATGAAGCGATCGCTCGTTATGTAGGTATGCCAGCTAACGATCCACACACAGGCTTACCTATTTTAGTCCGCGACGGTGCAGTATTTATTCTGGATCGGCATCCTGAGGCACTCACTTGGCACTACATAGTCAGGAGCGATTCCCATGAAGTAATTGTCCTGGATACGCGTACTTGGCGGGGCTACCCAGCCGATCAAAAACCAATCGCGCCGCCGATGCTGTTGTGTCCAAAAGCCTTTGAACAACAACTAGTTTTACCTTTGCAACAAGTAACTGAACAAACTCAGATTCAAACTACATTCGTGATTGCGCCCACAAATGTATTTGGATTACAAGTGATTGATTGGATTCACCATTGGCAGTTACGACAGGAGAAAGTTTTTTCAACTGATGTGGGAGATGCTTGGAACATTAACGTGGAAGCACTGGCGAAATTTTTAACCACCTTGTTTGAGGAACGTCAACAAGTTGTGATTCTATCTGGAGATATCCACTACAGTTCTGTTGCTCACTTGTCTTATGCCCGAACTCATTCCAAATTGCAGTCTGTCTTAGTGCAGTTAACCGCTAGTGCATTGAAGAATGAAGAGATTTTGACGCGGCTCATTCATACACGATTGAAAGATTGGCTACTACCAGAAAAGGTGCGTCATTGGATAGGGTGGAGCAACCCACCCAATATGGTAGAAATTTCAGAGAAACAATTACATCATAATCGCCAGATGCTGACTAACTCCGACTGGCATTGTGTGCTGGAATGGATACCTAGAAATAATGTTCAGACTTCTGGCTGCACAGCAGATATATTATCGTTGATAGCTCCCTGGAAACGAGCCGAAAATGCTAAATGGAAATGGTTACAACCTCTGATGTTTTGGAAATTTCGTTGGTTTCAGGAGGGGCGAGAAGTAGTTGGATTAAATAATTTAGGTCTGGTTCACTTTGAGTTAGTAGATGAGAGTAATTCTTGCAAAGTTATTCAAGATTTGTACTGGTTTTCTTCTTGGTATCCAACCCAAGTTGTTTACAGCCGTTTTGAGACCCCGTTAAAGCCCAATCAGTCATTGTTACGATGACCTTTATTAGGACAAGGGGAGAGGAAATGCATTACCTGAAACCCTTTGTAGGGACAATTCATGAATTGTCCCTACGCCTTTTCTGGAAATGTCTATTGAATTAGAGATCGCAAGGACAGGATAAATCGCCGTCAAGAGGAAAGACTGATTATTGTAGAGACGGCGATTTATCGCGTCTCTTGCCTTAACCGAACAGTATTGCCATCTTCTTGTCCCCCTGTCCTCTTTGATGACCAGCTTTGCTCTGCGAATGGGAATTTCGGTTGTATATGCGGGCACTCTAGATTTAAGAAACTTACTGGAGAGTGATTTCTATGTCTACGACCCCAATTAGTGCAACATTGGCACAGACAGACAGAGATGCTGTGTTGCAAGCGATGTCTACGACAAGCCGCTTCGCGCGTTGAAGCTCAGAATTTGAATGTTGGAGTTAAAAGCACGACATTCCGAGTTCTGAGCTTTATTTTTTGAGTTCAAAGGCTCAACCTTCGAGTAAAAAGGTCGGAGTTCCGAGTTCAGAGGCTCAACGTTCGAGCAAAAAGGTGCAACTTCCGAGTTCAGAGGCTCAACGTTCGAGCAAAAAGGTGCAACTTCCGAGTTCAAAGGCTCAACGTTCGAGCAAAAAGGTCGAACTTCCGAGTTCAGAGGCTCAATTTTGGTGTTCTAATCAGTAAAAGCTGAGAATGTATGGAGTCAATTCAATAGAATTATCCCAACACGGCATATATTCACGTCATATACTATTGTGAAAGTCAAGAAACCCAAGCGAATTTTGACTTTGCCGAGAAACAAAAGTTTTCCTTTTGGCGGGAGGGTTAGACAATGAGTGATTTACAAACCCAGCTACCGACAGATACATGGATTTACACTTCTTGGGGGGAGTATGAGCAGATAGTCACCAACTTGCTCAACGAGAAGGCAAAGAGTTACTACTATAAGGGGCACATGAGGCTGGAAATGGCACCAGTTAGTTTTGATCATGGTAAAGACCATGTTGTAATTATTTTTGCAGTGACTCTATTTGCAGCACTTAAAAGCATTGCAGCCACAGGTTTAGACACAACTATCTTTCGTAGAACTGGTGTTCAGGATTGTCAGCCCGATGTGGCATATTATCTCAGAGAACGCGCCCAAACTATCCCAGCAGGTACAGGAATTGTCAACCTTGATAGGTATCCTGCACCAGATTTAGTGATTGAAATTGCAAAAACATCTCTATTGGATGATTTAGGTACAAAGCGATCGCTCTATGAAGAGTTAGGTATTGCTGAATACTGGGTAGTAGATGTCCAAAATGCCCAAATCATCGCCTATGCGATCGCAGATCAAGGCAGTAAACGTATTCAAGAATCACAGGTATTGCCTGGGCTGGCGATGTCTATTTTAGAAGAAGCTCTACGCCGTAGCCGTGAAATAAATCAATCTGAAGTTGGAGCTTGGTTATTGAGCCAGTTTCAGCAAAAGGAGGATTGAATATAACTCTTCTCAAGATATTTTGTGCAGAGACACGATTTTACTCGCATCTCTACAGCGTCTTTCCATGACTTTTATTCAGCGTTCACAAATTCCAAATACCCACTGCTAAGTTCTTTCACCGCCAAATCATAAAATTGCTTACCATGTTCAGGCGTTGCTAAAGCCGGATTTGATCCCATGCGTCCATCTGGATAACGCACTCGAAAGTCAGCAGCGCTATAAATCCGATGTCCGCTTGCAACTTCTGGTGAGAGGGGCGCTTGCTTAATCGCCTCTGGATAAACGTACTGGGTGAGGGCTACTTCACTTGGCGTTGCATGAGAACCTTCTTGATCCCCATATAATTCTTTAGCTAGCTTATATACAGAACCGCACATAAACCAGTTTGCCACTTGACATTGCACATATTGAGCATTGGGAATCTGCAAATCTTCTAAATGCGCGTAAGTTTCTGAGAAAGCCGCTTTCAGAGTAGCGATGTTCCCGCCGTGTCCGTTAATAAAGTAGAACTTGCTAAAACCAGCTTTGGCTAAACAAGTTACATAATCTCGCACTACTTGAATTAAAGTGCTGGGACGCAGACTGATTGAGCCAGGAAAAGCAGTATGATGCAGTGCCATGCCCACATTGATTGTAGGGCCAACGATCGCTCCAGTTACATCACCTACACCAGTTGCGATCGCTTCTGCACAAATAGCATCAGTGCCAATTAACCCCGTTGGCCCATGTTGTTCTGTGGAACCAATAGGGAAAATAATACCTTTAGACTGCTGTAAATAAACTTCGACTTCTTGCCAAGTACTTAAATGCAGTAACATTTTTGATGATTTTCCTCAATAAAATTGCAGTGGGATCAAACCTTTTATTCTAAACAGCATCTTCTGTAATTCAACTCCCACTAACATGATTATGAACTTCCGAGATTCTCAGTGGTAGCGACTAATTAACAAGATCCCCGGCAACTTTTACGAAGTCGGGGATCTATGTCCACTGCAATATTGTTTAGGGGATACAGTTGCAACAGATACAGATATGGATATAAGCAATTTACCAAATATGCCTCTTTATCCTAGTACACTCGTTGCGAAACTCACTGAATAGAAATTTACATTCAATTATGAGATGTTGATTTTTTGGATCATCAAGAAAACAAAGGGGATCAACGTTAAGTCTTGATTAATCAAAGTAATAATGCTTTTTTACATCCCTTATAATTTCCCATGTGCACGACATACCAGAGGGAAAAATCACCAAATCGCCTTTACCCATTTGCACTGGTTGTCCACCATCAGGAGTAACAACTACATCACCTTCCAAAAAGTAGCAAGTTTCTTGAGAATCATAAGTCCAAGGGAATTTTGAGACTTCTTTTTCCCATATTCCCCATTTATAGACACCCAATTCATTGAGACGTTCTTGACTGGGTTGATGCTCAATTTTAATTTTCATATTGTGTTGTTTCTAGTTATGTTCAGCAGTAGGATTGAATATCCTCTCCACACTGATCTACTAGATAGCACAAAGCGCGAAAACGCAAGTATACAAGTTCGTCATAAAGGGGATTGATTTTGCACATTGGCGGAATGTGGGCTATTTTGCGACCAAAAAGCATGATATCACGCTCGAATGGACACTGGGCAGGAATCAGTTTGGCAATAAACTTGGCTAATTTCTGATTCTGAATCTCAATTTTGTCAAGCCATTGACGTAATGGTTGCAATAAATCTAATTTAGGTTGAGCAAATTGCTTTTGACTACCTGTTTGATTATTTTCGTCTAAAGGTTTAATGAAAGCAGGCAGAAAAATACGCTGATTATTTGTTTTAAGCATGGTTTTGGGCAAGGTTTTCCTTGTGTAGATGAACTATTTGCCAATTGGGAATATTAACACGTAATTTGTCTGCTCAATTTGTATTGTGCTTGGAAATTAAGAAGCAAAGTAAGCATAATACAAACAATTTACATGCATCTTTGGGGGGAAATTGTTTAACTAATTGTTATTTAAGCCCACCAAATCATGAAGAACTGTCCCGTTAAATACAAAATAACAAAGAAAATATAAAAATGGCATTTCTTTAACTTATGGATTGCTAATGCTAAAGATAGCTATCTTATATATTAAATATAAATGCCTGGTTCTGAAACGGCCTAGTATCTAGAGATGTAGATTATGGCAGACAAACACAGTTTTATTCTGACCCCATATACGTTTCGTTAGGATTAGCCTCTAATATCTAGCGATTTTAGGGGATTAAATACTCATAATTTTGTCCGATATGCTACACAAAACAACCTAGATATTATCTAATAAGTAGTAAAAAATCCTTTCATAAGTCCAAACTAACTATTAGGACTTATGCAATACTGTTCGATTAAGACAAGAGACGCGATGAATCGCCGTCTCTACAATAATCAGTCTTTCGTCTTGAGGGCGATTTATTGCGTCTTTGTGATCTAGAATTTGCATCAAAAAACCTTAACCGAAGCGTATTGGCGCTTTTCACTTTAACAGGACTTACGTAAACAATAGCCGAAACCCTTATTTTTATGTAGGGGCCATGTGTAGTTTTGCGTAAATCCTGGTAGCTTTTAGGGGTGCATCCCAGTTTTTATTATTCGATGAAATAATAAAATTTAATATGTCATTGCGTTCGCGTAGCGTCTCGTAGAGAGGCACTCGCGAACGCAATGACGGATACAAAAATGGGATGCTCCCGCTTTTAGGGGGTCACTCAGCTATGATTATTTCCTGTAGGATATTTGTCTGATAAGTCAATACCTGCTTTACCTAATCACAAGAAACTTATTTTTTAAAATATCTCAAGCCGTAACGGTCTTGATATTTGTTAATATATTCCACATTCTGTTGCTCTAATTTTGACAGCAATTTAGGTGGAAATGCTTTTGGTGAATAGATGGGACGATACCAAGGTTGGTTATTAAAGTAATCTTGTAATTCAGGTGTATCAAAACGACGACCGTGACTGGCAAAAATCGAATTTCGCATAATATCTAGTTCAAAACCGTTTTTACCATCCAAATCTGCATCAGTGACCAGTCTTTGAGAAAGCCAGAAAGAATTGTTGAGAGTCGTGGTATCAACTGGCGCTATTGATGTAGTTGAAGAAGGTGTGGATTGAATGGGAACAGATGGGGTAGTTGGTTGAAATGTGGGAGTTTCTATCACAGGTGATGGTGTTTCTGAAGACAACACCGTTTTGTCTGCTATAGGTTGAGAAGATTTTGTTAACACCTGACTAATAATCACAGATGCACCAATTAAGCCACCTGCAATCAAACTGCCAATGAGGATATTATTCTGACTATTGCTACCTTGAGGGCTAGGCTGTGGTTTGAAAGGTATAGTCTGAGGTGACGGTGCAGAAACTACAGTTGGTTGAGTCAAGAGGGGTTGCGTCGGTGGAATTGGATTTGCTATGCTCTGCAAAGTATCCAGCATTGCTCTAGCTGTGGGGTAGCGATCGCGTGGATGATAAGCGATCGCTTTATCGATCACTCCTGCTGTAATTGGGCTAACATGACTGGCATACTGCCGCCAGACAATTTCACCTGTCTGGGAATCGGTTTCTAGTTCTTGCCCCTGTTTACCAGTCAGCAAATAAATTACCGTCATTCCTAAACTGTATAAATCACTAGAAAATACTGGTCTACCTGCGGCTTGTTCACTCGGCATATAGCCAGGTGTACCAATCACAATCGAACTCGTGGGATTGCCTTGAGAATTCACTACTGTTCCCATTGATTCTCGCACGGCGCCAAAATCAATCAGCACTGGTTTCCCATCGTGATGGCGCACAATGATGTTATCCGGTTTAATATCGCGGTGAACGATATGCTTAGAGTGAACGTAATCTAGGATGGGTAATAAATTCCTGAATAATTCCTGAACAGCGCCTTCACTAAATAGACCCTGTTTCTGAACTTTTCCAGTTAGGGTATCGCCTTCAATCCACTCCTGAACTAAGTAAAATTGTCCGCCTGAGGAGAAGTAGGCATACAATGCCGGAATTTGGTCATTTGCGCCACCAAGTTCTTCTAAAATAGCTGCTTCCCGTTGAAACCTCTCTTGCACTAACTGGTAAATTTGGGGATTGTTGTGAATTGGTCTTAGCTGTTTAACCACACAACGGCGCTTTGAAGGCATATACGTATCTTCTGCTAGATAGGTTTCACCAAACCCACCAGCGCCTAATGTGCGGATAACTTGATAGCGATCGTTCAGCAGCTGTATTGTCATGGGAGATTATAAGCGATATTCATAAGATAGTTTTCCCCAAAACTACTTTCATTTCAAATCTAGTAAACCTTCTTCTTTCAATTTAGGATTGAAGCGAATTTGCATTTGTAAACCACGTACTTCTAGTAATTGTGTTGAAATTTCTGCTTCTACTCGCCGGGCCACATTTTTCATAATTTTTATTTGTGCCAATTCATCATTAGCTGGATTTTGATATTTTGCCTGTTCTTCAGGTGTCATTACTACTTTGACATCAATGGGATGAGTCCACTTTTCCTTGTTATCCCCATTTCCCCAGGGCACACTACCATTTTCAGCAATCCAAGCATTCTCAACACTTTCTAAAACTGTGCGACTAGGACGTTCAATAGTTTGAACTTTGACCCAATAGCATTGCTGTGGCTGACGCACCAAATGCTGCTTGAGGCTGAGATAAACATCACGAGAGTATCCTACAAATTGGAGTACCTTTTCTTGGTCGAAAATAGCATAAACACCAATTTTACCCTGAAATTGTTCGGGTAATTGACCGCGATCGTCAATATAAGGAATGTATTCCAGAGTTGCTAAAGAAGAAATATTTGTTTCAGAAGCCATACATCAAATATCAAATTTACTATTTGTCTTAAAAATTGAGAGTCGCTAATTAGAGAGCAATTTTATTGAACAATAAAGCATTGAGGAGCCAGAATTAAGTTGGATACTCTGGGGAATTGATAAAATGAGTAAATAGATTAAATTCCCCCATTAAATCTTTGAATTGTTGGGCAACAAGAAAGTGATGGATATTAAACCCCAGGAATTGCATTCAGACTCATAAATCCTTCTTGAAAATCACCCATTATTATCCAATTTTTGGTAAATTGCACAAAGGCGACTGGGTTTAAAAATCTTTGCACTGAACATGAAATTTGGTGGTACATTGATAATGACATACTCATCAGATTCATGATACTTTTCAAATTCTGCTGGCATTCCTTTAGTAGTCGTTAAACTGTAAGGAACTGGCTGGAAAAGTAATTCTGTAAATTTAAGTTGTTGACATCCCAACTGTTGACAGATTTGGCTTAAAAAAGCATCGCTTGTCAACAAATTGAATAGAGTTTCTTGAGCTTGTGCCTCAAGAGTAAAACTGCCATCAAAGTTTTGAACTATTTTAAGAGGCATTTTCTGTATTAATAACTAGTTATTGACAACTAAGTGATGATAGAGAACAGGCAAGATATTACACATGGTCATCCCAAAGTGCTGGGTTAGTAAGCCTACCTTTTTATGTAGATGAGCTTGGTGAAAAGTCACCAATTTAACCTAGATTTCACAGGTAAGCGAGGAGAGCAATGGTATTTTTGATTAATGACACTATCAATCTCACAAATCAGCGTACAAGATATTGACCACTCTGGGATAGTAGTTGGAATCATAAACCAGATATGTTTGGTAGAGCAAATCAACCAAATACTGGGTACGCACCCTCAATAAATTGTCATCCCAGGTAAAACAGTCAAAGCAATAATTCTTAATAGGTTTGGTAAGGGTGAGTGTGTCATTGAACGACAACCGCTTGGGCAGAGTGGACAAGTTATAGGAGTCAGGGTTAATACAAGTACTCGTAGCAATAGCTTTGGCAGCAGCTTGGAAACTGGACAGCTTGTATCTTAACTAGATTGAATATTACAGCAAACTTATTGCTGTCAGTATAAATAATTAAATTTTATATACAAATTTTATTTGATTTGTGAGAATATAACCCGAAGATCCCCAACTTTTTGAGAAGCAGGGAATCTTGTATATCACGAATGATTCAGAATTACTATAGCAATTCTAATTATTATTATGGGTTTCCTAAAATACAGCTAGAGCTTGGATGTATTACAGAAGAAATTGGACTTGCAGATGAAGACACCATTACAATAGTACTGCCTATAATCTGTAAAGACACTAACAAAAAAATACTGTAGTAAATGATTTTTAAATCTTTATTGATGATTTGGATATAGCGCTCTACAAAAGAAGAATAACCTGCAATTCCCACAGAGCTAAAGCTTCCAATAATCAATAATCTCATCAACAATTCAATGGAAGAGGTAAAGGGCGATCGCTCGTGATTTAAACAAGTTAAAAAACTACCTTTTTCAAATCCAAAATTTACTAACACATCGTTAAATCCCTCTGATTGCATAACCATGACTTCTTGACTTATTTCGTAAGCATATTTGACTAAATGATTATTTCCAGAATGCCATTGATTCCTGTATTGACCTACAGGTAATGTACTCGCCATTGATTCTCCAGATGGCTGAAGCACAACAGCAATGCTCAAGGCAGCAACCACAAGTTTTTGCTTGATTCTCATTCAAATTTTCCTTTGCCTAAAAATTTGCTGTTTACATCCCCAATCCTGACCGGATAAATAAATCAGCAATGCTACCAAGTCCTATCCCAAAACCCGGAATTATAAATAGAAGCATCATGGCAAATAATCCGAATTGGCTATATTGCAGTGGCTTTAGCTGAGGAAAAATTTCACTGAAAATATGAAAGCCATCGAGTGGTGGAATTGGCAGCAGATTAAACAGAAATAACGTCAAATTAATCCGAGCCGCTAGATAAAGAAATTCGACACTAAAGAGTCCTGAAAGACTAGGGTTAAAGAAAAGTTTGAGCAGCACAACAAATAGAATTCCTAAAGCCAGATTTGACAATGGCCCTGCTGCTGATACCAAAATATTGCCTAGCTTTCCAGAACGAAACTTAGATGGGTTGACGGGCATTTGTCCCCAAGCTATACCCATGAGACAGAGAAAGATGAGCGATTCTTTGCCCATGTGAACTACAGGATTCAGCGTCAAATGACCGGTTTGTTGTGGAGTATTATCTCCCTGACTCATCGCAGCCCAGCCGTGAGCAAGCTCATGCAAAGTAATAGAAAATATGACAATGACAACGATTCTGAAAAAATGAATCGGCTCTGTGATGAGTGTTTGGATAAACATATATTCTGGCTCGTGGTATAGTTGAAGCTGAAATCCGCATTTTCCGAAGACACGCATAAAAAATTTACCCAATTTCAAAACTACAAGTTTTGAGAATTAAGTGCGATCGCAAATAAATTAGGTAAGATATTTTTGTGCGACTTCCAAGATTAGTTCAAAAATCTATGGAGACGTTGGTTGTTGAGAATGAAGCGAATCAGTTGTTTGAAATCAGCGTAGGCTAGCCCGTCGTAGACATCGCTTTGCAAGACGCCTCGTTAAAATCAGCTTTTTCTCACCACGATGATAGAAGTTCTCATCTATACAGACTGCAATGCCTCGGAAAGCTGAGTAAGACAGTATTTGTATCATAATTTACTAGATTTTGGTAATGCCCCATATCTGTAATAATAAGCTCGTTACCAAAATGTTATTAAAATAACTACGTAAAAGTCCATAGTAATTACTCGTATATTTTGTAATCAAACTTTGTTCGCCTTTCTGAGTACCAATTGCTTGTATAGCAATCAAAAAATGCATTTTAGTATTTAATAGCCTCATTATCCTACTGGTTAACACGTATTAAAAATTAAAGTTTCTGTATATAAAGCTCTTGTATTACTAATGAGTTATTGCATATTTCAGCTTGATTAACCAACATTTTTTAATAGCTGACCAGATAGTAATTCTCAGTCAGCTATTACTTAGCAATACTTAATACACCAAAAATAAATATCGTTTACTAAATAATTTAAAAATTAATACAGTAATTAGACAGGATAATAACGGCTTATTGGTATTATTTTGATGCACAAACGCAATGATGATGAACAACAATGGATGAAGATCAGCGCCGTTCTTATTGGCGTGCTAATACTACTTTAATTCGTAATCTTTTAATTGTCTGGGCATTGGTTTCCTTAGTTTTCAGTATTTTGTTGGTTCAACCTTTGAATGCAATCCGGTTTTTTGGCGTACCCTTTGGCTTTTGGATGGCACAACAAGGATCAATCTTGGTGTTTGTAGCCTTGATTTTCATTTATGCCTTCCAAATGGACAAGCTAGACCGCAAATACAATCTCGGTAAGCAAGACCAAAAATACAATCTCAAGAAGTGAGGAAAAACCGTGTCAGTTGAAATTTGGACTATTGTATTAGTTGGACTTTCCTTCGTCGCCTACATTTATATTGGTTGGCAATCACGAGTCGAAAATAGTAAAGACTTCTTTATTGCAGGTCAAGGAATACCCTCAATTGCTAATGGTGCGGCTACCGCCGCCGACTGGATGTCCGCAGCCTCGTTTATTTCAATGGCGGGGCTGATTTCTTTTTTGGGTTACGACGGTTCTATTTATTTAATGGGATGGACGGGTGGCTATGTACTGCTGGCATTATTGCTGGCTCCCTACCTACGGAAATTTGGTAAGTATACAGTGCCAGATTTTGTAGGCGATCGCTACTACTCTAATATCGCTCGTTTGGTAGCAGTAGTTGCAGCCATTTTCGTCTCCCTCACCTACGTTGCTGGACAAATGCGGGGCGTGGGGATTGTTTTTAGCCGCTTCCTCCAAGTAGATATCAATACAGGTGTGATCATCGGCATGGTGATCGTGGGCTTTTTCTCTGTGTTGGGGGGGATGAAAGGCATTACCTGGACACAAGTAGCACAGTATTGTGTGTTGATTTTTGCTTATCTGATTCCAGCGATCGCGATCGCCTGGTTTCTCACTGGTAATCCTGTTCCCCAGCTAGCATTTACCTTCAGTGATATTGCTGACAAACTCAATAAAATCCAGGTTGACCTGGGATTTAAGCAGTATACTGAGCCATTTGTAAACAAGTCGATGCTAGATGTGCTGTTCACCACTATTGCTTTGATGGTGGGTACTGCTGGCTTACCCCATATTATTGTCCGGTTTTACACAGTCAAGAGTGTGCGTGCAGCTCGCTTTTCTGCTGGTTGGGCACTGCTATTTATCGCTATTCTTTATACAACTGCTCCAGCCCTGTCGATGTTTGCCCGCTACAACCTGATCGATTCCTTGCATAATCATACGGTGGCAGAAGTGCAGCAGCTAGACTGGGCAGCCAAGTGGGAAAAAACTAAACTGTTGGCTTTTGATGACATAAATAAAGATGGCCGTCTCCAGTTAACACCAAATAAAGATACCAATGAAATCAAGATTGACCGAGATATCATCGTACTTTCCACCCCAGAGGTAGCTAACCTCCCTCCGTGGGTAATTGGTTTGGTAGCGGCTGGCGGTTTGGCTGCTGCTTTGTCTACAGCATCAGGTTTGTTGCTGGTAATTTCTAGTTCCATCGCCCACGATATCTACTACCGCATCGTAGATTCATCAGCCTCAGAAGAAAAACGGGTATTTGTCGGGCGGATCATGGTGGGTTTTTCCCTCGTCCTCGCCGGATATTTTGGGGTGAATCCGCCGGGATTTGTGAGTGAAGTGGTAGCTTTTGCCTTTGGTTTAGCTGCTGCTAGTTTCTTCCCGGTGATTTTCCTAGGGATTTTCGACAAGCGTACCAATTCTGAAGGTGCGATCGCCGGTATGTTGACCGGTTTAATTTTTACGATCATCTACATTGTTGGCGTCAAGTTTGGGGGTATGCAACCCTGGTTTTTTGGAGTTTCTCCAGAAGGAATTGGTACTTTGGGTATGCTAATCAACTTTGCTGTCACCCTAGTAGTTTCTCGCTTAACGCCACCTCCTCCAGCAGAAATTCAAGCGATGGTAGAAGACCTCCGCAGCCCATTGATTGAAGAATAGGATATTGGGAATTGGGCATGGGGCATTGGTCAATAATTAATAGTTATTCTTCCCCCTGCTTCCCCATTCCCCACTCCCTACTGTCCAAGTTCTTTGATGTTATTCATCACTTGTTGGTATAAATCGTTGTTACCCTGACTTTGAAAAATGTTTGCTGCTTGTTGTAAGTCCTTGATTGCTCCCTCTTTGTCTCCATTGGTGGCGCGGGCATTTCCTCGGTTATTGTAAGCAGGGGCAAAGTTAGGATTGAGGCGAATGGCTTGATTGTAATCTGCGATCGCACCCTGGGGATCTCCATTGGCAGCACGGGCATTTCCTCGGTTATTATAGGCGATCGCATATTTGGGGTTGAGGAGAATCGCTTGATCGAGATCGTCTATTGCCCCTTTTCTGTCTCCATTGGTGGCGCGGGCATTCCCCCGATTATTGTAGGCTTCGGCATAGTTGGGATTTAGGCGAATCGCTTCACTGTAATCTTTAACTGCTTCTCTGTTGTTTCCTAGTGAGGCGCGGGCATTCCCCAGGTTATTGTGGGCTTCGGCGTCGTTAGGATTGATGCGGAGTGCTTGATTGTAATCTGCGATCGCTTTTTCTTTGTCTCCCAAATCGAAGTAGGCTAATCCTCGGCCGTTGTAGGCAGCGCCATATTGAGAGTTTTGACTAATTGCTTTACCATAAGAAGCGATCGCAGCTTGCAAGTCGCCGTTTAAATGCTGATTCTTTCCCTGAATATAGAATTCCCCACCAATGGAAGTTGTAACTGAACGACGGCTAGGTTGACTGACTCCTATTTCTGTTACTAACACGTTGTCATTCTTACTGCAAGAAACACTGCTAATTGCGGTCAATGTAGTAAAAATAGCTATGGTAAATAAAGTATTTACCCTTGTTCGTTTTTGCCTAAATAAACGCCGTCTCATAAGTTAATATAAACTGCCGTAACACCTGAACGAAAGTAGTACTAAAATCTAGACTTTGATTCTTTAACTCAATAATTATTCTAACTTTTAAGAGACGTTTAAATTCAATTTACAAAATTCCCTAATATTCCATAAATCTATTTAATAGTTATTTTTAAGAGCAATTATGAATTATCAAGTATAAAAATTATCATTTTTGCTCTTTCCTGCAGTTGAAAAAAATATATTAAGATATCAAGATTTATTCTTCATCATAACTCTATAATTTTTGACATTTGTAGCAATGTGAACAATTTACTCATCCTCTGTTTCATTCTCATGAGTTTTGGTAGTCAGCCGCCAAGAAGTGGTTTTGTCAATATCTACAGACAGTTGTTCCAGATTTTGCCCTAAATCTTTTTGGAGTTTCTGAGTTAATGTGATCGGGAAATCTAAATTAATACCTTCACTTTGTGCTAGTCTTGCCAATTCTATAAATGCTGTTTTGACTGTAGTCCGCTCATAACTAGTCAGCTTATAATCAGAAGTTTCAGATATATTTTGAGCTTGCATGGCTTTTTTCATCCGTTCTTGCAAATGCTCAAATTCTGAATTCAAAAACTTCCATTGCTGCTCAAGTTGCGAATATTTGGTACTTAGTGCTATTAAGTCTTCTGTTGCAGGGTTGGGGCTAGCTTGGGCTTGTAAGCCTAACAAATTTAAGTGGATTTGAGCAAGATAAATACAATCTAGGTAAGCATACTCTATTTGTTCTTCAGTTAGGGGACGTTTTCCCCAATCGCTTGTTTGTTCTTGTTTGTCAATATTGTTAAAGCTACAAAGTGCAGTAGCTATGGTCTTGAGTTGGTAGTTGGGTAATGGTAAAAGATAGTAGGGAATTTTTTTTGCCATTTCCAAAGTGCAGGTAATATTTTTGGCTTTCTTGTTACCGAGAAGCTTTAGATCATAACTGGCGTTGTGAAAAACTTTTTCAATGGCAGAATTTATCATAATTTCTTCAATAAATTCAGCTATAATATTAGGCTGATCTAAGACATCGAAAAGATAGACGCGATCGCCACTCATATCTTGAGGATTATCTAATACCTGAATCAGCGATAGTCGGGGATTACGACTTTTATAGTCAGCCACTTCTGTATCTATCCACAGAGTTTTAACATTGGTATATTCAGCAACAATGGCACTAATTTCGCTGGCGGAAGTAAGGTAGGGCATTGGCTAAAATTTCCTGATATTTAGGGCATTGTAAGTAAGCCATAGTTTTCTAAAGTAACATTTTGTTGGTACTTTTGCTGCCACAGCATTGCATAAACGCTGAAGTTTTGAATTCGTGATAAACATCGCCAAATTGACTAAAATCTGATAATATCGAGTCACCACTGTGGGGTGGCATATTCTACCATTCAAAGACCTACTCAGCATCTACATTTAATTCATAGAGAGCTACAGGCTGTATGCAGAACCATCCTGGTTAGCAGCCGTCAGCAAAATTGAATTGGCGTTTCTCAAAACTGGCCGCAAAATCTTAGCTTCAAGAAATCGTCCAAGTTTCAATTTTCACTAACCTGAGCGCTTGCTTAGGCACTTTTGCTACTTCACTTTAATTGCTTTTTAACATCTGCTCCTCACCATGACACACACCTCAATTAATCGCTTCAATTACTCAATTCGGAGATAGATAATGAAAAAGCTAATTCTATTACTAGTTAGCAGCATTTTGGTAGTTGGTACTTTTGGTTGCCAAGAGGCTCCTAAAACTGGTTTGGAAACTCCTAGTACTACTAATGAAACCACTCAAGCACCAGCGACGCCAGCTTCTCAGACAAATCAAACTACGGATAAAACTACTGCCAAAATTCCAGCAAAAGAAACGACTCCTTTAGCAGCTAGTACAGATACCAAAGTTAAAATTGATTCTGAAAAAACGGCAGCAACAAAAGCTAAGAGTAACTTAAAAACTGAAGTTAGCGAAAAGTTGAATAAAGGCTTACCAGGCAATAAATTACAAGTTGAAAATAAAGAGGGTGAAATTATCCTCAAAGGCACAGCCGCTTCTGTTGAAGAACTCAAGAAAGCTGAAACCTTGGCTAAAGAAGTTCAAGGTGTGAAGACAGTGAAGGTAGAAGCAAAAGTTGATACTGTCAAAAAGCCATAAAAGAATAACTGAAGCTTTCAGTTAGCATCGCTATAAAAGCCAAATAGAGACTTACATCTGTGTCAATACTGCTCGGTTAAGCCCAAAAAAGCACTCCGAGGTAGGTTGGGTTGAAGGTCGTGAAACCCAACAWAGCCCTGAAAATGTTGGGTTTCGTTCCTC